>PPYE01187607.1_pt1 | contig 10638 bp, 1 predicted proteins | sample 1559881 | NCBI WGS metagenome assembly PPYE01 (sample SAMN08240022, study PRJNA423297) | Human gut metagenome, whole genome shotgun sequencing project.
TGGGACTGTCTGATTTGATATTGCAATTTGGTTGATTTATAATTATTTTAGATATATAATGTCATATTATATAAAAATATGTTTATCAAAAAATATCAGAAAAATAGTTTGGTGTAATCTGTGGGATTTATCTGTTAAAATCTGAAGCCGATTGTATGACAGGGGGAGGGGAGACGGAACGCGAAGGGTAAAACATAACGGCTCTTTTATATTTTTATTTTCTTTAAAAATTGGGAGGAAAATATGAATAGGGTTTACAAGATCGTATGGAGTAAGGCGAAAAATGCTTATGTGGTGACATCGGAACTGGCGAAAAACCACACGAAGAACGCTTCGGGAAAAATGGTGAAAACAGCGCTGACAGCAGCTGTGGGGATGGGAGTCCTCATGGGCGGTTATATGGCTGATGCCGCGCCGGCGACTAACCCGTCCGGTGATGGTCCGGGTATTGCCATCGGCACAGGATCATCTTCCCAAAAGGTGGATTCTACTGCTGTCGGCAAAAATGCGAAAACGACCGGTGAACGCGCGTTGGCAGTGGGCTATAATAGTATAGCGGACGCCGATAGTGCCATGGCTGTCGGTAATGGGAATAAAGCAATGGCTGGTGGTTCATTGGCTGTAGGCGCAAGAAATATTGCGCAAGGTATGGGAGGTTTAGCCATAGGAGAAAGTAATACCGCAAAAGGTGATGATAGCGCGGCTGTGGGGCATTCTAATAAGGTGCATGCTATGGGAACATATGCATTCGGACTCCAAAATACCGTGTGGAAAATGTATTCCCAAGCATATGGAATGAACAATATTGTTTCCGAGATTAATTCTTTTGCTTATGGAAACAGTAACCAAGTGGGTTCAATGAATTCTTTCGCTTTTGGCGGCGCCAATCTGAATACCGCCCGTTGGGCAGTGACGGTGGGGAATACCAATAAAGTAGGAGGAGAGCATAGTTTTGCGGCCGGATTTTATAATACTATCGGCTCTACGTCTAAAGATGCAGTAGCAATTGGACAGAATGCCCGTGTTGGTGTAAGTGATTTTAATGTAGCGACAACGATTGATCCGACAACGGGAGAAATAAAGGCGGTTTACAATGGAGAGGTCGATGCTACAAATAGTGTAGCCATCGGCAATGAAGCAAATGTTATGGCTTTAAATAGCGTAGCTCTCGGCGAAAACACCGGTGTTACAAAAGACGGTAAGAATGGAACGGCTATTGGCGGTGAAGCAAGTGTCAAGGCGGAAAATGGTACAGCGGCAGGGTTTAAAGCTACTGTAAGAGCTAAAAGTGGTGTGGCGCTAGGCGCATCAAGCTTTGTCGATGCGGAAGGCGGGATTGCTTTGGGACGGAATTCTGTCGCAGAGCGCAAGTCCGGTAGGGCAGGGTATGATTTTACAACCGGGGCGGTATCGACAATTAATGATAGTACGTGGAAAGCAACTGATGGTGCAGTATCTGTAGGCAATAGTGCGAATACCCGTCAGATTACCAGAGTGGCAGCAGGTACCGAAGATACGGATGCCGTGAATGTGGCACAGATAAAGGGGCTGGCTAAGCAGTTTACCGCCGACGGGGTGTCTTATTTCCACGTCAATGCGACAAATACAGCTGTGGCTCCTGTGACAAATAATAAAGGTACGGTCAGTGCTGTGGCCGGTGCCGGCGGGAAGAATTCCACAGCAGCCGGTATTGCTGCGAAGGTGCAGAAGGATGCCGAAGAAAGCACGGCTATCGGGTACAGCACGAATGTGACGAAAAAGAACGGGACGGTCGTGGGCAATCGCTCCTCCGTCTCCGGAGAAGGCGGATCTGCTTTCGGCTACAACTCACAGGCTAATGATGTGAACGCTACCGCCATAGGCGCGGCAAGCCGTGCTACTAAAGAAGGAGCCTTTGCAGGTGGCTACAGTGCACAGGCGACAGGGATAAGATCCGTGGCTGTCGGCAGCGGTGCCAAGGCCGATTCCACCAGTACGGTCGCCATCGGCGACGGAGCGAATGTTGCTTCCAACGTGGATCTGGTTGGCGGTATTGCCATCGGCAAGAAGGCCTATGTATTAAACGGTGGCGGCCGCCAGGAAGCGGAGCTCGGCCTTGACCGGAGCAACTGGCCTGCATCCATATCCGGTGCTTATAACAATCCGATTAATAAAGACCGTGTCGCCACGGGCATTGCTATTGGCACGAATGCCTATGCCCGTACGGGCAGCGTGCAGATCGGCGCACATACCTATACGGGTACAATGGGCGGAACATCGATCAATGCGAATACGAACGGTGAAGGCACAGTTGTCAATATGACGACTATCGGAAGCAACAGCTATAACAAGGCTGTCTTCGGCACGATGGTGGGTGCCTATTCTATTGCGTCCGGCGACTTTAACGGATCCGGCGGATTTAACAGAATGTATACGGGGCAGAACTTCGGGGCCAGTGTTGTCGGGTCGCTGAACAGTATCCGTACGAAGGGATATGGCCAATACAGCGGCATAGCCAACAGCATTGTCGGTTTGGCCAATACGACGGAAAACAGCAACGGTTCTTTGATTTTCGGGGCTGGCAATAATATTACCAATTCTATCAAGAATATTTCCGGCGTGGCCAGCGGTGCCAATACACCTGATGAAATGTCGGCGAAATTGCGTAAAGCAATCCAAGACAATGAATCCGGCGGCGCCGTAATGGCTCTTGGCGGCGGCAATACGGCCGACTGGGCGCAGGCATCCCAGATTGTCGGTGTCAATAATACTTTAAAAGGTACGAGGGGTAATATCAGCAAATACAATCTGATTGACGGCTATAAGAATACGGCAGACAGGGTAAGCAACGTCTCCGTCATCGGTTCTGAAAATAATGTAACTAACACCAATGGCGCTGTTGTCTTTGGGGATAAGAGAACACTGACAGGTGCCGACGGCAGCGTTGTCATCGGTTCGTCTCAAAACGGTACCAGTACCAGCGTGAAGAATGCTGTAGCCATCGGCAGTGAAGCCAACGTGACCGTGGCAGGCGGCGTGGCACTCGGCAGTGGATCTGTCGCTTCCGTTGATAAGGGCACCGTGGGGTATGACGCTTCCGGCACAAATCATAACTCCGATACGACAGGCGTATGGAAATCGACGGCTTCCGCTGTGTCTGTCGGTGATGCGGCAGGAAATACGAAAGTTACCCGCCAGATCACCAACGTGGCGGCAGGGAAAGAAGATACCGACGCCGTCAACGTGGCACAGTTGAAAGCGGTAAAAGCTGCCGCTGATGCTGCGAAAGTTCATTTCTTTTCCGTGAAGGGCAACAGCAGTGATGAAAACTATAATAATGACGGTGCCACCGGTGATCGTGCGCTGGCAGTCGGTGTGGCTGCCAAGGCAGGCGGTCTGAAAGCAACGGCGCTGACCGGCGGGAATGCGTCGGGCGACTTCTCTTTTGCCGTAGGCAATAATGCGCAGGCGAAGGGATGGGGGTCTGTTGCTATCGGTGCAGGTACTTTGGCTGAAAATCAAGGGACTGTGGCGATCGGTCACGGCGCGAAGGCCTACAGTCTTGAGTCGGTCGCATTAGGTTACAATACACAGGCCGGCGCCCCCTCCGGACAGCCGGGGGCGGGGAACCATGCACAGACCGCCATGGGCAGCGGTACGATTGCTACCGGCGGGGCTGCTACCGCATTCGGCTTTGAATCCGTAGCCAGCGGCGCACATGCTATAGCGGGCGGTGATAAGGCGAAGGCGACCGGGCAGGACTCCGTGGCATTAGGAAAGGACACGGAAGCGTCCGGGACTTGGTCGGTAGCCTTGGGAAGTGATACAAAAGCGGAAGGACAGTCATCTACCGCCCTGGGAACAGATACCACTGCTTCCGGAATCGCTTCCACGGCGATGGGGAGTAAGACACAGGCTACCGGTGTCGGTTCTACAGCCATGGGTGGCAGTACGACAGCGGCAGGCAACTGGTCTTTGGCGAGCGGCGGATTGTCAGAGGCGAAAGGTGACTATTCTACCGCCATGGGATATAATAGCAAGGCAAATGCACGGAACAGTTTTGCTGTTTCCGGCGGCATTGTAGAAACCGCTGCAGAAAATTCCATAGCTATGGGTGAGGGTGCGAAAGCGTCTGTATCCGATGCGGTAGCGCTGGGAAGCGGTTCTGTGGCGTCCACGGAAAAAGGTAAAATCGGTTATGATATTTCCGGTGCCGATCATTCCAACGATACGACAGGCGTATGGAAATCGACAGCAAACGCCGTTTCTGTAGGCGATGCGTCCAAAGGTATCACCCGCCAGATCACCGGTGTAGCGGCCGGTGCGGCAGATACCGATGCTGTCAATGTGGCACAGCTGAAGAAAGTGGAAGCCAAGGCAGAAGCGGCGGAAAAGAAACATACCACCGTGAAAGCGGGAGATTACGCAACCGTAACGGAAGGCACCAATGCCGACGGCGGGAAAGAATACACTGTCAGCGGACCCAAGATGGAATCTACGGACGGGTCGGTACGGATTACGGATAAGGTGGAAAACGGCAAGAAAGTCGGATATAACCTGTCCGTCGATACAAGCAGTCTGGGAATCGAAAAGAAAAAAGTAGAAGCGGGAGACAATGTAACCGTAACATCCAAGAAAACCGGGAATACGACGACATATACCGTCAATGCCAAAGACACGGTAGTAACCGGCGGCACGGCGACCTATGCCTTGAACGGTACAGGCAGTGCCACCTTGACAAACAGTGACGGAACGACAGCGACCATCACCGGATTGCAGGACCGCTATACATCATCTGCTTCACTCAGCGGGGATACGTTGAACTTCACCCGTAATGACGGCAGCACCTATTCCGTTTCCGGCATCGCGTCTTCGCAGGATGTCAAAAATGTGACCAATAAAGTAGGGGAATTGGGAACCCGTGTGAACCGTGTCGGAGCAGGAGCAGCAGCACTGGCAGCCCTCCACCCGCTGGACTTCGACCCGGATGACAAGTGGGATGTGGCAGCCGGCTACGGCAACTACAAAGACGCCCATGCAGTATCGGTAGGCGCATTCTACCGTCCCAATGAAGATACCATGTTCAGCGTGGGAGGCTCCTTCGGAGGAGGAGAAAACATGGTGAATGCCGGAGTCAGCGTGAAGCTGGGACAGGGCAACCATGTATCTACATCCAAAGTAGCTATGGCAAAAGAAATTGTTGACCTGAAAGATGCGGTTACCCGTCTGGAAGCACAAAATGAACAGTTCCGGCAGATCATCGGACAGATGGCGGGGCAGCCTGTAAGGAATGTAGAGTTCCCCGATGTGCCGAAAGACCATTGGGCATACTCTTATGTAAAATCACTGGCAGACAGAGGTCTTTTGGAAGGCTATCCGGATGGTGAATTCAAGGGTGACCGTTCCATGACCCGCTATGAATTTGCGGCCATTATTTACCGCGCACTGCAGAATGGGGCGCCTGTTGATGGAAATATGGGTAAAGCTATGGAAGAATTTGGTCCTGAGATGGAAAAGGTAAGAGAAGCTTATCGTTTCCGGGTAGACCGCATTTCCGGCGAAGATAATGACAGGAATAAAGTAGAACGCGTCCGTGTCAACAATGAAGGCAATAAAGAAAAGGGTGATTACCGCGACATATACGGTTCGCATATCGCAGCCGGTAAATAATTCATTGCAGATAAAATAGAAGCCGGTTGTTTTGACAAAAGTGATTATTCTTTGATTTATTAATAATTTTAAAGGTAAATGTATAAGGGAGGAAAATTATGAATCAGATTTATAAAGTTATTTGGAGCCGGGTAAGGCGCTGCTATGTGGTGGTCTCGGAAATAGCCGGTAGCTGCGGAAAAAATGGGGGGGGTGGCTTCTAAAAAGGAGAGCCTGCCTTTCCGTGCGTTTCTGTGCGCCCTTGCTCTTACAGGATCCCTGATGCCGGGGGTGGCGGAAGCGAACACACAGTATGGTCCGGGTGCTTCCGCTACCGGCGGTGACAGCGTGGCGGTAGGTGACAGTGCTAAGGCGACGGCAGGCCATGCTACCGCTGTCGGAACCTTGACAGAGGCTGATGGGGTGAATTCTTTTGTGGCAGGGTTACAGGCAAAGTCAGGAGCGACTGCTGAAAACAGTGTTGCCATAGGACGGGGGGCCCAGGCTTTAGGTCAGAAGCGGGTCAGTGATCAGTTTACTGCGAGCACCATCGCCATCGGGAATAATGCAACAGCGACGGAAAACGGGGATATTGTCATCGGCCGCCAGGCGAAGAGCACGGTTTCCCAGTATCATAATCATCCCCTAGGCGGTAATGGCGCGGTTGTCATGGGAGCGGAGGCCGCTTCCTACGGCTCCCGGGGCGATGTGGTTCTCGGTGCCGGAGCGGAAGCCTGCCTGCTCAGAAAAGATGTAACCAATCCCGCAGATAATGCGGAGTATTCACAGGGCGTGGCCATCGGCAGCCGGGCTAAAGTTTATGGTACTCAATCCACATCCATAGGCGCTGACTCAAGATCTATCGGGCATTCTTCCATTGCCATCGGCGGGGATGATATTGATAAGGCAAAACCTGTTCTAACGGCTGCCATTCCGGACATGGCGACCACCGGTGTGCAGAAAAACTTTAACCGGGAACTGGCTGTATTATATCCCGGGACGACATTGGGAAGTGCAGCTATCAATGACAGTAAGAATTATGTGAATACTGCTTCTATAGGGAATGCCAGTATGGCCATCGGTATGATGACTCAGTCTTATGGTACAGGTTCGACGGCGATTGGCGTCAATACACTGACGAAGGGGATTGCCAGCACCGGTATCGGCGTCATGGCGCGGAGCTGGGGCGATAAGTCTCTGGCACTCGGCAGTCGGGCGGAGACTTACGGAAATAAATCTACAGCTGTCGGCGATGCGAATACGGTGGGCTTTGACATGACGGACGGCACCACGTCTGGTGCAGCTTCTTCGGCTGTCGGTACGGATAACAAAGTCTATGGGAATAATTCCTATGCGATCGGTGGCGGCAATACGATTGGTTCCGCCACCATTACGGAAACGACAGAAGCCAATGGCGATAAAATTAAGAAGGTTACTGCCGGTACGGTCAAAGGAAATACGGCAGGTGCTTTCGGTTATAAGAATACCGTCACAACGGATAATGCCTATGTGGTAGGGAATAATTCCACAGCTTCTGCTGATGGGGCTATGGTTCTGGGGAGCAGTGCATCCGTGACAGGGAAGAATGGCGTTGCTCTTGGCAATAATACAAAAGTGGCCAATGAAAATGCCGTGGCTATCGGCAATGGTTCAGAAACAGCAGCTGCTGTAGCGACACCCTCCGCAACAATCAATGGCGTAGCACATAATTTCGCAGGAGTAAATCCGGCTTCCACAGTAAGTGTAGGCAAGGCAGGCGCAGAACGGACAATTACCAATGTGGCGGCCGGCCGTATTTCCGCGACTTCTACCGATGCCATCAATGGCAGCCAGCTCTATGCGGTAACCTCAGAAGTAGATAAAGGCCTTCGTTTCGACGCGGATAATAACAGCGAAAAAACGAACAAATTAGGTTCTAAAGTCACCGTTAACGGCGATAATAACATTACGACGGAAATTACCCAAACCGGCGACGATACGAAAATCGGCGTAAAACTCAACCAGGACATTAACGTGAAAACGGTAACCGCTACGGATACAGTGAAAGCCGGCGGTGTGACCATGGGCGGTCAAACAGTGGCTAACGCAGCCGGAGCTAATGAAACCGGTAATTATGTAACAGGTCTTGATAATAAGACTTGGAATATTCAAAATCCCAATGTCGTATCCGGCCGTGGCGCGACAGAAGACCAGTTGAAGGTCGTCAGCGATGAAGTGAAGAAACAAGGTGCTAATGCCACCGATTATCGGCTGGTACAAAACGCATCCAGTGCGGACGGGTCTTATACGGTCGATACCAACGGCGATATCGATCTCACCGTAGAAGATAAAAACCATGCAGGCCAGAAAGAAACTGTAAAATTAAAGGACATCGCGTCCAAATCCAAATTGGATGATGTGATTAACAAAGGCTTGCAGTTCGATGCCAATGTAGGTGGTGTACAGACCAATAAATTAGGCTCTAAGATAACCGTGAAAGGAGAAGGTACCGCGGCCGATACGGACTACAGCGGGGAAAACCTTAAAACCTTTATCACGCAAGACCCTGCCGGAAATACGACAATCGACGTGAAGATGAATAAAAACCTGAAAGTCGAAACCGTCGTCGCTACAGGTGAAAACGGCAAAGACGGAAAAATCGGCATCAATGGCAAAGACGGCCAGACGACAAACATCTCCGTTACCCGTGACGGCAAACCCGGAGTAGACGGCGCGCCGGGGACAACCACGACCCGTATCGTATACGAGAAACCGGACGGCACCAAGGAAGAAGTGGCTACCTTAAATGATGGCATGAAATACGGTGGCGATACAGGAGCGGTCATCAAGAAGAAACTGAACGAACAGGTGAACGTCGTCGGAGGCATTAGAGACGAAAGCAAGCTGACGACAGATGACAATATCGGCGTGGTATCTGACGGTACTAATAACCTGAAAGTCCGTCTCGCCAAAGCCTTGAAAGGTCTTGAAAGCGTGACTACCGGCGATACGGTCATGAATAATAACGGCGTTACGATCAATAACGGAGCGGCCGGAAACACCGTATCCCTGACCAAAAACGGCCTTGACAACGGCGGCAACAAAATCACCAACGTGGCGGCCGGTGTCAATGGCACAGACGCGGTTAATGTAAACCAACTGAATACCGTTGCTGGAGAAGCTGCTAAACATACGACCGTCAAAGCCAAAGACAGCAATGTAACTATCACCGAAGGTACTAATGCGGCAGGCGGCACGGAATATACTATCGGACTCGGCGACAAAGTGACACTGGGAAGCGATCCGTCCAAACAGGTATCCATCGACGGTACAACAGGCATTATCAAAGCCGGAGACAAAGTCACCATTGACGGCACGACAGGAAACATTGATGCCGGAAAAGTGAAAATCAACGGGAAAGACGGAACCGTTAACGAACTGACCAACAAAACCTGGGATCCGAACAACATCACCAGCGGGCAGGCGGCCACAGAAGACCAGCTTAAAGAAGTGGACAATAAGATTACCAACACATCCACGGAACTGACAAATAAAGGCATGGACTTTGCCGGTAATGACGGAGAATTCCACCGGAACTTGGGAGAAAAAGTCACTATCAAGGGAGAAGGGACAAAAGCTGCCTCCGAATACTCCGGTGAAAACATCAAAACCTTTGCCGACTCAAACGGAAACCTCACCGTCAAAATGGACAAGAACCTGAAGACCGAAACAATCGTCGCTGCAGGTAAAGACGGCAAAAATGGTAAAATCGGTATTAATGGTAACGACGGCCAGACGACAAACATCTCCGTTACCAGTGACGGCAAACCCGGAGTAGACGGCGCGCCGGGGACGACCACGACCCGTATCGTATACGAGAAACCCGATGGCACCAAAGAAGAAGTGGCTACCCTAAATGACGGCATGAAATACGGCGGCGATACAGGAGCGGTCATCAAGAAGAAACTGAATGAACAGGTGAACGTAGTCGGAGGGATTACAGACACCAACAAACTGACCACAGAAGACAACCTCGGCGTCGTATCCGACGGCAATAACAACCTGAAAGTCCGCATGGCCAAAGATCTCAAAGGCCTGAACAGTGTGACCACCAACACCCTGACCGTGGGAGACGTGAAAATCGACAACAGCGGCATCAACGCAGGGAACAAGAAAATCACCAACGTAGCAGCTGGAGACATCAGCGCAAACAGCACTGACGCCGTGAATGGCGGACAGCTGTGGAAAACAAACCAGACAATCAACAATATAGGAGGAGCCGTTAATGAACTGGGAACCCGTGTGAACCGTGTAGGAGCGGGAGCGGCAGCACTGGCAGCCCTCCACCCGCTGGACTTCGACCCGGATGACAAGTGGGATGTGGCAGCCGGCTATGGCAACTATAAAGATGCCCATGCCGTATCGGTAGGCGCATTCTACCGTCCTAATGAAGATACCATGTTCAGCGTAGGTGGCTCCTTCGGTGGAGGAGAAAACATGGTGAATGCCGGAGTCAGCGTGAAGCTGGGACAGGGCAACCATGTATCTACCTCACGGGTAGCTTTGGCCAAGGAAGTAGAAGACCTGAAAGCGATTGTCAAGGCGCAGAGTGCTGAGATTAAAGCTATGCGCGGAGCCATGCAGTCTGGGACATCGGTAATGAAGGATGTTAATTTCCCCGATGTGCCTAAAGACCACTGGGCATATTCTTATGTGAAATCATTGGCGGACAGAGGTCTTTTGGAAGGGTATCCGGATGGAGAGTTCAAAGGTGACCGTACCATGACCCGCTATGAATTTGCGGCCATTATTTACCGCGCACTGCAGAACGGCGCACCCATTGACAGCGATATGGCAAAAGCCATCGGTGAATTCGATCCTGAAATCAATCGGATAAAGGATCTGGACCGCACCCGTGTCGACCGTATTTCCGGCAAGGATAATGACCGGCATAAGGTGGAACGCGTCCGTGTCAATAATGAAAGCAATAAAGAAAAGGGTGACTACCGTGATGTGTACGGTTCCCATATT
>PPYE01294208.1_pt1 | contig 10638 bp, 8 predicted proteins | sample 1559881 | NCBI WGS metagenome assembly PPYE01 (sample SAMN08240022, study PRJNA423297) | Human gut metagenome, whole genome shotgun sequencing project.
TGTAGGTGTCAGGCACTTGAAATCCCTTGTTAAAAGACTTTAACCCTTTTCCTTCTTTTTTGCTCATTTTTGAGTCTCCCTCCCATTTTTGATATACCATACTAGTGTACCATAGAATGCTTAAAATCTAACTAAAAATTTACATATTTTATCAATTTACGATGTTTTATCAATTTTATGTCATTTTCTGTATTTTTTTCAAGAATGCCTCGGCGTTTTACTCTTTCGGATTATCTCCATCCCGATAAGGCGCTGTGTCCGCGCTGGAACAACCGCCGAAGCTGGCTCTGTATGTATATCCTGATCATCAAAAAAGATATGTGCCCCAAATGCTGCACCCTTTTGAAGGATCTCTCTCTTTTGAAACTGTTGTTGCCTCTACACAGTGCAATATGGATAATATCTCGTCATCAGTAAGACCTTTAAAGAAAGGACTGTTCCTTAAAATGGGTAAAAATTTTTTCAAAATTGTTCCTCCTGTTGGAAATCAAACATACAAGTTGCATTTATTACGCTATGATTCTAACAGAAATAAAAATTTTATGCTATAGACGGAGGGTAAAAATGATAAGGAAGTTCCTTGCTGTGGTGGTCTGGAGATAGCAGCAAAAAAGGCGCTTCAGGATAGTGGAAAATTCTTACCATGGCAGGTTATAACGATAAGCATTGATGGGAAAACTATAGAATAAAAAAGGAGAATACAATAATGGATAAGAAAATGTTTTGCTTTCAGTGTGAGCAGACCGTCGGATGCGCCGGATGTACAGGAAATGCCGGTGTCTGTGGAAAAAAGGCAGATACAGCCAGATTACAGGATGAACTGACGGGTGCCTTGATTGGTCTTGCAAGAGCTGTCGATAGTACAACAGCTATTTCCAAAAGAACCGGACAGGTCATAATTGAAGGGCTGTTTACCACAGTTACAAATGTAAATTTTGACGATGTCTCAATTGAAAACATGATACAAAAAGTCCGAGCTGAAAAAGAAAGACTGGTCCCTGACTGCAGCAAATGTCAATCACCTTGCGGTAAAACAGACGAATACGATATGCAACAGCTGTGGAATGCCAACGAAGATATACGCTCTTTGAAATCTCTGATTCTTTTCGGAATTCGTGGAATGGCTGCCTATGCCTATCATGCAAATGTTCTGAATTATGAAGATACTGAAGTGAATCGCTTCTTCTGTGAAGCATTATTTAAGATTGGTTATGAAGAAAGTGCAGATGCACTGCTTCCTACAGTACTAAAAGTAGGAGAAATCAACCTGAAGTGTATGGCACTTCTTGATAAGGCAAATACAGAAACCTATGGGACACCAGAACCAACCAATGTTACTCTTACAATAGAAAAAGGACCATTTATTGTTGTAACTGGACATGATTTGAAAGACCTGCAGATTTTACTTGAACAAACAGAGGGCAAGGGAATCAACATCTATACTCATGGTGAAATGCTCCCTGCACATGCCTATCCACTCTTAAAAAAATTCTCACACTTAAAAGGGAATTTTGGAACCGCATGGCAGAATCAGCAAAAAGAGTTTGATCATCTTCCAGCTCCGATTCTCTACACCACCAACTGTCTGATGCCGCCAAAAAGCAGTTATGCTGACAGAGTATTTACAACAGAAATGGTTGCCTTCCCCGGTGCTGTTCATATTGATGAGAAGAAAGATTTTACGCCGGTTATTGAAAAAGCGCTGGAACTTGGTGGTTACAAGGAAGATCAGGTACTCACCGGCATCAATGGCGGTACAAAAGTGACAACCGGTTTTGGTCATGCAGCCATCCTGTCCCATGCAAACACTGTAATTGAAGCAGTAAAATCAGGTGCGATCCGTCATTTCTTTCTGGTTGCCGGCTGTGATGGTGCTAAACCTGGACGAAACTATTACACAGAATTTGTAAAACAGACACCTTCTGACAGTATTGTCCTTACTCTGGCATGCGGAAAATTCCGTTTCAACGATCTCAATCTTGGAGAAATCGGTGGTCTGCCACGACTAATGGATATGGGGCAGTGTAATGATGCTTATGGTGCGATTCAGGTTGCTGTAGCACTTGCAGATGCATTTGGATGCTCCGTAAATGAACTTCCGCTTTCCTTCGTTCTCTCCTGGTACGAACAGAAGGCCGTCTGCATCCTGTTAACACTTTTACACCTGGGTATCAAGAACATTCGTCTTGGTCCTTCTCTTCCGGCATTTTTGTCTCCTAATATTTTGAATTTTCTGGTAGAAAATTACGGTATAGCACCTATCACCACGCCGGAAGAAGACATCAAAACGCTGATGAATTATAACAAATAAATTTCTTTAAATCTCTATGGAATCTCCGAAGCCGATACAGGATTCAAAAATCCTGCATCGGCTTTATGATCAGATTACTTCTGTTTCTTTTTTTACCTCAAAATACTGCTTTTAAAAAATGTGCCTGACCATACTCGAATGCCTCATAAAACAAATTGTAAAATCCCCGGTCGTTTCCCGGAAGAAATCTTGTAGATGCTATCCTGTATTCGTACTTTGATTCTCTTCCATCCTCGCCACAGATTGCTTCTTTCAATTTACAAGTATATTCTCTGGAATCCAGTATTTCGCATCCGCTATAATCCCGATTCACTTTTCCTTCTTGTAGTAATTCCAAAAATGTCTCATATTTTTTATCGATTTCGAACCCATTATAATATGACGGCATGTCTGAATCTGAAATAGCCGGTGTAAGTATACAGACACCTCCATTTTTCAGAACCGGCTTCAGACTATCCTCTCCCACAAATTTTTTCTTCACTGGAAGCATACATTTACCCGAATTTTCATCCGTAACATTTCCAAGATTCAGTCGGTAAATATATTTATAGGCTCCACATTCGAATAAATCTGTGTACCAGGCCTGTATTCCCATGAACTCCTTTGAATAATTCTTATACTTTGCATCACAGGCGAAGAATATTTCTTTATTGAGAATCAGAAAAATGTCCGGTCTTAGCTGCTCTGTGCTGTACTGAACTGCTCCTTTTTCATCCACTTCTGCTTTTGAAGCTTTTTTCCCTTGAAATGTACAATTATAGCCCAGATAAATATCATTTTCCCCGTTGGTAATATGGATCACCAGTTCTTCCAGTATTTTCACAGAATCTCTTTTTTCACGATTTTCAATATATTTTTTTATAGCGTGAACTACTTTACTGTAATCCCGATTTTCCCATGATTCGAATACAAACGGCTTTTCCTTTTTCCCCGGCCAGGATATCCGATCAATGACATAATCATCTTTTGTCATCTCTTTCTGTTCTGGGAAATTCCGGGTGTTAAATCGTTCAAAATTACTGTGGCAGTCACCGGTTATATAAATCATTTTAAATCTCCCCTTCCCTGTACTTGCATGCTCAATCCTAAAAATTCTTACCAAATCTATTTTAATCTACTTTTATAAGTAAAAGACTTCTCTATTACAATCATATCAACTCTTATGGATAATATTGTAATAGAGAAGTCCTTCTTTGTCATCAACCTTATACTATATCCCCTCTGCCATGACCAGTGAGAAATTTCTTGAAATTTATTATCAGTTCAATCAGTTCAATTCCTCCAATAGAAATTGAACAACTTCCCATTTTATGATATAATTTCTAATACAATTCCAACGGACAGGGGATTATTTTACCGCAAAGCGAGGTGTTTATTATGGTAATACGTGAATCTGCAGAAGATTATCTGGAAACAATACTGGTTCTGAAAAACAGACTTGGAAATGTCAGGTCAATTGATATTGCACATGAGCTTTCTTTTTCTAAGCCGAGTGTCAGTGTTGCAATGAAGAATCTTCGATTAAATAATTATATTACTGTTGATGAAAATGGTTATATCAACCTGACAGACAGTGGTATGGCAATTGCCGGGAAAATTTACGAACGTCACACATTCCTGACAAGTTTTCTGACTTCAATTGGGGTGGATCCGGAAACTGCCGCTGAAGATGCATGTAAGATTGAGCATGTCATCAGCTCAGAGAGTTTTTCCGCTTTAAAAAAGTACCTCGCAGATAATGAGAAAAACTAATTGTTCTGTATAAGCTGCATGAACGAAATAACCGTTAATAGAAAACAACAGAATCAAAAAATCCGGATTTTTCGCAGTCCTCACTAACCATGTGATATTACGCAAATCCGGATTTTTATATTTTTTCTTACACCTTATGGTTGGAATCCACCTTCAAAACCTGCAAATGAAAGTTCGCATTTGCCACCCAGACGGCTGCAGATATTCAATGCACGTGTCATAACCTCTGGATACTGCTGATCCTTCGTGTCCACGAACAGATACTTATTATCTTCTGTTATTCTTGCTGTCTGAACATTTTCCAGTTCATTAATCTCGTTCAAAATTGCGGTTGCCATATCATCTGTGATTTTCTTAGATAAACGATAATATCTTCCCATGTTAGATTCCCTCTTTCCTATATGATTCGAGCCTCACTGGCGGTGTCGGTCAAATGATTTCCGGCTCATCTGACGTATTTAGCACTCGCTAACTTCTCTTTTAAATTTACCACTTTCATTTTTTTGTGTCAACATGTTCTAACACAGATAAAATAAGAAATCCCATCATTCCGACAAAAGACATCACTTTTCCTGCTGCCATCCCCGGTGCATGGTATGTGATGACAATGTCATGCTCCCCTGCCTTCATCTTACAGCCAAGGAACGCTGTATTTACTTTCTCACTTTTTACATTTTTTCCATCAACCTGAATTTTAAATCCGGAATCGTATGGAATCGAAGTAATCAGATATCCTGACTTTTGCATTGTCAGATTTCCGGCAATTACGTTTCCCTTTGTCTTTGTGCTATTTTGTAAAAACTCTGATTCATAAAGCTCTGTTCCCGGCAACGTTGCTATATATGCTTCCACATCAGACAGATTATATTTTCCTTTGCTAAATGTAACCTCTACCTGATTTTCATCACCCTCAAGTGCCACTGCATAAGTAAACGTTGTGTTATCATTATAATAGACCCGCTGCTTAGCGCTCAGTTTATTACGATTGCCATCCACCCAGATTGTCAGATCTTTTGAGGGTTTCAGATTCTTGACCTTGAACCGAAGCAATAAAACTCTGTTCCCAGAATCTGTTTTTGTTTCATTCGCAACGTTTGTGTTTTCACCGGCATTCTCTGTATTCACTGTATTCACTGAATTTATGTCTATCTGGCTCACAATCTCTGCTTTGACTTTTGTATCCTTCCTGGCAAAAATATGATATCCACCGTCTGCCTCGGAAATGCATGAGTTTTCCCCAAATCGCAGAACTGCGTTGTGCAAATTGTCCACCGCCTCTATACTGTCCGTCTGCTTCGTGGCACTCTCCGGCACAACTGCCTTCTGAAGAAGCGTTGTCTGATTATATGGATAGTCCAACTTATCATAATTTTTCTCACTCATAACCTGGCTTGTTCCATAGATGATCGAAGCTGCGCTTTCATTTTCATAAATCTTCCACTCCCCCGACTTTCCAAGAAGCCTGACACCTTTCATCTTAGACTTTGTAACAATGTATTTTTCGCCCATGAATCTCGCATAAATCGGATTTGACTCCTCAGATTGCATCAGAAAATTCCGGTAAGGCTGTTCCAGCCCAAATGTATCCTTTCTAAAATTCTGGTAGGCCTTATTATAGGAAGAAGAATAGATGGAAGAAATGTACTGATCTGTGTTCCACACACGATTTAAATTTGCTGCATTTTCATCGTCAGTGCCAAGCTGGACTGTCCGGTAAAATCCTCCATCTTTTTTTGCCTCATCGGTTGCTGTCTGAATTGCATCTGTAATTTTAGAATCTGTTACCTGTTTATAAAATGTTGTATCCAGCATCTCCTGTTTTTCTTTGGCATACTGATTATCAAATACTGCCAGAAATACCGCCATAGAACCTGCTAAAATTAAAACTGTTCCTCTAATTCTCCAGATTGTCTTCCTTCGTTTTCTCCACACTTCTTTTATCACACCTGTTGCCAAATAACAACCAAACATAATCTGAGATTCTGTCATCAAAAATGGCCACAGATTCCCCATTCCTTCCTGGTTTCTTCCTATATAGATAAGTTCCATCGTGACAACATATGGAATACAGCCGCCCCACGAAAACTCTTCACAGCTCACCTTCTTTAAATACATGGCAAGCATATAGCAAAAAAGCGGAATTAACGGGATCAGTGCCTTGTCCCTCAGATAAAGTCCCCCATTTAAAATGTATACAAAAACCGGCACGCCTGCGACAATGGCAATAATCCACGCCATTACGCTGTCACTCCATCTTCGCCTGAGCATGGTCGCAACAAGCACCGTCAGCATCAGCGTTCCGAATCCCAGACCATACGGTGAATAAAAAACTCCTGACAATCTAAGTTGCGGAAAGAAAAGCCCCTTCAGGATTTTTGTCGCATTTCCACTTCCAAGCAATACCGACAGGCATTCTGCATTCGCGCTGCCTCCGGAAGATTCAGCGGAACTTCTTCCGATCAATGCAAGGGCTGTCGGCACAAGAAGGACTCCGCTTGCCAGTACTGCAAAAATCATAGGCAGAAGAAATCTCACGCCCTCGCACAGAAACCCTTTTACTGTGGCACGCTCATTTTTTCCTTCCAGTTTTCGTCCGTAACAATGAATTCCATAGATTACCAACGCCAGCATTCCTCCGATACTGAAGTAAAAGCTGGTCATGATCATAAGAAATGTACTGACTGCCAAAAGCCCTGAACGCCTTTTTTCAAAGTATCTGTCCACGCCCATCATAGCCAGGATTAAAAATGGCATGTAATTAACGAACATAATCTGGCTGTAGGACTGGCAGATCATAGGTCCCGTCAGCAAAAAAATAACAGCCACAGCGAAGCTGACAGCTCTGCCAAATCCTTTTCGATTCAGCCACAGATACAATAAAAGCACCGAAGCCATCAAGCATAGCATTTCCATAACAATAACATACGTAGACATTTTCACAAAAGGCAATGCGTAGGACAACAAAAATAACGGACTGTAAAGTCCATAATATGAATAATTGTATATGTTCTGTCCTCCGCCCAGGTTCATAGCGAATTCCGGGAATAGATTTCCTGTCTCATAAAACTGTTTTCTGAAATAATCCGGAATAACACTGTGCTGGCTGATCCAGTCCACCTTCGCTCCAAATACTCCCCATCTGAGGCAAAACATCCAACAGAAAAATAATGTCAGTGCTGCAAGTATTACATACCCTGCATAATACAGATATTTTGACATCGTTGATTCTTCATTATTATGCAGATGCTCCGGCTTTGTTGTTCCAACATTTTGATTATGCAGACGCTTTGACTGTCTTGTCTTCATGAGATTCCTCCCCGGATTTCTTTTCTCGCATTACAGCATTCACACCGCTTCCCACAAAGCTGTCTCCTGCTACTTTTCCTGCCATCTGAACTTTACTTTCTTTCAATATAAATATCGGACGGTGCTTCGTCTCCAGATATGTCTTAGCCAGATACTCTCCCACGATTCCAAGACAGAACAGTTGAACCCCGCTCACCAAAAAGATAATACATACCATTGACGGCCAGCCTGCAACCGGATCGCCCCAAATTAATGTCCGTACTATGATTACTGCAATCATAATAAATGCCAACGCGCAGAACCCTACTCCCATAACAGATGCCAGAGACAAAGGTGCTACTGAAAATCCGGTAATTCCTTCCAGCGAATAAGAAAATAGTTTCCGAAGAGACCATTTTGTTTCTCCTGCCGAACGCTCCACGTTTTGGAATTCCAGCCATTTTGTACGGAATCCGACCCAGCCGAAAATTCCCTTCGAGAAACGATTATATTCACTCATTTCCAATACGGCGTCCACCATAATCCGTTTCATCAGCCGATAATCTCTTGCACCATTGACAATTTCTGTCTTGGAAATGCTGTTAATAAACTTATAAAATGTCTCAGACAGGAAAGAACGTATCTTTGGCTCTCCGGTTCTGGTGGCACGTCTTGTCGCAACACTGTCATAAGGTTCTTCCTTCAAAATACGATACATTTCCGGAAGAAGTCCAGGTGGATCCTGGAGATCTACGTCCATCGTTGCCACATAGTCTCCACTTGCATGTTTAAGTCCCGCGTATATAGCTGCTTCTTTTCCAAAGTTTCTGGAGAAAGATAAATATTCACATCTTCCATCTTTTGCATTTAATTGTTTCAATATTTCTAAAGTCTTGTCGCTGGAACCATCGTCCACGAAAAGGATCTCAAAGGAAACCTCTGACAGCTCGCCCATGACGCGCTTCATCTCCCGATAATACACCGGCAACGCTTCCTCTTCGTTAAAACACGGAACCACAATACTGATTCTGTCCATTTTGCATACCTCCATAAATTCAGTCCCTGTAGAAGACACTACTCGTCATCTCTGCTTTATCATTCAGTATGCCCAAAGTTTAACACTCATCCCTTAAGAAAATGCCTAATTAAATCTTAAAGTTTCTTAAGAAGATTTTTTATTTTTTCTAAACTCCTGTATAATAGGATCTATCGAAAGGAGTTATTTCTATGGATAAGACTTGTATTTTAATCGTAGACGACAACCCGGAAATCCGGGAAATTATAAATGTGCTGCTTGGTGGGGAAGGTTTCGAAGTATCTGAAGCAGAAAATGGGGCGCAGGCACTTACACTCATTGAGCAGCAGGATTTCGACCTGATTATTCTGGATATTATGATGCCGGGGCCAAATGGCTATCAGACATGCCGGAAAATCCGGGAACTGAGCAATGCGCCAATTCTGTTTTTAAGTGCCCGCACAAAGGAAAGCGATAAGACACTTGGCTTTTCCAGCGGTGGTGATGATTATCTGGCAAAACCATTTTCCTACAACGAACTGATCAGCCGAAGCAAGGCATTGATTCGGCGTTACCAGGTATACAAAGGGAAAAATGAAAGCGGCAATCAAAGTATCAATAGTGCTTCTGTTAATCCGACTGCTGATCCAATAGCTAGTACATCGAATGCTTCTGACTCCAGGCATCGTATCCTGCTCTTTCACGATCTGGAAATAAACCAGACTGTCCGGGAGGTTCATAAAAATGGGCAGCTTTTAGACCTTACAGAAACGGAATACTCCATGTTGGAACTGCTGGTCGTGAACCGCCACCAGACATTTTCTGCCCAGCGTCTTTTTGAGTCTGTCTGGCAGGAGCCTTATTACTACGGTGCAAATAATACTGTCACCGTACATATTCGAAACTTACGCTCCAAAGTGGAAGATAATCCCGGTAATCCTGAACTAATTAAAACAGTCTGGGGAAAAGGGTATCGTTGCGACTAATAATTTTCATTCAGTAACAATGAGGTAACAGCATGAAAAAAAAATTCAGTACCATGAAATTACAGAACCGTTTTCTTTTGATCTTGCTTCTGGCTCTGACGATTTCTGCAACATTATTCGAACTGCTTTGGCTAAATAAATGGACTCTGGTAAACTGGACAGGCAATTTTGAAATTTTACAGTCCCAGATTGATGACGAAGATTTCTGGACGAAATTGGACGAAACTGCACAAAATTTATCACTTCCAGAATCCTCAGACGATGAAGCTGCCGCAAAAGCAATAAAACCCCTTCTAGATCTGGCAGATAAATACACAAGCATTTATCTTTACGAACAGGAGGATGGCCTTTATATTACAGGACAATATGCAAAAATTATGGACGAAAAGCATTCCGGTTTCCGGACTTTTTTCGATCTTGGATACAGGTTAACTGATGGGGAAGGGGAAGATTTTCGTCAAGGGTATCTCCAATTTCAAAACGGAAAAGCTCAAGTCGTTGTTGTCAATTACCAACGCGCCCTTTTCATTTACCCTTATATGTTTCTTTCGCTACTTTTAAGTGTCCTGGTCTTTCTTGGAATCGTCTTGTTCTTCATGAACCGGAAGATGCGCGAAGTACTGGCTCTGGAGCAGGAAATTTTGCTGATGTCCACAGGGGATCTGACCCACCCGGTTCCGCAATATAGTAAAGATGAAATTGGCATTTTGGCAAATGAGTTGAATCATCTTCGTATCTCTTTAAATGAAAATATTGTCCGTGAGCAAGAAAGCCGAAAAGCAAATCAGGACCTGATCACAGCACTCTCCCATGATTTACGGACGCCACTTACAATTCTGACCGGATATCTGGAAGTATTAAGGCTTGGAAGAACTCCTGAAAAGCAGGCGGATTATCTGGACCGGTGTCTGAAAAAAGCTTCCGATATTAAAGAACTGACGGATCAAATGTTCAGCTACGCCCTTGTTTCCGAAGAGCAGGAAACTCCTGACATGTCCTGGCTGTCTACTGATTATATTTTTCAATGTATTCAGGAAAATTGTGATTTCATTAGTCTGGCCGGATTTACGACAAATGTTAAAATTCCAGAAGTGACTGGTATTCTGCTCAGCGACAAAACAATGATCAATCGCATTTTTACCAATCTGTTCTCTAATATTTTAAAATATGGAGACAAAGGAACTCCGGTCATCGTCCGCAGTTCCGTCCGTAAACAACGCTTTACTGTGACTGTTTCCAATGCAATCAAGCAAGAACATTCTGATGTCGGAAGCAGCAATATCGGACTT
>PPYE01233916.1_pt1 | contig 10637 bp, 10 predicted proteins | sample 1559881 | NCBI WGS metagenome assembly PPYE01 (sample SAMN08240022, study PRJNA423297) | Human gut metagenome, whole genome shotgun sequencing project.
CTGATGTTGGGCATAGCAACAGCCTTCATAGCCTCGGTCATTGCACTATGCGATGTCAGACTAGAACGCAATGATTCGCAGATGTTGGGCATAGCAACAGCCTTCATAGCCTCGGTTATTGCACTATGCGATGTCAGACTAGAACGCAATGATTCGCTGATGTTGGGCATAGCAACGGCCTTCATAGTCTCAGTCATCACACGTTGCTTTTTTTCTGTTAGTTCGCGAATTCTGATATTAGATTTATTTTTCATATTATTTTTCCCGTCTTTTTACCCTCCTAATATGCCATATTTTGAACTTAGTCTTCATTCCCTATGTAGGGGTTATCACTGCAATCCTCACAGCCCTTTTGCAACTACCATTTTAATCGTCCCGCAGGCATACATCTCCCTGCTTTATATAGTGCGTTAATAAGTACAGGCTGAGTCCAATTTTAAGTTTCATGATAAGTAATTGTTTTGCAATGCATTTTGTTTCTATGCGCATTTGTTATGTACGGACTCATCCTGTCCGCTCCTCTGTTGATAATCCATTCCTGCTTCAGTAACCCGGATGCCGGAATGGATCGACACGACAAACTTGGATACCGACTAGGATTGATACTGACGCGCCTCAACAATGGCGAGTCACTGACAGTGAGTGGTCTTGCTGACGAATTTAACGTTTGCGAAAAAACAATACGGCGAGATCTGACCGAGCGACTTGCTTATCTGAATCTGCTTCGACAGGGCAAACAGTACCGACTGCCTAAAGGTATTCTGGGGCAACGCAGCAACACGGATTTGCGTCGTTTTACCCGCATTCTCGGTATTGAAGGGTTGTTCCCCCGCTGGGAAGATCGTCTGCTGAATGTGCTATTGGGTGATACCGAAAACAATCCCTTCCTGATCAAGCAACGCCCTTATGAGAATTGCGGTGCTTTCATGTCTACCCTGAATGCTATTTCCGGGGCGATTCAGGCATCCCTGAAAATTGCGTTTACCTATAAAGACAAGATGTTTTCTGCCACTGAACCTTATCGTGTCGTGAATGACCGAGGGCTCTGGTATCTAGCCGCCCGGCACGAAGGAATGTTGAAGAGTTTTGCAGTTTCCACGATGACCCATGTGCAGGTCAGCAATATGCGATTCAGTCTTGATCCCGTTGTTAGTCAGCAAGTGGAACTTGCGGAAAGCATCTGGTATGGCGATGAACTCACCGAAGTGCTGATCGCTGTCTCAGCCCGTGTGGCATCCTATTTCTCTCGCCGCAACCTTTATCCAGGTCAGGAAATTATTCATACAACACCAACCGGTGATTTGCTCATTATTTCCCGTGTGGTGCATCCCCGGCAGATTATTCCTCTAATCAAATACTGGTTGCCTGAGGTGGAAGTTATTAAGCCAGCGTCCATCCGCAATCAAATTATTGACGACATGCGCAGTGCGCTCACCCGATATGATGAAATGAATGGAGATTCTTCAGATGAATAATGAAACAACTTTATACGAAGATAATGACGTGGAAAACGCTTTTGAGGCGCTTGCAGTGAACTTACTGAGCGGGTTGCTGGGGGCGCATGATAATGCGCAAAATGCCGAGTTGAAAGACTGGCTGGACAGTCCTTTCCCCGTTCAGCCAGAGGTTTTACTCAAACATGCCGCATTTATCTGTGAGCGATTTCAGGCGGGGGACGACAGCCACCTGCTGATGCACGGCATTGATGAACAACTTGCGGCGATGACACTTTCCCGTAAGGAACGCTTCAGCCCAGTGAATAAAGGGATGGTTGGATATTCTGCTCCTCGTGACCTGGAGAAAGTGAATGCGCTGCTGAAGGTCATTATCACCTGGTATGAGTGCGAAATCGTCCGGCTGAAGGTGAAGTATGGCGAAATCACGCCACCGGGCAAAAAATAAACCGCACCAGCGAATCATTGATAAGGGAGAGCACAATGCTCTCCCTTATGTTATTGATTGACCATCACAACTTGACTATGCCACTTTTTAGCGCCAGCCGGACACACTTATTAGCTTCCTGCATAATGACATCGTGTGGATACATATTCATTGCACGATACCCGTCTGATTTCGCCATCTTTCCTTCCATGCCCGCATTATCCAGAATGGCTTTCCACGCATCGCGTATTTTCTTCGAGTCCTTTTCGCCCACGCCGCCGGAAAGCGTGCCAAACAGCTCCTTGTTGTTGTCGCCAATATTTTTGTATTCCTTTGCATCCGGGGCCAGCAGCATGGCCATTTGCGTTGACTGACGGGTGGCTTCATAGCAACGTCCTGCTGTTTCCAGTGAGATTTGAGCGGCGGATGCCGATGCAGATACCGCCATAATGCATGTGGTGAGAATGATGTTTTTCATTAATTTAACCTGTGAAAAATGGAGAGATTTGAATTCAGTTATTGTTAGCGTCAGGCTGATAACTATTCATCGCCTTTGCGGTTGGCGGCTTTGCTGTAATAGCTGACGCACTTATCCTGATTGCTGTTCAGAACTTTATCGCTGTGAACCGTTCAAAACTGATTGACGCAAAAATGCCCTCTTTTGCGTCTCAGAAAACCGATATTGCCGGGTATATACTGGATGACGGAAGCTATTTGCTCCTCCCCGATACGCTCGATAAACTGGGCAATAAGTGGGGGTTGTCTGCGAAAAATTTGGCCCGCCTGGTCGATGAGGCTGGCTATCTTACTCGCCCGGAAGGCGATCGGCTCACTGCACGCAGGACCATCCGCAAAGTCAATGTGACGGGCTACTGTTTCTCCGCTGATTTTGCAAAAGCCAGACTCTGAGTTCTTACTCATTGATATCAAAGGCCGCCCGCGCAGGCGGCCTTTATCATGTCACTTATTAATCAGATGACCCGGCAAATGTCCTGGCATTGCACGTGAGTCGCCCTGTCGACTTCCTTCCATAAAAATACGCCGGAAACGGCTAGTTTTAGATTGTAAATACATTTAACGCTCTTAAATCAACGAGGGCACCAATCCGCTTTAAATAATCGTCACCAACCAGCTGGGGATGGTAAACCATGTTTTCATTAAATGCAGAGTAGTGTTGAAACGCACAGCGGCCAATTGCCGCTGGGACATTATTCACAATGCCATATGTGGTACCAAATGTAAGGTCTATTATTTCCATGTTCGGCGTCGTCAGCCACGCATGCAAATTTATCGTTCCGATACCTGACGTCGGATCGCCCAGATTATTTTTTAGTGTTTCTTCACATGTATAAAAGACCGGACTTTTATCATAATCCACATAGCCTAAAGTATAATAGAGCGGAGTTTGTAAGGCTTCCTCTAAAGCATCCTGTGCGAAATACATGTATCCAAAGCACTGCTGTGAGACCTCTTTTGGCGTGTGGTTTGAAGCGATTTCCTGAATGACGTTGAGTGCGGCTTCGCCCTTATCACCCGTCAGAAAAGGTGTTTTGCTCAACCTGACCCTGGGGACTTCAAGTCCCCATTTTTTTGAGCGTTTTACAGCAGATGTGAACTCAGTCTCATAGTTCACGTTCTTACTCAGCCTGCCCATTAATCTTCTGAACATCACACCCTCCCTGAACTGGTTAAACCGACTGTTCTTTAGCAATCCGCGTTTCCATGCTAACAGTGGTATTGTGCTTAAAAAGTTGTTACCAGTATAATGGTAAGAAATTCTCAATAATATTATAAATAATATAAATTTCTATTATAACCCGATTTATTATTGGGTAGGCTGGCTGAGATAACATGAGTCTGGCAATCCCTGACGACACGCATAATCATTAGTGAGACTAATGGGGTGGAGCGCTGTTCTTCCCTCTGAATTTGCCAAAGCCAGCTTCAGCATTCTTGCCTGTCGATGCTGCAGGTCGCCCGCAAAAGCGACCTGTATTCTGCCTGCGGTCAGTCTGGTTGCCCGGAAAGGGCCAACGCATTGCCGATATGCTGCTCAATCAACTGTCCGGTCGCTTTCAGTCGCTGTGGATGCAGATGGGCATAACGCTGTGATGACTGGATACTGCGATGCCCGAGCTGAGCCTGAACGTCATATAATGTGCCTCCCCGTGAAACGATTAATGCGGCAACCGAATGACGGCAGGTGTGAATGCAGACCTCCTCATCGTAGATACCTGCCCGCCGGATAATGCGCCTGAAGGCTTTGGTCACATTGCAGACCGGTTTACCCGGAATTTTGCCACCAAACATCCAGATATTGCCGCCGAAGCGGGGTAGTTCATCAATCAGCTTTACCGCCCAGTTGTTGAGATGAACCAGTCGCCCTGAGCCGTTCTTGGTTTCCGGTAGCCACAGCGTTCCCTGTTGCTTATTGTAATGTACCCATTTTGCCAGCCTCAGCTCGTCACGCCGCAATCCGGTCAGCAGTAGTAAACGAATATAAATCCCGACTACACGGCTGTTGTCCTCGCTGGCAGCCTCGAATATGCGCCGGATTTCCGTTTCCGAGAAATAACGCTGGCGGGCGTTATTTTCACGCGGAAGTGGGATGTTTGCCGCCGGGTTCACCGTCACCATCTCATGACGCAGTGACCATCTGAGGAGGGCCTTCAGCAGAGCAATCACCCGGTTATTGGTGGCGGGCTGACAGGTTTCGCAGAGCGATGACTGAAGATGAGTAACGTGACGGGGCGTAATTTCATTAAGCAGTAGATTTCCCATTACTGGGGCTATATGGTCGCGAAAGCGCTGCTCATCCTTATTCCAGCTCTTTTTATGCAGCCTCGCCCACGGGAAATAATACTGACTGAAGGCTTCCTGAAGGGTAGGAATGGCCCGGCATTTGTCCCGCTCGTAACGCGGGTCAGTGCCGGTGGCTATCTGGCGTTTCATCTCAGTGGCAATCTTTCGGGCGGTCGTGACATCAATCTCCGGCCAGTGACCAATACTGATGGCGCGTTTGCGGCCCTGCCAGAGATAGCGTAAGAGAAATTTCTTTTTGCCTTCTCCTTTGCCAACCAGACATTTGAGCCCGCTGATTTCGGTATCGCTGTATTCCGCTTCACGGGAGAGGGCATCAGGTTCATTAGGGGGCAGGCCATCAATGAGGCGGTGAGTAAACTTAAAACGGCGGGGTGTGGACATGCAGAAGTCTCCTTATGCAGGGGTGATTAATACGTAGTGAGGTTAGAAAGTGAGGCAGGGAGGGAAGAGTCCCGTGCCTCAGTGTGTTATGCGAACCGTGGCAGAAAAGGATGCATGGCTATGAACTGGCATGGCAGCTCATGAGGCGAGGGGAAAGAAGAATCGACATTCTCCGGTCTGCCTCTGGTCTCCCCCGCAACTTACCCGGTGAAATCTCTGAAAACGGGAGGTGAAAAAGCATTGCGGCATAACGTTTTGGCAGGTAATTCCCCGTTTCCCCGTGAAAAAATTGCTGAGGTGGAACTGAATGAAAGGCAATGATGTGCTGTTTACTATTGATCTTTCAGTGAAGAGGTTAAACTAACTGATAATAAATAACCTATATGAATAATATATAAATGAATCTGCATGTGGTTTCATTTTATCAATGAGTATTGACGGTGGCTGGTGCGAAGGTGATTTAGCTATAAACTGTGATTTCTCATGGGTAATTAAATTTCTTTGAGCTTATTTAATCAATAATGAATTCCCACACTTACCTGCTTCAATAATACTAATTACATTTAATATACTATCAGGTTTAGTCAGGATGCAATATGAAAAGAATACTCTCTCAGTGTGGTCTGTTATTAACAATCAGCTTATGGCGCTTATTCAGGATGGATTTATTCTCATTTTATGAAAGCATTCAGATGATGGGTAAAGATAAGGGATGTGTTCGGCGGCAAATGCTCAACGCCACCCATTGAAAACGAACGGGGAAACGGGAGATTTCAAGGAAGTCATTGGTACACAAGGGATGCAAGGAGGAGTGGGGCGGGATAATAACGGGGGTATTGCGGTGAAATGACGGTAGAAGCTCTGGTTGATGTCGTATAGAGTATGCAGATGCATTTTGAAGAACGCTATTCTAGCAAAATTGTATGAGTGAGAATCGGATAGGTCTATAATGATCGAAAGCGTGCGTATTACCTTACAGCAGCAACCGACATCCAGAGATGTTCACCCAAAACTGATTTATTCAACCAAGCTCACATAGGCATATCGAAACACACCTCCCCTAATATTAAATTAAGAGGAGGGCTAATTATTCACAGGTGCTTTCTAATTTCAACCACTGAATCCCTCAACCGAGCCATCTGTATCAATTGGACTTTCGGCCATAATAGTTGATGAGAGATGTTCATTATAGAAAAAAACACCTGAATTCAACAGGAACCTATAACACTCATTTTGACTAATCGGGTTTTGGTTCGATATTGGTTGAAACCATTCTTTTGCAAGCATCTCATAAACAAACATCCACATATCGCCTGACAGCTCTTCCATAACCATCATTTCTTCATAAATAGAGAAGTCAGGTATGAAGTTCATGAGCCCTTTTTGCCAGCAATCGCATAATAAAATTGCAACAAATGGATCTCTCATAGGCACTACATTTTTAACAACGACTTCTGGTACAGATATACCTAGTACCAAATAAAGCCATAAGCAATAAGCAACTTCGTTTCCATGGCCAAGTGAGCTTTCAGTTATTGATAATTGCCTCAAAATATGAGATATATTTTCAATGTTCTGAATATAACCTATTCTTTTATATTTTATAAGCTGATTGACGGTGTATTTCAATGTGCTGCTATCAGCTGTAACGCATTGCAATATAAAGTTTTCAAAGACTGGGTAGTTTTCAGTGGTAACATTCACTTCAAATGTTCTTGATACTGCATATTTTAATATTGATTCCGTTGGTAAATCTTTTGCTGCCTTGAATGCTATGTTGAAGTAATGGATTAAATCTGATTTCTGACCTCCAATTGTATCTCTAAAGGAGAATGCTCTTAGTTCTGAAATTGCTAATGGCTCGAATTCAATCGGTAGTTGTATGATTTCCGTTTTCAAGGGATTCAATGCTAACTCATATTCGTTTAACAGTTCTTGCATTGTTGTTAATGCAGATTCTGCTTCCCCAATTGTATTAAATCCTAAGAAATAATCATCTATATAGCGTAAGCCACTGCTAATTCCTTTTTCACTAAGCTTAAGATCAATATTTGCTAACAGAGACTCTGCAATGATGAGTGATGTGTCTGGACCAATAGGGATTCCTATTGTTTGTCCATCTTGTGAATCTTGTAAATGCTTATCTAATAAATTCCCAAATAAACCATTACTCCTGTTTTTTTTTGCAATGTCTTTTGTATGGTAAGTCCATGCAATGCTATGAGTATAGATCGAATGGTAAAATCTGCTTATATCTGTTTTAAGTATGTATTTATGCTTACTTCTAAGTTTTGCATGGATGTCTGGCAGTTCATTTAGTGAACACTTTGGATTAAATGCTCTGTTGCCATTACTAGCAGTGTCTGGAGTTGTCAACGATATTGTTGATTTACTTGCGCATTCGAGTATGTCGTGCCAGTTTTCAGTTATTGTTTCACTTAATCTAAAGAAGTTGACGGGATTTGGTATCCCGAGCTTTCTCCGTAGTGTTCCTTTTCTGGAGATATTATGAATGGCACACTTACTTATGAATTTTCCGGTTCTAAATAATGGAGGAAGATTATCGTATCCATTAGCAATTGCACGTGCATATTTTTCCGTAGAGAAAGGAGGTAGAGCCTCTTTAGGAAAATATCCTTTTGATAATAATTTCTCTAATAGAGTCATTTTTGTATTTCTCAATTCAATGTCATTATGGTTCTAATCGCAGTGGACTAGCTATGTTGTCGATACATCAAAATGCTAATAATGTTGTACCTTATATAATGCCGCCAGAATCAGTTTACTAATCGCCTTTCGCCCACATTCTCAGTGCAGCATTCCCCAGCAACTCGCTTCGGGCGAGAATTTGCTCCTCATCCCATTTATCCATAGCGATCAGTGGCACGTTCAAGCGCAGGCTGGTATGGGTAATAAGACCATCCCGTTTCTTAAGGAACGCAGAGTGTTGGGCCGAACGATTCACGCTGAGGTTGAGCAAGGTTAGATTTCCCAGCGTTGCGATAGCTTGTTGCCGTTTCCAGACAAGTTGCTGCTCGTGTGTAAGCTCAGCGCCGGCCAGAACTATCTGATTCACTGACGTAGCGTCTGAATTTGTCACGGTATGCCCATTTTCGAGAGGCCAATGGGAGTACCAGTTTTGAGGCATGAGGTGATCAATATCGAGACTGGAAAGGTTTGGAACAACTGGCTCCTCAGTTTTCACCGAGCGACGAAGTTCCCCCTCAAGCTCGGTTAGCATTGAGCGCATCTTCTGCGCATCAAGCCTGCCAGGGTAAAGTCGTGCAGAGGTGCAAGCATTGAGAAATTCTGAGTCAGTCGGCCAACGTGAGGCCTCACCATTCAAGCTATTAAGGGTGCTGCGTAACTCAATACTGGAAATGCCGGTTTTAGCTAAGTGACGCACGACATTCATAAAGACGTTGTTATAGTTCTTGGGCGTCAGGCCACACACCGCTCTTCGTACCACATACGAGACAAGATCGTTGTACATGGTTGTCTTTTCAGCATCAGAGATGTCAGCAACTGAAATGAGCAATGCAAGAGGATAAATCGTGGTCACGTCATAGGCTGAGATGCGTCGACCAAGGCACGCGATAGGAGTTGTGCCCAAACCACCGATCAGTTCTTTGTATTGAAGAGCATATCTATTGAGGAGTTCAACCTGCTGATCGGCTCGGTGCGAAGGCGAGCCCTTAGTTACATAGTCCCGATATTCATTGTAAAGGCGAGAAAGGTCTACTTCACGTTGCTTTTCTGCTTGTAGTGTTGCGTGAATTAGCCACTCTAGGCGAGGTTTGTTTATACGACCACGGCGTTGTTTTTCAGTCCAGTACGAGTCTTCAAAGGGTTTCCAATTATTTTCATACAACGTAGCGGCATTGATGCCATCATGTTCAGCGCGCATAAAAATATAGTTGCGAATGAGGTCCGTCGCATGAAGTTCAGCGCCCCGGCCATTTAACGTTTCAAAAATGATTTGAGCGTCGTCTTCTGCCTCAAGAGATATGCTGACCAGTTTCAGGTCTGCCATGACAGCTTCAATCAACGCCTCTGCATTTTGTTGTAAGGAGTGACCCTCCGAGCGAATCCACTTGATAAAGTTGCCACTAAAGAACCACAGCGCCTCCAGTGACGGAGGATGGCTGAAATGCTTACGCAGTGTGCCATGCAATGTAAAGCTATCAGAGAAAACCTTACGGAGGTCATCGACATTATCAACGTTAAGACTTTGAATAAAGTGAGCTTGATCGCGAAATGTTGGCCACAGCTTGAAGCGTTCAACCTCTTTATTTCGCATTGTTGCTTCGTTTGTGTTTTGCAAGCAAGGCAGCACTAGCATCTCTAAATCGGAAAGGCCAGTTGCACGCAAGGCCAGTCGGATGGATGCCAGAATATATTGGAGCGTAGTCAGTCGTTGCTGACCATCGATAATGTGCAGAGTGTCCACGCCCATCAAGCCGTTCTTGAGTTGTGGCTCCAGCACTACCGCGCCAAGAAAATGGGGAGTCGGTTTTGTACCCGAGAGGCGGATCTGAGCCTTTTCGGTGATATCCTCCAGCAAAGCAGACCACTGATTTCGTTGAGTCCATACATAGGCTCGCTGGTAGAAGGGAACGCAATATTGTCGGCGATCCTGGAATATTTGCTGGACAGTTAGCGTCTCGGATTTCATGGGTTACCTTTATGCGGCATGAAACAACAGTGAGAGATTCAGGAGCGTCAGAAACGGTTTCAGCTAACCGCCATCCTTCGGTCATAGTTTGTGAGTCCACTGGTTCAATGGATTAAATTACACATATTCGATTTACAAGCTACCTATAATCAACTGATTTTATTAACTTCATTTGGATAATACAAACGAATAGTACTGCCAGTACTGTACAGGTCGTGTGGTTCCTGTTGAGGTATATCAAGGATATAAAAAGATACTGGTTCTTTCGGGGGTGGGGGCAGTCCAGTGGCCTAGTAAAATTGTCTATCTAAATAGTGGTGTAAAATGCCCTCTTATGGCTGCGAGTTTAACGGGTCGATGCACAGCATCACTTACTGGAGACGGGAGTAAGTTGGTTGAAGGAGGGCTGGTAACCGATTGTATTGAGGACCGTGAACAAGGTCGGGAATCCTTCCCAGGGTTGTGAGGGGTTGAGCAAGCCTACCGGCGCAGTAGAGTTTTGCACACATCAAAAGTGAAATTATGCTGCTTACCTTCTCCTGACCGGACAAAGACCGGATTCTGTCTTGCTGTGATGAATCCACCAGATAGGCATACAAGTTGGAAATAGTGTTTATTGACCGTTTGAAGCCGAACAGACAACGACACTGTGACCGGAAGGGCAGGGAGTCGCTAAAGGGAAATGCTCGAGTGGGGCACAAGGGGTAAAGCAGCGGGCATCTGTGACTTGAACACCCAGAAATCTACCGGAACCCTGAAAAGCAAAAACCCGCCTTGTGAGCGGGTTCTTTAGAATAATGGTGCCCGGACTCGGAATCGAACCAAGGACACGGGGATTTTCAATCCCCTGCTCTACCGACTGAGCTATCCGGGCAAC
>PPYE01048095.1_pt1 | contig 10636 bp, 8 predicted proteins | sample 1559881 | NCBI WGS metagenome assembly PPYE01 (sample SAMN08240022, study PRJNA423297) | Human gut metagenome, whole genome shotgun sequencing project.
CCAATGCATCGTATGCATACGCACCTTTGCTGCTGTGATCGAAATAGCCGATCGGCCGTCCAAAACTGGGCGCCTCGGAAAGACGCACAGTGCGCGGGATAACCGTAGCAAATACCTTCCGCGGAAAATATTTTTTTACCTCTTCTACCACCTGCTGCGTCAGGTTCAAACGGCCGTCGTACATGGTCAGCAAAACGCCTTCAATGTCCAGCTGTTCGTTGTATTGGCGTTTGACGCGCCGGACGGAATTCATCAGCTGGGACAGCCCCTCCAACGCGTAATATTCACACTGGATAGGCACTAGAAGGGTGTCCGCCACGCAGAGCGCATTGGTGGTGATAATCCCAAGGGACGGCGGACAATCAATCAGAATAAAATCGTATTCCGCACGCAGCGGGACAATGGCATTTTTTAAAATTGCCTCGCGATGTTCCATCTCAATCAGTTCCAATTCAGCGCCGGCCAAATCCATGCTGGAGGGCAACAGATCGAGATTTGCAAACTCCGTATGGATGCGCGCGTCCTTTGCCGGAGTTTCCCCAATCAATACCTCATACATGGTATTTTTCAGCTTCCGGCGGTCCACGCCGACGCCGCTGGACGAATTTCCCTGCGGGTCAATGTCCACCAACAGCGTCTTTTTTCCCTTTGCGCCGAGCGCTGACGAAAGGTTGACCGCTGTGGTGGTCTTTCCCACGCCGCCTTTCTGATTTGCAATCGCTATGATCTTTCCCATCGTCCGCCCCCGTTTCTCAAAAAATTACCACTCTCTTTGCTTAGTCCGGGTACAATTCGTCCCAAAAACAAAAGGATATGGCAATCTGTTTTCTTCCACATCGTTTATTCTCATGAACGTTTCTATTATAGCACGGAAGAGCTAGAAGGAAAAGTAGTTCTGCTTGAAAAAAGCCTGTTTCACGTGAAACAGGCTTTTTAAATGAGGAACAGCTGACAAACAGGATGGAAAATGATATAAAACAATTTAACTTTCCATTCCATTTGACCGGTTGAAACGGGCAGACGATCTCTGTGTAGCGCAGATTTGTCCTCGGTACGGTCTAAACTTACAGGCTGAGGGGCTTTTAAAAGTAGAAGGCCATCATTCTCACTGAAAATCCTCATAAAAGGTGGTATGAAACGTTTAAAATCCTCTACAAAAAAGCCCTTCCCGGTGGATTTGAAGGCCACATCCGGGAAGGGCTCCTACAAATTGTGTGAAATCGGGGCTCAATCGTAATAAATCAGGCGTTTGCACCGGGGGCAAAGCTCCTGGCTGCCTTTGACATGAAAGCGGTCCAGTATTTTCGTAGAGTGGCAGTAGGGACACCGGCACTTTCTACGATTGACCCATTGTCCAATTAAGATCACAAGCAAAGGGCCCAAACATATGCTCCAAAAGGGAAACGCCCACCGGTAAAACAAATAGATCAGTAGAAAGGCTGCACCATAAAATAGTAAAGGAACAAATGTCCATACCGCTTTGATTGTTTTATGTAAATCTTCCATGGTGATCCCTTCTCAACCCGTTTTTGTGCATGGACCTGAATAAATTAGGGCCTACCCCGACTGGATGCAGGAAAAGGCTTGTTTTTTGTATGGATAAATTTAACACTACAATATTTCTAAAATATTTCAATAGGAATCGTATATGTAGCCGCTGATCCTGCTCAACTGGAAGAGAGAGAACGCTTCCATGAAAAAATTTCCTCCCCTACCCCGCGGATGGTCTTGAACTAGACATGTCTTTCCCAGCATCCAACGATGAATCTTTTATGGGTATATCCCGGCTCAAGTCCACAAAATGCGTTTCGCCAGTTGTATGATCGACATAATAGGCGACCGTCCATATTCCGAAATCCCCCTTTGTCACAGGTTGAAATAGGAAAATGGACAAATGGTTTCCGTCGTTCGATAGGGTAAATTCCAGTCCGTTGCGCAGTACCTTCTTTGCGAGCGGATTCGGTCGTGCCTCTATGTTCAAATGGTTTGTTAAAAAGTCTGAAACGACCTGTTCCGGGACGATTCTCCACGGCTGATGCCCGTTATTGACTTCGTTTTGCAGCCATTCGTAATATTCCATCTGCTCCGGCGGCAGGGAGACCATTTCTTTGTCCATCCGTATGGCAGGTATGAACAAGCACCCCAAAAGGATGCAAGTAATCCCAACGATACATAAAAAAATTTCGTGTGGTTTTTCATTGATCTTTTTCATCTTCATACGCAAAAAAATTTAAGGAATATCCGAAAAAGTCACCTCCACCCATCCACTCTCATACGAACTATAACCCAAATCTTTTGCAACCTCTGTCCCTAAATCAATGCCTGCTGGGTTTAAAACGGTTCTTCCACGATCATCCTTACCCTTGTTATCATTATCATAATAGGCTGCATAATCATCTTTCCCATGGGGTTATCCCCTATCATTCAATTATACTTTCTATTTACATCTTCTATTTAAAAATTCAAACTTACCCTGTATATGTGGTCATCTATTTTGACTATAATGCAACATCTTTTTATCCATGCTCTTCATATCATATCAGCTCATCCAAAGCGCTTGTGTGTTATCTAATCGTATTTCATTTTTATGGATCGATTTTATATCTCTACATTGACTATCTCAAATTGATTCATCTGCAAAAAACGATAATTTCGTAAATCCTGCAAATAGCTAAGATTAAGTCCCATTGGCACGGACAATTTCTTTTGTTGTATGAATCAAAATATGCCTGTCATATACTTCCACAAATACGATCTCTTTTATAGGGATCGTTATACTTTCACATCGATTGCGTGTAATATGCAGAATTCCTTGATCCATAATCTTGTACAGCGCGTTCCATCTCTGCATTTAAAAATGCAAGATCGATTGGATGTTGAAAAACTTGAAATGCCTTGAGCATAAAGGAAAACGAATAAAATTGGGGATCATCAAAAATAAACATTAGAAATGTGCTTGGGAGTTGTATTCTCACCTTCTGCAAATTTTGCAAAAAGTTCGAATCGTGAAGCAATTGTATTAATAAAAAGTCCACAGATAATCGCTGGTTATGTAGGATATAAAATATGTCCTCTAAAGTTTTTATAAACGTAAAATGAATTGTTTGACTATAATTTTTACATGTAAAATTTTTATTTAATAATTCCCTATCATCTTGCTTACATAATATTAAACAATTCATTATCGCTCACTTCCAAATGATTCTACAATAATTATAATTCTATATAAAATGATTATCAATACTTTTTTCAATTTAGATGGATTGTATCGCTACGCTAGAAAATAGCCGCCCACATCCCGTCCGCCATCTATTTCAAAACTGCAACGGAAAAAGCCGCTGTAGCGCAACGCGCCGCAACGGCTTTTCACAGGGAAAATATAAGGGAAATGGGAGTAGTCTTGTAATCTGTTTTAAGGGCGCAGATCCTCTGCGCAGAGTTTGCAGCGCAAACGGCCCGATTGGCCGTCCGGCTGCCGCCAGGCTCTTATGCCGGCTTTCCATTATGGACGATGTCTTTTCCATTTCAGACCGCCCAACAAAATCCTTTTCAATATCTGTACTTCCCCAAAAGGGACGCGTCCCCTTTCCTATTTGGGACCCGTTTGGAAAATCACCCTGCAATACGCGGGACGGTTTTATCCTCTGCTTTTTCTTCTACATCTTTAGCAGGAACCGCCTGTTCTACCCCAACCGTTACAGACGGGTTCTCCGATGGCCGTGCTACTGCGTTTGCCACCGGTCCTGTCTTTGGGATACGGACAATACACTCGATGTATTCTTCCGTTTCATTCCGGATGGTCTTTGCCTGAATTCCCGAAAGCTGCATGGTTTTGACCGCATGGCTGATGGTATTCATGAAGATACGAATATCTTTTACAATGATCCGCTTCTTATTCTTAGGCTTGTCCTCTTTTTCCGCAAGAAGCCGTTCGATGTATTGGTCGGTCTGCTGTACGTTCAAATGTTGTGCGAGGATGGCGTCAAGCACCTTTCCGCGCAATTCAATGTCCTCCAACCGGAGTAAAGCGCGCGCATGACGTTCGGTCAATCCATTTTCGCTGATTTTTTTGCGTTCTTCTTGCGTTAAACGTAAAAGACGCAATTTATTTGCCAAAGTAGACTGGCTTTTTCCTAAACGAAGCGCCGCTTCTTCCTGCGTAACGCCCCATTCTTCAATCAACCGCCGGATTCCCTCTGCTTCTTCAAAGATTTGCAGATCCTGCCGTTGTAAATTCTCCGTCATTGCGAGGACTGCACTCTGTTTATCGCTACATGAGTTTACAATACAGGCTGCACTGTCCAATCCTGCCAAGCGACAGGCGCGCCAACGCCGCTCTCCTGCAATCAATTCATAACCATTTCTGGTCCGGCGTACACTCAGAGGTTGTAACAGGCCATTTTGCCGGATACTCCGGCTTAATTCCAGGAGTTCCTTTTCTGGGAATGACCGGCGCGGCTGGGCGGGATTCGGATAAATGTCATCCAGCGGGATTTCAATCACCCGCCGTTTATCCTGCATGATGCCCATAAAAATACCTCCCATCTGGTTTCTTTCTGCACATTTATGAAAACCCGCTATGGGGCTTGTCCTTCTGTGCCTTAAGAATACCATATGGGAGGGAAAGTTTTTGTTGGAATGTGTACGCGAAAAAGTGTTTTTCCTGTGGTTTTTCGCCTAATTCCAGGAGATTCTTTTTATAATCCCAGGGAAACGTCACTACACCATCGTTTTTTCAATCCGCGCCTTCCACAGAGAACCATTCCATACCAAGCAAATAAGGAACCATATTTATATTTGGAAACTCCTTTGACAGAGCAACTCAATAATTTTTGGTATGGAACCGGGGCTTTCCTCAGCGATATACTCCTTAGAAAGACGTCCTATTTAAATAGCCTATGTATCTTGCAAGGCTGTATTGTATCCTGGATATCCTCATCTTTCTCTCCTGATGTCCAATGAAGCAGGCAAATGCATATCTAAAAAACAAGTAATTCAGCCATCGAAATAGAGCCTTCCAAGCATTCATTTAGAATTTTATAGTTCGTAAGATATATAGTTGATTCTCTTTACAGCTTTTCTATTTTACCAGCGTTTTGGCTATCTCTCTGCCAAAGAAGGCCGTCTCAAGGTTATATTCCTGGACATCCCCATCTTTATCCTCGGACAGCCAGGAAAACGGGCCAATACAAGCTTCCAAAAGCCTGGCAATCCAACAATCAAAATAGAACCTTTCAAGTATCCGATGAAAATTTGCCATTCGTAAGAGATATGGCTCATTTTCTTTGCGGCTTTTCTATTTTACCAGCGCTTTGGCTATCTCTGTGCCAAAAAAAGCCGCCTCTGCGAGTTTTCCTTCATTTTGGTTTAGATCGTCCTCGGTCAAAACACCGCATGTATAATAATTCGCCATAGGTTTGATCCCCATGCGAACAAAAAAACGGTCAATCCGCGCCAAAATATCCTTGCACTCGCGGGGGTCCTCCCGTGCGCTCAGGGCAAGGCTGATTCCCCTCTTCCCCACCGGCAGGGCCGCATGCGGCTGATGAGCGGGGCTGTAGGGGGTACAACGGTCGATAAAAGCTTTGAGCTGCCCGGTAATTCCGCCCCAATAGTCTGGGGAGGCAATCGCAATGACGTCTGCTTCGCTCATCTTTTTCAAAATCTCTTGTACATCATCCTGTTGGATACATTCGGCCGTCTGATAACAACTCCTACATCCCCGACAAAACCCATACTGCTGTTCTCCCAAACATAGAATTTCTGTCTCAATCCCTCTTTGTAAAAAGGCTTCTGCCACTAGGCCAAGCAGCCGCGCGGTATTGCCGTCCTTCTTAGGGCTTGCATTGATTAGTAATGCTCTCAAAAAAATCTCTCCCTCCATCCATGTTCTCCCTTTTTTCTGCACAATCGAGTGTGAAAAAGCAGTCGCCATCCCTCATACTTTGAGGGAATTTCCTTTCTCCCTTTAAACAGCCCAAGCAAATGGCCCATCTTCTCGTTGACACCTATTCCGGCATAAAATTGCGGCGTCCCCCGTTTTCTATCGATCTTTCTCCGGTACCCAATCCGCCCCAATGCCCTATGTAAAGGCTTCTGGACATAGACAGCATCGAACAACCCATTCCATAAAAAAGAATTCCCAAAATATAAATCGCAAGCATTCTCGATTCAAAGATCCCTATATCTTTCAGATTTTCAGATTTGTTGTAAATGAGTTGTGAACCATCGATTGATAAGCCTATGGATACAACACGATTGGAATCCAGTCATTTTCAAAAATCCATTCATTATACATCCATTATAATCCATTCCCTTAAAATGGTTTTAAGAAAAGTACAAATGAATTTTTATGCCAAACGATTCCATATCTTTGGTTCCAATACCTTTTCAATACTGATTGTCGTCCGCTTTCTGTTCAAAACAGAATTCCCTCTTACCGTACAGCCCATAAAAAATCACGCACACAATACACCATACGTAAATATTAAGAACAATCAAACCAGAGCCTTCGATATACAAGCTTTGCAAAGCATAAGAAAGACTTTATTCCCCAGGGCGCACCTTCTCATATTCTTTCAATTTGCGGGGACTTATTTTTGTTTTAAATTCAGCACAATCAAAACAGAATTCGGTGTACAAACTTCGCAAAGCATGGTAAAGGCTTTATTCCCCAAGGCGCACCTTCTCATATTCTCTTAATTTGCTGGGACTTATTTTTGTTTTAAATTGTGCCTAATCAAAACAGAATTCAGTGTACAAACTTTGCAAAGCATGGTAAAGGCTTTATTCCCCAGAGCACACCTTCTCATATGCTTTCAATTTGCTGAGACTCATTTTTGTTTTAAATTCAGCACAATCAAAACAGAATTCGGTGTACAAGCCTCGCAAAGCATAGGGAAGGCTTTATTCCCCAGGGCGCACCTTCTCATATTCTTTCAATTTACTGAGACTTATTTTGGTTTTAAATTCAGCACAATCAAAACAGAATTCGGTGTACAAACCTCGCAAAGCATGGGAAAGGCTTTATTCCCCAGGGCGTACCTTCTCATATTCTCTCAATTTGCTGAGACTTATTTTTGTTTTAAATTCAACACAATCAAAACAGAGCCTTCGGTGCATAGGGAACCTGCAAAGGGCGGGAAAGCCTTCATCATTCAGCGTATTCCTTTCGCATTCTCCCCATCCTCTGAGATTTATTTTCTTTTAAAGCGGACTCTTTGCAATTTTTGCCCCATGCCGCGGATAAATGGAAGGCAGCGGTTTGATGCGGCGTATGCGGACCAAACTGCGTGCATCTCCGCCGGGAAGTGTAAAGTGTTCCACCCCTTCCAATTCACACCCCAAAAGGTAAACCGCCTTCTTTGCAGTTGCGATCTCTTCCTCCGGTTCCGGCCCTTTCATCGCCAAAAAAGTTCCGCCCATCTGTAAAAAGGGAAGGCAATACTCGCACAACAAATTGAGCGGCGCCACCGCACGGGCGGTTACAAACGAAAACTGCGCACGCAGATTTGGCATCCTTCCACCCTCTTCCGCACGCGCATGAACCACCGCCGCCTCGAGGCCAAGCTGTCCCAACACTTCCTTTAGGAATCGAAGCCGCTTGTTTAAACTATCCAGAAGAGTCAAATGCAACTGCGGACGCATGATTTTGAGCGGTACGCCGGGAAACCCTGCTCCAGTGCCAACATCAATGAGTGTGTCCCCTCCCTCCATATAAGGCAGTAACAAAATGCTGTCTAAAAAATGCTTAACTGCCACAGCTTTTGGCTCGGTAATCGCTGTCAAATTCATTTTTTCGTTCCACTCCAACAGCAATTCCATATAGGTCTGAAATTGTTTCAATTGCCCGGCTGAAAGCTCCACACCGTAAGGCGTAGCACTTTCCTGCAAATAATTCCGGATATCCTCACTCATGCTCTTCCCTCCTTTGCCAACCAAATCAGCAGAACGGAGATATCCGCGGGGCTGACGCCACTGATGCGCGAAGCCTGGCCAATGTTTGCTGGTTTCACCTTCTGCAGCTTTTCCTGGGCTTCTGTGCGCAGACCAATCACCGCCGTATAATCCACACCGCGGGGCAATTTTTTGCCCTCCAGCCGGCGCATTTCTGCAATATCCGCCTTTTGGCGCTCGATATACCCTTCATATTTAATCTCGATCTCTACATTTTCAAATACGGCCGCAGGCAACACTGGACGGGTGATGTCCACTGCCGTCAACGCCTCATAACTGAGCTCTGGACGGCGAAGCAGATCCGCTAATTTTACACCGGTGGAAACTGGCGTTGTTCCACGTGAAACAAGAATATCGTTGAGTACATCCGAGGGAGGCAAAACCGTTCGGCGCGCACGGGCCATCTCGCGTTTTTTCTGCTCTTCCTTTTCACAAAAACGGCTCCAACGGCTGTCACCAATCAATCCCAGTTCACGTCCGGTCGGAGTTAACCGCTCATCCGCATTATCTTGGCGCAAAACCAGGCGGTATTCTGAACGGGAGGTCATCATCCGGTAGGGATCTGTGACCCCCTTGGTAATCAGGTCGTCAATCAATGTTCCGATGTAGGAGCCTGCACGGTCAAGAATCAAAGGCTCTTTCCCTTGAATTTTCAAAGCTGCATTGATGCCTGCAACCAACCCTTGCGCCGCGGCCTCCTCATATCCCGAACTGCCATTAAACTGCCCTGCGCCATACAATCCGGGAAAATCCATGAATTCCAGCGTGGCTTCCATCTGTAGGGGGTCCACACAGTCGTACTCAATCGCATACGCACAGCGCATGATCTCCACGTGCTCCAATCCCTTGATGGACCGATAAAAGGCAAGTTGTACATCTTCTGGCAGAGAAGAGCTCATCCCCTGCAAATACATCTCCTCGGTATCCTTTCCACAGGGTTCGATAAAAAGCTGATGGCGCTTCTTATCCGCAAAGCGCACAATTTTATCCTCGATACTTGGACAATAACGGGGTCCCACCCCCTCGATTTTTCCACCATAGAGCGGGGAACGGTGAATATTTTCCAGGATAATCCGTTTGGTCTCCTCGTTGGTCCAGGAAACATGACAGACCGCCTGATTTTTCCCCGGATGTAACGTATCATAAGAGAATGGCACAACCGGCTCATCGCCTTCCTGCACTTCCAAATCAGTAAAATCAATGCTGGAACGCAGGACACGCGCGGGGGTGCCGGTTTTAAACCGGCGCAAACGCAACCCCAATTTCTTCAAGGAATCTCCCAAAAAAGCCGCTGGAAACATACCATCCGGCCCGCTTTCATAGGCCACATCGCCTACAAAGATTTTGCCGCCCAAAAAAGTCCCCGTTGCGATCACCACTGCTTTGACCGCATATTGTGCGCCCATACGGGTCGTCAACTTCCAACCGTCTTGATCCGGATAGAGATCGACGATCTCGGCTTGCTTCAACTGCAAGTGTTCCTGTAATTCCAGCTTGTGTTTCATCACCTTGCTATATTCGCGTCGATCAATCTGTGCACGCAGAGAATGGACCGCAGGCCCTTTCCCTTTGTTGAGCATACGGCTCTGCAAAAAGGTTGCGTCTGCTGTGCGCCCCATCTCTCCGCCGAGCGCGTCGATCTCCCGCACCAAATGCCCCTTCGCTGTACCGCCAATGGACGGGTTGCACGGGCAGTTTCCAACCGCATCCATATTGATGGTGAACACCACTGTTTCGCAACCCAGCCGTGCAGACGCCAAAGCCGCTTCAATTCCTGCATGTCCTGCTCCAATGACCGCCACTTCATATGTTCCCGCTTGATAGGTCAAATTGGGTTCCCCCTCTCTATTTTCCATTCCTTAACCGCTGAAATTTTAAAAGAAAGATTCTCTATTTCTCTGTGCAATCTACTTTTGAGTCGACCTTCTTCCTCAATCACTTCCAGTTGAAAGAGATCCGCCGGTTCCTAGTTTCTCCCAAAATGCGATAGGAACCTCCCTTTTTCTTCATTCAATGTAATCATCGGGTGTTAAGCGACCTGTTCTCCCATTTTTCATTCCCATTCGCTTGTTCGGCCTCTTCTCAATCCAACGCCTTTTATCTCCCGTTGCTTTTCCCGAATTGATTCACGGTTCTTTCCGGTTTTTTTATCACCGCCAGGACCTGCTTTTTTACTCCTATTTCAGACCCTTTCGCACAATGCCGTTTCCCAAGCCAACTCGCTCTTTAAAGAACCGATCTGAAAAGACGCGCCACCAGAGGACTTCCGGCATCCTACCCTCAATTCCTCGTGATGATTGCATGGACTTTTTTCCATTCATATCCAATGGTTATTTACCAACACAGAACTGAGAGAAAACCTGATCGACAACCGCTTCTGTTGCGCGCTCCCCGGTCAATTCCAACAAGGCTGAAACAGCACCCTCAACAGAAACCGTCACTGCATCCAAAGTCATACCAGCCTTTTGTGCATCCAATGCCTCTTGTACACAGCCCTGCGCCCGCCGGGCCGCATCTCTCTGGCGTTCTGTAAATAAAATCCCGCTCGATGGGTCCAGGGTATTGGTCTTTAAAAGAGATGCAACCGCCTGCTGTAGCGCCTCTAATCCTTCACCCGACAGGGCAGAAATAAATACTATTTGTTTAAATTTTGAATTAATATACTTTAAGTCAATTACAT
>PPYE01001187.1_pt1 | contig 10635 bp, 7 predicted proteins | sample 1559881 | NCBI WGS metagenome assembly PPYE01 (sample SAMN08240022, study PRJNA423297) | Human gut metagenome, whole genome shotgun sequencing project.
TTATTATACGTGCACAGGAATGTCAAGATGTTTTTCGCAAAAATTCCAAAAAAATATGCAAAAAATACCAGATGCTGTGTGGAAAAGGGGAAATGATACATATTTATGGGAAAAAGGGGAAATAATAAAAGGGAAAACACCGGAAAAGCTGCAGACAGCAGCGAAAAAGTCTTTGCAATCTTACAGAAAAAGAGGATGAGAGTATGGCTGGAAGGAGCAGAATCAGAACAGATCTGGCGCTGGAAGCAACGGAACACTTTCAGGCGGAAAACGTAGAAGTACGTGGAGTAGAGATCAGGGAAAGATACGATGAGGAAAAGGATGTTCGGACTACCGTAGTGCGGATCACAACGGAAAACGGAGCCAGGACCATGGGAAAACCACAGGGGACCTATATTACCATTGAGGCACCGGATCTTTCCGTTCCGGATGAGGATTATCACAGGGAGATCTCGGAAGAGGTGGCACATCATTTGAGGGAGCTGATCGATCTCGGACGGCAGCAGTCGATCCTGGTGGTAGGCCTTGGAAATCAGGAGATTACTGCGGATTCCCTTGGCCCTCGTGCAGTTTCCAATCTTCATATGACAAGGCATGTGATCCGGGAATATGGGCTGAAGAGCAATGAACATATGAAAATGCATCAGATCAGCGGGATCGTTCCGGGTGTGATGGCACAGACCGGAATGGAAACTCTGGAAATTGTTCGGGGTGTTGTTTCTGAGACAAAGCCGGATTTGGTGATCGCCGTAGATGCGCTGGCGGCCAGAAGTACGACAAGACTTAACCGGACGATCCAGATCACGGATACCGGGATTAGTCCGGGCTCCGGCGTGGGGAATCACAGGGAAGGCCTGAATGAAGAAAATCTTTCGGTCCGTGTGATCGGGATCGGTGTTCCGACTGTGGTGGATGCGGCTACTATTGTCCATGATTCCATGGCAGAGCTTCTGGAGGCACTGGAGGAGGATGAGCAGAAGGAGTTTCTGGAAGAAATGATCTCACCGAAGCTTTACACCATGTTTGTAACACCAAAGGATGTGGATGAAACGGTACGATATTTAAGCTTTACCATTTCCGAGGGACTGAATCTGGCTTTTTCCGATAGTCTAATCGAAGAGGACAGGTCATAAAATACCATAAGAGGTGATCGTGGGTGACGAATATCCAGAGGGCTTTCTGCGTGGTTTTGAGCCTGATCTTCCTGGGTGTGGTGGCTGTCCTTCCGGGAGATTTTTTCAGGCATGGTGAGATCTACAGACAGCTGCCGCTGTATTGCTTTCTGGAAAAGAAAGCTCTGCAGAAGGAAAATGGCAGAGACCGGGAAACAGAGATGCTTTTGCAGGAAAAAAACGCAGAGCATCTGGGTGAAGAAGTGGAAGCAGAGAACCGAAAAGAGCAGGAGACGCTGTTGATGGCCGAGGCGGAAGAAGTGGAGAAGAAAGAAGCCCTTCAGAAGAAAGAAGCCCTTCAGAAGAAAGAAGAGCTTCAAAAGAAAAAAGAAATTCAAAAGAAAGAAGCGGAAGATGCAGAGAAAAAATCTCCTGACGGCAAAAAAAATGAAAAGGAGACTGTTAAGGGAAATACAGAACAGGAAGTTGCTGAGCCAGAAATTACAGAGCCGGGAGGTTCAGAACAGGAAGCTACGGAGCCGGGGAACACAGAACCGGAGCCTCCAGCGTCAGAGGAGAACCAATCCGGTGAAAATACTGCGAAGGAACAGGAGACTGTGGCACTGCCACATCCGCAGATTGACTTGTCTCAGGCGAAACTGGCAGATTTTGACTATGTGATGAACCAGTTTTTTATATTGGATTCCAATACGGAAACGAATGCGCAGCAGATCAGTGCGCCCCGTTTTCTGAAGGAGGATCTGTCCGTTAAAAAGGATTCATCGGTACCCCAGATTCTGATCTATCATACCCATTCCCAGGAGGCTTTTGCAGATTCAAGAGAAGGACAGACTGAGGACACCATCGTAGGAGTGGGAGATCATCTTACTGAACTTCTGGAAAAAACATATGGATACCAGGTCATTCATATAACAGATGCCTTTGATATGATGGGAGGAACACTGGACAGGAGCAAGGCTTATGATTATGCCAGGGCATCCATAGAAAAAGTGTTGGAAGAAAATCCCACCATTGAAGTTGTGATCGACCTTCACAGAGATGGTGTGCCGGATGAGCGTCATCTGGTAACGCAGGTGAATGGAAAACCTACTGCTCAGCTGCTTTTTTATAATGGATTAAGCTATACAGTCAGTCAGGGGGCAGTGAGTTATCTGCCCAATCCTTACATAGAAGAGAATCTGGCATTTTCCTTTCAGCTGGAATATCAGGCGGCACAGTATTACCCCGATCTTTACCGGGGGATCTATCTGGCAGGTCTTCGCTATAATCTGCATCTTAAGCCACGGGCCCTGCTTCTGGAGGCCGGAGCACAGACAAATACCGTGGAGGAAGTCCGAAATGCCATGGAACCATTTGCAGATATCTTAAACAGAGTTCTGAAAGGCAGTGACAAAGAAGGCTGAAATATGATATGATAAAGAGCAGTATGGAAAAATATGCGTTCTGAACGCTTTATACGAGAGAAATTTAAGGAGGACTTCCTGAATGATAGACCAGAGTAAAATTCGGAATTTTTGTATCATTGCACATATCGACCATGGCAAGTCAACACTTGCGGACCGTATCATCGAGATGACGGGACTTCTTACCGAGAGGGAAATGCAGGCCCAGGTTCTGGATAACATGGACCTTGAGAGAGAACGAGGGATCACCATCAAATCCCAGGCGGTTCGTATTGTATACAAAGCCAAGGACGGAAATGAGTATATTTTTAACCTGATCGATACCCCGGGACATGTGGACTTTAACTATGAAGTTTCCCGAAGCCTTGCTGCCTGTGACGGAGCGATCCTTGTTGTGGATGCAGCACAGGGAATCGAAGCTCAGACACTTGCCAATGTATATATGGCACTGGACCATGATCTGGATGTGGTTCCGGTGATCAACAAGATCGACCTTCCAAGTGCGGATCCGGAGCGTGTTATCAATGAGATCGAGGATGTGATCGGAATCGAAGCGCAGGATGCACCGCAGATCTCCGCAAAAACAGGACTGAATGTAGACCAGGTCCTGGAGCAGATCGTCAATAAGGTCCCGGCGCCGGCGGGGGATGTGGATGCACCTCTGAAGGCTCTGATCTTCGACTCTGTTTATGACCCTTATAAGGGTGTTATCGTATTTTGCAGAGTGAAGGACGGACGTGTGAAAAAGGGCACGAGGATCCATATGATGGCGACCGGATTCACCACGGAGGTTGTGGAGGTTGGATATTTTGGAGCGGGTCAGTTTATCCCGTGTGACGAGCTGACAGCAGGTATGGTCGGATATATCACAGCCAGCATCAAGAATGTCCGTGATACCCGCGTGGGTGATACGGTAACGGATGCGGACAACCCCTGTGCAGAGGCACTTCCGGGATATAAGAAGGTAAACCCTATGGTTTATTGTGGCCTTTATCCGGCAGATGGTGCCAAGTACGGCGATCTCCGTGACGCGCTGGAGAAGCTTCAGCTCAACGATGCTTCCCTTTATTATGAACCGGAGACATCGGTCGCCCTTGGATTTGGTTTCCGCTGCGGCTTCCTGGGACTTCTTCATCTGGAGATCATCCAGGAGCGTCTGGAGAGAGAGTATAACCTGGATCTTGTAACTACAGCACCGAGTGTTATCTATAAGGTCTATAAAACCAATGGTGAGATCATCGAGCTGACCAATCCCACCAACCTTCCGGATCCTTCAGAGATCGAATACATGGAAGAGCCTATGGTGAAGGCGGAGATCATGGTAACCACAGAGTTCATTGGTGCGATCATGGATCTCTGCCAGGAGAGACGTGGTCAGTATGAAGGCATGGAATATATGGAAGAAACCCGTGCACTCCTGAAATACAGACTGCCGCTGAACGAGATCATTTATGATTTCTTTGATGCACTGAAATCACGTTCCAGAGGTTATGCATCCCTGGATTACGAACTGGACGGATATGAGAGAAGTGAGCTTGTGAAGCTGGATATCCTTGTGAATAAAGAAGAAGTGGATGCTCTTTCCTTTATCGTGCATGCAGATACTGCTTACGAGCGTGGAAGAAAGATGTGTGAGAAGCTGAAAGACGAGATCCCGAGACAGCTCTTTGAGATCCCGATCCAGGCAGCTATCGGAAGCAAGGTCATTGCCAGAGAGACGGTAAGAGCCATGCGTAAAGACGTACTTGCCAAGTGTTACGGTGGAGATATCTCCCGTAAGAAGAAGCTTCTGGAAAAACAGAAGGAAGGTAAGAAACGTATGCGTCAGGTAGGTAACGTGGAGATCCCGCAGAAGGCATTTATGAGTGTCCTGAAGCTGGATGATAAATAGGAGATGACTTTTTGAAAAAAAATATAAAAAAACTGTTTCTGGCAGCAGGACTTCTGGCTATAACAGGAGCTCTGCTTACCGGATGTGGTTCAAAGAAGAAAAATGCAGAAGAGGAAAGTGTGATCAAAATCAGTACAGCGCCGGAACCGACTGCCACTCCTGATCCGAAAACCGTAGATCCGGATGCAGTGACGAGCAATGGAAATCTGACAATGGTCAATGAGTACCTGGCAGAAAACGGCAGTGAGGCATTGGGGATCGATGGCGTGACACCGACACCGGCTGCTTCGGATGGAAGCACGGATAATGCGGATAGTGCCGGTGAAGATACAAGCTCCGATGAGGATAATGATACATCAGGTAGTGGTGGAGAGGAAGGAGCCATGGATGGAGAATGAGGCGAAAAAACCGCTGGAGCTCTATATCCATATTCCGTTTTGTGTAAAAAAATGCGATTACTGTGATTTCCTTTCCGGACCTGCCGGAAAAGAGAGGCAGCGTGAATATTTCCAGGCTCTGGAAAGGGAGATTGCCGCTGTTCCGGATTTTTCGGACAGGGAGATCACCACAGTTTTTATCGGCGGAGGAACACCTTCCGTGCCGGATCCGTCTCTTGTTGGAGAGATGCTGGATCAGATCAAAAATAAGTTTTTTGTGGCCCCGGATGCTGAGATCACCATCGAAGCAAATCCGGGGACTTTATATAAAGAAAAACTTCAGATATATCTGGAACACGGGATCAACCGGCTGAGTCTGGGGCTTCAGTCCCCGCAGAATCGGGAATTAAAGATCCTTGGAAGGATCCATACGTGGGAAGAGTTTCAGGAGAGCTTTTTTATGGCAAGGGATGCAGGCTTTTCCAACATCAATATCGATCTGATGAGTGCCATTCCGGAACAGACCTATGCAGACTGGGAAAAAAATCTCCGCACGGTGGCAGGGCTTTCGCCAGAACATATTTCCGCCTATAGTCTGATCATTGAGGAAGGCACTCCTTTCGGGGAGAGAAAGCTGAAATTGCCGGATGAGGATACGGAGTACCGTATGTATGAGAATACGGCAGGGATCCTGGAGGAATATGGGTTTCATCAGTACGAGATCTCCAATTATGCGAAAGGCGGACGGGAATGCCGTCATAATAAGGGATACTGGCAGAGGATCGATTATCTGGGACTGGGACTTGGGGCGTCTTCACTTCTGGAGCATATGCGTTTTTCCAATACTGCGGATATGAAGGAATATATTGGAAACAGTGCGTTTCCGGATAAGATCCGCCAGAATATGGAAAGCCTTACAGAGGCAGATGAGATGGCTGAGTTTATGTTTCTGGGGCTTCGGATGACAGAGGGCGTTTCAATGGAAGCGTTTGCGGAATATTTCGGAAAAAATATGGAAAACGTTTACGGAGAGGTCCTGAAAAAACATCTGGAGATCGGAATGCTGGAACAAAAAGGAGACAGGATATATCTTTCGAGAAAGGGAATCCATGTGAGCAATGGAGTGATGGCGGATTTTCTGCTGTAGAAAAATTTGTCGATTTTTTCACCTTGACGAACGGATGTTCTGACGGTATACTGATAAAAAATCAGAAGTTTTACAGCGGAATAAGAGAGGTAGATTCTGCTGTTGAGAAGAATACCGGAGTATTTTTTATGACCGGACAGAGTAGGAGGCTTTCATGTCAGCAGAAGCAAACGATAAGAAGCGTTTTATTAGGATACGCGGAGCCAATGAGAATAATCTTAAGAATCTTAGCGTCGATATTCCCAGAGACCAGTTTGTGGTACTTACCGGACTCAGCGGCTCCGGTAAGTCATCTCTTGCATTTGATACCATTTATGCAGAGGGACAGAGACGTTATATGGAGTCACTTTCTTCCTATGCGAGGCAGTTCCTGGGACAGATGGAGAAACCGGATGTGGAGAGTATCGAGGGCCTTCCGCCGGCAATCTCCATTGATCAGAAGTCAACGAACCGGAATCCCCGTTCTACAGTGGGTACGGTAACGGAGATCTACGATTATTTCCGACTTCTGTATGCCCGTGTGGGAATCCCGCACTGTCCCAAATGTGGAAGGGAAATCCGCAAACAGACGGTAGATCAGATGGTGGATCAGATCATGACGCTTCCGGAACGCCAGAAGATCCAGCTTCTTGCACCGGTAGTGCGGGGCCGTAAGGGAACCCATGTTAAACTTCTGGATCAGGCCAGAAGAAGCGGATATGTGAGAGTGCAGATCGATGGAAATCTCTATGAGCTTTCTGAGGAGATTAAGCTGGATAAGAATATCAAACATAACATTGAGATCGTTGTGGATCGACTTATTGTGAAACCGGGAATAGAGAAGCGTCTTTCCGATTCCATTGAAACCGTGCTGGATCTGGCGGATGGTCTGCTGGTAGTAGACACTATGGACGGGAAGCTTCTGAATTTCAGTCAGAGTTTTTCATGTCCGGATTGCGGCATCAGCATTGATGAGATCGAACCAAGGAGCTTTTCCTTTAATAATCCATTTGGTGCCTGCCCGCAGTGTCTGGGTCTTGGATATAAGATGGAATTTGATATCGATCTGATGATCCCGGATAAGAAACGGAGTATCAATGAAGGGGCTATCGCTGTTCTCGGATGGCAGTCCTGTACTACGCAGGGAAGCTTTTCCAGAGCAATCCTGGATGCCCTGGCAAGGGAATATGAATTTTCTCTGGATACACCTTTCTGCGAGTATCCGAAGAAGGTCCAGGATATCCTCATCCATGGTACCGGCGGTCATTCTGTGAAGGTTTATTATAAAGGACAGCGGGGAGAGGGCGTTTACGATGTGGCGTTCCCGGGACTGATCCGCAATGTGGAGCAGAGATACCGTGAAACCGGTTCCGAGGCCATGAAGCAGGAATACGAGAGCTTTATGCGGATTACTCCGTGCACCACATGCAAGGGACAGAGGCTGAAGAAGGAGTCACTGGCAGTGACCGTGGCGGATAAGAATATTTATGAAGTGACCAATATGCCGGTACAGAAGCTGCAGGGCTTTCTCCGCGATCTGAAGCTTTCAAAGCAGCAGGAGCTTATTGGAAGACAGATCCTGAAGGAAATTCGCGCCAGGGTTGGATTTCTGGCAGAGGTTGGCCTGGAGTATCTTTCACTTGGAAGAGCTACCGGAACCCTTTCCGGCGGAGAAGCTCAGAGGATCCGTCTTGCCACACAGATCGGATCCGGGCTTGTGGGGGTTGCATATATCCTGGATGAGCCGAGTATCGGGCTTCACCAGAGAGATAATGACAAGCTTCTGGGGGCACTGATGCGTCTCCGTGATCTTGGCAACAGTCTGATCGTGGTGGAGCATGATGAAGATACCATGCGTGCTGCAGACTGTGTCATCGATATCGGCCCCGGAGCCGGAGAACATGGCGGACAACTGGTCGCAATGGGGACAGCTGAGGATCTGATGAAAAATGAGGAGTCTGTGACAGGAGCTTATTTAAGCGGAAGGCTGAAGATCCCGGTACCGGAAGTGAGGAAGGAACCAACCGGATTTCTTCATATAAAGGGTGCGGCAGAGAACAACCTGAAGCATATCGACGTAGATATTCCTCTGGGAGTGATGACCTGTATCACAGGTGTTTCCGGCTCCGGTAAGAGTTCTCTGATCAATGAAATCTTGTACAAGAGACTTTCCAGAGACCTGAACCGTGCCAGAGTGATCCCCGGGAAACATGATGACATCCTGGGTATCGATCAGCTGGATAAGGTGATCAATATCGACCAGTCCCCAATCGGAAGAACTCCCCGTTCCAATCCTGCCACATATACCGGAGTTTTTGACCAGATCCGTGATCTTTTTGCAGCCACCGCAGATGCCAAGGCAAAGGGCTACAAGAAAGGCCGTTTCAGTTTTAATGTCAAGGGCGGACGGTGCGAGGCCTGCAGCGGTGACGGAATCATCAAGATCGAGATGCATTTTCTTCCGGATGTATATGTGCCTTGCGAAGTCTGCAAGGGCAAACGCTACAATCGTGAGACTTTGGAAGTGAAGTATAAGGGCAAGAGCATTTATGATGTATTGAATATGACTGTGGAAGAAGCACTGACATTTTTTGAGAATGTACCGTCGATCCGGAGAAAGATCGAGACCCTGTATGATGTAGGGCTTTCCTATATCCGCCTGGGTCAGCCCTCCACCACTCTTTCTGGAGGAGAAGCACAGCGTATCAAGCTTGCCACAGAACTCAGCAAGCGCAGTACCGGAAAGACGATCTATATCCTGGATGAGCCTACCACAGGACTGCACTTTGCGGATGTCCACAAGCTGATCGAGATCCTGCGCCGTCTGTCTGAAGGAGGAAACACCGTTGTGGTCATTGAGCACAATCTGGATGTGATCAAGACGGCGGATCATATTATTGATATCGGACCGGAAGGCGGTGACAGAGGCGGAACGGTAATTGCCAGAGGAACTCCGGAGGAAGTAGCAGAGAATCCGGTTTCCTACACCGGTAAATATGTGAAAAAATATCTGGAACAGAAATAACCGGTAAAAGTTCTTTTCAATTTCTGTGGTTTTGTATATAATGAAGTGCGGGAACGTTTCGGCACAGACCGGAACAGAATAAGTCAGAAATGTGTCAGCATACAGAATGTGTATGACGCAGGCGGGAGGATTTATGCCGGCAAAGGATATTGGAATCGATCTGGGAACCAGAAACAGTCTGGTGTTTTCCACAGGCAAGGGAATCGTTTTAAGAGAGCCCTCTGTGGTTGTTTATGATAAAGATACAGAGAAGATCAGAGCGATCGGTGAGGAAGCCAGACAGATGGCAAGCCATCTGACTTCCAATATGGAAGTGATCTGGCCAATCCGAAGAGGTGTGATCGTAGATTATAATGTAATGGAAAAGATGCTGAAATATTTTATTTCACAGGCTATGGGACGGAGAGCGTTCCGGAAGCCGAGAGTCAGCATCAGTGTTCCGAGCGGGATCACGGAGATCGAGCGTAAAGCAATTGAGGAAGCTGCCTATCAGTCAGGAGCCAGGGAAGTTTTTCTTGTGGACGAGCCTATCGCTGCTGCTATCGGGGCAGGTGTAGACATTACCAAGCCATTTGGCAATCTGATCGTGGACATCGGTGCAGGGACCACGGATGTTGCGGTCGTATCCGTAGGAGGTGTGGTTGTTTCCGCATCTGTGAAGGTTGCAGGAGATAATTTTGATCATGCGATCATGAATTATGTACGTGAGAAGCACAGCCTCTTTATCGGGGAGGATGCAGCGGAGAATATCAAGATCAAGATCGGAACAGCCAGTGAAGAAGCGGATCTTCGCACGATGGAGGTCAAGGGCAGAAATATCATCACAGGACTTCCGAAGGTGGCAACACTGACTTCTGAGGAGATCCGGACCGCTTTGAGGGAAACGACCGGGCAGATCGTGGAGACTGTACATGGTGTTCTTGAAAAAACACCGCCGGAGCTGGCGGCAGATATCATGGACAGAGGAATCGTTCTTACAGGCGGAGGTGCCATGCTGCATGGAATGGATGCATTGATCGAGCAGAAAACAGGAGTCAGCACACTGACTGTACAGGATGCAATGCTTGTAGTGGCTGCAGGAACAGGAAAATATGCGGAAATCATGTCAAGGATGTAAACCGTTATGAGGCGTCCGGACGGCACAGGGTCAGAGAAGAGACTGCCGCAGGAAACTCATACAGATAAGGCGCTGCAGCTGCAGTGCCTTTTGCTGTTATCAGAGGTTTACAGATGGAGAAGAAAATGAGTGAGACAGTTACAGGATATATAGATCATGTGATCTTCCGAAATGAAGATAATGGATATACGGTCATGGTACTGAAAGGGATGGAAGAGGAACAGGAACTGACCTGTGTGGGAACATTTCCTGCGATTACCCAGGGGGCTGCCATTGAAGCTTCCGGAAATTATACAACACATCCGGTGTATGGCAAGCAGTTTCAGATATCCTCCTACGTGGAAAAAATGCCGGAGGATGCATTGGCTATGGAACGCTACCTGGGTTCCGGCGCGATCAAGGGGATCGGAGCGGCACTGGCAGCCAGGATCGTACGTCGTTTCGGCGATGATACCATGCGTATTGTGGAGGAAGAACCGGAGCGGCTGGCTGAGATCAAGGGAATCAGCGAGAAAAAGGCCATGGAGATCGCAGAACAGATGACGGAGAAAGCAGATATGCGC
>PPYE01258877.1_pt1 | contig 10634 bp, 8 predicted proteins | sample 1559881 | NCBI WGS metagenome assembly PPYE01 (sample SAMN08240022, study PRJNA423297) | Human gut metagenome, whole genome shotgun sequencing project.
ATATCAGCCCGAATGTTAAGGAACGGGAGTATCTGACAGAGGACGAAATCAAAAGAATCATGGCGCACGAGTTTGACAACCCCACCCTCGCATTGGTGCGAGACCTGTTCATTTTCGCCTGCTTCACCGCCTTGTCTTTCGTGGATATGAAAGAACTCACAACGGATGAAATAGTGGAGGTGAACGGTGAGAAATGGATATTGTCGAAACGGCACAAGACAAATGTCCCGTTCCAAGTGAAGTTGCTGGATATTCCCTTGCAGATAATCGAACGGTACAAGTATCTGTCGGAAGACAAGCTGGTTTTCGGGAAAATCAACTATTGGACGATGTGCAAACAGCTGAAAAAGGTAATGGCAGAATGCGGAATAGAGAAGCAAATCTCCTACCATTGCGCACGTCATACGTTTGGAACACTGGCTCTTAGCAAGGGGATGCCCATTGAAAGCGTGAGCCGTGTTCTGGGACACACGAACATTGTCACGACTCAAATCTATGCGAAGATAACCACGCAGAAACTTGACAATGACCTGACGATGTTCGGCAACAAGCTGAACGCATCGTTCGGAAGTGTAACCCCATAACCAAGCATAGCCATGAAACGAAGCATCATCACAACGGACGGCAACGGCAACATCACCTTGCCGACCGACATTAGCGCAACCGCCATGAGCGAATGGGAACTTTGCGACCTGTTCGGAGTAACCGCCCCGACATTCCGTGCAGGGCTGAAGGCTCTTTGCAAGAGCGGAGTTTTAAGGGAATACGGGATAAGGCGAAGCATACGGGTATCCGATAATTGCAGTATGGAGGTTTACAACCTTGAAGCGATAGTTGCCCTCGCTTTCCATATCGGCACACTCGGAGCGGAACGGGTACGCAATGCCGTTCTTGAAAGACTGTACCTGCGAAAAGAGAAAACAAGCATCTTCTTCTCGCTGAATACCAACGGTATATCCAAATCCGAATACTTCTCGTAGCTGAATGCCTGACATTATTCACTCGGTAAGTCAGTAATTCATTAAGTCAGTACGACAGAACGACAGACGCTCTGATTTTTTCTCCCGAAAAGCGTAATCCGACATTTGCTTTTCGGGAGTTTTTCCGTTTGCACAACCCGTTTCCTGCCCCAAACCATTGAAAGTTTTTGTTTCGGGGGCTATTTGTCACCATTCTGCCGTGTTTTGCATAACAACCTATCCGATAATTGATTATATTTTTGCAGCTGGTAATTTTCAAACTTAAAACCATTTGATTATGTCAGCTATCGAACAACAGGACAGCCACAGACCGCCATCGGATGGCGGCATGGCAAAGGAAGAATTTATCCGTGTCGGGACAACGCTCTACAAGATTGTGGAGCAACCGAGACTGAACGGAGGGTATGTGAAGAAACGCATCGCATGGAACAACGAGACCCTGCGACAGGATTACGGCAAGGATTACATCGGCAGTGTTCCCAAGTATGACGGCTTCTGCACCGTACCCGAACACATCGGCTACCGTTCCGTGGTCGGCAAGTTCCTTAACCTTTACGAACCGATAGACCACCGACCGCAGGAGGGCGATTTATCGCATATCCAATCTTTGGTACGGCACATCTTCGGGGAACAATACGAGTTGGGGATGGACTATCTGCAACTGCTCTACCTGCAACCGATTCAGAAGTTGCCTATCCTGCTGTTGGTATCGGAAGAACGCAACACAGGCAAAAGCACATTCCTGAACTTTCTGAAACTCCTCTTTCAGAACAATGTGACTTTCAACACCAACGAGGACTTCCGAAGCCAGTTCAATTCCGATTGGGCTGGCAAACTGCTCATCGTGGTGGATGAGGTGTTGCTCAACCGCAGGGAGGACAGCGAACGGTTGAAGAACCTCAGCACCACACTTTCCTATAAGGTGGAAGCCAAAGGCAAAGACCGTGACGAGATTGCGTTCTTCGCCAAATTCGTGCTGTGCTCCAACAACGAGCATCTGCCCGTAATCATAGACGCAGGGGAAACACGCTATTGGGTACGCAAGATAGACCGCTTGCAGTCCGATGATACCGACTTCCTGCAAAAGCTGAAAGCGGAGATACCCGCCTTTCTCCATTTCCTGCAACACAGAAAACTGTCCACCGAAAAGGAAAGCCGGATGTGGTTCAACCCCACATTGCTGCATACAGAAGCCTTGCAGAAGATTATCCGTAGCAACCGCAATCGGCTGGAGATAGAGATGTCGGAACTGCTGCTTGACATTATGGTTGCAATGGATGTGGATAGCGTTTCATTCTGCCTTAACGACCTTGTCGTACTGCTGGTGCACTCGCAGGTAAAGGCGGAAAAGCACCAAGTGCGTAAGGTGGTGCAGGAGTGCTGGAAACTGACACCTGCACCAAACGGGCTTACCTACACCACCTATCAGGGCAATTACAACAGAAGTTGTCACTATGAGCCGATAAAGAGGGTGGGACGCTTCTACACCGTCACAAGGGAGCAACTTGAATCCTTGTAACACTATCATTTTTCTGTTGAATTGTTGAATATGGGTATAAATACACTGACAATAAACGATATACATTCTCAACAAAATCTCATGGCAGCGGAACTCTACCGTTCGGAAGATGTAGCCTATCTGCTGAAACGCATAGAGGAGCGGACAGCATACATCCGCCCTGCATCGTTCTCTTTTGGCAGACAGCATTCCGACAATCAGCCTTATCAGGGATTAAAGGTTGGAGAATTGTCCTCTCCTGCTCTTATAGCCTATCTGCAAGAAAGGGGAATAAACATCGGACTTGCCAAAAGAGAATGCAGGGAGCTTCGGTTTATGAATGCCGACAAACCCTATTTTGCCATCGGCTTTCCGAACATGGCAGGAGGATATGAAGTGCGCAACAGATACTTCAAGGGATGTGTCGCCCCGAAAGATACCATAGCTCAATAGGGCGTTTTCTTCACGCATTACTCCGTAACGCTAAAAACACCCTATCGAGCCAAAGGGAAATCCCTTTGGAAACCCTGTGCAAACGAGAGCAGAAGCCAAACTCGTTTGGATTATGCCGAGTGCTGCAATGGTTCATTTGCATAATAAACCCTGTGAGCCGATGCCACAGGCAGAGAGAAGAAACATAACGATAACCGCAAAAACAGTAATGATATGGGATATTTTTCATTGGACATTAAGAAAGCAAAGGGTACATCGGACACCACGCAGTCCGACCATATAGAGAGAAAGATAATACCTAAAAATGCAGACCCGACAAGGACACATCTGAACAGGGTGCTTGTCGAATACCCCGATGGCGTTCACGGCAGGGATGAAGCGATTGCGCACAGACTGAACACAGCAGGCATCAGACGGAAAATCACACACGACCAAGTCCGTGTCGTTCGGGTGGTCTTGTCGGGTACGCACGAGGACATGATGAACATACAGGAAAAAGGAGAACTCGATGAATGGTGCAACGACAGCATCCAATGGCTGCAAGCCACATTCGGCAAAGACAATGTGGTTGCCGCACATCTGCACATGGACGAGAAGACTCCGCACATCCACGCAGCCGTTGTTCCCATCGTGACGGGTGAAAGGCGCAAAGCCAAGAAAGAGCAGACGGACGGTAAGCGCAAGTACCGCAAGAAAACAAATTCCGTCCGTTTGTGTGCCGATGACCTGTTCAACCGCCAGACCCTGGTCGCCTACCACGACAATTACGCAAGGGTGATGGCGAAATACGGATTGCAGCGTGGGGTACGGGGTTCGGAAGCACGGCACACCACCACCATGCAGTATTATAGGAACTTGAAAAAGAAGAATGAAGTCCTCGAAACTGAAACCAGACTGTTGCAGGAGAAGAAAGCCGAGGCGCAGGAGGAACTGAAGCAGGTGAAAGCGGAAATCCGTACCGACAAGCTCAAAAGCGCAGCCACCGATACGGCAACCGCCCTTGCAAGCAGTGTGGGCTCTCTTTTCGGAAGTGGAAAGATGAAATCGTTGGAACGCAGGAACGAGGACTTGCAAGACCGCATCCTTGAACTTGAAGACGAAGCCCGACAACGGGAATCCGCCTAGTTTTGGATTAAGGAGCTGAGAGTTCTTGTATCTAAATGTTTAATTGTGCATGTGTTAACAAAATATTGAACAACAATTATTTCCAATCGAATTAAAATAAGTATCTTTGTAACTTGGATATGTTATACGTCATCCCCAAGCAGGAAATTACTAATGGACCATTTGACAAAGGAACAACGCCATAAAAATATGGCTGCAAACAAAAGCAAAGGAACCAAACTTGAAATAATGTTTGGAAAATTCCTGTGGAACGCTGGAATAAGGTATCGCAAAAATGATAAGTCGGTATTTGGCAAACCCGATTTTGTCCTTAGAGGGTCTAAAATTGCGATATTTTGTGATGGTGAGTTTTGGCATGGTAGAAATTGGAATATTAGAAAGAATGACCATAAAAGCAATTGTAAGTTTTGGCACTCTAAAATCGAGCGAAATATAGAACGCGACAAGGAGGTCAATGAAGAATTGCGCAAACAAGGTTGGAAAGTCTTTCGATTTTGGGAGACAGAAATAACAGTGAATCCTGATGTATGTTTAAATGAGGTTTTAAATTATATGAATAGAAAATCAACAACTGACGAAAAAATAGCCATCACAAAAATGTGTGGCGGAGGAAAAATATCGATGCAAATGTACGGACCTCATTCGCTAAATGAGGATGGAAGTATAATTTCATTTGAAGAACAAATGGCGATTGTGTCTCACTACCTGCACAATCAAGGCAACAAATACGCCAAACCATATGAGATAAAAGCAGAAGGTCTGATAGAGGATATATACAACATCCATCAAAAGAAATCTGATATACAATGTGTATCAGATGTTTGTGTTCAGTATTCTTTGTTCTCCGATTTGTTTGCCGTTCCGTTCTTACCGATAGAAAAGCCCGAATTTACATTCATTGATTTATTTGCTGGTATCGGTGGGTTTAGAATGGCAATGCAAAATCTTGGTGGCAAGTGTGTGTTTTCTTCCGAATGGGATGTACAGGCACAAAAAACTTACCTGTTGAATTACGGTGAAGTTCCCTTTGGAGATATTACCAAAGAATCCACGAAGTCATTTATACCCGATGATTTTGATATTCTGTGTGCTGGATTCCCTTGTCAGGCATTTTCATTAGCCGGGAAACGTCTTGGATTTGAAGAAACCAGAGGTACATTGTTTTTTGATGTAGCAGAAATCATACGTCGTAAGCGTCCAAAGGCATTTTTTTTGGAAAATGTCAAAGGATTGCTTATTCATGACAAAGGGAAAACAATCCAAACGATATTAAAAGTTTTAAGAGAAGATTTGGATTATTACGTTCCAGAGCCTCAAATAGTAAACGCAATGAATTTCGGAGTTCCGCAGCATAGAGAAAGAGTGTATATTGTTGGCTTTAGAAAAGACCAAAATGTCAATGAATTTACATATCCAACCCCAACTGATACAACTAAAACTTTTGCTGATATAAAAGAAAAAAATACAGTTTCTGCAAAATATTATTTATCAACTCAATATGTGAAGACACTTGTAGCACATAAAGAAAGACACGCAGCAAAAGGTAACGGTTTCGGATATGAAATAATACCGGATAATGGTGTCGCAAATGCTATTGTTGTAGGCGGAATGGGGAGAGAACGCAATCTTGTAATTGATAATCGTCTTGAAGATTTTACACCTGTTACCAACATCAAAGGAGAAATAAACCGTGATGGATTGCGCAGGATGACCCCACGAGAATGGGCTCGTTTACAAGGTTTTCCAGATAATTTCATAATCGGAGTGGCAGATGCATCTGCTTACAAGCAATTTGGAAATTCTGTTGCAGTACCTGCAATTCAAGCAACTGCACAGGAAATAATTAAACGAATCAACCTTTCAAAATCCAAAAAATATGGCACTGACAGGAAATAAAGGAGAATGGAGTGAAATCTACACTTTGCTCAAATTATTAGGAGAAGGAAAAGTTTATGCCGGAGACCAACACATGAACAAAATTCACGATTTGTTCTATCCCATAATAATGATTCTTCGCCAAGAAAAAGAGGGTAATTTCAACTACAAACTACAAGATAGAGATGTAGTGATTCAAACCCCAGAAGGAGAAGAGTTATTGAGAATCCCTGCATCAGTGTTTTTAGTAGAAGCAGAGAATTTATTGAAAGCTATCAATGAAAATGATGGAGCATTTACCGTTCCGAAAATTGAAGCCTTCATGAATCGAATTTATTGCCATGCTTTGAAGGCGAAATCATCTGATAAAACAGATATACGAATCATTTTGCATGACCGAAGAACTAAGATAAATTCTGAAATGGGATTCAGTATAAAATCTCAACTCGGAGGGGATTCAACACTATTAAATGCAAGTAAAGCCACGAACTTTAATTTTAAGATAGAGGGAACTTCTCTTTCTGATGAAGATATTGCAAAAATCAATTCTTTGAATCCAACAAGAAATAAGGTTATAGAGAGATATAAAGCAATAACAAAGAAAGGTTGCAAATTGATATTTGACAAAGTGGATAATTCTACATTTCGTAATAACCTCATTATGCTTGATGGAGACCTGCCGTCCATAATTGCCAATTTGCTTTTAGAACAGTTGAATAGTGGTGTATCCACATTGAAAGAATTGGTAGAACAGATTACAGAAACCAACCCTTTGGGGTACGATACAGAACAAGCATCGCCTTTTTATGCTTACAAAATCAAACATCTTTTGACTTCGGCAGCATTAGGTATGATGCCCGCAACTGCTTGGAGCGGAAAATTTGATGCAAATGGTGGTTATTTGGTCGTAAAAAAAGATGGTGAAATTCTTTGTTATCACTTTTACGACCGTAATCGTTTTGAAGACTATCTTTTCTCTAATGCATATCTGGAACGTTCAAGTACTTCACGCCATGAATATGCATCAATCATCAAAGAAAATGATGGTACTCTTTCGTTCAAACTCAATTTTCAAGTTAGATTAAAATAAGATAAATCATTATGCATCATTATAAAGGTTCAGAATGGAATAAATGGGATTTGCATATACACACCCCTGAATCTGGTATGGCAAATCAGTTTGGGAATGATTGGGACAAATATGTTCTATCTCTTTTTAAAAGTGTTATTGCAAACAATATTGCAGTTATCGGGATTACGGATTATTTTACAATTGATGGCTATAAGAAGTTGTTAACGGATTATTTAAGCAATGACCAAAAAATGAAATCATTGTTTACGCCAGCAGAAATCTCGGCAATAAAAAATATTGCAATTTTTCCTAATATAGAATTTAGATTAAAAACAATAGTAAATGGAAGCCGCATTAACTATCACATAATCTTTTCCAACGAAGTTGCAATCGAGGACATAGAAGAAAATTTCCTACATGAGATAGAGTTTGTTTATGAGGGATTGCCATTCGATACTCCCAATAAAAGAAAACTTAAAAGGCGAAATATTGAAGAACATGGAAGAAGTATTAAAGAGCAACAAGGTGAGTTCAAAGGGTCTGATTTTACAGTGGGTTGCACTACCGCTGTTATTGATGAGCAACAAATAACAGAAATTCTATCTAAGCATAAGGATAAATTTGAGGGGAAGTATATTGTTGCAATACCTGTTGATGAGGATTTGTCAAAGATTTCATGGCGAGGTCAAGACCATATGGTTCGAAAATATTTTTACCAAGTAGCAAATATGTTTTTTGCTACTAATAGAGGAACTATAGACTTTGGATTGGGGAAAAAACATGCTACACTGGAAGATTATCTTAATGAATTTAAAACTCTTAAACCATGTATATGTGGTTCTGATGCCCATTCTTTGGATTCATTATGCGTTTTTCCCAATGGGTTAAGCTGCTGGATTAAAGCAGAACCTACATTTGAAGGACTAATGCAGGTTTTATATGAACCAGAGGAACGTGTAAAAATTCAACAAAGCATACCAGACGAAAAGAATTTATACCAAATCATTGAATCTATAACATTGGATGAAGATGGTTTTTGGCAGGGAACAATACATCTGAATCCTAATTTGAATACAATTATTGGAGGGCGTTCTACAGGCAAATCTTCTTTGTTAAAAGCAATTGCTGCAAAACATGATGCAATGTTAGTAGATGAAAAGGATTATATTCACCAACATCTTAAAGGAGTTAAAATACGATGGAAAGATGGAGGAGATGAAACTGGGCATAAAATAGATTACTATAAACAGAATTACATGCACAATATAGCATGTTCAAGAAAGCAAACCAATGAACTGGTCGAAAGCATATTACGTTCCAAGGATTCAGAAGGTTTGTTGTCAAATTATTCTGAAGTAAATACTTTGATAGAAAGAGAGATAACCTCATCTGTGTTTAATTTGTTTCAATTGAAAAAGGAATATTTTCAATTGCTCAATAATCTTAGAGAGAAAGGAAATAAGTCAGGAGTTGAACAACAATTGCAACTATTAAAAGAAAGTGCAACCACATTACAAAAAAGTAGCATTCTAACAGAGACAGAAATAGAAACATACAATGGTTTATTAGCACAACTTTCAATAAAAGAGAAAGATATTAATCTAGCAGAATCGGATATCAAATTGTTTCAAAAGCTACGAACAATTACTCCTATCATACATAACTTTGAAGGACTTAATTCTTTTGACTCTCTATCATTTAGGACAAATAGCTCCGAAGTTTCAAGGCTTTTTAATGGTTTGCGTATTAGAACAGAAACTGAGTGGACAAGTATTGTAGATGAGTTTATTGATAAAACTGACGCTGCTAAACAGCAATTATTGATAGAAAAAACAGCAATATTGGAAGCAGACATTTACAAACGCGGAGAGCAATTTTATAAAGATAATAAAGAATTACAATCTGTTTTGCTGCGAATAAAAGAAGAAGAGAAAGTGCTTGCTGAAATAAATAATTTGGAGGCTAAGAAAAACTCTTTACATACACAAATACAACAATTCGTAAAAGAAATTGTAAACAGACACATAGAATACAAAAAAGAAATTGACAAATTAGTTGATAGTCTCAAAGTAGAGTATGACGGATTATCAATATCTGTAACAAAGGAGTTCCAAAAAGAAGAAATGAAATCTTTTTTGGAATCTCGGTGTAATTTACGTGGAATAGAACGGCAGCAATATATAGCGAACCTAGTATCACGTTATGATTCTGATATAGAAACTCAAGCATATACCCTAATCAAAGATTTGCTTAATGAAAAAGTTGAATTTAAAAATTCGTACGCTTCACCTAACGTAGCCAGTGAATTCTTTTCAAAAAATTGGTATGCTTTATCTTATCAATTGTCATATCAAGGTGATTTATTTGAAATGATGTCTGAAGGTAAACAAGCATTCGTTATTTTAAAATTGCTTCTTGAATTCAGTGATAAAAAATGTCCTATATTAATTGACCAACCTGAAGATAGCTTGGATAATCGTGCCATATATCAAGAGTTAGTGGAATATATCAAAGCAAAGAAAAAAGACAGACAGATTGTTTTGGTGACGCATAATTCAAATGTAGTGGTCAGTGCTGATGCGGAAAATGTAATTGTAGCAAATCAAGAAGGCTCTAATAGTCATAATTATGGAAAATATAAATTCCAATATATCAATGGAGCTTTAGAACGGACTAAAAAATGTAATCCTGCAGAAGCAATAATTTTGGAATCACAAGGGATTCGTGAACATGTTTGCGATATACTTGAAGGAGGTAAAGTGGCATTTGAAAAAAGAGAGCAAAAATATGGATTTGGGAAATATGCAAATTCGAATAATTGAATAAAACAAAAGTAGCTATTGATTTGCATTAACAAATTAAATAACTACTTTTGCTCAGAGTTACTTGAAAGGTAAATCAGGGAAGAACGTAGGAAATAGCACGGTTGCCAAATCATTACCTCAAAATTGGGTAATTCTCCCAAAGTCCTTTATATAAGGCACTAACAGAAGTTTTCCAAAATTACATAAAATCTTGCGTCATACGAGTACCTTCAGCCACCATACGCCAGTTACGAGAGATATACTCATTATGCTTCTTTAAGATCAGAACACGGCTGCCGGAGATTACAGACTTGTTCTTTCCAGCATCGGGTATAATACCGGATACATCACCCTCAATGGAGTAAAGCGCCATACCGACCTTGGACCAATCGTATTAGACAGTGCTTCTATCGCACTGGAAGGAGTGACTATCACCGGCTCCAGCCAAATCAGCCGTGCCGACCGTAAACTGGTTTTCCCATCCGAAAGACAAATGAAAACTTCCACAAACGGAGTGAATCTGTTGCAGGAACTGATGCTGCCACGTATTCTGGTCAACCCCATGAACAATGAGATTGGATTGTCCGGCGGTGGAGAACTGCAATTACGCATCAATGGAGTCAAAGCCGAAATAGACGAGATAAAAGCCATTCGCCCTGCCGACATTATACGTATAGAGTACCATGACAATCCGGGACTGCGCTACGGTAATGCCGAAGTCGTTTTGGACTACATAGTGCGCCGTCCCTGACGATAGCGCTGAATCGGTACCATGCGTAGCACTGCAATCGGTACCGTCATGACGCTGCAATCGGTACCGCATACAG
>PPYE01158478.1_pt1 | contig 10633 bp, 13 predicted proteins | sample 1559881 | NCBI WGS metagenome assembly PPYE01 (sample SAMN08240022, study PRJNA423297) | Human gut metagenome, whole genome shotgun sequencing project.
GCGGACGGGCCTTTGATCCGTCGGATATTCCCTTTTTCATCATACTTCGTGATGATTTCCTTGATTGCCTTTTCCAGTTTGCGAAGCAGCAGGATATCTTCAGGCGTTGCATAAGTGATGGAGACCCCTTGTGTTCCCGCTCTGCCTGTACGGCCAATCCGATGAATATAGTATTCCAGATTGCGGGGAATATCATAATTGAAAACATGAGTAATCCCCTCTACATCAAGACCGCGGGCAGCGATATCAGATGCCACAAGCACCTGCGTCCTTGCCTTTTCAAACTCACGAATAACTTGGTTCCGCTGACCCTGGCTCATATTTCCATGAATTTCATCGACAACAAGATCCGTTTCCTCCTGCAGACGTCCCGCCAATTCATGGGCACCTTCACGAGTATTGCAGAAAACGACAGCCATATAGGGATTCATCTCTTTCAGATGACGAACCAGCAGGGAAAATTTATGTGTTTTTACTGTTTCATAAACACGCTGCTCCACCGTCGAAGCTACTGCCTTTTCCGCCACGTCCGCCACCACTGTTGATTTCATGTACTTATGGGCCAGTTTCTTGGCTTCCGGCGGCATGGTTGCACTGAAAAGAAGCACTTGCCGTTTCTTTGATGTTTCATCCACAAGGGCATCTATATCTTCTCTGAAGCCTGCTGCAAGCATCTGATCCGCTTCGTCAAGAACAACCGTTTTTACCCCGGATAAATCCAGACTGCGGCGGCGTATATGATCCAAAAGACGTCCGGGCGTTCCAATAATGATATGCGGTTCCCTCTTCAGTTTCTGAATCTGGTTTTCAATCGTCCGCCCGCCGATGATATCCGCCACGTCCGCTTCCATAAGGATGGCAAAAGGACGCAGTACATCAAAAATCTGCTTTGCAAGCTCACGGGTCGGTGTCATAATCAAAACCTGCGTACCGCCTTTTTTTACATCCACACGCTGTACCAGCGGCAACAGGTACGCCAAAGTTTTTCCCGTTCCCGTTTCTGAACGGCCGATGATGTCTTTTCCCTTAAAAATCGCAGGGATAGATGCCTGCTGGATCACCGTGGGAATCCTGATCCCCTGCTGGTATAAAGCCTGCGCCAACGGTTCTATCACGCCAAGCTTAATAAATGCATTCATAGTTCCTCCCGAATCCCTTCGTTAAAATAATTTCACTCATTATACCATACCGATCTTTTTTCTAATTGGCCAATCTCATATGCAAAAAAAGATCATCACCATAAGTAATGACCTTATACAGCGCTGAGAAACTCCTGCTATTCTATCAGTTTCAGCATACTCTCCAAATCCGCCGGCTGAAAGCTGTTACATTTCGGCTTCTCTTTCAGTGCGGCAAGAACAAATGATAACGCCGCCGCCACTCCTGTCACCAATCCTTTTTCACCGATATCAAACGCAGGGGTATGATGTCCGCTGCCGCTTCCTGCCGTTTCATCATAAATGCCTGTAAAAAAGAATACCCCCGGATAAATGGATTCCGTGATGGAAAATGTCTCCGTTGCCATCCACATGGGGCAATTCGGATCAAGCGCTTCCGTCCCACAATTCTCCCTGACCGCTTTCCGCGCAAGATCCACACATTCCCTTGTATTCACCGTCACAGGGAAATATTGATCCTCCACAAACTCCGCTGTACATTCATACATGCGGCAGGTATGCTCTATGATTTCCTTCATAACCGTCCGGAATGACAGGCCGTCTTCATTCTTTGTACACCGTGCCGTTCCTGCAAATGTCAGCTCTTCAGGAATAATATTCGGCTCATGCCCACCCTCTACACAGCCAAAAGAATAGGTCAGACTTTCCTCCGGCGCAACGGCACGCATACGATATGCCCGAAGTTCATTGGCAATCGTAACAAAACATTCAATCGGGCTGTGAGCCATATCAGGACGAGAACCATGGCCGCTCTTTCCATGGATTTTCACCCGGAAGAAATACGCGCCTGCCATGACCGAACCATAAAGGATTCCCACTTTCCCCGCAGATAAATCCCATTTCACATGTGTACCGAAACAGGCATCCACATGAATCCGGTTGTCTCGCAGATAACGGAGCAAGGGCGCGATACCACGCTCCCCCATTTCCTCCGCTCCTTCAAACATCAGAATGATCTTGCCTTCCCATTCTTCTTTATGCTCCGCCAAAATCTTGGCTTCTGTCAAAAGCATCGCCATATGCCCGTCATGCCCGCAGGCATGCATTACTCCCGCATTTTTAGAAACGCATATCTTTTTCCCTTTTAAATTACAGGAATCCTCATCAATCGGAAGCGCATCGATATCTGCACGCATGAGCATCGTCCACCCAGGTTTACCGCTGTCCAAAACACCAAAAATGCCGCCGTGGGGAATACGAACCGTTTCTATCCCCCACCCATTCAATTTCTTTTCAATAAAATCCATCGTCTTAAATTCTTTTTGCGACAATTCGGGATTTTCATGGAAATAACGACGCAGACCAACTACCAGATTTTTTTCATGTCTCGCCAGTTCAAGTATATTCAAAATATCTCCTCCATCATTTGCATCAGATGACTCCCATTATAGAAACGGCCATTCCCCATGTCAAACTTTCCTGCCCTGCCTCATTTATATACCTACATATATACCTACATAAAAAATCCTGCCATATATTTAAGCCGATCGTTTTTCCGCATAATAAAATACCGCAGGAACGTAATAGTCCTTACGGTACTTATGGTGCCGGAGGTGGGACTTGAACCCACACGATATTGCTATCGGCAGATTTTGAGGCCCCACTTAGATACCGGATCACCTCCGGGCGATAGCCGCACCTACGGTAATAACAAACAGCCCTGCATATATATCTCGTTGTTTACGTATGACTGCCTGATTGTGCTCCATTTTCTTTATTTTGTTCTTCAACTCTTCTAATAATAACCTCGATTCTTGCAGTTCTTTTTTCACTTCTGTTAATGATGTCGTTGCATTCATCAAGGATTTCTCTGTTCTTTCGAGTTTTATCTGCAATACTTCCAGCTGCTTCAGCTGCTCCTCGGAGTTCAGATTCAGCATTGTAAATTTCTGCCTGAGTTGCGTTAAGTCCAGTTTCTGCCCGGCCCATTCGGTTTTCAATTCGTTCCAGTCCGCTATTGACATCGTGATAGTCTGTTTTGGCTCTGCTTGATTCGTAGTACCGCCATCCGCCGATACCTGCACACAGCAAGACGATAGCCACAACAATAAGCAGACGGTGATGATTGTTTGTTTTAAAATCTTCCCACACATTTAGCCCTCCTGTTTGTAAAACTCTGCTTTACCCCGAATCAAATCTCCACCCGGCACTAATACTCCGCCGTTACCGTAATCCGGTAAATACAGCAGATCCCAGCGCATATCAGGTTCTCCGCTATCAACACCGTATCCGTCAATTTCCGCAATTTCTGCATGAGTATATACATCGTCTGCAGTCAATCCGAGTATTTCCTCTGCTTTTGCAGTCAGCATCGCCATCGCTTCGATCTGCGCTGCCGTCGGCGGTTCACTTCCTAAATCTATGCCGTCGGGATGATCATAGTAGCATATCGCGTCTTTACAACACGCCATCGCTATACCGATCGACCGGCTGTTCCTGTGCCATGTATGCGCCAGTCTTTCAGTAAAATCTTCGTGCATGATGTGATAACCGCCTGCACGGTCGATTACTACTGTATAGTCAGGCAGATTGACTACACTCCCGTCACAGCCTGTCCAGTGTTCATAAATTCGGTCAATGCCTCCCACAGCATTCTTCAGCAATACTTCAATTTCTTTTAACGTCATCTTTTTTCAGCTCCTTTTCTATAGCATCCGGCCGGCCATTGCGGTTTTTATCCACCATATACTTTGCGATAAATGCAATCGCCCCGACGACCGGAACCGCCGTATAATCTTCAAAGAATTTAATCAATGTCATCGTATTTGCTGACCCCTTGCAGAATTCAATAACCCACGCGGTCAGCACAACACAAAACAGAATTAAAAAGCCTATGGCATAACCATAGACTACTTTCATAGACGGCTTGGCATTCCCTTTCGGTATGTGTCCATTTATGTATCCGACCGCTCTTTTCCATAAATCTCTTATTTTCTCGAACAATCACATCACCTTTCCTATCAATGCAATTACTATAGAAATAATAGTCGAAATCAGACCGGCAACTTTGTATATATTGTCTATTCTGTGATGCGCGGATTTCGCGCTTTGTTCTGCCCTTTCGTGCGCTACCTGAAGTCTCTGTATTTCAGGTAGCATTTCGACAAGCATGTCAAGTTTCGTTTCGATCCGGACTATTCGCTCTAACGCTTCCGGACTTATATCCACCATACTCATTATTTATTGTCCTCCGTCTTATTTTCAGGCTTTTCTTTCAGTGGTTTGCTCCGGATGCATTTCTTATTTGTACAAAGTCCTGTTTTTTTATCCATTTTTCCGGCGGAGCGTATGCAATCGGCTTCCCGCCCGTGCCGCGGATGTAATCACCGGATATATACTTGTTAAAATCCTCGGCTGAGATAATCTCAATAACCGTTGCATCGGCAAACAACTCTTTCGCTTCTTTTTTTAGCGCATTTAGCTCGCCTGCATTTTTATCTTTTGTCGGATTAAACTCGCATATAAGCGATCCTACACGCTTTCCATCTGCACCGAACCCTGCTATATAAAAATCCACATTAGAACTATTCATTTTTTTACTCCTTTCAATTAAATTGGAACGTCAGTAGTTCTCCACTGTGCCTATTTACCAAATGCAATCCACTGTGCATCTTGACCTGTTCCCGAATTATCATGCACAGACAACGTAAATCCTGTTAATGAATTGTATTCAACAGCACGCGAATCGAAGTAAGCAGTACCTTGATGGTTTGTTATTATTTTCCGAAAAGAATTAAACGCTATTGGGAATGTTACCCATCCGTGCTCATTAGATCCCCATTGCATAATTAGCCCACCAAAGAAGCTTCCTAAGCATACATACCCGTTTTGAGCAATATTGTATTTGACCCCAGACGCATTGAGTACCATTTTTAACAGCTGTCCGAACCATGAGTTAGTTTGCATAGCTGTAACAGCGGTAATAGCAGATGTTAATGCCAGTTTTTTAATGATATCATCACCCAATTCCGAGACCTTTTCAAAGAGCTTGAAACGGTTTTCGTGAGCTGAACCTGATGCATTATGTTCATCCATCTCAGCCTTTATTAAGTATGTTTCATCTTTTACCTGCACTGTTACGTTTTCCGTGTCACCGACAACAATATCGATCTTGAATATTTGGGAGTCGATCGGCACGCTTTTATCGGGAATATAATCAACAAAATTTCCCCCGTTTGTATATGCGATAAGCTTCTCAACTCCTGTGGCTCCTACTTTCGCGTACACGCCCACTTCACGGGCAAAGAACCCAGCATCAAGTGAGGCGTTAGAGCACACGGCCCTTATTTGGAACTGACCGGACCCAAGATTTGTCCCGCCCGTTACGGCGAGTTCCAATTTAGGACCTTTGAGTTGCGTAAGACTCTGGATAGAATCACCCTCTAAATTGCCGTCGCCAAGTAAAACTTTGCTAAAAGTTAAAGCCTGTCCGGTTGCATTCGCCTCGGAAATCAATGATAACCCTTGTGTTGTCATTAATATTTTTGGATAATTAGCCATTTATTAGCCCCCTTTAATTTCTATAACTTTATGAGCAGTCCGAATATATCCGGCTGCTCTGATGTGCTGCCCTATTTCTGGAACCGTAAATTCAAGATTCGGTGTAATATGTACAACTGAATTCAATTTACATATCCCGCCTACAAAAATCTTCCCGCCCGCTTCCTTTGTATTGCTTAAGTTCACGGTAAGATTAGCCGGAATAATGCTTCTCATGTATGTCCGAATTTGATTAGACGCAAAAACCAGATTATAAACGAGGTCAAGCCATAGTTCATATTTTCCATAATTTAGGCTGATGCTGATTTTATTCTTTCCATACCTTGAGTTAAAAATATCCTGCAAGCTGCGATGCGTATATAATATTTGATTATTAATCATCAAAAGAACTTCACTTCGTCTATCTTCAAATGATGCATCCACCTTCGGAATAATCCCAAGCATGGATTCATACCGCTCCAGCCCGCTTTCATCTACATCGTAAACGAAAGTATTCAAACAGTTTTGTAGCAATTCATAAATAACAACATTTAATTCCGGTTCTACCACATCTGCCCAAGAAATAAATTCTTTAGCATTTGCCAGTATATCCGGAAAATAATGATGGATATTCGCATCACGGGAAGAAAGTCTTTTTCTCAGATCATTCATATTCGACCGCCTTCAATTTTCCGATTTCATTTACTCCAAGCTGCAGATTCTTTGTTTCTCCGTTCAAAGTAAGATTGGTGACATCTAACACTCCGATAATATCTAACAGCAGGCTTTCCAGTTTAGCCTTGCGGATAATCAGCCCGTCATCAACAAACCTCTTTATAGTAATTATCTGTGTTTCTGCCCATGTTTTATTTACAGATCCAATATATTCGGTAATTGTTTCAGATATCTGATTTTTTATATTGCCCAAGGTATACCCGGATTTCATCGTGACATTTACGTGTACAGTTATTTCTTTATTCACCACTCCTTCCGTCGTGACATAATGTCCTATCGGCGCTACACCGACGCCTTTCTGGTGATAAGGAACCGGATCTAATATTTCTTGCACTTTGTCCACAAATTCACTGTCGGGCGATTTAAATTCGGATGTGCAAAATACGACTTTAACTGTGCCTCCGCCGTTCCAAACAGGATACACTTTAACCCCGCCCACGCCAGATATAGATAGTACCTTTTCCTTATAATCCGCAATATTTCCTCCGTACGCTTGCGTTTCAAAACTTTTTAAATACCGCTGTCGGAACACTTCCGTATCTTCGTCATCAACTGCAGGGATAGTCAGCGCTTCAATCTTTGCAAACTGTAGGCCCGGTAAATGGTCAATAGGCACAAGCATCCCCGTTGCCTTATTTCCCGATATACCTACCGTCTCACAGCGCAGCAGATAACTGCCGGCCTTTAACTTTTCTGTTACTGCATAATTGATTCCGTCACAAGAAAATCGATGCCCAATTGGTGTTTCCAACGTAACCGGAGTAAATATCCCACGTACGACCGCCCTTGTTGCTTTATATGGCACAAGCCCACGTTCTAAAGCTCGCTCAATTAGAAACTTGCGCTCTGCTGTATCACCAAACGTATTTTTCATGAACCAGTCCAGTGCGGCATACATCAGTTCAAGTTCGATCGATACCGGAGCCGTTGCATCATGTATAATACTGCCTTCTCGTTTATCCACTGCGGGACTAACGGCATCCAGCATTCTTTTTTCTATGACAGAGCTTGTCTGGTCCTCATACATTCTTTATCTTCACGCTCCTTTCAATCTCAACATCTCCGAAAATAGAATGAACTACAAAATAACATTTGACATTCCCCTGTTTGTCATATTTCAAATCAAAGCCGTCTACTTTGTTAATGCGGTCATCTACCAGCAGCGCTTCTTCTATCCGGCGCGGAATCTCGGGGATGACATAAGGCATAGGTTTTCCAAATAAATCGGCAAGTTCCACGCCATAATCAGAAGAATAAATGATGTGCTTATATCGTTCTGTATTTAAGATCTTATAGACGGCTTGCCGCACAGCTTCCAAGTCATCTGTTATTATTTCCGACACCGTTTCCTCTTCAATATTCATCCTGTAGGTTTTAGACGGCATACGTGTCCGGCTGCCCGCAATGGACACGTTGTTAGATTCTTCCGGTAATAGTTTCATTTAATCACCCCACTGTCCGTGGACATCGGCGTGGTTATACACACGATTAGCAACAAAAAACAGCTGCCCGCCGGACTGCTGTATCATGACGACTTTCTCTCCGATTTTTAACCCGTTATAGATAATGATCTTCTTCCTCCCTTTATAGTCATGGTCATGGCTGGCATACTCCGCATATCCTCCGCCGCCTGCCCGCTTTTCGGTGATGTGGTTGACTTCAATATCTACTTCAAAATCACGAACGTTATCGGAAAGTATCAGAAAATCTTCATCCAGTTCATTCTCTCCTACACGGATAACTAAAGGTGCCTCAGATATGACTTCGCCCAGAACGAAATCAGACGGATTCATTCCGCGCACGGTCTGTGCGACAAGAGATTTCAATACATTCGGCAATTCATCATTGATCATTGATTACACCGCCTTTCAGCGTCAAGTCCATCATGTGCGCCTGGTTAGAAAATGTATGAACCACCTTTGTGACCAGTACTTTCTGCGCCAATTCCACATCGCCCAAATTAAGCTTTACATAAATCATGGAGCCCGCACGTACCCGAATATCTCCTGCAGCTCCCTTTATGTCCAGTTTCCTACGGACTACATTATAAAACTTAAGCATTTGGTTAGCCCGTTCCTGTGGATTTTGAATATTCTTCTGCAGCTTTTCATAGTACTGCAGGGCACCCCACTGGTCTTTTTCTTTTGATTTTGCGAACTCGTCGGGGCTCATCGGCGCATAAAACTCTTTTCGCTTACCTTCTCCCGCCGCCTGCTTGTCTTCTACTACCAACTTGACTAAGTTATACGTGTCCTTGTCTATGCTGCTTTCATAATCAAAATCTTCTGCGGTTTCATTATCTATGAGAATGGGAACCACCATGTCAATCGGTTTGGAGAGCATGAGTTTTTGGAAATCATCGTAAAGCACATAAACTTCTTTTGTATTGACTAAGGTGACGTCCAGCGCACCCTGAATAATATCAAAAAGAGTAGCATTATCCTCCACCCTCTTATCAATCACGAATTTAGTATCCGCCAATGTTCCGACTTTTAGTTGAAAATATTCGGCCAGCTTCTGTATGACCTGCGTGGCGGTCATATTCTTGTATTTCCAGCTTTCTTTATTTTTCAGGTATCGGAGTTGATCATAAGCAGTGACATCGATACTGCTGTCTTTGTTTCGTTTCTTTACGAAAACAAACCCGAAGAAAACAGCTTTATCTCCAATCTTGACCTGCACAGTATCCCCCTCAACAAATTTAAGAGTTTCATCTTTGTATACGGTAAACGTGAACTTCCCCGGTGCCCCGCTGATAGTCCATTCAATTTTCGCTCCATCCAACACGGCAGGCGCGTAATATTTGTTTTCCGTCTTATTATGGATAATAACTTCAAACAAGTTTAAGCACCTGCCCTTTTATATTCTTTTCAAGCGGGTTAGTTACCCCGCTGGCGTTAGCCACTGCTCGCCAATCAAGGTTTCCACCAACGACCCCTTTACAAGCCTCCAGTACGGACAACTGATTTGTTATTTTCATCATCGCGGGAACCTGCGTTGTCGGGGTATATCGCGGTTCTTTTACTCGCAATGTTTCCGTACCATCTTCGTTCTTCGCCACTTCTACTTCTTTTGTTCCAAAGAATTTATACTGCTTAAGTGCAATACTGATATTTAAATCGTTTCCGTTCCGGGCGTCCTCACCTATTGTATAATTCTCAACAGTGCAAAGCATATTGGTATTCCACAATTGGGAATAATCAAAACCCATGCGGGTAACGATAAATCGGATAGGATTTCGTGTTTCTTTAGCTGATTTAAGCGAATCAAGGAAAGGCGCCGCTTTCTTAAAAGAAAATGCGTTTCCTAAAGAGCCGCCAATGCGGGATGAAATTGCCCCTACAGCATAATTGATTAATCCTGTCTGTAAGGATGAATCATAATTCGCAAAAGGATATTTGCTGTTAGGTAGCAGGAAATCAAATGATATTTCTGTTAATCCGGGCGTCTTGATTAAATTGACTTCACCTTCATTAATCAGATTAATTGTTTTATTTTTCCCGTTAATTTTCGTGTTCATTCTGGGCGGCGGAACGGGGAGCATCGTATTCCCTAAAAAGAAATAGTAACTCATCGTTGTACCGCCTCCGCTCCGTTTTCTACAGATTCTATCAATACATCATTCAGCCGCCGCAAGACACCATCAAAATCATTGCCGCCGGTATCTCCCGCAGTGACCCCACCTACGTCGATATGAATAGTAGCCGTCGTATATTTATTGATTGCTTCCCTCTCAGCCGCTTCCCGAAGAAATGCGAGATCATCCGCCGTGCTGTCTAGAGCATCAGCTGCTCGTTTAGCGTCTTTTGCTCCCTTGCCGGTGTTATCTGCGGTATTCGCCGTGTTATCGGCGATATCCTCGGCATTGTAACCGGGTGCCTCTATTTCAGGCAACCGGAAAGCATCACTGATACTGTCACCGATTCCTGCGCCGACATTATATCCCCACGCCATTTCATTAGCAGGATCCAGCGTTTTCATCTTATAACCGGAAAAATCATAACCGCCGGAGATTTCTTTTCTCTCAAGATGGAGAGATTCTGCAGAAAAATCAGTGCTGATTCCAAGCTTACTCATCCCTGGGATTTGCGCAATCATATCAACAATAGCGGCTACCGCCTGTCCTACCAGATCTACGACACCATTCCAAATATCCGCAAAGAGGTTATAGGTGGCATTCAGAGGATCCACAAAAACGTTCCCGATGAATTCTGCAAGAGAGACAAACATATTCACAGTAA
>PPYE01777230.1_pt1 | contig 10631 bp, 6 predicted proteins | sample 1559881 | NCBI WGS metagenome assembly PPYE01 (sample SAMN08240022, study PRJNA423297) | Human gut metagenome, whole genome shotgun sequencing project.
CCACCCCAAAAGCGTTTTTCTTTGGGGCTCCACCCCGTTTCTTTGGGCAAGACCAAAGAAATGGGGTGGAACAGGCAGCGTAAACGCAAAGCCAACCAACAGCAAAACGGCGAGTTCCTGAAACCCCAAAAACCAAAAAACCAGGAGGTCAACGACCATGCCCGTACACAGGATATACGTCGAAAAACGCGCCCCCTATAACGTCGAGGCCCAGGGCTTGCTCTCCGAGCTCAAAACCCTCCTCGGCGTTTCGGCCCTCACCGGCCTGCGCCTGCTCTGCCGCTACGACATCGAGGGCATCGACGAGACGCTCATGCGCCGCTGCCTGCCCGTAGTCTTCTCCGAGCCCCAGGTGGACGCCGTCCTCGACAGCCTGCCGGAGGCCGACGCTGTCTTCGCCGTCGAATACCTGCCCGGGCAGTTCGACCAGCGCGCCGACTCCTGCGCCGAGTGCATCCAGCTCGTCTCCATGGCTGAGCGCCCCGCCGTGCGCACGGCCAAGGTCTACCTGCTCTCCGGTCCCGTCTCAGCCGAGGAGCTCGGGCGCATCAAGCGCTACCTCATAAACCCCGTCGAAAGCCGCGAGGCCGCCCTCGAAGAGCGCGCCACACTCGCGGAAAACTACCCCGAGCCCCCCGACGTCGCCGTCCTCCGCGGCTTCACCAGCCTCGACCGCGCCGGCCTTGAGGCCCTCGTCGCCGAAATGGGCCTCGCCATGGACGCCGACGACGCCGAGTGCTGCCGCGAATACTTCCGCGCCGAGGGCCGCGACCCCAGCCTCACCGAGCTGCGCGTCCTCGATACATATTGGTCCGACCACTGCCGCCACACCACCTTCGGCACCGTCATCGACTCGGCCGACATCGCCGACCCGCGCGTGCGCGCCGCATATGAGCGCTGCCTTGAACTGCGCCGCGAGCTGGGGCGGGAAGACAGGCCCCTCACGCTCATGGAGCTGGCCACCCTTGGCGCCCGATACCTCAAAAAGACGGGCAAGCTCCAAAACCTCGACGAGTCCGAGGAGATAAACGCCTGCTCCGTGCGCGTAACGGCGGACGTGGACGGGCGCGAGGAGCCATGGCTGCTCATGTTCAAGAACGAGACGCACAACCACCCGACGGAAATAGAGCCCTTCGGCGGCGCGGCGACCTGCATAGGCGGGGCCATCCGTGACCCGCTCTCGGGCCGGGCCTACGTCTACCAGGCCATGCGCGTCACCGGCGCGGGCGACCCGCTGGTCCCGGTGAGCGAGACGCTGCCGGGCAAGCTGCCCCAGCGCAAGCTCGTCACCACCGCCGCCGCGGGCTACAGCTCCTACGGCAACCAGATAGGCCTCGCCACCGGCCTCGTGGACGAGCTCTATCACCCCGGCTATGTCGCCAAGCGCATGGAGATAGGCGCCGTCGTCGCCGCCGCGCCGGAGCGGAACGTGCTGCGCGCGCGCCCGGAGCCGGGCGACCTCGTCATCCTGCTGGGCGGGCGCACGGGCCGCGACGGCTGCGGCGGGGCCACGGGCTCCTCCAAGGCCCACGGCCTGCACAGCCTTGAGACCTGCGGCGCCGAGGTGCAGAAGGGCAACGCCCCCGTGGAGCGCAAGCTCCAGCGCCTCTTCCGCAACGGCGAGGCCACGCGGCTCATCCGCCGCTGCAACGACTTCGGTGCGGGCGGCGTCTCCGTCGCCATAGGCGAGCTGGCCGACGGCCTCGACATAGACCTCGACCGCGTCCCGCGCAAGTACGAGGGCCTCGACGGCACGGAGCTGGCCATCTCCGAGAGCCAGGAGCGCATGGCCGTCGTCGTCGCGCCCGCGGACGCGGAGCGCTTCCTCGCCCTCGCCGCGGCGGAGAACCTGGAGGCCACCATCGTCGCCGAGGTGACGGAGGAGCCGAGGCTCCGCATGCGCTGGCGCGGGCGCGTCATCGCGGACCTCTCGCGCGAGTTCCTGGCCTCGAACGGCGCGGAAAAACACGCGCGCGTCCGCGTGCCCGAGTCCACGCTTGAGGACCGCAGCCCCCGCGTCTCCGGTACGCTGGCGGAAAAGCTCGCCGCGCTCATGGGCGACCTCGCGGTCTGCTCCCGCAAGGGACTCGCGGCGCGCTTCGACAGCACGATAGGCGCAGGCACCGTGGTCATGCCCTACGGCGGCGTGCGGCAGCTGACGCCCGCGCAGAGCATGATCGCCAAGCTCCCCGTCCCCGGCGAGACGCACAGCTGCTCGGCCATGGCCTACGGCTTCGAGCCGCGCGTCTCGGAGCAGAGCCCATATCTGGGCGCTTACCTCGCCGTTGTCGAGAGCGCGGCGCGGCTCGTGGCCTCGGGCATGGGGCATGAGCGCATCTATCTGAGCTTCCAGGAATACTTCGAGCGCCTGCGCACGGAGCCTGAGCGCTGGGGCAAGCCCTTCGCGGCGCTGCTCGGCGCTCTGGACGCCCAGCTCGGCCTCGGCCTTGCAGCCATAGGCGGCAAGGACAGCATGTCCGGCAGCTTTGAGGACATGGATGTGCCGCCGACGCTCGTGAGCTTTGCGGTGACCCCCGGGCGCGTCGAGGACGTGGTGACCCCGGAACTCAAGGCCGCCGGAGACCGCCTTGCCCTGCTGCACGCCGACCCCTTCGACGCGGAGGCGACGCTCGCCATGTTCACCGAGGCCGAGGGCCTCATGCGCGCGGGCAAGGTGCGCGCGGCCTGGGCCGTGGGCGCGGGCGGCATAGCTGAGGGCCTGTGCAAAATGGCCTTCGGAAACGCCTTGGGCGTGGAGCTCGACGCGGCCTTCGAGCAGGCGCGGCTCTTCGGCTGGAGCTTCGGCACGCTGCTGCTCGAGACCGCGCCGGACTGCGCGGCCGGCGAGACGATAGGCCGCGTCACGGCGGACTATGCGCTCACCTGCGGCGGCGAGAGCGCGCCGCTCGACTCGGTGCAGGACGCCTGGGAGGCGACGCTCGAACCCGTCATGCCTGAGCTCTCAGCCCACGGCCAGGGCAGCGGCAGGGTGAAAAAGCTCGCCTGCACGGCGGTCTCCCGCCCGGCCCCGGCGGTGAAGTCGGCGCGGCCCCGGGCGCTCATCCCCGTCTTCCCCGGCACGAACTGCGAATACGACACGGCGCGCGCCCTGCTCCGCGCCGGCGCGGAGCCGGAGATACTCGTCATCCGCAACCTCAGCCCCGCGGACGTGGCGGAGAGCGTGGAGCGCGTGGCGGCGGCGATAGCGCGCAGCCAGATGATAGTCCTGCCCGGCGGCTTTTCAGGCGGCGACGAGCCGGACGGCAGCGCCAAGCTCATAGCGAGCTTTTTCCGCAGCCCGCGCCTGGCCGACGCGGTCCAGGAGCTGCTCGACGCCCGGGACGGGCTGATGCTGGGCATCTGCAACGGCTTCCAGGCGCTCATCAAGCTGGGGCTCGTGCCTTTCGGGCGCATAGTGGAGACGGACGCGAATTGCCCGACCCTGACCTACAACGCCATAGGCCGCCATCAGAGCAGGCTGGTGCGTACCCGCGTAGCCTCGGACCTCAGCCCCTGGCTCTCCTGCTGCCGGGTGGGGGACATACACACGGTGGCGGTCTCGCACGGCGAGGGCCGCTTCGTCTGCCCGGAGCCGCTGCTGACGCAGCTCGCCCAGCGCGGCCAGCTCGCGACGCAGTACGTGGATCTGGAGGGCGAGCCGACGATGGAGCTGCGTTACAATCCCAACGGCTCCGTCCTCGCTGTGGAGGCCGTCTGCTCTCCGGACGGCCGGGTCCTGGGCAAGATGGGCCACACGGAGCGCAGCGGCGCGGGGCTCTACCAAAACGTCCCCGGCGCGGGGCTCCAGCCCGTCTTCGAGAGCGGCGTGGATTACTTCCGCTGATAAAAAACTTAAGCCCCGCCGCCCATCGGGCGGCGGGGCTTTTCATTTCAGTTGGCTCTTCAGGTGAAGAGGGCGACTATCTTGGACCAGAGCCGGGCGAAGAAGCCCTGCTCGGCGGGGGCGGGCTCGTCGGAGCCGCCTGTTTCGGGCAGCTCTATGCCCTCCGTGGAGATGACGAACTGGACGGAGTCCGGCTCGCCGTTGCGCTCGTCGAGGAAGGACTCGGGCGTGTACTCGCTGTCCTCATCGCCGGTGCCGAGCAGGCCGTCGAGCTGGTCGGGGATGGCCTGCGTCTCCTCATCGAGGGCGGCGGTGCCGTCGGAGAGGCTGGAGGCCCCGCTCGTCAGGCTGTTGATGCCGTTCTGAATGCTGGGCCAATTTTCGGCCAGGGCGTCCACGCCGCCGGTGTAGGCCTTGAGGGCTTCGTTGAACTCGGCATAGCTGGAGGCGAGCTGCTCCATGCCGCCCATGAGCTGGGCGAGGCTGCCGAGGTCTATGCTGCCGCCGGTGGGCTCCAGCGCCGCCTCCAGCTGGGAGGCCATCGTCTCAAGCGAAGCCGAGACCTTGGCGATGGAGGCCGAGAAGGTGGGCAGGTTCTGCTGTACGGCGGCAAAGGCCGCCTTCGTCTGCTCCCAGGTGCCTTTCACGGTCTGCGCGGCCTGGTAGTTGGCGATGAGGGAGGCCAGGGCGGCGCTGTCCGGGTTCGCGGCCATGAGCGCGGCTATGTCCTCCTCCGTGACGCCCGCGGCCGGGATGGAGCCTATGGCGTCAGAGAGCGCGGTGTAGGCCGCGGAGTAGCCCTCGCTCAGCTCGTCTATGCCTGAGCTTATCTGGTCCAGGCCCGCCTTCAGCTGGCGGAGCGCCCCGGGCAGCTGGGTGAGGGAGGAGAGGCTGACCGTCCCGCCAGAGGGGAGCTGGCCGCCCATTGAGCCCACCTGCGCGAGGCTTTCGGCTATCTTGTCCGAGGCCTCCGTCAGCTGGGCCGAGCCCGCGGCGAGCTCGGTGAGCCCGCTGCCGTACTGGCTGGCCCCGCTTCGCAGCTGGCTCGCGCCGCTGGAGAGCTGGCTGGCCCCGTCGGAGAGCTGGCTGATGGCGTCCACCAGCTGGCCCAGGCCGTCCGTGACCTCGCTCATGTCCCCGAGGCTGTCCGCCACGTCGTACGGCACCGCGGCGATGGTCATGCCGTCCATGCGAAAGTCGTGCACATCCGCCGTCAGGCCCACGTCCCCGTCGGAGCCGGGCAGGACCATTAGGGACACGGTCTTGGAGCCGCCGGCGTTGGCCGCCGTGCCGCCCGTGACCGCCACGTTTTCGCACAGGTCGGCGTCCAGGGTTATCGTGAACTGCAGCAGGTAGTTGTCGTAAAAGCCGCCGGAGACGGCCTCGTTTTTAGAGGTCTTTATCGCTATTTCGAGCTGTCCGGAGGCGCCGCCCAGCTCCTCGGGGGCGACGGCCTTGCCGTCCAGCTTGTAGCTTATCTCGATGTTCCAGGGCAGCTCCACTTCGGAAAGGGTGCCCTCATAGTAGCTGCGGCCCGCGGCCGCGTCCAGCGTCACCTCGCCCTCGGAGTAGCTGATGGGCGTCGAGTCGCTGAGGTTCACGACGGAGCTGTAGTCCCCATAATGCGTGACCGTACCGGCCTGCGAGACGTTCAGGGCCACAACGGCGTAGCCCTCCTTCGGCGCGCCGGTCGCGTCGAGCCGGGCGTAGATGACCTCCTCGGCCGTGAAAGCCGCCTCGGAGGCCGCCGCCGCTGGGACGGCGCCGAGGCAGAGGCAGACGGCGAGCGCCAGGGCGAGTACGGCATTGAATTTGCGTTTCATTTGGTTTCGACCTCCTTGTCGGTCTTTTTCAGGAACCCGGCCTTGAGCGTCAGCCGGGCGGTGAGCGGATCGAATATCATGAGCAGCGCCGGCAGGGCCAGCAGCACCATGGCCATGGACAGCAGCGTGCCGCGGCACAGCAGGATGCCGAGCTCGGCCACGACCTCCAGCGAGGACTCGAAGCCCAGGCAGAAGCCGGCCGCCGAGAGTATGAGCCCGCTCGTCAGGACGGAGATGAAGTTTTTCGTCAGCGTGCCCTCCACGGCCTCGCGCCTGCCCATGGTGCGCCGGTTCACGACGTAGCCCTCCGTCATCAGGATGGCGTAGTCTATGGTCGCGCCCAGCTGGACGGTGTTTATGACGAGGTAGCCCAGGTAGACGAGCGGCGTGTCCGTGAAATACGGCACGGAGAGGTTTATCCATATGGCCGACTCGATGACGAAGAGCAGGATGAAGGGCAGCGTCAGCGAGCGGAAGGTGACGAGCAGGGTCAGGAAGATGAAGGCGATGGCGATGAAGTTCACGGTGACGGAGTCGTCCGTGACGACGTCGCGCATGTCCATGAGGTTCGCGCTCTGGCCGCAGGTCCAGGACTCGTCGTACCTGGCCGCGGCGGCCTCGCGCACCGCCGTCACCACCGCGAAGGCGTCCTCGCCCTCCTCGCCGGTGTCGGTGTAGATTATTATTCTCGCGTAGTTGTCGGAATAAAACTGCGAGACGATGTCCTCAGATAGAAAGCCGGAAGGTATCTTGCCCACGGTGCCGGCGTAGCTCATGACGCTGGTGACGTGGTCTAACTCCGCCAGCTCCTCCGCGAGCTCGGCCTCGGCGCCGGGGTCCCCGCGCGGGACGAGCAGGACTATGGCCTGGCTCTCGCCGAACTCGGAGTTTATAAGCTCGGTGTCCGCGCCGTACTGCACGCCGGGGTCGGGGTTGCCCATGCCGTAGAGGAAGTCAGCGCGGCTCTGCCCCAGGAAGCAGGGTACGACGACGAGAATGACCAGGATGAGCGCCGGGATGCGCACCTTGACGAGCACGCGGCCCACGCGCCCGAGCTCCGGGATGATGCGCTTGTGGTGCGTCTTGTCCATGAGCTTCATGCCGGCCAGCGCCAGGGCGGGCAGGAAGACCATGACGCTTATGTAGCTGAGCGTCACGCCCTTCACGAGGTTGAGGCCCAGATCGCTGCCTATGCCGAAGCGCATGAAGATGAGCGCAAGGAAGCCGAAGACCGTAGTCGCCGCCGAGGCCGCGATGGAGGAGAAGGACTCCTTTATCGCCATGCGCATGGCCTCCTGCGGGTCCGGGACCTCCTTCCGGTGCCGCTCAAAGCTGTTGAGCAGGAAGATGGCGTAGTCCAGGGAGACGGCCAGCTGCATGATGGGGCTGACCGACTGGGTGATGAAGCTGATCTCCCCGAAGATAACGTTCGAGCCCATATTCAGGATGACCGCCACGCCTATGGTCACGAGGAAGAGCAGCGGGGCTATCCAGGAGGTGGTGGTGAGCAGCAGCAGGACGATGATGAGCGGCACCAGCACAAGCGCCGCACCTACGACCTCGCTGACGACCAGTTTCTGTACGCTGGCCGTGCTCGCGGCGTTGCCTGATATGGCCCCGCCCTCGCCTATGAGCTCGTAGATGGCGTCCGTCGCCTCGACCTCGCGCCCGTCCTCAATGGTGACGGAGTAGAGGGCCTTTCCGTCTTTCCAGTACTGGCTGACCGTGTCCTCGTCCATGAGCTCGACGGGGGTGGTGAGGTCCGCCACGTCGTCCAGCCACATGACGTCCTCAACGCCGGGGACGGCGGCTATCTCCGCCTTGAGTTCCTGGGCCTCGGCTATGGTGAGGTCCACGGCCATTACCCGGGTGTTCGGCACGCCGGAGCCAAACTCCGACATCATAATATCCAGCGCGACCGTGCTCTCCGCGTCCTCCGGCAGGTAATCCGTCAAATCGTAATTGACCCCGACGCCCAGGAAGAGGACGGCGCAGACCACGGTGCAGATGAGAAATATGGCGATCACCAAGCGGCGGCGCCGGGTGATACCAAGGGTGAATGCATCCATGGCAGGCCTCCTGTTAAACGCTGTGTTGACATACTTACGTTTTTATAGTATATTTCATTTCGCAAATGAAGCAACAAACAGTTTTATAAAATTTGCAAAATGCTAAACGTTTTCAGCGTAATTGTATGGAAATACACAAAAAATTAAATTTATCGGGGGCAATCATGCCGGAAAAGAAACAGGACGCGCGCGTGCGCTACACCAAGATGATGATACGCAACAGCCTGCTCGAACTGCTGCGCACGAAGCCGATCGCCAAGATAACCGTCACGGAGATATGCGAGATGGCGGGCATAAACCGCGCCACCTTCTACGCGCACTACTCGGACCCCTCGGACCTGCTGCACGCGCTGGAGTCCGAGATAATAGAGGACGTCGCGCACTGGGTGCGCCCGGCGCTGACCGCCGTGGGCAGCGACCTCAAGGATGTGCTGACCCGGCTCGTCGAGTACATCGGGGAGAACGCGGACATCTGCTCCGTGCTGCTCTCGGACAAGGGGGACACGAGCTTCCAGACCCAGGTGGTGAATGTCATCGAGGGCCAGTTCATGAGCTCCTGGGCCGCGGCGCGGCAGATGAGCAAGGATGAGGCGGAGTATCTCTACACCTTCATAGCCCTGGGCAGCGTGGGCATGATCCGCAAGTGGCTGGCCGAGGGCGCGAAGAAGCCCGCCTCGGAGATCGCGGAGCTCATCCTCAAGATCTCCAACGTCGGCTACTGCGGGTTCTAGCCATGGAGTTTTACGGAACGCTCGGCCCAGCCTGCGCCTCGGCGGAGGTGCTGAGCCGGATGCTGGACGCGGGCATGACGGGCGCGCGGCTGAACCTCTCTCACATGGGCCTATCTGAGGCGGAGCCCTGGCTTGAGGCGCTGTTCAATGCGGGCAGGAGCCGGGGCCTGAGGCCGGAGCTGCTCATTGACACGCAGGGCCCGGAGCTGAGGACAGGGCCGCTGGAGCGGCCTCTCTGCCTGGCCGAGGGCGAGACGCTGGAGCTGGGGGAGGGAGGCCTGCCACTGCCGGAGCGCCTCATCGAACTGCTGGAGCCTGGTATGCGCCTGCTGCTGGACGACGGGGCGATGCTGCTGGAGGCAACGGCCCCGCGCCGGGCCCGGGTGCTGCGCGGCGGTACCCTGGGCTCCCGCAAGGGCCTCACGGTCGAGGGCCTGGAGTACGAGGCCCCGCCCCTCACGCCGCGCGACTGTGAGAACCTGCGCGCGGCGCGGGACTTCGGTGTCACGGCGGTGATGCAGTCCTTCACGCGCTCGGCGCGGGACATCGCCGCCGTGCGCTCCGCGCTGGGCGGCGAAGCGGGCATCCGCGTCTTTGCCAAGGTCGAGAGCCGGGAGGGCGTCGAAGCCATGCCGGAGCTGCTGCCTGTTTCGGACATGATAGTCATTGCCCGCGGGGACCTGGGCGCGGCCTTCGGCATTTACGCCCTGCCGCCGCTGCAAAAGCGCCTCGCAGCCGCCTGCCGCGCGGCCGGCGCCCCTTTCATGGTAGTGACCCAGCTGCTGTATTCCATGCAGCAAAACCCCGTCCCCACCCGGGCCGAGGTCTCCGACATCTACAACGCCGTCCTAGACGGCGCGGCCGCCCTCATGCTCACGAACGAGACGGCCGCCGGGAAATACCCCGCCGAGGCCATGCGCGCCCTCGTCCTCGCCGCCGGGGCAGATTCATGAACACACGGGAACAGCCCGGGACAAGCGCTCTGCTTGCCCCGGGCGTTTTTTGTTTCACGCCGGCATTGACGAGCGCGGAAGGCTGTGGTACTATCTCGATGGCGTAACGTGAATATTATTCATGTACGTAATTTATACATTAAAATAATTCATGTAATGGGGATGAGTTAAATGGGCGGCAGGCCGGGCGCCGGCGCGAGGCTTAGGGAACTGGCGATACTTACGGGGGCCATGGCGGTCATTTCGGCGGCGGTGTTTTTCTTCCTGGTGCCGAGCAGGGCGGCGGTGAGCAGCATCGCCGGGGCGGCGATAATCATAAACGGCGTGGTGGATCTGCCCGTGTCGCTCATCACGCTCATTTTGAACGGAGCGCTCATCGCGCTGGGCCTCGCGGTGTTCGGCGGGGGCTTTGCGTTCAACACCATATACACCTGCGCGCTGCTTTCGGCCTTCATGGCGGCGCTGGAACGGCTCTTCCCGGATTTCAGCTCCCTCACGGGCAGCCCGGAGCTGGATGTCATCTGCTATGTGCTGGTTGTGAGCTGGGCGCTGGCCATACTGTTCCGGCACAACGCGGCCTCGGGCGGGCTGGACATCATCGCCCAGGTGATGAACCGCTATCTGCACATAGAGGTGGGCCGGGCGCTGTCCATAGCGGGCATCTGCATCGCGCTGTGTTCGGCCTTCGTCTACGACGGCAGGACCGTGGCCCTCAGCGTGCTGGGGACGTATTTCAACGGCATAGTGCTCGACCGCTTCATCTTCGGTCAGAACCTGAAGCGGCGGGTCAGCGTGATAACAAAGCGCTTCGACGAGCTGCGCGGCTTTATCCTGGACGAGCTGCACTGCGGTGCGACCATATACCGCGCCGAGGGCGCTTACACGCACGAGCGCTTTCCGGAGCTTGTGATGATAGTGGACAAGGGCCAATATCAGCGCCTGATGACCTACGTCCACCGCCTTGACCCGGAGGCGTTTGTCGCGGTATACACTGTCTCCGAGGTGAGCCGAAAACCCTGGCGCTGAGCGCGTTTAGGGCGACTTGCCCAACGGTCGAGGCCGGGAAACGGCCGGAAACGTTGGCTTTTCCCGCGCGGGGCAATAAACTCAGGCTGTCAAAAGAACAGCCAAGTAAAAGTTTTTTGCCCCGCTTTTTTACAAAAAAGCGGGCGGGGTCCAGGGGCGGAGCCCCTGGCCGCGCGCCGCAGCGC
>PPYE01294210.1_pt1 | contig 10629 bp, 9 predicted proteins | sample 1559881 | NCBI WGS metagenome assembly PPYE01 (sample SAMN08240022, study PRJNA423297) | Human gut metagenome, whole genome shotgun sequencing project.
CGATTACTTTAGATGCGTATTTTGCTCTTACTTCATCTGTTTCTTCCGGTACGTCTACCCAGGAACCTGTTGTCTGCTCGATACCGATGCTCTGTGCTTTGATCACGATCTCTTCGTCTTTCTTTGCGCCTACAAGGTATGTAGCTACACAAAGCTCGCCCAGATCAACACCTTCGTATAATGGGTTTAAAAGTGTTCCATACATTCTGTTCTGTTTAATCATTATAAATTCCTCCTGTGATTTGAATTTTCTTAGTTTTTGTTATTGCCCCAGTCCGTTTGTTCCGGGCTGTTTGTTTTTGTGTTCCTCTTGATGTCTTTACTATAATCGCTTCTGCAAGTATTTTCAATATTGAAAATATTTTCATATCAAGTGGATATCCATTCCACGCAATCCTTGTCAAATTCATAACCCTATTTTCTCTGAATTGCGGCATATTTTTCAACACTGAAAATAATTTCACTCTTTTCCTGTTGGAAAATATTCTCAACATTGAAATATTTTTTCATTTCTTATATCATATAGGTATCATCAATATAATTCGAATACCGTAATTGTTTTACATATCTGTTACAGACCGCAAAACAATTACACAATATCTTATATAATATCTGCAGCCACACCAGGCGCCTTGCAGCTGCAGGTATTTCATTAAACAAGGTATTTCATCAAGCAATCAAGCAAAAGAACACAGGAGGTTTTTATGGTTAAATGTGCAGTAATCGCAGATGATCTGACCGGCGCAAATGCAACAGGGGTTATGCTAAAAAAACAAGGCTATGTAACATCTACGATCATGAATCTTGTAAAAAGTGAATTATCCAATCTTGGAGACTGTGAATGTATTGCATTCACAACAGACAGCCGCGGTGTAGACGGCGAAACCGCCTATAACCGGGTTTACAATCTGACCAAAATGTTAACTGATCTGAATCTTACGATTCTGTGTAAAAGAATTGACAGCACTCTCCGCGGCAACCTGGGATGTGAAACAGATGCAGCCCTGGATGCAATGGGTCCGGATTATGTTGCTGTTGTTGTTCCATGCGCACCTGCTTCCGGCAGAATCACAGTCGGAGGTTATATGCAGGTAAATGGAACAATTCTTAACAAGACAGAGGTAGCTCTGGACCCGAAAACACCTATCCAGGATGCACAGGTTGCCGAGCTTTTCCTCAAACAGACAAAGTACCGCGTTGCTTCTCTCTATATGAAGGATCTCAGCCTTGGCAAAGATCATCTTGTACAGAAGATTAAAGAATACGCGGCTTCCGGAACCAAGATCATTATCTGTGATGCCATCACACAGGAAGATATTGATCTTCTCAGCGATTCTGTGATCGCAAGCGGAATCAAATTTATCGCTGTTGACCCTGGTGCTTTCATTGCCACACTGACACAGAAAATGATCCTTCCGGGAGAAGCCAGACATTCTCAGAAGATTCTCACTGTAGTAGGAAGTGTTAACCCTGTAGCCAAAGTACAGATGGAAAATTTATGGCTGTCTCAGCCCGTCTATAATGTTTTTGTCAAAACAAAACAGTTTCTGGAGGGCGAAGAAGCACGGCAGGCAGAGATTGACAGAGTTGTGCAGGATATCTTATCACAGGGAAATGAGGGACGGATTTTCAGTGTGACCGGTGATGGTATTAACCCGGAAAACCGTCTTAATTTTAAACAGTATTCCAAAAAACTGAAGATCAGCGTGGATGATGTCAGCGATATCATCAACCAGTCTATGGCTGATATTGCCTACAATATCTTAAAGGCAGATGATTCTTTCACCGGACTCTATGCAAGCGGCGGAGATGTAACTGCTGCTGTATGTAAAAAGTGTAATGCTGTGGGACTGAACCTGATCGATGAAGTTATTCCACTGGCAGCCTGTGGTTCCTTTATGAAGGGAGATTTCCCACATAAGCTGATCGTCACAAAAGGCGGCATGACCGGTGATCCGGATGCGATCAATACCTGTATTGCCCGTCTGAAAACATTATTAAATATGTAGAATTGATTATGGAGGTTATATCTTATGAAACCATTGATAGCTGTACCGATCGGCGATCCTGCCGGTATTGGTCCTGAAATTGTAGCAAAAGCACTCTGTGAACCGGAAGTATTTGAAAAAGCACTCTGTATTGTAGTCGGTGACAGAAAGATCATGGAAAATGCCATGAAGATCACCGGAAGCAACATGAAGCTTCATGTGATCCAGTCTCCTGCTGAAGCAGTGGACAATGCTGAGCTTATGAATTTTATTAATCTTGACAATATCGATATGAGCAGATTTGAATTTGGCAAGGTAAATCCTATGTGTGGCAGGGCAGCTTACGAATATGTGGAGAAATCTATTCAGCTGGCAAATGCCCGCGAAGTAGATGCAGTCACAACCACTACCATTAATAAAGAAGCCCTGAAGCTGGCAGGTGTTCCGTACATCGGACACACAGAAATCTTCGGTGCACTTACAGGTACAGAAGATCCCCTTACCATGTTTGAAGTTCATGGTATGAGAATTTTCTTCCTCTCCCGTCACGTATCTCTGAGAAAGGCCTGTGATATGGTTACAAAAGAACGTATCAAAGATTATGTAAAACGAAGCCTGGAAGTGCTGAAAAAATTAGGTGTCAAAGACGGAACCATGGCAATTGCAGGTCTGAATCCTCACTGCGGCGAACATGGTATTCTCGGAACCGAGGAACAGACAGAAGTAATCCCTGCTGTGCAGGAACTTCAGGCAGAGGGTTATCCTGTAGCAGGACCGATCGGAGCTGATTCTGTTTTCCATCAGGCTTTACAGGGACGCTATAACAGTGTATTATCATTGTATCATGATCAGGGACATGTTGCTGCCAAGACACTGGACTTTGACCGTACCGTTGCGATCACAGGAGGTATGCCGATCCTTCGTACTTCTGTTGACCATGGTACCGCATTTGACATTGCAGGAACCGGAAAGGCAAGCGCAGTCAGCCTGATCGAGGCGATTCTGGTCGCTTCCAAATATGCCCTGTCATTTACAGGAAAAGAAAAATAATACTACGAGGTGATTTCCATGGCTATTGACAAATATCATCAATCTGTTTCACTGGTTCTGAAAGTTGCATACCTTTACTATATTGAAAACAAACCTCAGAATGAGATTTCTTCCATGCTGGGAATTTCTGTAACAACCGTTTCCCGGTTACTTAATAAAGCAAGAGAAGATAAAATCGTTGAATTTGTAATACGTGATCCATATATCGAATGTATCCGTCTTGAAGAACAGTTAAGAAATCGTTTTCATTTAAAAGACATCATCATTGCACCTGTAATTTCCAATGATGACGGTTCAGAATCAGAAATGGCAGAGGAAAATGCCAAGAAGCTGGTAGCCATGGAGGGAGCCCGTTATCTTCAGCGTGTGATCAAAGAAAGTGATATTCTGGGTGTCACCTGGGGCAGTACTGTTTACCATATGATCAATTACCTCAATCCTTCCCAGAAGGTAAATGCAAAGTTTGTCACTCTTCATGGCAGTATTGCCTGCTGTGAAAATGAACTGGATGTGCGAACTCTGGTGTCCCGCATGGCAAAGGCTTTCTTCGGAGAGAACTATTATCTTCTCACAGATGCTCTTATGAGCAGCAAAGAAGCCTCCCGAATCATGAAGGAAGAAAAAAATAATCAGCGGGTGTTCAAGATGTTTGACCACGTTACAATTTCTGTAAGCGGTATCGGAAGTTTCTATCCAACAGAAGAATCCGTTCTTGCATCTCCAGAGTTTATGCCCACCGAGGATCTGGAGAAACTGAAACAGGAAAATGTTTCCGGTGATATTGCCCTTCGCTTCTTTGACCATGACGGACAGGAATGTAATACTACACTTAAAGAACGCATGATATCAATCAGCATAGAGCAGTTCAAAAAAATCGACCGCAAGATTTCCCTTGTATCAGGTGTTTCCAAAGCAAATGCTGTGTTAAGCGCTTTAAAGGGCGGGCTGGTGGATGTGCTGATCCTGGACTCCAATCTTGCTGAAGCACTGCTGAAACTCAGTGAAGACATGCCTTCACAGGAGTAATACATACCTGTCTATAAAATAAATGAAAACCGCAGCGTTTACGCCACTTACCAGAACTATAAGCACTATAAAATAGTCTGAAATAAAATACCCTTTCGTCATGTCATACGACGAAAGGGTATTTTATTTCAGACTATTTTATTTTTTGTAAAGCACAAACGCCTCATATGGATTCAGAATGATTTTCCTGTCAAATACTTTTCTTCCCATGTTCGTAATCAGGCACTGAGCTCCTTCTGTGAATGTTTCCGGAAGTTCCATTTCCGCTTCCTGTGCACTGAAATTACATACTGTGAGCAACTTCTCTGATCCAAGCTTTCTTGTGTAAGCGAAGATCTGGTCATGGTCACGATACAGAGCCTCAAATTCTCCGTATACGATGATATCCATTTCTTTACGCAGACGGATCAGTTTCTGATAATAATGGAAAACAGAGTCCGGATCTTTTAACTGATCTGCCGCATTGATCTGCTGGTAATTTGGATTTACCTTGATCCATGGTTCCCCTGTAGTGAAACCTGCACCTGCGGAAGTATCCCACTGCATTGGTGTTCTGGCATTATCGCGGCTTCTGAGCATCAAACATTTCATCATATACTCCGGTGTCAGTCTGCCTGTCTCTGTCAGCTCAGTGAAATAATGAAGGCTCTCGATATCACGGTAGTCCTCCAGCTTATCAAAATAAACATTAGTCATTCCAAGTTCTTCACCCTGATAAACATAAGGGGTTCCCTGCATCATATGAAGGCAGGTCGCCAGCATCTTGGCTGAAATATCGCGGTAAGCAGGATTATCATTTCCGAATCTGGATACACTTCTTGGCTGATCATGGTTTCCAAGGAAAAGGCTGTTCCATGCTTTTCCTGCCAGTTCTTCCTGCCATTTGATCATGATCTTCTTGAACTCTTTGAAATCATACCGTTCTGTGGTCCATTTGCCATAATCACCACCACCGATTTCTACATGCTCAAACTGGAATACCATATTCAGTTCTTCTCTGTCATCACCTGCGTATTTCTGTGCTTCCTCAATGGTAACTCCTGAGGTTTCCCCCACAGTCATCACATCATATTTGGAAAGTACTTCCTGATTCATTTCATGCAGGAATTCGTGGATTCTTGGACCATGAACACTATACGGACCGAAATCACCATACAATCCGTTATTCACCTCTCCGTCAGGAAATTCCTGATCTTTGGAAATCATGCTGATAACGTCCATACGGAAACCATCGATTCCCTTTTCACACCAGAAGTTCATCATATCATAAACTTCCCGGCGAACCTTCTCGTTCTCCCAGTTCAGATCCGGCTGTTTCTTGGAGAACAGATGAAGATAGTACATATCTGTCTGTGCGTCATATTCCCAGGCTGAACCTCCGAATACTCCGCCCCAGTTATTTGGTTCCTTACCATTCACCGGATTTCTCCAGATATAATAGTCGCGGTAAGGATTGTCTTTGGATTTACGGCTCTCGATAAACCAGGAATGTTCATCAGAAGTATGGTTTACAACCAAATCCATAAGAATCTTAATTCCTCTTTTGTGTGCTTCTGCAAGGAGAGTTTCATAATCCTCCATGGTTCCGTAATCTTTGTAGATCTTTCTGTAATCAGAAATATCATAGCCGTTATCATCCTGAGGAGACTCCAGCATAGGAGAAATCCAGAGAACATTCACACCTAACTCCTTCAAATAGTCAAGCTTCTCAATAATTCCTCTGATATCCCCGATTCCGTCTCCATTACTGTCTTTAAAGCTTTTGGGGTATATCTGGTAAACAACACTTTCTTTCCACCAGGTTTTCTTCATAAATGTAAGCCTCCTGTTTGTATTTCTCAAGTTTATTGATGTGTTATTTTACTGCACCGGCAACAACACCGTTCATGATCCACTTCTGGCAGAAGATATATACGATCAGTACAGGTGCCAGTACAAGCAGATAAGAGGCAAATGCCAGATTATAGTCTACAGAGAACTGGCTCTTGAATACATACTGTGCAAGCTGTAAGGTCTGCTGGCTCTCATCACTTAAGAGTACCAGTGGCATACTGAAGTCGTTCCATGTCCACATAAAGGAAAGGATTGCTACTGTTGCTGTAGTTGGTTTTAATACCGGGAAAATGACCCGGCTGAAAATCTGGATGGGATTGGCACCATCGATCATTGCTGCTTCATCCAGTGCTTCCGGTATCGCCTTGATCGCACCTGTATAAAGGAAGGTATTCATGGGCAGACCAAAGATAACATACAGAAAAGTAATACCGTAAATATTATCCAGATGGAACGCATTTGCCTGTACAACCAATGGAAGCATGATTACCTGGAACGGGATAAACATAGCACTGATAAAGTAGTAATACATAACGGAAAAGAATTTGCTCTTTTTCCTGTTTCTGGTTATTGCATACGCTGCAAAGGAGTTTGTGATCAATGTAAAGAACAGATTGATCACTGTAATAAATGCAGTGTTAAAAAATTTCCGCGGAAAATCGGTCATCACCCAAGCATCTGCGAAGTTCTGCAGACGCAGCTTTCTGGGCAGTGCCAGTACGTTATTCATGTCAGACGGATCCTTAATTGCGATCATCAGTGCCATATACAGAGGCAAAAGAATGATCAGCACAATTCCTATGATAAGAAGAATCGTTACAGGCCAGTTGTAACGTTCTTTTACCTTCGCTACACCCTGTTTCATCCTAACTTCTCCTCTCTCTTCTCAAGTATACGCAGCTGGAATACAGAAATCAGCACAACTACGATGAAAAGCACAACTGCATTGGCTGACTGGTAGGCGAACTGTCCTCCGCCAAATCCTTTCTTATAAATCAGGACTGCAATGGAAGTAGTTGCTGTTCCAGGTCCACCATCTGTCATGGCCATGATCTGATCGTAAACCATCAGGTACCCTTTGGCAGAGAGCACCATATTAATGGTAAAGGACGGTGCCAGAAGAGGGAAAGTAATCTTGCTGAATCGCTTGAATCCTGTAGCTCCGTCCAGATCAGCAGCTTCATATACATCTGTATCAATAGACTGGAGTCCTGCAATATAGATCAGTGTATTGAATGCACATCCGATCCACAGAGATACTGCAATGATTCCCCACATCGCACTGTTGGTACCCAGAATATTCACACTGAGAGCCTTGATTCCCAGAGCTTTTCCAAGCTCCGGAACCAGGTTTGCAAAAATATAGTTGAAGATAAATCCCACGATCAGACTTCCCAGCATATACGGCAGGAAATAAAATGCTTTAATGGTATTTTTGAATTTAATCTTTGCATTTAATGCGCATGCGAGCACAAGGCTGATCACATTAACCAGGATCGTAGTGATCACAGCAAATTTAAAGGTGAAAATGTAGGCATTTCCTGTATCTGCATCTACAAACATATGCAGGTAATTACGCAGCCCTACGAAATTCCAGTCTCCATATCCTCTCCAGTCAGTAAAGCTGTAGAATACACCTTTCAGGAAAGGAATTGTATGGAAGATGAAAAATAATACTGCAAGAATACCAACATAAATATAGTAAACTTTATTGACAGCAGGTCTTTTACGATTCGCTGCTTTCTTCATAGGCTCATCCCCTCACTTAATCTACATTCGCAACATCATATTTTTCGTCACACTGTTTCAGGAACTGTTCGATGTTTTCCTTATCATCCATTCCATTTGCACGATTTAAACTAAGTTCAGTAAGCAGTACAGACATATTAAATCCTGATGGGTAGTAGTGGTCTTCAAAGTTGGCAACTTTACCATTGCTGATGTCTTCCTGTACACCTGATACTGCTTCATCACTCTGCTCTACACCCTTTAATGCGGAGAATGAGAACTGCTCATCAATATAAGTCTGTACATTTTCTTTTTCCATCATAAAGGAAACGAAATCTTTGGCTGCATCTACATTGGAACTGCTCTTGCTTACGCCCAGAAGCACATCCACACCTGATGTAACCTTATTCTGGGATTCATCATTGGAAGACGGCAGTGCAAACATGTTTATTTTTACATCCGGGTTAGCATTACGGTACTGGCTGATTGCCCAGTTTCCGTTGATGATCATTACAGCGTCACCGTTGGCAAATTTCTTGTTTCCGTCATCATAGCTAAGTCCCATGAAATCATCCTGTGCATAATCAAGAAGTGTCAAATATTTCTCTGTAATCTCCTCATGAGTTCCCACAAATGTTGTCTTGCCTGCTTTGCGGTCATCTGCGAAGCTCTCCGGTGCAAGGTCTGCTGCTATGGAATTCCATGGTGCATTTGCTGTCCATGCATCTTTATAAGTCATCAGTAATGGCTGCTCGCCTGCATCCTTGATTTTCTGAAGAGTATCTATAAACTCATCCCAGGTCTTCGGAACTTCCAGTCCAAGCTCTTCGAATTTCTCTGTATTGTAGATGACACCGGAAGCATTTGTAGCAAATGGAACACCATATATTGTCTCTTCTTTGTCCTTATTTACATCGTAAACCATGTCAATATAGGCTTCCTGTACATCCTTGATATAATCCTGATCACCCAGGTCAAGCAGCATACCTGCACTCTCAACCTCAGTGTAGTTGTTATCGCCGCCCATTGCTACAATGTCAGGCATATCATTCTTTGCCATTCTGGTCTTTAATACTGTTCCTGCATCCGGCGGAGCAGTAACCTTTACTGTCACATCGTCATGGCTTTCATTATATTTGTCTACCAGTTTCTGAATCGTATCCTTGTTCTCAGGTTTTGTGGAAAAAAGTTCCAGTTCTGTTTTACCTGAGCTTTTCGCTGAAGATCCTGCGTCAGATGAACCGCCGCATCCTGTTAATGTGCCGGCAAGCAAAGTACCAATTACCAATGTGCTTATTATTTTTTTATACATTTTTTCTCCTCCATAATTTAATTTTCATTAACTACGAAGGCTGCGCAACCTCTGTTTTCCCTTGGTGACTTTATCATAACGCAGTCTGTCTGTAAAAATCAACAGGTTTCTCGGGAAACTTAAATTTCACACAAAATTCATTATCTGTTTTTATGCATATTGTATAATATTTGGTACACTTTTACACTATAAACCCAACCAGATAAGTTCTGTAAATTGCAAAAGAGAGCCTGCTATTCTTTCACAGACTCTCTTTTTATCAGCCGCACCGGGCTCTTGATATTCATTTCTTTTAAAGTTTCTCCCTCTATCATCCGGTGCAGACGGCGCAGGGAGATCACGCCCTTCTGGTGGATATCCTGATGAACTGTAGTCAGCCTGGGACGGACAAACTCCGCATAAATACTGTCATCATAACCTACTATGGAAATCTGATCCGGAACCTTAATCCCATGATCAAAGAAATAGTTCATAGCCTCAATCGCTCCGTAATCCGAAGAAAACGCCAATGCCTTTACTTCAAGGAAACGGGGAAGCAGTTCTTCATACCTGCTAAGGCGCTGTCTCTTCTCCCCCGGAACTACGATCAGACGAGATTTGCTGCAGAAACCGCCCTGCTTTTCCATTGCCTGTTTAAATCCGTTCCATCTGCGGGAATCACTGTCCTTATCTGTCTCTGCGATAAACAATGCCCTGTGATATCCACAGGAATACAGGTATTCTCCAACCTGATATCCACCGGAATAATCGTCAACTCCTACATTCTGGAAGGTGTATTCACCTTTCGGATATGCATCGATCAATATCATCTTCTTGTTCAGTTTTCTGGACAGCTGTCTGTATCGTTCCTCATCATATCCCAGAATGATCAGACCCTCAACATTCCACCTGGAAGCCATGTCTACTACATCTTCAATTTTTTCCCCGCCGATAAGCATGACGAAATAACCTTTCCGTTCTGCTTCTGTCTGTATGGTTCCGATCAGTTCTCCCACAAAGGAATCCTGCAGAGACTGCATTCCATGGGCAGTGGCAAATCCAAGCACTACTCCGATGATTCTGGAGCCATGACCTGACAACATCACAGATCCCATATGTGGAACATAATTCTGTTCTTTCAGAATGCGGGTAATCTTATCTATGGTTTCCTGAGACACTCTCTTGGTATTTCCATTGATCACATTGGAAACCGTAGTCCGGCTCACCCCCGCCATATCTGCAATATCCTGAAGTCTGATCATTTAAACGCCTCCTGTTTTACGATATTTTATAGATTCATACAATAATGTTAAAGATATCCTTTTCTATAAAATGTTTATACCATATATATGTTTTTAAGTAAACTTCCGTTCTTATATTATTATAAAAACGCAGGCATAGCGGGCTGCGCTGAGGCTTTTATACCTGTGCAATCGGCTTCACAGTCTTCCTTGTCTTTCGCACTCTGCTGAACTGTCTTAAATGCATTATTTACGAGGATTGCTATAGATTGAAATAAAATTGCGCGTCGGACTCTCATCATTGGAAAATAACGAGACTGCGACGCGCAGTTATTCAAAGGATGAACTGAATGATACTTTTATTCTTCATCCGCATGATAAATTCCCACATAGCCCTGCGGTTCTACTCTGACAATCTGCTCGACTTCCTCTGTTTTCTCCGGGAAGTCCGCTTCTGTATGAAATCTCACAC
>PPYE01312014.1_pt1 | contig 10629 bp, 10 predicted proteins | sample 1559881 | NCBI WGS metagenome assembly PPYE01 (sample SAMN08240022, study PRJNA423297) | Human gut metagenome, whole genome shotgun sequencing project.
ACCGTAATACCTGTTTTATCTGACAAGCATTGATTGGTTGAACGATCGCAACGTTCAGCATGGCGAAACAAAACGACAACCGGGTGCTGCTGTGCCAGTCTGGCCAGTGTTTTATTGTCGATGCGTGGCAAACCATTGCTACTCCAGGCGGCATGAGTACCCAGTCCGGCAATCGCAGCGAGCGCCAGTAAAATGATGAAATATTTTTTTGACTTCAACGAAGATCGGCAAAAAGCTAACACGTAAACTCCACCTGTAGACAAGCGCAACCAGACAATTACCGTGAAATTGAGCGACTTTTCTGGCGATAATTAGCAGTTGGTGTAATATTAAAAATCCTATGATGCCGGCAAAATGCCTCAAAATTTTGCCAAATGCAAAGTCTAAATAAGAAAAAATATAAAAATTTCAATATTTACGTCTAATATTAGTTTCTTAAGGTTAAGTTAATATTCTATCCTTAAAATTTTGCTCCAAATGGCAAAATATACACAACACTCTTTATAGCAAATATAAGTGGACAGGTATTCAATGACGGATGGAAAAAAAATGTCAGGATTTTTGCCTTTTTCGCGACCAGCAATGGGCGTAGAGGAACTCGCTGCAGTTAAAGAGGTTCTCGAATCCGGTTGGATCACAACCGGTCCGAAGAATCAGGCGCTTGAACAAGCTTTTTGCCAGTTGACGGGAAATCAGCATGCCATCGCGGTCAGTTCAGCCACCGCCGGAATGCATATCACGCTAATGGCGTTGGAAATTGGCAAGGGCGATGAAGTGATTACGCCTTCCCTGACCTGGGTTTCAACCCTCAATATGATTTCCTTGCTGGGTGCAACGCCGGTAATGGTGGATGTCGACCGCGATACGCTGATGGTCACGCCTGAAGCGATCGAAGCAGCCATTACGCCACGCACTAAAGCCATCATTCCGGTGCATTATGCCGGTGCGCCAGCAGATATTGACGCCATTCGCGCCATTGGCGAACGTTACGGCATCGCAGTTATCGAAGATGCTGCCCATGCCGTCGGTACGTATTACAAAGGGCGACATATTGGCGCAAAAGGTACTGCTATTTTTTCGTTTCACGCCATCAAAAATATTACCTGTGCGGAAGGTGGCCTGATTGTTACTGATAATGAAAATCTTGCCCGCCAGCTGCGGATGCTGAAATTTCACGGTCTGGGTGTCGATGCCTATGACAGACATACCTGGGGCCGTGCACCGCAGGCTGAAGTCTTAACGCCGGGCTATAAGTACAATCTGACCGATATTAACGCCGCGATTGCCCTGACACAGTTAGTCAAATTAGAGCACCTCAACACCCGTCGGCGCGAAATTGCCCAGCAATATCAGCAAGCACTGGCAGCTCTCCCCTTTCAGCCATTAAGCCTTCCCGCCTGGCCGCACGTTCACGCCTGGCATCTGTTTATTATTCGTGTCGATGAACAACGTTGTGGTATCAGTCGCGATGCGTTGATGGAAGCGTTAAAAGAAAGAGGCATTGGTACCGGGTTACATTTCCGCGCCGCTCACACACAAAAATATTATCGCGAGCGTTTTCCCACGCTGTCGTTACCGAATACCGAATGGAATAGTGAACGCATCTGTTCGTTGCCGCTGTTCCCGGATATGACCACCGCCGATGCCGACCGCGTCATCACAGCCCTTAAGCAACTCGCAGGACAATAAGCCATGTTTGAAATCCACCCTGTTAAGAAAGTCTCGGTGGTTATTCCCGTTTATAACGAGCAGGAAAGCTTACCGGAATTAATCAGGCGCACCACCGCAGCCTGTGAATCACTGGGGAAAGAGTATGAAATCCTGCTGATTGATGACGGCAGTAGCGATAATTCCGCGCATATGCTGGTCGAAGCCTCACAAGCGGAGGGCAGCCATATTGTGTCTATCTTGCTTAACCGCAATTACGGGCAACATTCAGCGATTATGGCGGGATTCAGTCACGTCACCGGCGACTTAATTATTACCCTCGATGCCGATCTCCAGAATCCGCCAGAGGAAATCCCCCGTCTGGTGGCAAAAGCCGATGAAGGTTACGACGTGGTAGGGACTGTACGCCAGAACCGCCAGGACAGCTGGTTTCGTAAAACCGCTTCAAAGATGATTAACCGGCTTATTCAGCGCACCACAGGCAAAGCGATGGGTGACTATGGTTGTATGCTGCGCGCCTATCGCCGTCATATTGTCGATACGATGTTGCACTGCCATGAACGCAGCACCTTTATCCCGATTCTGGCGAATATCTTCGCCCGCCGTGCCATTGAAATTCCAGTGCACCATGCCGAGCGTGAGTTTGGTGAATCCAAATACAGCTTTATGCGCCTGATTAATTTGATGTACGACCTGGTGACCTGTCTTACCACAACGCCGCTACGTATGCTGAGTCTGCTCGGCAGCATTATTGCGATTGGCGGTTTTAGCATTGCGGTGCTGCTGGTGATTTTACGCCTGACCTTCGGACCCCAATGGGCGGCAGAAGGCGTCTTTATGCTATTTGCCGTGCTGTTTACTTTTATTGGCGCTCAGTTTATCGGCATGGGATTGCTCGGTGAATATATCGGCAGGATCTACACCGATGTCCGCGCCCGCCCCCGCTATTTTGTTCAGCAAGTTATCCGTCCATCCAGCAAGGAAAATGAATAATGAAAACCGTCGTTTTTGCCTACCACGATATGGGATGCCTCGGTATTGAAGCCCTGCTGTCTGCCGGTTACGAAATTAGCGCCATTTTTACCCATACTGATAACCCCGGTGAAAAAGCCTTTTATGGTTCGGTTGCCCGACTGGCAGCGGAAAGAGGCATTCCAGTTTATGCGCCGGATAACGTTAATCATCCGCTGTGGGTGGAACGCATTGCCCAACTATCACCAGAGGTGATTTTCTCTTTTTATTATCGCCATCTTATTTGCGATGAGATTTTGCAGCTCGCTCCGAGAGGTGCATTTAATCTGCATGGTTCGCTGTTACCAAAATATCGTGGTCGCGCGCCGCTGAACTGGGTGCTGGTGAACGGTGAAACGGAAACTGGCGTTACATTGCACCGAATGGTGAAACGTGCCGATGCCGGGGCCATTGTGGCACAACTGCGCGTTGCCATTGCGCCAGACGATATCGCCATTACGCTGCATCATAAATTGTGCCATGCCGCGCGCCAGCTACTGGAACAGACATTACCCGCCATTAAACACGGTAATATTCTGGAAATCGCCCAGCGCGAAAACGAAGCCACCTGTTTTGGTCGCAGAACGCCGGATGACAGTTTCCTCGAATGGCATAAGCCGGCATCCGTACTGCACAACATGGTGCGTGCCGTTGCCGATCCGTGGCCGGGTGCCTTCAGCTATGTTGGCAATCAGAAATTCACCGTCTGGTCGTCGCGTGTTCATCCTCATGCCAGCAAAGCACAGCCGGGGAGCGTGATTTCTGTTGCACCACTGCTGATTGCCTGTGGCGATGGCGCGCTGGAAATCGTCACTGGACAGGCGGGCGACGGCATTACTATGCAGGGCTCGCAATTAGCGCAGACGCTGGGCCTGGTGCAAGGTTCACGCTTGAATAGCCAGCCTGCCTGTGCCGCCCGACGCCGTACCCGGGTACTCATCCTCGGGGTGAATGGCTTTATTGGCAACCATCTGACAGAACGCCTGCTGCGCGAAGATCATTATGAAGTTTACGGTCTGGATATTGGCAGCGATGCGATAAGCCGTTTTATGAATCATCCGCATTTTCACTTTGTCGAAGGCGATATCAGTATTCATTCCGAATGGATTGAGTATCACGTCAAAAAATGTGATGTCGTCTTGCCTTTGGTGGCGATAGCCACGCCGATTGAATATACCCGCAACCCGCTGCGCGTATTTGAACTCGATTTCGAAGAGAATCTGCGCATTATCCGCTACTGCGTGAAGTACCGTAAGCGAATCATCTTCCCGTCGACTTCAGAAGTTTATGGGATGTGTAGCGATAAATACTTCGATGAGGACCATTCTAATTTAATCGTCGGCCCGGTGAATAAACCACGCTGGATTTATTCGGTGTCTAAACAATTACTTGATCGAGTGATCTGGGCCTATGGCGAAAAAGAAGGTTTACAGTTCACCCTCTTCCGCCCGTTTAACTGGATGGGGCCACGACTGGATAACCTTAATGCAGCGCGAATTGGCAGCTCCCGCGCTATTACGCAACTCATTCTCAATCTGGTAGAAGGTTCACCGATTAAGCTGATTGATGGCGGAAAACAAAAACGCTGCTTTACTGATATTCGGGATGGTATCGAGGCGTTATACCGCATTATCGAAAATGCGGGAAATCGCTGCGATGGCGAAATTATCAACATTGGCAATCCTGAGAACGAAGCGAGCATTGAAGAACTGGGGGAGATGCTGCTGGCGAGCTTCGAAAAACATCCGCTGCGCCATTACTTCCCACCGTTTGCGGGCTTTCGTGTTGTCGAAAGTAGCAGCTACTATGGCAAAGGATATCAGGACGTAGAGCATCGTAAACCGAGCATCCGCAATGCCCGCCGCTGCCTGAACTGGGAACCGAAAATTGATATGCAGGAAACCATCGACGAAACGCTGGATTTCTTCCTGCGCACCGTTGATCTTACGGATAAACCATCATGACCAAAGTCGGCTTACGCATTGATGTCGATACCTTTCGTGGCACCCGTGAAGGCGTGCCGCGTCTGCTGGAAATCTTGAGTAAGCATAATATTCAGGCCAGCATTTTTTTCAGCGTCGGCCCGGACAATATGGGCCGCCATCTCTGGCGACTGGTGAAGCCACAGTTTTTGTGGAAGATGCTGCGCTCAAACGCGGCATCGCTTTATGGCTGGGATATTTTACTGGCAGGTACGGCCTGGCCAGGTAAAGAGATTGGTCATGCCAATGCTGATATCATTCGTGAAGCGGCTAAACATCACGAAGTCGGCCTGCACGCCTGGGATCACCATGCCTGGCAAGCCCATAGCGGTAATTGGGATCGGCAAACAATGATCGACGATATTGCACGCGGCCTTCGCACCCTGGAAGAGATTATCGGTCAACCGGTAACCTGTTCTGCCGCTGCTGGCTGGCGTGCTGACCAACAGGTGATCGAAGCAAAAGAAGCGTTCCATTTGCGCTACAACAGCGATTGTCGTGGGGCGATGCCGTTTCGTCCATTGCTCGAATCAGGAACCCCCGGCACTGCGCAAATTCCGGTGACCTTACCCACCTGGGATGAAGTGATTGGTCGGGATGTGAAAGCAGAAGATTTTAACGGTTGGTTACTCAACCGCATCCAGCGAGATAAAGGCACGCCGGTTTATACCATTCATGCCGAAGTTGAAGGCTGCGCTTATCAGCATAATTTTGTGGATCTCCTGAAACGCGCAGCTCAGGAAGGCGTGACATTTTGCCCTTTAAGCGAACTATTATCAGGGACGTTGCCGCTCGGACAAGTTGTTCGCGGAAATATTGCCGGACGTGAAGGCTGGCTGGGTTGCCAACAAATGGCGGGTAGTCACTGATGAAATCGGTACGTTACCTTATCGGCCTCTTCGCATTTATTGCCTGCTATTACCTGTTACCGATCAGCACGCGTCTGCTCTGGCAACCAGATGAAACGCGTTATGCGGAAATCAGTCGGGAAATGCTGGCATCCGGCGACTGGATTGTTCCCCATCTGTTAGGGCTACGTTATTTCGAAAAACCCATTGCCGGATACTGGATTAACAGCATTGGGCAATGGCTATTTGGCGCGAATAACTTTGGTGTGCGGGCAGGCGTTATCTTTGCGACCCTGTTAACTGCCGCGCTGGTGACCTGGTTTACTCTGCGCTTATGGCGCGATAAACGTCTGGCTTTACTCGCCACAGTAATTTATCTCTCATTGTTTATTGTCTATGCCATCGGCACTTATGCCGTGCTCGATCCGTTTATTGCCTTCTGGCTGGTGGCGGGAATGTGCAGCTTCTGGCTGGCAATGCAGGCACAGACGTGGAAAGGCAAAAGCGCAGGATTTTTACTGCTGGGAATCACCTGCGGCATGGGGGTGATGACCAAAGGTTTTCTCGCCCTTGCCGTGCCGGTATTAAGCGTGCTGCCATGGGTAGCAACGCAAAAACGCTGGAAAGATCTCTTTATTTACGGCTGGCTGGCGGTTATCAGTTGCGTACTGACGGTTCTCCCCTGGGGACTGGCGATAGCGCAGCGGGAGCCTGACTTCTGGCATTATTTTTTCTGGGTTGAGCATATTCAACGCTTTGCACTGGATGATGCCCAACATAGAGCTCCGTTCTGGTACTACTTGCCGGTCGTCATTGCCGGTAGCCTGCCGTGGCTGGGATTACTCCCCGGTGCACTGTACGCTGGCTGGAAAAACCGCAAGCATTCCGCAACCGTCTATTTGTTGAGCTGGACGATAATGCCGCTGCTGTTTTTCTCCGTCGCTAAAGGCAAATTGCCCACCTATATTCTTTCCTGCTTTGCACCTCTGGCAATGCTGATGGCGCATTACGCATTGCTGGCTGCAAAAAATAATCCTCTGGCGTTGCGGATTAATGGCTGGATTAATATCGCTTTTGGCGTCACTGGCATTATTGCCACATTTGTGGTCTCCCCCTGGGGACCAATGAACACACCGGTGTGGCAAACCTTCGAGAGCTATAAAGTCTTTTGTGCCTGGTCTATTTTTTCGCTATGGGCATTTTTCGGCTGGTACACCTTAACAAACGTCGAAAAGACCTGGCCTTTTGCCGCGCTTTGCCCGCTGGGGCTGGCGTTGCTGGTAGGATTTTCAATTCCTGACAGAGTCATGGAAGGAAAACATCCGCAATTTTTTGTCGAGATGACACAAGAATCACTTCAGCCAAGCCGCTATATTCTTACTGATAGCGTCGGTGTTGCCGCAGGTCTGGCATGGAGCCTGCAACGCGATGACATCATCATGTATCGCCAGACAGGTGAGTTGAAATATGGCCTTAATTATCCGGATGCAAAAGGGAGATTTGTCAGCGGTGATGAGTTCGCAAACTGGCTTAATCAACATCGTCAGGAGGGGATTATTACACTCGTGCTTTCGGTTGACCGCGATGAAGATATCAATAGTCTCGCCATTCCGCCCGCAGATGTCATCGATCGTCAGGAGCGTCTGGTGCTAATTCAGTATCGGCCCAAATGATCTGGTTAACATTAGTCTTTGCCAGCTTGCTTAGCGTTGCCGGGCAGTTGTGTCAGAAACAGGCAACCTGCTTTGCGGCGGTAAACAAACGGCGCAAACATATCGTGCTGTGGCTGGGACTGGCGCTGGCTTGTCTTGGCCTTGCCATGGTGCTCTGGCTGCTGGTCTTGCAGAACGTACCGGTAGGCATTGCCTACCCGATGTTAAGTCTGAATTTTGTCTGGGTAACGCTGGCTGCAGTAAAACTGTGGCACGAGCCGGTATCGCTGCGTCACTGGTGTGGGGTGGCGTTCATTATTGGCGGCATTGTGATCCTCGGGAGTACGGTGTAGTGGGCCTGATGTGGGGATTATTCAGCGTCATTATCGCCTCCGCTGCGCAATTAAGCCTGGGTTTTGCGGCGAGTCATCTGCCGCCAATGACGCACTTATGGGATTTTATCGCGGCGCTGTTAGCTTTTGGCCTGGATGCCCGGATACTGTTACTCGGGCTGCTGGGTTATCTGCTTTCCGTTTTTTGTTGGTATAAAACACTACATAAACTTGCGCTAAGCAAAGCCTATGCCTTGCTCAGTATGAGTTATGTGCTGGTATGGATTGCTTCAATGGTACTTCCCGGCTGGGAAGGGACTTTTTCGCTGAAAGCACTACTGGGAGTAGCCTGTATTATGAGCGGGTTGATGCTGATTTTCCTGCCCACAACAAAACAACGTTACTGAGTTTTCCCTGCCGCTTTAGACTGCCGTTCCCACTCATCGGGGCTATAACAGCTTGCAGAAAGGACTTTCACCGTGTGCAGCTTTTCACGATTAATACAGTAAAGCGCATTCTGCAAAGGCGAGAGTAAATCCCCCACTTTCACGGCGAAGTCACTCTTCACTTCGGCGATCATTTTTATCGCACCGCCAGCATCGCAGAGCATAAGTACATGTCTGTTATTTTGTTTATTGCAGCACGATTTTTTGACCAGCCATTCCATTGCATTATCCTGTTTGCTAAGAGTTTTCACATCAATTTACAGATTAACAGATAAACTCTTTATCAACGGCAATGGAATGGCAGAAATGAGAAGTGAAACGGAGGGTTAATTATTGCTGGCGTTGCACCCACTCTTTTAGCGCCTGACGTGAAATTTTAATACCGCCGTTTTTCAGCTCCGGCGGCAGAGTCAGCCAGCGCACCGGTTGTTGAAAACGAGCCAGCTTATCTTTCACCCATTCGTCAAGATCAACGCTTTGCTGGTCATACTCCACCACCGCTACCGGCCGATGACCAAACTCCTTGTCGGCAACGGGAACGATAAACACCTGCAAAACCGCAGGATGTGCAGCAATAACACGCTCGACTTCTTCCGGCTGAATACCCTCACCGCCACTGAAGAACAGATTATCTAAACGTCCGACAATGGTCAGCTTGCCATTATGCATCTCACCGCGATCGCGCGTGGCGTACCAGCCTTCGTCATTAACTAGTGGAACCCGTTGCCCGTTACGCCAGTAACCTTCTGCCATACTGGCAGCCCGCAGCCACACTTCATCATTAACGATTTTCACTTCCCGACCCGGCAGCGGCGAACCAACGTCTGCCAGACCGTCGGCTTCTTTCGCACACACCGTGGAGGCAAACTCGGTCAGACCATAGCCGCAAAAGCACCGAATCCCCTGCTCGCGCGCCTGTTCCGTCAACTCGACCGGGATAGCCGCGCCGCCAAGTAAAACCGCTTTCAGGGAGACGGAACTACGGTTAACCAGCAAACGCCAGAGTTGTGTTGGCACCAGTGAAGCGTGAGTACAGCCTGCCAGCATCTGCTCCAATGGCTGTTTATCACGCACCGTCATCCGCGCACCAGCGTATAACCAGCGCCACATAATTCCCTGACCGGAGACGTGAAACAGCGGTAAAGAGAGCAACCAGTCATCGTGATCACCAAAAGGAATCAGCGATAACACCCCTTCGGCGCTGGCAAGATGAGCCTGATAAGTATGAACAGCGGCTTTCGGCAAGCCAGTGGAACCAGAGGTTAACGTCATTGAGCACAGACGCGTCGGCTGCCACGCCGCGGCATGTGCGCCTTCAACCAGCTGAATGTGCAGCGACGCTAACGCCGGAAACGTGTTTTCCCCTTCCGGCACCAGCGCAAATTGCAGCGTAAGATTGGGCAGCAATTCCTCAAGCAGCGGTTGCGGCAGCTGAGGGTTCACGGGCAACACCCGCGCCCCGCATTGCAGTAACGCCAGCCAGGCCAGCAGCGTTTGCGGCGTATTCCACGCCCGCAACATCACGCCGCTGCCCTCAACCACACCCTGCACCGCAAAGCTGGAGGCTAATTCATCGACGCGAGCACAAAGCTCGCGCCAGTTGAGTTGCTCGTCATTAAGACGTAAGGCGATGGCTTCTCCCCGCACTTGCCGCCAGTGACGCCACGGCCAGTCAGAGAAGATCATAACAGCTGCTCCAGTGCATCAACGTCCACTAACGGCAGCAGGCTCCCCGGCCAGCGACGAACCTGCTGCGCCTGCATCAGATCCAGCGTGTCCAGTCCCGGAATGGTGTCTGGCGTTAACCAGGCAGCAATCCGCGCCAGTTGCGTTAGACCTAAGCTCGACTCAATGGAAGAACTGATCACCGCCGTCAGCCCCAGCGCATGCGCCGCCTGCACTTGCTCGCGTACTTTATCCAGGCTGCCCGTGAGCGTGGGTTTGATAACTACCGCGCGCACGCCCTCTTCAGCTACAAAGGCAAAATCCGGCTCGCGCAAGCTTTCATCCCAGGCAATGGCAATGCCGGTTTCACGGGCAAACGCACGCGAATCATCGCGGGTTTTGCACGGCTCTTCGAGAAACGCGATGCGGTGGCGATAATCCGGGTTAACGTATTTGGCAAACTGCTGGCCTTTCAGCGGTAACTTACGCCAAAGGCAACGGAAGGCATCTGCGGTAATTCGCAATCGCCTGCCAGCCAGTTATTTACCCAGGCAAGCAGCACACTTTGCGCATCTTCCCAGGTTTCCTGACTGAAGCCCGGCAGTGGGGAGATCTCCCCCCACCCTTCGCGCTCGTCCTCACGCAGGCAAACATACAGCCCGTCGCGGGTTTTTAACCGCCTGTCGCGCAGAACCACCCCCGCGTCCATGGGGATCTGCCAGCGGTATACCTGCGCGCTACGCATTACGGATTCCGTTTAAATTTGCTGAAATCAGGCTGACGTTTCTGGTTGAAAGCGTTGCGACCTTCCTGACCTTCTTCCGTCATATAGAACAGCATGGTGGCGTTGCCCGCCAGCTCCTGCAGCCCCGCCTGCCCGTCACAGTCGGCGTTCAGCGCAGCTTTCAGGCAGCGCAGTGCCATCGGGCTGTTTTGCAACATTTCGCGGCACCAACGGACGGTTTCTTTTTCCAGATCCGCCAGCGGTACAACGGTGTTCACCAGACCCATATCCAGCGCCTGTT
>PPYE01108146.1_pt1 | contig 10628 bp, 8 predicted proteins | sample 1559881 | NCBI WGS metagenome assembly PPYE01 (sample SAMN08240022, study PRJNA423297) | Human gut metagenome, whole genome shotgun sequencing project.
CCAACAGCCGTACCCTGTACCGTGCTATCCTGTGGAGTGCCCACAGCGAGGAGGAACTGCATACATGGTTCAGCTCCAACTACAACGTGGAGGTGCACGCCTACGTCAAAAACGGCAAGTACTGCGTGGTGAACAACACCTACGAGCCGCAGGACACCACCGTTTACACCACAGACGGCAGCAGCTTTGCGCTGCATCTGGACGCCAACGAGATCAAGTGGTATGAGATCTAAGTTCTCCTTTTCATAAACGAACACAACGGGCGGCTCTGTTACCAGAGCCGCCCGTTGTGTTTGCTGTATCTGTCGATAACTCAACCTGTGTCAATCAAACGCTGCAATGGAGATGGCTGGAAACGCAGAAATTCAGTAATGCAAGCGTAATAGACCTGCAGAAAAAAGAAACTGCCCGCGCAAGTATGCGTAAGATGGTGAAGCACTTACTGAAAAAATATAAGTATGCGCCAACGTCAAGCGGCGTAAGGGCTGCAACAAAAAGACTGTGCAGAAGGACTGGCTGGAAGATCTGGTCGTCCGGGAGACCCTGAAGCTGATTCAGGACGATGCGGTGATCGACAAGATCGTTCAATTGGTCATGGATGTCCAGAATCAGGAGAACACAACGATCCCGCTGCTGGAAAAGCAACTGCGAGAGGTCAACAAAAAGCTGGACAACCTGATGAAGGCGATCGAGGACGGCTTGTACACCCGGACAACCAAAGAGCGTCTGGAAGCGCTGGAAATCCAAAAAGATGAGCTGACTGCAAAAATCGCAGATGAAAAATTGAAGAAGCCCAGCTTCAATGAGGATTTCATCCGGTTCTGGCTGATGAAATTCAGAAAGCTCGATATTTCGCAGAAAAAGCAACGAAAAGCGTTGATTGAAATTTTTGTCAATGCCATTTTCCTGTACGATGACCGGATGCTGATCACGTTCAACTACAAGGATGGCACCCAAACCGTCCGATTTGAGGACGCTTTGACCACCGATTGCGGAGAAAAAAGTTTGCGTTTGCGAAGCAACGAAAGCCCCAGTGGGGCTTTTGAGCAACAGAACGGTCTTGCGCAAGCAAGATGGAGGGGCCTTGCCCCGACAAGTTCGGATTTGCCCAGTTCTGCTGGACTATTTAAATCCAACGGTTTCACGTTAGAAATCGTTGGATTTTTTTGTTTGTGGGCTGACCTCATTTGGCTTTGACCACAATTTTGACCACAATGCGGGCGGTTTTATCTGGTCGATCGCAGGGGCAAGTGGACTTTTTGCATAGCAGGGCTCTGTACCCCCTCTTCTCTGAAAAAGAGAAAACAATCCCATTATTCTTATTATCGCAAGTCAAGAAATTAGCGCAACATCAAAACGGCATCTCTGCGATATGTAATTCAACGATGTTGCTGTTGCATTAAAAAGTTGAATTGCTATAGACCTCCGGCGGCGGGCAGCAGCTCTCCCGGGGGATGAGCTTGTGCGGCACGATGATCTTTGTGGCCAGAAGGTTCGGGTTCTCGATGTGGTTGATGGTCTGGCTGGCGGCTTCCATGCCCAGCTGGTAGGGGTTCACGTCCACGGTGGTCAGCTGCGGGCTGGTGATGCGGGAGAACAGCGAATTGTTGAAGGACACGATGGACAGGTCCTTCGGGACGCGCAGCCCCAGCTTGCCGCAGAACTGTTCCAGCACCACAGCAAGGATGTCGTCACTGACCAGCATGGCGGTGGGGTGGTCCGGGGCGGTGAGCAGGGTTTTCAGCGCCCCCTCGTAGGCATCGTTCAGGGTGTTGACCTCCACACAGTCCTCTTCCCGCGGGGTGATGCCGTGCTTGAGCAGGGACATCTGATAGCCCCGCTTGCGCTCTGCGGAGAACAGCATGGCGTTATTGACCCCGAAATACGCAATGCGGCGGTGTCCCATTTCGTAAAGGTAATCGGCGGCTTCCTCTCCGGCAAGGGCGTTGTCGTTGTCGATGTAGATGGTCTGGTTCGCAGACTGCGCTGCCTTGCCCACAATGACATGGAGCAGCCCTTCATTGCGCAGATACGCCGCCACCGGACAGTCCTTTTTGGAGTAGAGCAGGATAAACCCATCTGCCTGCGCGTTGGCCACCATGCTCTGGATGGCGTCCAGCACTTCGGCATCGTCCTGCCCGGTGATGACCGTGTTCACATACCGCCGCTGGTTGCAGAACTGCCCGATGCCGCGGATGATCTCCAGATGAAAGGCGTTTTCGTAGACATCCCGCTGGGAGGAGGGCAAAATGATGCCGATGGTCTTGGAAAAAGCCTCCACCGGCTCGGCCTCAAAATTCGGCTCGTAGCCCAGCTGTGCCATGATGCGGCGCACCCGCTCCTTGGTTTCCCGGCTGATGGAAGGGCTGTCCTTGCAGGTGCGGGACACCGTGGAGGGCGAGACCCCCGCTGCCGCTGCGACATCCTTGATGGTAACTGCCATTGTCTGTTCCTCCTCGACATACAAGGAAATCAATTTTCCTCTAAAGGCTTCCCCCGGACGGGGGAAGCTGTCACCACAGGTGACTGATGAGGGCGCAGATAAGCAGCAGCTTACGGGGAATTACCCCTCATCCGGCGCTGCGCGCCACCTTCCCCCCAAGGGGTGAAGGCTTTTGCTCTGGGTCAAGCATCAAAAGTTGATTTCCGTGTCTGGTATAGTAGTTCTATTGTAAAGCTGTTTGCACGCAATGTCAATGTTTGCGCACGGGATTGCGTAAACTGTGCAACACCGTGCCTGCGTACCTTCGACAATTTCCACAAATAATCCTTCGTGCGATTGTAGAAAACGTAGAAAGCTTGTTTTTCGCGCAAAAAACTCTTGTAAAAATTGCGGAGTTGGATTATCCTTGTTGCGTAAAGTAGTGCAAACATAGTGCAATGCTTGCACAAAACGATGCAAAAGGAATAAGGAGGAACATCATGGCAACAACAAAAGCGGCTCCGGGTAAAAAGGGGCTCATCAACTTCGACTTCTTACAGAAGCTGGGCAAGGTGCTGATGACGGTCATCGCCGTTATGCCCGCTGCCGGTCTGATGATCAGTCTGGGCAAGCTGGTGCAGATGGGCGGCAGCGACATTGCGGCGGTCATGACCATCGGCACCACGATGGAGAATATCGGCTGGGCGGTCATCAATAACCTGCACATCCTGTTCGCCGTTGCCATCGGCGGCAGCTGGGCGAAGGAGCGTGCGGGCGGTGCCTTTGCCGCCGTGCTGGCGTTCGCCCTTATCAACGTCATCACCGGCAACATCTTCGGCGTCACCAGTGCCATGCTGGCAGACCCCAACGCCGTGACTCACACCCTGTTCGGGCAGGAGATCGCCGTCAACGGCTACTTCACCTCCGTGCTGGGCGCACCGGCGCTGAACATGGGTGTGTTCGTGGGTATCATTGCCGGTTTTGTGGGCGGTGTGGCTTACAATAAGTACTACAACTTCCGCAAGCTGCCGGATGCGCTGGCTTTCTTCAACGGCAAGCGCTTCGTGCCCATGGTGGTCATTGCTTACTCGGTGGTCATTTCCATCGTGCTGTCGCTGTTCTGGCCTGTGGTGCAGACCGGCATCAATAACTTCGGCATCTGGATCGCCAACTCTTCCGAGACTTCTCCCATTCTGGCTCCGTTCATCTATGGTACGCTGGAGCGTCTGCTGCTGCCCTTTGGTCTGCACCACATGCTGACCATCCCCATGAACTACACCTCCTTCGGCGGCACCTACACCATCGCCACCGGCGTCAACGCAGGCAGTCAGGTGTTTGGTCAGGACCCGCTGTGGCTGGCATGGGCAAACGACCTCATCAACTTCAAAAAGGCCGGTGACATGGCCGCTTACAACAACCTGCTGGCTACCGTCACCCCTGCCCGCTTCAAGGTTGGTCAGATGATCGGTGCCACCGGTCTGCTGCTGGGCATTGCACTGGCCATGTTCCGCCGGGTGGATGCCGACAAGCGCGCAAACTATAAGTCCATGTTCATCTCCACCGCGCTGGCAGTGTTCCTCACCGGCGTCACCGAGCCGCTGGAATTCATGTTCATGTTCTGCGCCATGCCGCTGTACATCGTGTACGCACTGCTGCAGGGCTGCGCCTTCGCCATGGCGGGCATCATCCATCTGCGTCTGCACTCCTTCGGCAATCTGGAGTTCATCACCCGCATCCCCATGTCCCTGCAGGCAGGTCTGGGCGGCGATATCATCAACTTTGTGATTTGCGTAATCGCGTTCTTTGTCATTGGCTACTTCGTGGCGTACTTCATGATCGGCAAGCTTCAGCTGGCAACGCCGGGTCGTCTGGGCAACTACACCGATGACAACGCAGACGATTCTGCCGCCGCCGCAAAGACCGAGAAGAAGGCCGACAAAAAGGCTGATAACGGTCAGGCCGAGCGCATCATCGCCCTGCTGGGCGGCCGGGAGAACATCGTGCTGGTGGACGCCTGCATGACCCGTCTGCGCGTTACCGTAAAAGACCCCGCCAAGGTGGCCGACCTTGCCGCATGGAAGGCCGAGGGCGCGCTGAGCCTGCTGGTGAAGGGCGACGGCATTCAGGCCGTGTACGGCCCCAAGGCGGACGTTCTGAAATCTGACATCAACGATATTCTGTAAAAAACTATGAAACTGCTGACATTGAATACCCACAGCCTTATCATCCCGGAGCATAAGGCAAAGCGGGAGATTTTTGTAGACTTCATCGCAAAGGAGCAGCCGGAGGTGTTCGCCCTGCAGGAGGTGAATCAGACCGCCGCTGCGCCGCTGCTGGCAGAGGCTCCGGCGGGGTACTACCCCTGCCCCGGCAATACCGTGCTGCTGAAAGCGGACAACCACGCCGCAGCCGTGGCAAAAATGCTGGAAGCGCGGGGCGTGCACTACTATTGGAGCTGGCTCCCGGCAAAGATCGGCTACGACAAGTACGATGAGGGCGCGGCGGTGTTCAGCCGTGCGCCCATCACCGCCGCCGAAAACCTGCTGCTGAGCCAGATCAATGATTACAACAACTGGAAGACCCGCCGCACGCTGGGCGTCTGTGCAGGAGACGTCTGGTATTATACAGTGCATCTGGGCTGGTGGAAGGACGAAGTAGAACCTTTCGCTCCCCAGTGGGAAAAGCTTTCAAAGGCGGCGGGCGCAAAAAAGACCGCCTTTCTGCTGGGCGACTTCAACAGTGAAGCCGACGTGCGGGGCGAGGGCTACGACCTTGTGCTGGGCAGCGGCTGGCAGGATACCTACCGCCTTGCACAGCAGCGGGACGCGGGCTACACGGTGGTGGAAGCCATTGACGGCTGGCGGGATGCCCCGGATGCAGCGGCAAAAAAGCGCATCGACCAGATCTGGTGCTCCAAGGCGGTGGCAGTCAAGAGCAGCCGGGTGGTGTTTGGCGGCCTGCAGGAGCCGCAGGTGTCTGACCATGCCGGTGTTATGATCGAGTTATAAAGGAAGGGAAAAGAAGATGCAGAGAAGTGCAGGCATTTTGCTGCCCATCAGCAGTCTGCCGTCCCCTTACGGCATCGGCTGCTTTTCGCAGGAAGCATACGACTTTGTGGATTGGCTCAAGGAAGCCGGGCAGACCTACTGGCAGATCTTACCGCTGGGTGTGACCAGCTACGGCGACAGCCCGTATCAGAGCTTTTCCGCCTTTGCGGGCAACCCTTATTTCATCAGTCTGGACGCACTGGTGGAGGAAGGAGTGCTGACCGCCGCCGAGTGCAAAAAGGCAAACTTCGGCCGCAAGGCAGACGACATTGATTACAGCCGCCTGTATACCGAGCGCGGCCGTCTGCTGCGGCTGGCGTACTCCCGCAGCGACATCGGCCACAACGAGGCGTTTACGGCATTTTGCGAGAAAAACAAGTGGTGGCTGGACGATTTTGCCCTGTTCATGGCGGTAAAGGATCGCTTTGAGGGCAAGCCGTGGATCGAGTGGGCAGAGGATATCCGTCTGCGCTGGCAGCCTGCCATGGACTACTACCGCCGGGAGCTGTACTTTGAGGTGGAATACAACAAGTATCTTCAGTTCAAGTTTGAGGAGCAGTGGCGCAAGCTGAAAACCTACGCCAACAGCAAGGGCATCCAGATCATCGGCGACATCCCCATCTATGTGGCGCTGGATTCTGCGGACGCATGGGCAAACCCGGGACTCTTCCAGCTGGACAAGGACAACATCCCCACGGCGGTGGCGGGCGTTCCCCCGGATGGTTTTTCCCCCACCGGTCAGCTGTGGGGCAACCCGCTCTACCGCTGGGCAACCCACCGCGCGACCGGCTATCAGTGGTGGATCACCCGGCTGTGGTACTGCTTTGAGCTGTACGATGTGGTGCGCATCGACCACTTCCGCAGCTTCGATGAGTATTTCTCCATCCCCTACGGCAGCGAGACCGCCGTGGATGGGCACTGGGAAAAAGGTCCCGGCATCGAGCTGTTCCGCGCCGTGGAGCAGGCGCTGGGCAAGCGGGAGATCATTGCCGAGGATCTTGGCTACATGAGCGACACCGTGCGGCAGCTGGTGCGGGACAGCGGCTTCCCCGGCATGAAGGTGCTGGAATTTGCCTTTGACTCCCGCGATACCGGCAGCGCCAGCGACTACCTGCCCCACAACTACCCGGTGAACAGCGTGGCGTATACCGGCACCCACGACAACGAGACGCTGGTATCCTGGTACCAGACCATCTCGGACGCCGAGCGCGCCATGGTGCGGGATTACCTGTACGACTACGCCACCCCGGACGAGCAGCTTTATAAAAGCATGATCGCACTGATTTTGCGCAGTGCAGCGGCAAGGTGCATCATCCCCATGCAGGACTGGCTGGGGCTGGATAACGCCGCCCGCATCAATAAGCCCTCTACCGTAGGCCAGAACTGGCGCTGGAGGCTGAAAAAGACCCAGCTGACCAAGAAGCTTCAAAAGGAGATCTGCCAGCTGACCACTCGCTACGGCCGGATGAACTGGGCATAAGGTGCTCTATGGAGCTTGATTAGCCGGAACTGAAAATTCTGCTAATGGCATTCGCTGGCTGATTTTGGTGATAGGTTCAAAATGAAAAATGCGAAGATCGTCTTTCCCATGGAAAAATGATCTTCGCATTTTTAAGTGGCGTCCCCGATGTGATTCGAACACACGGCCTTCCGCTTAGGAGTAGGGGCTGAAGCCATAAATCCTAGGCAAAAGTAGGTAAAACAAGTAACGTTTTATCAATTGATTTTTTGTTGTGCTGTCAATCTGAGTAAAGAACACAAACCCCGAAATAAAACGAGTAAAAGGCTTTTCATTAGCAGAAAATTAGCAGAGCTAATGAAAAGTGGAAGGTTCATTGTAAAATGCCCACCTTTCATTAGCTGGGAAGTGTACGTTTCCCTACGGATATTTGCTTGTTTAGCATTCGTGAACCAGACCATACAGCCGTAGCTGGTGTGATGGACAAATGTTTTCAATAGAAAAAGACCAGAGCTTTCTGCGAGAAAACTCTGGTCTATGTAACAGTGCGAATGGAAATGCGCATTGTCTTGTAAAAGGAAGGGGCTTATGGTATTCTTACGGGAGTAAAGGCACTGGATGCAAGGAACTTTGCGTGATTTTAGGAGTGTGCGATGGAAAAGAAATTTAATATTGTAGTCGGTGAAGATGGAACTGTAAAACTCCCAGATGCGGTTCTGGAAAAACTTGAAGTCAAACCCGGAGAGGAAGTTCGCTTCGAGGTAGATGACAATTTCTATGCAGTCAGGCTTCTATCGCGGATAGAAGCTGAACGCTTGGATTACTTGAATTGGATGCATAATAAACATTGCCCCTCTATTGAGGAAATGATTGCAGAGTCGAGAAAACAAGCCACTCAGAACATTGTGATCTCCCGTATCCTTGATGGGATGCCGGCAGAAAAAATCGCAGAAGGCTATGAAGTTTCACTCGATTATGTAAAACAGCTTACACATCAGCTGAAGATGGACATAGAGGAAGCTAAGGCGAAAAAACACAAAGAAACGGGATCATCCTAAAACAGATAGCGGCAGTTTTCCATATACGGAAAACTGCCGCTGTTTATGTATAGAGGCTTATAGGTTCTTTGCAAGATTTTTAATGAGTGTAGCCATAGAGGGGTCAGCCAGCAGTTTAGCAAGAGCTGCTGCCGCATCTGTATCGACGGGACTGGCTTTGGGAGTGGATTGCTCTGCGCGAGGGAGGACTTCAGGCTCTGCACCATGATGCTGATAGAAGAAATCGTCGAATCGTTGTGCGTTCAAACGCCGATCATCATCCAGAATGTGTGCGTACTGCTCGGTGACCATCGAAGCCTGTGCATGACCGGAATCGCCCTGCACGGCTTTGATATCGCCGCCGTTCAGCTTGAGCTTGTATGTAATGCTGGAGTGTCGGAAGCTGTGGAAAACCACTTTGGGGAGATCGTTTTCCTCAATCAGCTGCTTCAATGCACCGTTAATGGTGGATTGTTCGGTCGGCATTCCCAGCGGGCCGGCAACCACGAGATTATAGTCTGCATACTCTGCACCCAGTGCGTCCTTTGTCATGTCCTGCTCGGCTTTATAGTGGACAAGCATTTCAGCAACTGTTTTGGGGAGAAAAATTGTTCGGATACTGCTGTCTGTTTTAGGGCTTTTCAGAACCTGGACCGTGGTGCAGCGGGAACTCAGCGAGGGAAAACGAGTGATGACATTTTTATTTTCCAAGGCGTTCAGCGAAGCAATATCTACACGCTGCAATTCCTTATTTATGTAAATGGAGGCTCGCCCGGCTTCAATGCTTTCGGGGGAGATATCCACACAATCCCATGTCAGACCGAGCAATTCCCCTAAGCGCAGGGAACAAGAGAAGGAGAGGTTGATGCAAAGCCGGAGCCGTGGATCATCACAGACTTCTAAGGCATGGAACAGGGTCTCGGCAGTCCAGATATCACGCTTCTTTGCAGTGTATTTGGGCAAGGTGGCATAAATACAGGGATTCTTTTCCATAAGTTCCCACTTTACGGCCTGCTCAAAGGCACTTCTCAAAATTTTGTGAACCGAACGAACTGTGCCGGGAGAAACGTATTGATGCTGACGCTTTCCACACATAGGGTCAACGGCTTCGTATTTAAGCAGCCGCTGATAATATCCCTCAATTACGCGGGTGGTGAGATCTTGCAGCTTCATTGAGCCGATAAGCGGTTCTATGTAGTTTGAAATCAGTGCAGTGTTTGATTGATAGGTTGAAAGTGCCCATTTGGTTCTTCCGTACAGGGTGACGTATTCTTTAAGCAGGTCTTTTAGAGTTCGGCACTGGGGTGCCACAAAGGTACCGACGGATTCTTTGTATTCGACCTCTTTCTTACGGTTTTTGGCATCTGCAAGGTCGGTAAAGGTTTCCCATTTCTGCTTTAGCGTTCCATTAGTGTGTTTGTAGGTATAGACAACGCAGTATCGGTTATTGCGTTTGACAATGCTAGCCATTATACATCCTCCTCTACTTTACGTTTGGACTTCAGAACTTCATCGAAAGCATCTTTTTGGATGCGTTTTACCCTTCCCAACTTCATCGTTGGAATTCCTTCTTTGAGAACCCACGAGTCAAGTGTTGGGCGGCTGATTCCGTAAAAAGCCTGAATTTCCTGAAAACTGTAGTATTTCCCATTCTTGGGACATTGCAGTTTTAGCGGCGGCTCCTCATGCGTTTCTTTTTTCGGTTTTTGAAGTTGGTATGTAGATTGGCTTTTAAGCCATGCCTTAAAACTTTTTTTGGTAATGCGCGGCCTGTCGGCCACGCGCTCAATGACGAAACAATCTCGGTATTTTTTGCAATCAAGAATCCCATAAACATTCTTGCGTGGGATACCGAGTAGTTTTGCCATTTCCGGGATGGAGATGGTTTGCGCTTCAATCTCCCGGTCACGCTCCCGGTCAGCTGCTGTGCGGTAGCGGCTTTGTGACCGGTACCACCGCTCAAATTCCTCTTTGGGAATCCTCATACAGAAGTCTGTCGTTTCTGTTTTCAACTTGCCCTGTCGGATGAGTGTATAGATCGTTTCGGGTTTCACCTTCAATATCTCGGCGGCATCAGGAACGGAATAGGATCGTTTGCAAAGTTCCTCGCCCGGTGGTGGGCCATTGACCTTATGATATTTGACCTGATTGGTATACCATTTCTCAAAGCTGGAAATAACGATACGCCTTTTTTCGTTTATCAGAATGACTTCAAAGAGATTCTTATGAAGCAGCCAATAGCTGTCTGTTTTGCCAAGGCCGAGAAGCTGCCGCATCTCACGAACCGACATGGTGGTTTTGGTAGTGGCAGGTTCAGCTTTTCCGTATAAGGGAGCCGAAGTATTCCGCATATCATCCATGAAAGACACCTCTCTATCTATGTAAAAGTTTAGCCGGGATTTCTCATCCCGGCTAAAGAATAGCAGATTTCGCGTGAAATGTTGAGGATGTCAAACAGCAGGATTGCGTTCAACAGTGCCATCATTGAGCCATGCTTCAAAGCTGGCTTTGGAAATACGGTAAGCGCCGCTTACCTTGAACCAGCGGAATTCGTTCTGCTTCAGTAGACGGTAGACAGTGGGACGGCTCAGGAGCAGCATTTCCATCAGGTCTTCTACGGTATAGCAGCGGCTGTCCTTTGCTGTGGAAACAGGGGAGGAAAC
>PPYE01682182.1_pt1 | contig 10628 bp, 8 predicted proteins | sample 1559881 | NCBI WGS metagenome assembly PPYE01 (sample SAMN08240022, study PRJNA423297) | Human gut metagenome, whole genome shotgun sequencing project.
CGATCTGCTTGTGGGCGTCGTGCAGGGAGTTGAAGGTGTGGAAGAACTCTTCCTGCGTGGACTCCTTGCCCGCGATGAACTGGATATCGTCCACCAGCAAAAGGTCTGCCACGCGGTACTTCATGCGGAAGTCCTCGGTGCTGCCGGCGCGGATGGCGGCGATCAGCTCGTTGGTGAACTGCTCACAGGTGACATACATGATGACGAAATCGGGGTGGGTGCGCTTGATCTCGGTCTGAATGGCGGTCAGCAGATGGGTCTTGCCCAGACCGGAACCGCCGTAGATGAACAGGGGGTTATAGGCCCCGGAGGGGTTTGCCGCCACAGCCTGCGCAGCAGCAAACGCAAACTGGTTGGACGGCCCCTTGATGAAGTTTTCAAAGGTGAACTCGTAGTTGCCCTGCGGGGAGGCGGGGTTAGCCTCGTACTGCTGGGCCAGCACCACTTCGTGGGGCGGGGTGCTGGGCACCACAAGGGTGATGTCCACATCAAAGCCCAGCACGGACTTGAAGGCCTCCTTGAGCAGGCCAAGGTACCGGTCGGTGACGATCTTGCAGATAAAATCGTTGCGCACCGACAGGGTGATATGGCTGGAGTCCTCAAAGCTGATGGGCTCCAACCCGTCGATATAGAGATTGTACGTTGGCTCGGCCATCTGCGCCTTGCAGTACATCTGGGCCGCTTCTAAAACGTCCTTGAAAGAATCCATAAAACATCCACTCCATTGAATCGGTCGAAGTTTTCAACAATGCTGCTGATACCACGTTAGTATACCACAAAAATCTCCCTGCGTCTATATTACTATAATGTAATTTATAATACATAAGATAAGATGGTACAGCAGCCTTGTGGAAACACGCCAAAAAGACCACAATATCTGGTAGAAAAAAGTTTTCCACAGCAAAATGGTGAAAAAGTTGAAAAGCTTTTAACAGAAAAATCAGAAAAAAGTTTGCAGAAAACTGCAAAAAATGCTTGACAGAACGTCATACTATGCGATATACTGTTGAATTGCAAGCCTGTCCCCAATCTGGGACCGATCAAGACCCCATACCGGGGATAAGTTTTTACGGAGGATACAACCATGAAGAGAACTTTTCAGCCCAAGAAGCGTCAGCGCAAGGAAGTTCATGGCTTTCTGACCCGCATGAGCACCAAGAACGGCCGTAAGGTCATCAATGCTCGCCGTGCAAAGGGCCGCAAGAGCCTGACTGTCTGATCTTAAACCTTGCAGGTGAGATCCGGCGCAGAAATGAATATGCGCACAAAAGACCGCTGATATCCCATTGGCGGTCTTATTTTTTTACCCGTCAAAAGTTTTTTCGTAAAAATGCCCGGATGGGCTTTTAAACTGCAAAAATTTTTGATATACTGGCTAAAGAGTGCACCCATGTGCACCCGGACGAAAGGAGGTGCCGACGTTATGCGTTATCGTCCGATCCGCCGCAACAGCGAGTTTGGCCGTGTGTACGCCCGCGGCAAGTCCTATGTGAACCCGGCACTGGTATTGTATGTGCTCAAGACCCGGGGCCGCAACACCCGGGTGGGCCTGACCGCCACCAAAAAAATAGGCCACGCCGTGCAGCGCAACCGCGCCCGCCGCGTGATGAAAGCTGCGATTGACGAGCATCTGGATTACAATATCGGCGGCTATGATCTGATCTTCGTGGCCCGGGGCATGACCCCCAAACTGAAAAGCTGGCAGCTGAGCAGCGTTGTGGCAAAGCTGTTTGCCCAGGCCGGTCTGCCGGATAAGGCAAAGCGCCCGGACGCAAAGCCGCCCGCCACCGTGCCCCCTGCCCGCAAACAAAAGCCGGAGTCCCGCGTGTGAACCGGCTGCAAATGCTCTGCCGCAGGGCGCTGTGCGTGCCCATCCGCATCTACCAGTATACCCTCAGCCCATGGATCGGCCGCAGCTGCCGGTTTTCGCCCAGCTGCAGCAACTACACCATGCAGGCCATCCTGACCCACGGCTGTGTAAAAGGCATTTTGCTGGGCGCATGGCGCATTGCGCGGTGCAATCCGCTGGGCAAGTGGGGCTACGACCCCGTGCCGCCGCCCGGCCGCTGGCAAAGCCCTGCCCGCAATTTACAGCCTGCAAAGCTGTTTGAAAAGCGGCATAGGGGATAAAGTTTTCGCTTCTTGTGACGCGCTGCACTGTGGGCGGCGTGTCCTACGATAAAAAAATAATGCGTCCCGGGCCACAGCCGGGGCAGAATGGACAAAGGTATGAACTTCTTTTACATCCTGAGCGGTCCTCTCGGCTATGTCATGGAGTGGATCTACAAGCTGCTGCCGAACTACGGCTGGGACATCATCCTCTTCACCCTGCTCATCAACATCGTCAAGATCCCCCTGCAGACCAGCCAGCAGAAGAGCATGGCGAAAATGTCTGCTTTCCAGCCCATGATCGCGGAGATCCAGACCAAGTACAAGGACAAGCCCGAAAAGCAGCAGGCTGAGCTGATGAAGCTGCAGCAGGACTTTGGCTATAAGCCCACGGCCGGCTGCGTGCCCATGCTGCTGAATTTCCTTGTCATGTTCGGTGTTATCGGCGTGGTGTATAACCCGCTGGAGCGCATTTTCCACATCAGCGCCGCTGCACTGGCCAGCGCTGGCGAGGCGATGACCGCCGCCGGCATCTCCTTTACCGCCATCACCCGCGATACCAACATCATCGCCGAGGTACTGGCAGGCAACAGCGGCGTGCTGGGCTGCTTCAGCGTCGAGCAGATCGCTACCATCACCGAGTTCGGCCAGCACATGAACTTCCTTGGCATCGACCTGACCCGCATCCCGCAGATCGGTCTGTCTCTGGATATCGTGCTGCCGCTGCTGTCGGTCATCACTATGTTCCTGTCCACCCACATCAGCATGAAGGCTTCCGGCCAGCAGATGCAGGGCAGCATGAAGCTGACCATGTACATGATGCCGCTGATGTACCTGTTCTTCTGCTTTACCTTCCCTCTGGCATTCTCTCTGTACTACGTCATTTCCAACATCGTTATGACCGTACAGACCCAGGTCATGCGCAAGTTCTACGACCCTGAGAAGATGCGTAAGGACGTGGAAGCGGAGATCGCCGCAAAGCGCAAGCAGGAAAAGCGTGGTGTGAAGAACACCACCATCACGGTGACCGACCCCAAGACCGGCAAGACCATGGAGAAGAACCTTTCTGCCAGCGAGATGAACAAGCGCCGGCTGGAGTATGCCCGTCAGCTGGACGCCGAGCGCTACAAGGACGAGCGCACCGTGCCGCTGAGCGAGCTTGACAAGCAGGATAAACAGTAACAAGGGAGGTAAACGGTTATGATCCGTACACAGGAATCCACCGGCAAGACGGTGGACGAAGCCCGCGCCAAAGCCTGCGCCCTGCTGGGCGTGCAGGCCGACGATCTGAATGTCAGCTATGAAGTGCTGGAAATGCCCCAGAAGACCGGTTTTCTGGGCTTAAAGACCACCCCCGCCAAGGTGCGTGTGAGTGTGGAACTGCCGGATGCCCCCGCCGCTGCACCCGCAAAGCCGGTGGCAGAGCAGCCTGTTGAGACTGCCGCCCCCGTGCAGGAGACTGCTCCTGTGGCAGAGGAAGTTCCCGCTGTTGCGGAGGAGCCTGCCGCTCCCGCCGCAGAGCAGACCCCCGCTGCCCAGCAGCCCGCCGAAGCTGCCGAGGAGGCAGAAGAGGTGGAGGTGCCCATCGTCATCGAGGAGAACGCCAAGGTGAAGGCCGCTGTGGACTATCTGCGGGAGGTCATCACCCTGATGGGCGTGGAGAATGTGACCTTCAGCGCCGTGCAGAAGGGCGAAGCCACCATCATCCGTCTGGACGGTGAAAAGCTGGGTGCCCTCATCGGCCGCCGCGGCGAAACCATGGAGAGCCTGTCCTATCTGGCAAGCCTTGTGGCAAACCGTCTGGAGGGCGATTACATCAAGCTGGGTCTGGACGTTGCCGGTTACCGCGACAAGCGCGAGAGCGACCTGACCGCACTGGCACAGCGCATTGGCGCCAAGGTGCGCAAGACCGGCCGCAGCTTTGCCATGGAGCCCATGAACCCCTACGAGCGCCGCATCATCCACTCTGCCATCAGCAAGATGGAGGGTGTGCGCAGCGAGAGCAAGGGCGAGGGCCGTGACCGCCGCGTGGTCATCTACTCCACCGCACCGGATGCTCAGACCGAGAATACCTACGGCGAGCGCCGTGGCCGTGGCGGCAACCGGAATGGCCGTCGTCCCGGCGGCAACCGCAACGGCGGTTATCGCGGTGAGCGCCGCAGCAATGGCGGCTACCGTGGCAGCCGCAGCGGTGCACCCCGCGGCCCGCGTCCCTCCGGTGTGCCGGAGCGTACCTACGCCCCCCGCGACGCCGAGAGTGCAGCACCCGTAGCACCCAAGCGCACCGAGCGCGTGGATGACTTTGCAGATTTCAGCTTCGGCAAGATCGAGCTGTAAACTGTAACCCGAAACAGAACCATGAAGCGCCCCGCATTTCCGGTGGAAATGCGGGGCGCTTTTTTGGTTTCACAGGAGGGGGTCGTGGAGTAAAACGGCATTTGCAGCGCCGCTTTCTGCGAAAGCGCAGCGCTGCGGGAAAAGTCTGCACAGGTTTTCAGCGGGCTGAACCCTCTCAGCTTCGCTGCGCTCAGCACGGTACGATGCGGTCTATCTCTGCTAGAAATTCGCGTTTCTTTGTCAGCACCTGCGACAACTCATCGCTCAGCGCCGACAGACTCATTTATTTGTTCATATCTGTATTATATCACTTCTGTGGTTATATTGCCATTGTGCGGTATTGCCTTAGCTTGCAATTCTGCCTTCTGCCTTTCCGTTAGAAATATAATGTTCGTAGTATTTCACATTACTATTGCCAAACGCTGCTACAAGATCCGGGTTATTTGTCTTATAGGCAGCCAGGTTGAACTGATAATTTCCCTGCCGCCCCTCTTTCATGCCATTTGTAACAAAATGCTCAAAAAGTGCTTTCTGATTTGTCCCAAATACCTCTGCAAGGTCAGGGTTCAGTTTCAGATAATCCTTGTAATTGTAAACTGCTTGGTACTGTGCCAACTGCTGTACAAACGGCGGGTTCTGCAACCGTATTCCCCGATGAGCGCCATTATCGGCATTTCTTACAGTTTCTCTACTTCCATCCATATAAGTAACTACCGCATAATCCACATTAATGTGGTCGATAATATTGCTTGTCCACATTACGTTATCAAATCTGCATCCGCCGTCACATGTTGCATTTTGAACCTCATCTTCGGACAGATATGTACAACTGTCAATGTTGTTTGTATCTGGCATAACAAAGAAATTCCCATACGAATCACAATAAACCCTCGTCAAAACGTCATCTTCTCCAATTGATACGGCATAGTCCGACTCTGTATAGTATTTAAACGGACTATCATCTGAGAAATTCTGATCCATATACAACTGTGCCCCATTATTTCTCGCCACTCGAAAAGGTTCTATTGGCCCAACTACTGTTAATTTTTTTGTCGCCACGCCCGGAATAGGGTCTCCGACGCGATTGTATGCAGTTGCATAGAAATCAACATATTTCATTGTTTTGTTCGTATTATTGCGGCTATAAATTGTCGGGTCGCATACATAATTATCTTCCCAGTTGACCTGCATTGTTATAATTTCAATACTCGGTTTTTTAGCCGCAAATGCACTGCCACAGAAGCACATACACAGCAGTACTATTGTAAGCAGTGCAGCAGAAAGTTTTCTTTTCATGTCGATTCCTCCTTCTATGGAAAGCCTTTCTTGTCATCAGTATACCGCTGTTTAAACTAATTTTCAATTTGTTTTTTGTGAAATTTCTTAAAGATTATCGCATGTTACCGTTAAAAATATGGACGCTGCTTTTTGCAACAGCCCCTTGACTCCCTCAGTCAAAACCTGACGGTTTTGCCAGCTCCCTCTGGGAGGGAGCCTCTGGCGCGCCCGGACGTTTTGCACTTTAGCCAAAAACTTCGCCGCCATGCCAAAGGCCCCATCTCCGAAGATGACTTCCCCCGGAGCGGGGGAAGATGTCGCGCAGCGACAAAAAGGGGAATCTGGCATCGAGCAAAGCGAGATGACTGGGGGAGTTTCTCGCGGGGTAAACCCTCTCCGCTTCGCTGCGCTTAGCAGCTCCCCCGAAGGGGGAGCTTTTCGCCATCTGGCGGTAAGTAGAGCAAAACCTCCCCCTTTCGGGGGAGGTGGCATCGCCGTAGGCGATGACGGAGAGGGTTCAAGCCGTAAAGTTTAGCACTAAAGTATTAAGTACAAAGAGAAAGTACCCGCCATTTTCGATCTCTTTTTCCACAAACATTTTGGAAGATGTGGAAAAACCGCGCGGCGGGTGTATCTTTTTGCGCAAAAACGTGGTAAAATAAACTGTAAAATCAGAAAGTGTGCGCTGCGGCAGGTCTGCCGTACCGGGCGCACCAGCACAGCGCACCCGCAGGACGCGTGCGCGGAAAGGATGCAGTATGCAGGGATCGACCATTGCCGCCATCGCAACGCCCCCCGGGGCGGGCGGCATTGCCGTGGTGCGCCTGTCCGGCGCAGAGAGCTATGCCGTGGCTGCCCGGGTGTTCCACCCGGCAAACCCGGCAAAAAAGGTGGAACAGGCTAAGGGCTACACCGCACTGTTCGGGCATTTCGTGGACAGGGAAGAAGCCTTTGACGAGGGCGTTGCCCTGTTTTTCCGCGCGCCCCACAGCTACACCGGCGAGGATGTGGTGGAGCTTTCCTGCCACGGCGGCAGCGCGGTGGCGCGGCGGCTGGTGGAAGCCTGCCTTGCAGCGGGCGCGCAGCCTGCCGCCCCCGGCGAGTACACCCGCCGTGCCTTTTTGAACGGCAAGCTGGGTCTGACCCAGGCGGAAGCGGTCATGGATCTCATTGCAGCGGACGGGCGGCAGGGGGCAGCACTGGCAAATGCCGCGCTGGGCGGTGCGCTGGCGAAAAAGATCAACGCCCAGAAAGCCCAGCTGACCGCCCTGCAGGCGCATCTGGCTGCTTGGGTGGACTTCCCGGAGGAGGATGTCCCGGAGCTGGACCCCGCCCATCTGCGCACCGTGCTGGGCGCAGTGCGGGAGGAACTGGACGGCCTCATCCGCAGCTACGATGCCGGTGCGGTGCTGCGCGAGGGCGTGGACTGCGCCATCGTGGGACGCCCCAACGCGGGCAAGTCTACCTTGCTGAACCTGCTGGCAGGCTTCGACCGTGCCATCGTCACCCCGGTGGCGGGCACCACCCGCGATGTGGTGGAGCAGGCGGTGCAGCTGGGAGATATCCGGCTGAACCTCTTTGACACCGCCGGTCTGCGGGAGACCGAGGACGCCATTGAAGCCGAGGGCATCCGCCGAAGCTGGAAAAAACTGGAAGAAGCTGGGCTGATCTTAGCCGTCTTTGACGGCTCCGAGCCGCCCAGCCGGGAGGACTTGGCGCTGGCGCAGCGCTGCGCGGGCCGTCCCGCCATCGCCCTTGTCAACAAGGAGGACAAGCCCACCCGGTTTGATGCAGAGCTCATCGCCCCGTATTTTGCCATGGTGCTGCCGGTCTGCTGCCGGGAAGAGGGGAGCCGCAAGGTCATCGCCGCTGCGGTGGCGCGGCTGCTGGGCACGGGCAGCATCGACCCCCACGCCGCCAGCCTGTCCGGGCAGCGGCAGCTTTCTGCTGCCCTCCGCGCCCGGGACGCCGTAGCCGGTGCACTGGATGCCGCAGCAGGCGGCTTTGGGCTGGATGCTGTCTCGGTCTGCGTGGATGATGCGCTGGACGCGCTCTGCGACCTGACCGGCGAAAACGCCTCGGAAGCCGTCATCGAACAGGTGTTCGAGCGGTTCTGTGTGGGAAAATAAATTCAAATCATTGATTAGAGGAAACCCGAAAGTATATGAACCACTTAGGAGATTATGATGTCATCGTCATCGGCGCTGGCCATGCGGGCATCGAAGCCGCCCATGCAGCTGCTGTGCTGGGCGCAAAAACGGCTGTCTTTACCATGAGTCTGGACGCCATCGGCAATATGCCCTGCAACCCCAGCATCGGCGGCACCGCCAAGGGCACGCTGGTGCGGGAGGTGGACGCACTGGGCGGCGTGATGGGTCTGGCGGCAGACGCTACCTATCTGCAAAGCCGGATGCTGAACAAGGGCAAGGGCCCTGCCGTGCACGCACTGCGGGTGCAGACCGACCGCCGCCGCTACAACGAATACATGAAGCACGCGCTGGAACAGACGCCGGGTCTGGCCATCCATCAGGCCGAGGTGGTGGCGCTGGAAGTGGAAAACGGTCATGTGAAGGGCGTTGTCACCCAGCTGCACGGCGAGTACACCGCCAAGTGCGTGGTGCTTGCCACCGGTACGAACCTCGGCGGCAAAATATTCGTGGGCGATGCGTGGTATGCTTCCGGCCCGGACGGGATGCACGCCGCCAACGCCCTGACCGACAGCCTGAAAGCCGCCGGTCTGCCGCTGCGCCGGTTCAAGACCGGCACGCCCGCCCGGGTGCACCGCCGCAGCATTGATTTTTCCAAGCTGGAATGCCAGCCCGGCGACCCGGACAGCGAACTGCAGCCCTTCAGCTTTTTGACCGATGCACCCATGCACAACAAGGTGGAGTGTTGGATCGCCTACACGAACCCCGAGACGCATAAAATCATTCTGGACAATATCCAGCGCAGCCCGCTGTACGGCGGCATGATCGAGGGTGTCGGCCCGCGCTACTGCCCCTCCATCGAGGACAAGGTGGTGCGCTTCTCCGGCAAGGATCGCCACCCGCTCTTTGTAGAGCCTTGCGGCGAGAACACCGAGGAAATGTATCTGCAGGGCGCATCCAGCAGCCTGCCGGAGGACGTGCAGAACGCCTTTTACCACAGCATCAAGGGCTTTGAGCATCTGGAGATCATGCGCCCCGCCTACGCCATCGAGTACGACTGTGTAGACCCCACCAGTCTGGAAGCCACGCTGGAAAGCAAGGTGGTGCGGGGTCTGTACGGGGCAGGGCAGTTCAACGGCACCTCCGGCTACGAGGAAGCCGCCGCGCAGGGTCTGCTGGCGGGTCTGAATGCCGCCCGCAACGCGCTGGGCTTAGAGCAGCTGGTGCTGCCCCGGCACACCAGCTATCTGGGCACACTGGTGGACGATCTTGTGACCAAGGGCGTCATGGACCCCTACCGCATGATGACCAGCCGCAGCGAGTACCGGCTGACCCTGCGGCAGGACAATGCCGACCAGCGTCTGACCCCCATCGGCAGGGAATACGGCCTTGTGCAGGATGACCGCTGGGCAAAGTACCAGCACACCCAGAACATATTGGAAGCCGAGCGCCGCCGCCTGCACGAGACGCATCTGCGCACCGCAGACCTGCGTGCCGCCATGGAAGCCGCCGGTCTTGCCCCCGCCGCCGAGGGCGGCATTGCCGAGGAGCTGCTGCGCCGCCCCGAGATCAGCTACCCGCTGGTGGCGGGCATCATCGGCTGGGGCGAGGAGATCACCCCCATGCTGGCGGAGCGGCTGGAAACGGAGATCAAGTACGCCGGTTACATCGCCCGACAGGATCGGATGATCCGGGAGGTGGCACGCCACGAAAAGACCCTCATCCCGGAGGATTTCGAGTATGCCGCCCTGACCGGCCTGACGCTGGAAGCCCGGGAAAAGCTTGCCCGCATCCGTCCCCGCAATCTGGGGCAGGCGGGGCGCATCCCCGGCGTTTCGCCCTCCGATGTGGCGCAGCTGAGCATCGCACTGGCAGGGAAACGATAAGAACCCCCTCAGGCACGGCTTGCACCGTGCCAGCTCCCCCAAGGGGACGCCTTTGCGCACTACCGGAAAGTTTCCCGCCACCGCCAAAAGCCGTCCCCTTGGGGAAGGTGGCATCGCCGTAGGCGATGACGGAAGGGGTGGTTCCCAGTCCGACTTGTTTAAAATAGCGCGGTTACGCTTGAATAAGATGAAAATATATACGAAGATTTGTGATTCGCAATTCTTTGTATAAGAGATATCCCCCAACCACCCGACAGAAAGGACAACACCAATGATCGACAAACAGCGTCTGGAAGCAAAATGTTCCACATGGAACATCACCCTTACCGGCACCCAGCTGGATCAGCTGGATGCCTTTGCCCAGATCCTTGTAGACTACAACCAGAAGGTCAACCTGACCGCCATCACCGACCCGGAGGGCATCGAGGACAAGCACTTCCTCGACAGCCTGCTCTTTGCCTCTCAGCCTGAGGTGGCAGGGAAGATGGTGGATGTCGGTGCAGGCGCGGGCTTCCCGGGCATCGTGACGAAGATTTTCAAGCCCGGGTTGGAGCTGACCCTGATGGAACCCACCGGCAAGCGGGTGGAGTTTCTGAAATACGCCTGCGGCCAGCTGGGCCTTACCGGTGTGGAGTTCGCCAAGGAGCGCGCCGAGGAAGCTGCTCGCAAGGCGTGGCGTGAACAGTTCGATTTGGCTTCGGCCCGCGCGGTGGCGGCTCTGCCCATGCTGGCAGAATACTGCCTGCCGCTGGTGAAGGTGGGTGGAAACTTCCTTGCCATGAAGGGCGCTTCCGGCGAAGAAGAGCTGGCCGCAGCTCGGGGCGCCATCAAGAAGCTGGGCGGCGAGTACAAAGAGACCCGCACCCTCCAT
>PPYE01435150.1_pt1 | contig 10626 bp, 13 predicted proteins | sample 1559881 | NCBI WGS metagenome assembly PPYE01 (sample SAMN08240022, study PRJNA423297) | Human gut metagenome, whole genome shotgun sequencing project.
GTGATGTAGGTGTGCCGCAGCTGATGCGGTGTCACTTCAAAATCCAGGCTATATACCACATGGCCGTTATTCCTGGCTTTTTCTCCAAGTTTCGGGTAAAGCATATATTTTACATACTTTCCGTCCACAAGTTTTCTGGCCATTCTCGGCTTTGCAGTCCGCGTCACAATATACTGCCACAGCCGCTTAAACTGTGTATAGGATAGCGGATCACCGTCCCGATTGGCAATCACATAATCCGAAGTGGATTTTTTCTTTGCATCTTTCAGACATTCAACCAGACAGACCGGGAGAGGAATGTTTCTTTGTGCCGCTTTGGTCTTTAGCTCGGTAAGAATGACCGGCCTGTTATGTTCTGTGTGCCATGCCCGCCGTACCGTTAAGTACGGAGCCTCTGCATCCAGATACACAGAATCCCATTGCAGCGCCAGGATTTCTTCCCGGCGCAGACCGGCATATAAACCGATCATCACAAATACATAGGGCGGCAAATCCCGGATCGTGTCCAAAAGCCGCTCAACCTGTTCATCCGTCAATGCCTGTCTTTCTTCCTGGGGAACTCCTCCCTTTGCATCCAGGTATATGGTCGGGTCCTCGTCAATCACATGGCTCTCCTTGGCCGCCCGGAAAATGGACTTGCAGAGAATCACCACAGACTTATAAACCGAAGCCGACTTCTTGGAAACAGGTACGAGGGCAAGTTGGATGTCATCCAGGGATACATCAGCCATTCTCTTGTCTCCCAGCCCTCCAATAATGTGCCGCCGCACCTTAGAGGTATAATCTGTCAAGGTGGTGGCCCGAACATGGACGGACTGCATCAGCAGCCACTTCTCACAGTACTCAGCAACCGTAGGCGATCTTCGACGAAACGTAGTACTGTCAATCTGCTCTAACGCCTCCAGTTCCTTGTCATAAAGCTTTTCGGGCGTCTTTGCATAAAGCGCCACTCTGTTTCCATCCGAATCTTCGACTCTGGTTCTATAATATTCAATGCCGTTAAGCACGACCGTACCATATTGAGGAATTGCCCTTTTTCTTTTTGCCAATTCCGTCACCTCCTAAGAATAATGTCCAGCGCTGTACCTTTGTTTTATCAGACATATTAGGTTCCAGCAAGGATACGGAACAGCTCAAGCTCGGACACTTCGCAGCTTGCGGTATGTAGCGCTTTTTTCCACTGGCTTTGCACGATGGGTGCATTTTGCGATATACTCCTGAAGGCCAGCATCTGTAAAGTACACGCAACCATTTTGCACATACTGAACATAGGAAATTAGCCCACTGTTTCGAGCTGCATCCAAAGTGGCAATGCTAATCCCCAGTAATTTGGCAGCCTCTTTCCGCGAAATCAATTTTTCCATAGGTGGTCCCCCTTTCTGTCAAAGATGTGGTTGTTGCTTTCAAAATCACATGAATGCGCTGGCAACCGAAGCTGCCAGCGCATGGTATCTGACTTTGAAAAATTTACTCGCCACATTTGCCACGCACCCCTGGCGATGGGGACATTCCGGTCTCCGCTGGCGCGGCTGTCATAACTCCACAGCGTCGTTTTACTCGTGCGCCGCAGAGTTCCCCCCAAGTCTTTAGGAGGCCGTGAGGAAGTATCTTTAACCCCTATGCAGTCATCGCGCCCTGAAATGCCACTTTCGGGTATCAGGCTGACGTGGATCGCTCGGAACAGTCCTATTCATCACCTCCTGGGGCTGTCCATCTTCGCGGCGTGCCTGATTCGCTCGTACATAGGTTATGTACCGGAAATGCCGTCTATGAAATTGTCAAGCTCCACATTGGGAGAATGTTCTTCCCTCAATGGGTAGGCACTGATACGCTTCATTTGTTAAGTGTTATTCAAAAATTTTTTTATTTTTTTAAATCTTTGTGCAACAGCACTTCTGGAACAATGCCAAAGACGTGCTACATCAATTTGACGATAACCATCCACAAAAAGTAATGTCAATAGCTCCAAATCTTTCTTCGACAGCTTCTTCAATCTCAACAGTAGTTGTTCGTTTTCCACCGAAGCCAACCATCCATATCGCGTTTGATCAATCTTATCAACATCCCATTGATAAGATAACGATGCAAACTTTCGGAACAGCTGTGATTGACCACATACTTCATCATATTGTTCACAAGGTATTGGTTGCGTATGGTTTTGAAAAACCCTTTGACTGCAAAACCATGCCCAGTCATATTCTTTCATGGCAGCAATCTGTTCTTCGCTCATCCCTGCATCACAATACTCAACTTCTAAACGCTTCCATCTACTATCAAACTTCTTTTTCTCATATCCATAATTAAATCCCATTATTAACCTCCTGTAGATTCAATTTGCAAAATTCACCATGCAAACTAAAATCAGGAGGAGATCGACAACGAGAATCTCTGGGTTGTTTTCCATCCCCAGAAACAAAAATGCCAGCTGATCTTAAGGACCAACTGGCATTTTTATTCGCGCACAAAGAAAACGCATTATTAAGATTTTATAAGTACAACAAGTATACCAAGCACAATTCGATACCAACCAAACACCTTAAAATCATGTTTTTTGATAAAGTTCATTAGGAATTTAATTACTAAGACAGATACCGCAAATGCCACAGCCATACCGAGAACAAGAGCGAGCAGTTCTGCACTTGTAAATTCAAACCCGAATTTTAACAGCTTAAAAGCACTTGCTCCAAGCATAGTAGGTACTGCGAGGAAAAAAGTAAACTCTGCTGCTGCCACTCGTGAAACTCCTATGAGTAAAGCACCTATAATCGTTGCTCCCGACCGTGATGTGCCGGGTATAAGTGATAACACTTGAAATGCCCCTATCAAGATTGCTGTTTTATAGCTGATGTCAGAAAGTGCCATAGTAGTAGGAGTACGCTTTTTATTCCAATTTTCTATGAGAATGAATAACAAACCATAAAAGATTAACATGATTGAAATCACAATGGGGGTTTGGAGGTAAGCATCCAAATAATCATCAAATAGAATCCCCATAATAGCTGACGGTACACAAGCTACCGCAACCTTGAACCACAACGAGAAAGTATCCTTTTTAACAATTGACTGTGCTTTGTTCTTAAATTGAAAGGGAAACATCTTGTTCCAAAACATTACAACCACTGCGAGTATAGCTCCAAGTTGAATAACAACAAAAAACATTTCTTTAAATGCTTCGCTCATATTAAGTGTGATAAATTCGTCCACAAGAATCATATGTCCTGTGCTGCTGATAGGTAGCCACTCAGTAATACCCTCAACAATTCCAAGAAAAATAACTTTTAAAATTTCTATAAAATCAAGTACCATTATTTCAAATCCTCCTTTTTAAAATGATGAAAGGTCATAAGAAAACCAACTGCTGATACAAGAATAATAATAGATACAGACAGCAGTGTAGGATAGCCGGTACTCTGAAGTTTACCCTGCACCAAGAAATAGGTGGCTGTCCACGGATACAACGCTCCCCATTCTTGATTTGAAAGTGCGGCACTTCCCATGACAATCACGGCAGAGCCAATCATCGGGGCGACAAATCCTTTTGTTTTCATAGCAACAAACACAAAAGGAGAAACTGTTAAAAACATCAGGATACTGCCAAACAAAAACTTGGGGAGCCATACTATTGCCACTAGTAAGCTATATCCCTCCAATGTAAAGACAGCGTCATATAGCCCACAAACGATAAATATACCTGCCCATGTTACAAGGGTTAGCATAACAATCCAAAGAAGCAGGGTGCAAAATTTTCCAATTAATAGTTTTGTCCTTGAAATGGGTATGGGCAATATGGTTTTGAGGGTGCTTTCTGTGTACTCTCTGCTAAACAAGTAAGCTGCAATTGCCACATATATCATAATGTTTACCAGCAGCATGATATACAGTACACTGTCGCTGTATATGTCAGACAAGGTAAAGATAATCTCCGGCTTATCAAAATGTGTTTGCAAGGCTTCTATTAACATCAAAAGTGGGGTAGATAATACCCCTGCCACACTAATTAGCACCATTTTTGAACGCTTTAGTTTTAATAATTCACAAGAAATAAGATTAAGCAATACCGCCACCTCCAATCAGTTTAGAAAAGTAGTCCTCTAAGTTTTCCTCACTATCATTTATCCTTGTCACGAGCAGTCCATTTCGTGCAAATTCTCGATTGATTTCTCCAACACTTTGGCTAAAGTCATAAATTCTCACCGTACCGTCCTGCACTGTAAAATCCGTCATGTGGTAGTGGTTTTCTAAAATCTTTCCGGCTATCTCACTGTCAGATAAATCAAATTGAATGTATTTTCGATTCCTTTTGTGAAGCTCGGATATATTCACTTCCTCTACTAAATGCCCCTCGTGCATAACGCCGATAATATCTGCTATCTGTTCAATCTCGCTTAAAACATGGCTTGAGATAAAAATGGTAATGCCATGATTGTGACTAAGTTCAGATAAAAATGAGCGTATTTCAACTATTCCAATGGGGTCAAGTCCGTTAATCGGTTCGTCAAGTATTAAAAGCTCCGGCTCGTGCATAATGGCGGCGGCAATACCAAGCCGTTGCTTCATTCCGAGGGAATAATCGGAAAAGACTTTTCTTTTCTCCTTATGCAGCCCCACAACTTCAAGAGCTTTTTCTACTCCACTTTTAGATACTCCCCCTCGCAGTTTAGCGAGAATTTGCAAATTCTCATACCCTGTTAAATTACTGTAAAATCCCGGTGTTTCGATAATAGAGCCTACTTTGCTATAAAGGGTATGGATATTTTCCTTATAGTTTGTGCCAAACAAGCGTACCGTTCCCTCCGTTGGGAAAGCAAGCTGCAACATCATTTTCATTGCTGTGGTTTTGCCTGCTCCGTTTCTGCCGAGCAAACCATAAATTTTGCCCTTTGGCACATGAAGATTTACCTTATCGACAACGGTGGCTGTTCCGTATCGCTTCGTAAGATTTTCTGTTTCAATGATATAATCCATATTTGATTCTCCTTTCCGTGGGTTGCTGTTCTTGTTTTCGCTGACCACAATCTTATTATCCACGAGTATTGCATAGAAGCCAAGAAATCTACCGTCACAATGCCGACACAATAGATGTCAGCACGAAAAAAGCTCCGACACTTATCGTGTCAGAGCCTATTTTAAAGGGTTTATGGCATTTTACTTTGTTTGGGTTTGCTTTATCCAGACAAATATTTTAGCAACAAATAGCAGAAACATAAGGGCGGTTACATAGGGTTGTCTTGCCGCAGCGAAGAAGCAGATAAAAAGCGTACTCAGCACGAGAGAGCATTTTGTGATTATGTTGCTCCATGATTCCTTTTCAAAACAAACACACATCAGTTTCGCTATCCCAAGTGCAATCAAAACAATAAAAACAATCCAATAGATTGCAAGATATATTGGGGTAGTGTCTGTAAATGAAAGTAGATTGACAGAATAAATATATCCGTCAACAAGGTTTGTTCCTGCGTTAAGTTCTTTCCAGTCCTAAGCTGTTGTAGCTTTTCATTAAATTCCATGATTCTCCTCCTGTTTGTTCCTTGTTTTCATACGTCCATCAACGGGTTTTTCTGCATCTTTTGGTATCATCCATGCACGACCAAATTTTTCAGTTCCGTCAATGCGATTTTCCTCACATAATTTTTGTATCCGTCTTTCCGATATGCCCCATTTTTCAGAAGCGGCTTTCACAGAAATGTAATTCATAATATCAACTTCCTTTCGCAAAGAGTATATAATTATTATATACGGAATGACGAATAATAGCAAGTTTCTCTCCACTAATACGAAATTATACACTACTAAACATAAAATCATACTTCGTTCAAATATCATCACCCGAAATGTACAATGATATAGGATGATAGAACAGGGGGCAGCACCCAAGGCTTAACAAATTTTATCTCATTACTACCTTGCTTGACATCTCTGTAGACCAGTTCTTTTTTCCATGCAATGAAGATGGCGACAACAATCGCCGCAAACAAGTTGATGTACTGTTGAATGATATGGAAGAAAAGGAGCTTATCGTGATGGAAGCTACGGCTCAAGGCTTGAAAAAGGCAAGAGAAACTGCGGAATAATTAACGCTGTTTTCGTAAGCCAAGCCAACTGAAAAAAGTGCGACACCTACACAGGCTATCGCACTTTTTAGGTTATTTTTTTATTCTCCACACAAATCATAAAGCTGTTCACATCGGTTTTGAATATCTAAGATTTCTGTTTCGGTTAAACTCCTGCGGTTATGAGTAAGTTGTTGCTCTAAAAAATCACGATAGCCATCAAGTAAGGCATCCCGTAAAAGCTCGGGGGCTTTGCAATGTTCCACACCAAACCATTGCTCATCTTTTTCATCCCAAATCATAACGGTGTATCCTCGCTTAGTGTTCACCACCTCCAAAACACTATCTTTATTTAGGTAATCGTTGAATACTTCTAAAACCTTTTCAAAGGTCATCATTTTATCAGCCCTTTCATATTTTAGGTGCTTATATGTAAGTAGTTTATATACTTATTACGACTATGATAATAAAAGTAAATCATCGTGTAAAGGATACGGATATTGTTTGCGAACAAAAGTGGCAAGCAATGCCGGTGTTAATACACTCGGCCCACAGAGGGAAAAATCCTGACGTGATTTCCCCCTCTGCTTTGCTTGTTGAGGGCAGCGCCCCCAAGCCCCTTTGAACGCAGAATTTCATTCTGCGGCTACGCGTCCGATGGACGCTTATGACCATGACCGGCTTACCGCTGGCCGTGGTCTTTTTCTTGTTCTTTTTTCTGTTCCTCATCCATTTTCAGCAGCCGATCCACATTGGCCTTTGCCGTCAAAAGTTCCCGCATTTCCTCACGGGAACGCCGGTACTCGGCGTAGGTTTTCTTCTTTTCCTCCAGCAGTTTGGCATACTCAGATTGCAGGTCTTTGACCTTGGGCAGCTTCTTCACTCCCATCTCATCAAAGGCATTTTTTGCCGCCTGATGGAGCAGAATTTCTTGCTCATGTTCCTCCCGAAATTTTCGGGAATAACCGGCCTTGCGATAGGCAACATAGGTCTCGCGGGTCTTGGCATAATTAACGATATGGGTACGCAGGACGGCGATCTCTGCCATGCGTTTCTCCGTCGCCTTAATCTGCGCTGACAGCTCATTGTGATGGGCGGTAGCCGCCACCGCTTTTTCTTCCAGCTCTGTATAGTCCAGTAGGTGATGTTCGGTAAGGTACCCGGCTCCCAGCTTGTCATCCATACGGGCTACATTCTTCCAGCCGGGAGCTTTAAGGCGGATTGCTTTCCCGCGCCGAGATACCTCGCAGCCCATCTCGGAAAGCAGTTGCAGAAGTGTGTCAAAGTCTGCTGGCTTTTGCTCCAGCGCCCGGTCAATCATCACCCGTAGCTGTTCCCGATGGGAGGGCTTGGCTTGTTCGCCCAGCCACTTGTTGTAGCTTTTTCCGTGGGGCTTGGGGTTCTCCACAATGGATAGTCCGTTCTCGATACAAATGGTGTCACTTAAACGTCGAACAGCTCTGGTGCTTCCCCAAAAGTTACGGAACTTCCGGTCACAATCCATATTGACCGCCGACCAGATGATGTGATTATGAATATGCGATTTGTCGATGTGGGTGCAGACCACAAAGGAATGATTGCCTTTGGTGAACCGCCTGGCAAATTCTATGCCCAGCCGGTTGGCTTCCTCCGGTGTGATCTCTCCGGGCCTGAACGACTGGCGCACATGGTAGGCGATCACATCATCTGTACCGCGCACTCGTCCGGTGGCGGCAATATACTGCCGCTTTGCCAACAGAAACTCTGCATCAGCAGTGCGGCTGTCACATCCATAGCTGGTAATCAATTTTCCGTTGTCGGTCTTTTGGGGATTTGCCACATAGTCAATAATATCGCTGATGGCACGGCTCTCAGTCCGACCCTTGCCGATATGCAGCGGCATGATGCGTGTGGTTGCCATAAGGGAGACCTCCTTTCCAAAAAAGAAACGGCCTGCATGGTGGCTCCTTTGATAATCTCCATGGGAGATTCAGCAAGCGGTTTATTGTCATTTGCTCCGCTTGCTTCTCCGGCGGCAAAGAAGCACAGGATTTACAGACGTGCGCCGCATGACCTTTGCCGGAAAATTTTTCATTAGCCTTATATTCTCCGCAGACTTTACAATAATGGCCGTGCTTCTTCATAGGCTCGATTCCTTTTCACTGAGAGCGTATAAACTGCGCACCGCCCCCATGATGATGTTCCACTCCAGATCTGCCGCATAGGAAAATTTTTTGCGGTACGATTCCCAAAGTTTCTGCATAACCGAGCTGTTCTCCACTTCCTCAAAAACTTCGGCAGCTTCTGCAAGATGTCGTTCTGTCCCGCGTTTGTGAGCAGTGGCCCGCAGCGCATCATGGAGAATCTGAGGGTCCAATGTATTCCCATGCAGCTGTTCCAGAATATAAATGTCATAGAAATCTCTCATGCGGGTGTTGGTGGTAGTTCTGGTAATGATCGTTTCCAGCTTTTCGGCCAGAACCGTTTCCAGATTGTACGCCCAAATATCAATGGAGCGATCTTCCAGCATCAGCTTGAAAGAGTAGCGGATCTCCCTGGGGGTAATGGCATCCCCTGTGGAAATGTCAATCTTCAAAGGCGTCACCACACCGTCAAAGGTTGTAGTCATATTTACGCGAATCCCCGGATATTCCGCCTCATCCATAATCTCCGAAATACTTTTCAGCTGGAATTTGACGCCATCATCAAGCGGGACACTCACAATAGCGGAAATCAAATTCTCTATGTCCTCCACATTGACATTGGCTCCTTTTACAGTAGCGTCCAAATCCATCGTGGAACGGGCATCCAGACCAACCATAGCCGCTACCAGCATACCGCCTTTCAGAATAAATTTGTCACGATATTCAGAAAGGGAGATACGCTCCAGAAAACGCTCCATCATGTAGTTCCGCATCAAGAGCTGGGCGTCCGCAGATTTTTTTCTGGAAAGATTGCGGATCAGATCCTTCAACTGCCTTGCTGTTTTTATCATAAAAGCACCTCCAAATACTGCCGCAGAATTTTTTCTACCCGGAACATACCGGCATACCGCATCAATGTCCGCAGGTCTTTGTCTTTTCTTCTGGCATACATCTTTAATGCCCCTTGAAAAGTCTGCATCTCCATGTTGTTCCTGCTGCGGAGCAGGTCGCAGATGGTGCGCTCCAGGTCATAGACAGGAACTGTATGCCCAAATGGTGTCTGAGCCGTTGTCAGGCCCACCCCATGCAGTTCCGCCTTAATGGTGAATACCTGTACGCCCTCTGCTTTCAGCTTGGAGGGATTATATCCGGTCTTGACTGTGACCGTATATTCCAGCGGCTCGCGGTCTGTCAGATCGTGAAAAAATAAAGCTGTCTCATGGGAAAACACTGCCTGTTCGACCCGCAGATGAAGTAAGTACATGGCATCGACCCAGGCATCCTTGGAAAGATAAATTCCATGCGCGACCCGCTCCAATTCCCGTGAGTGCACATAATCATAAAAAACAGGCTTAGAAATACCAGCAGATACTACTTGAGCTGTTCGCAGCATCCCATCCTGTGTTTCCAGCAGCTGATCCAGCTGTTCAAATTGTCCCACCGTACCACTTCCTTTCACACTAATATTATAAGCAATATTAGTTCAAAAGTAAAGTGATGAAAATTCGGCATAATTTTACCGACAGCTTAACGTTCAACAGTTTTGGAAATATGAAGTGGCAGCAAAATAGACAACCTCAGCTGCCCATTTCATCACGATATGAAATAATCTGCTTCTTTTTCTGTTTGGCACACCGTAACGTTGTGGCTGCTCCGCCCCAATCATGGAGAACATAGGCCACCACTACATCGGCGGACTCTACCATCCAGCGATTTCTATGAGAAATCGAAAAACGGCGCGGTACGTTTTCCAGCGGTGGATACACGGTACTGTCATAGCCAGAAACATCCCGGCCAGTGTTCAAATATGCCAATACAAGAACCAGCTCGATTTGCGGATACTTTTTCTTTTGTTCCCGTAAAATAGACGCTGCTAAACTGTCGAACTCTCCATATCCTCCAAGATAAAAAGTTGTTGCTCCTTGCTCAATTAGGTCTTGTGTTACATTGCGAAGCCAATTCGCAATATTGTCTGCCTTTGTGATTTGCGAATGGCCACAAAAAGTTACGTTCATACGATGGCACCCCTATTACCATCATACTGCAAATAGCTCTATTAGTACAGGTACAGGGACCAATTTTAGCAAAACTGCCCATATACTAAATATAGTACAGTCACAGGGGCGGTGTATAGAATGAAGCTAAACGAGGCGGTAAGCAAACGTCTGTTAGAATTACTAGATGAAAGAAAAATGACACAATATCAACTGTATATGAAAAGCGGTGTTCCCAAGTCTACGATTGGAAATGTCATCAACTGCTCGTATGATTCGGTTAAGCTACGGATCATTCATGAGATGTGCCAAGGAATGGGGATTGGGATAGATACCTTTTTTGCATCGCCGCTTTTTCAAGAAGATAACCTAGAACCATAAAACCTCCGACGAAATTCGTCGGAGGTTTTCATATTATCCATAAACCAAATCTTGAATGATAAACTTCAAGTCCTGTAC
>PPYE01209443.1_pt1 | contig 10622 bp, 9 predicted proteins | sample 1559881 | NCBI WGS metagenome assembly PPYE01 (sample SAMN08240022, study PRJNA423297) | Human gut metagenome, whole genome shotgun sequencing project.
GCCCTTACAGCGCCGAAAGGTGTTTTGGAGGGAGGGAATAGAATGTCTGAGATCTACGTTAAGGAAAACGAGTCGCTGGATAATGCACTCAAGCGTTTCAAGCGGAGCTGCGCCAAAGCCGGCGTCCTGGCCGACCTGAGGAAGAAGGAGTACTACCAGAGCCCCAGCGTCAAGCGCCGCAAGAAGTCCGAAGCCGCCCGCAAGAACAAGAACAAGCGCTACTATTGATGAAAAAGCTCCGTCTGAAAAGACGGAGCTTTTTTGCGGCACTTTTGTTGACAAATGTAAACTTACATGCTATCCTGAGTTTACAAATGTAAATCACCGGGAGGAAGGCATATGGCTGCTGCAAAATTGACGGAGGCGGAGTGGAGCGTGATGGACGCGCTGTGGGAGCGCGGGGAGCTGACGGGCCGGGAGGCGGCGGAGCTGCTGCGGGAGCGCTGCGGCTGGAGCCGGAGCACGGTGCTGACGCTCCTGGGCCGCATGGAGGCCAAGGGCGCCGTCTCGGGCGAGAGCGAGGGCGGCGTGAAGGTGTTCCGCCCGCTCATATCGCGCGAGGACGCCGCCGTGGCTGAGACGCGCGACTTCATCGGCCGCATCTATAACGGCAGCCTGAGCCTCATGGTGAGCGCGCTCACGAAGAAACAGGCCCTGCCAAAGTCCGAGATAGACGAGCTCTACGAGCTGCTGCAAAAACTGGAGGCGGGACACGATGGCTGAGTGGATAATCTCGTCCTCAGCGCTCATACTCGCCGTGGTGCTGCTCCGGCGCGTGCTGAGGGGCAGACTTAGCCCGCGGCTGCAATACGCGCTCTGGGCGCTGGTGCTCGTGCGGCTGCTTGTGCCGGTGAGCTTCGGCGCTGCGGGGCTGAGTGTGCAGAATCTCGTGCGCGGCGCGGACGAGAGGGCGGCGGAGCGCGTCGTGACCTATGTCAGCAATGCAGCGCCGGACCTCTCCATACCCGAGCCGGTCACCGACCTGAGCGAGCCCGAGCAGCAGCTCCAATACGACCAGGAGCTGCCGGCGCCGGTTCACGAGCCGGACGCGGCTGAGCCCGAGGCCAGGGCGGCGACCAGCACGCCGGTCACGGTGTCGGATATCCTGCGCTATGCCTGGTACGCTGGAATGGCAGTGCTCGCACTGTGGTTTTTATCAACGAACATCGCCTTCCGCGCGAGGCTCACTCGCTCCGCCCGGCGCATGGAATACCCCGGCTGCAAACTTCCGCTCTATGTCTCCGGCGCGGTGGAGACGCCCTGCCTCTTCGGCGTCGTCCGCCCGGCTGTATATCTCACGCCCGGCGCCGCCGCCGACCATGTGACGCTCACTCACAGCGTGGAGCACGAGCTGACGCACTTTCGCCACGGCGACCACGTCTGGTCGCTGATGCGCTGCCTGTGCCTCGTGCTGCACTGGTATAACCCGCTGGTCTGGCTCGCCGCCGCGCTCTCGCGCAGGGACGCCGAGCTCGCCTGCGACGAGGCCACGATCAGGCGCCTGGGCGAGGCTGAACGCGCCGCCTACGGCCGCACGCTCATAGGCATCACCTGCGGGAGCCGCCCCTCGCTTCTGCGCACCGCCACGACCATGAACTGCGGCAAAAGTGGCCTGAGGGAGCGCATAAGCCTCATCGTAAAGCGTCCCAAGACCGCCGCCTGGGCCCTTGTGATCCTCCTGCTGGCCGCCGTCTTTGTCACCGGCTGCACCTTCACCGGCGCGCAGGCCGCAGAGCCGGAGCTGGAGGGCTTCATAGCCGAAAACACCGGCCTCACGGCGGGCGAGGGCCAGTACCTCGCCGCGAGCTATGAGCTGCTGCTTGAGGAGAACAACGCATATTATGTAAACTGCTGCGTCACCGTGTTCGAGCTGGCGGAGGACCGGACGCTGACCATGGCGGAGAATGTGCTCACGCCGATGTCTCTGACGCTGAAGCGCTCCGGCGGCGGCTGGACGCAGGATGCGTTCTGGATGCCGGAGGACGGCGACTACAACGACCCGGAGCTCGAGGAGCGCTTCCCACAGGCGGCACTGGAGCGGCTGAACGAGCTTAGCAGCCGGGGCAGCCTTCCGCTGGCCATGCGCTGTTTTGAAAAGGCCGTGCCAGCCCTTGACGCCGACGTGGCGGCTGCAATAGAGCCGTACCTGTCCGAGCTCGAGGAAAGCGGCACGACCGTAGAGGACGCGAGCAGCACGCGCAACATGGCCTACGCCATGATAGCCTTCTACGGCAGCTGTGCTGTGGAGTATATGCAGGAGCAGCTCTCCCAGCCCGACCTCAGCGAAGAGCGCCGCCTGATACTCACCGAGGCCATCGCCTACGTTGAGGAAATGCGCGAGCTGGAGAGGACGAACGAGCCTGATCCCGATACGCTCGCGGGGCTCATGGCCGCCGTCACGGCTGAGGACATCAAATACATCGCCTGCGACTCCGGCAAGGTAACGGCAGAGCAGCTGGCCCCGGCCCTGAACGCCGCGGCGGCAAACCAGACGGCACTCGACACGGACGGCCTGGACACCTGGTACAGCCTGACGGCCTATCTCACAGACGAATACAGCTCCGAGGTGGAGCGCATTGAGCTCCGTGCCGGGCTGGAGGAGAACGCCGTATACGTGCGGTACAAGAGCAACACCGGGACGCGGGAAGGCAAGTTCACAGACAGCGTGCTCTACCGGCTGATACTCGACAGTTACAGCACCCTGACGAACATAGAGGCCGAGCACTACGAAAAGTACCGCGGCATGATCGAGGCGCGGGCGGCGTCGGACGTGCAGAGGGCCGAAAAATACGACGGCAGCCCCGCCTTCACGGGCTACGAGATAACGAGCTTCGAGCAGACGGACGTCTTTGAAGGCGACGGCGTGCAGTATGAGGTCTACGCCTGGAACGTGGCCTTCACCACCGGCGGCAGCACGGAGAGCATCCCCTTCGCCGGAGGCATGACCCTGGACGCCGAAGGCCGGGTCATCGGCTACGAGACGGACACCTATTTCGCCGTCAAGGTCCTGGATGACGGCAGCTACGACTACCGCTTCCTGACGGGCGAGCTCTACCAGGGCACCAACGAAGCCGCGGGCCGCGAGAACGCCAAAGCCCAGGTGCTGGCGGCGTTTGCAGAGCCGCAGACATTCACGCCCGTGGTCGCGCAGCCCATAGACGGCGTCATCTGCGTCGGCACGGAGATAAGCAGTGGAGAGCTCGTCTACTATGTACCCGGCAGCCAAGAGGAGTGGCGAAGGCTGCTGAATGAGGCTGTCCCCAAGGCACAGGGTGGAACGTACTATATAGACGGCACTGCCATGCTTGGACAGCTCATCATAGACGGAGAGCGTGAGCTCTTCTTCATCTCCGACGGCTCCCTCAGCAGTATGGGCGAAGCGTTCGTGATAAACGCACAGGACGCCGCGCCGCTTCGGGAGCTGATGGATGACGCACTGGAAGTTCTCGGCGTCTACGGCCACGTTGCGCCCTCGGATATACGCGACCTGAGCTCAGCGACGCTGGAGATCTTCGGCGGCACCGCGACGGTGACGGACGAGGCCTCGCTTGCCGAGATAGAGCGCCTGCTCTCAGCTTCTTCGGGGATATCGCCATCTAAATGCGGCTGCGGCTTGATGATGAAGCTGGAGCGGGAGGACGGCACGATACTGAACATAGGCATGGCCGGCGACGGCTGCGCGACCTGGCAGTCGAACGGCTGGTACTATGACTATGGCGACGGCAATAAATACCTGTATTCGTTCTTCGTCCCGCATATCATACACGGCATGGACGCGGCGACGCTCTTCGAAACATACGACGGAAGGCCCCTGAATTACATGAACTGGGCGCGCTATTGCAATGAATTTGACTACGACGACTGCTTTGAGCTCATGGATGAGATGTTCGAGCGCGCCAAGACTGACAATAGTGTCAGGGCGGGCTGCATGTACAACACTCAGGGCCTTGACGGCGCGCTCGCAGAGGCCTACGGCAATTACCTGGCGCAGCTGTATGAATACGACCCCGCCGCCTTTGCCGCCGCCTTCTACAATGTGCCGGATGAGCAGCAGACCATGCTGATCGGCATGATTACCGTTACCCTAGATATCACTCCCGACGAATTCCGCACGCAGATTGAGGCGCTGTGGTGAACATCGCCGCCGCACCTGCGCTAGAAGCATGAAAACGCCCCCAAAGGGGGCGTTTTCATCACATTTTACACCGGATTCAGCTCCTCGTCGAGCCAGGTGTCGGTGGGGGAGAGCTCTCTCGTGAAGATCCGCGCGCTGTCGGCGGGGTATTTGTTCTGGTGGAACTTGAATATCATCCCCTCCGTGCCGGCCAGGCGGCCGATTATCTCGATCTTGCCCCGCGGGTGGCTCATGACATAGCGTATGGACTTGCCGATGCCGTTCTGCATGGCCTTGGCGCCGTCGACTATGCCGATGCCCTCGGCGAGCGGGACCTGAAAGCGCCCCTGCACGCCCCGCACGGGGCGGCACTGAAAGACGTAATACGGCGACACGCCTATCCGCGTCAGGCCAGCGAGCAGCTCGCCCAGCACCTCGGGCGAGTCGTTCACGCCGCGCAGCAGCACCGTCTGATTGCGCACCTGCACGCCGCGGCTCATCAGCGCCCAGACCGCCTTTTTCGCCTGCTCCGTCAGCTCCCTCGGGTGGTCGAACTGCGTCACGACAAAGAGCGTCTTGCGCTTTGCATAGCGCTCAAAGAGCTCCAGCAGCTCCTCGTCGCCGTAGATGCGCTCCGGCAGCGTCACGGGTATGCGCGACCCAAAGCGCAGGAGGTCGATGTGGTCGATGGCGCACAGGCCCTCGAGATAGCGCTCGATGACGCTGTTTGGGTTCATCAGCGCGTCGCCGCCGGAGATTAGGACGTTCGTGATCTCCTCGTGTTCGGAGACGTAGGCTATGGCCTCGTCCGCGCGGCGGTTGAGCTCGTCCTCGCTCAGGCCGACCATGCGCTTGCGGAAACAGTGGCGGCAGTACATCGCGCACCGATTTGTCGAGAGCAGCAGCACCGTAGGCGGGTATTTGTGCTGCAAGCCCTCGAGCTTGGTGTTCGAGGCCTCGCCGCTCGTGTCAAACGAGCCGCCGGGGTCCAGCTCGTCCAGAGATGGGATGCACATCCTTCCAATGGGGTCATCCGGGTCCGAGGTGTCAACAAGGGATAGGTAATAGGGCGTTATCATCATGGGAAAACGTTTCGCTATCTCTTCTCTGCGTTGTGCCTCCTCCGGTGACAGCCCAAGCTTCGGCGCCAGCTGCTCCATGGAGCGCACGCCATTTTCCAATTCCTTTTGCCAGCTCATAGCTGCACCTTCCTTTATTTATGATTTAAATTAGTAATATTATACCACATTTCAAATCATGTCTGCAAGAATTGATTTCTGTTGAAATATACGAAATGCCGGGGTATAATCGGGTAAAACACACAAAGAACGGTGGGATAACAGGTGGAAACCGCGATTTTCGAGCTCTGCGGCGAGCGCGAACTCAACCCCCGGCGGACCTTTGACTGCGGCCAGTGCTTCCGCTGGAACGAGGACGAGACCGGCCGCTGGCGGGGCGTGGCCTCCGGAAAGGCGGCGGTCGTCTGGGCCGAGGAGGGCCGGACGTACATCGAGTGCGCCCTGGAGGACATATATTTCTGGCGTGACTATCTCGACATGGACACGGACTATGACGACGCACGGCGGAGCATCGAGGTCTGCGACTATCTGCGCGACTGCGCGGCCTACGGCGAGGGCATACGCATACTCCGCCAGGACAAGTGGGAGGCGCTTTGCTCGTTCATCATCTCGCAGTGCAACAACATCCCGCGCATAAAGGGCATCGTGGAAAAACTCTGCTCGCTCTACGGCGACGCGGTGGAGGCCCCCTGGGGCGAGGCGCGCTCGTTCCCGTCGGCGGAGCGCGTGGCGGAGCTGGATGAGGCCGACCTCGCGCCGCTGCACTCGGGCTACCGCGCGCCCTACATACTCGCTGCGGCGAAGGCCGTCGCCTCCGGCAAGCTCGACCTCGAAAAGACGGGCCTCCTGCCCTGCACGGAGGCGAGGGCGGAGCTCAAAAAGCTCAACGGCGTGGGCGACAAGGTCGCGAACTGCGTGGTGCTCTTCGGCCTGCACCAGCTCGATGCCTTCCCAGTGGACGTCTGGATAAAGCGCGCCCTGGCGGAAAATCTGCCCAAGGGCTTCGACCCCTCGACCCTCGGCAAATACGCCGGGCTCGCGCAGCAGTACATGTTCTATCACGCCCGCGAGACCGCCTCGGAGAGATGAGAGCCCGGTGCGATATGACAAAAAAAGCGCGCGCTCCGGCGTGCGCTTTTTTATGTTTCTCACACCGCGTATTGGGGCGTAAATGGTTGACTTAGGGCGTGGCTGTGATAAAATATGAGGAATAGCAAAAATCCAAATCTTTTGCGGAGGTGCGTTTCATATGAACCGGTTAAACAGCTTTTCCGAGCGCTTCGTCGGCGAGGGCCTGACCTTTGACGACGTGCTGCTTGTCCCCGCGGAGAGCAATGTTCTCCCGACGGACGTGGACCTGTCTACCAACCTTACCAAGACCATCAGGCTCAATACCCCCATCATGAGCGCGGCAATGGACACCGTGACGGAATACCGCATGGCCATCGCGATAGCGCGCGAGGGCGGCATCGGCGTCATCCACAAGAGCATGCCGATAGACGCTCAGGCGGAGCAGGTGGATATGGTAAAGCGCTCCGAAAACGGCGTCATCACGAACCCCTTCTCCCTTGGCCCCGACAACACCCTTGAGGAGGCGGACGCCCTCATGGCGAAGTTCCGCATCTCCGGCGTGCCTGTCGTGGACACGGACGGGCGGCTCATCGGCATCATCACCAACCGGGATATGAAATTTGAAGAGAACATGGACACCCGCATCCGCGAGGTCATGACCAGCGAGGGCCTTGTCACCGGCAAGGAGGGCACCACGCTCGAGGAGGCCAAGGACATCCTGCGCCGCCACAAGATCGAGAAGCTGCCCATCGTGGACGAAAACTTCCGCCTCAAGGGCCTCATCACCATCAAGGACATCGAGAAGGTCGTGAAGTATCCGAACTCCGCAAAGGACAAGCACGGCCGCCTGCTCTGCGCCGCCGCCATCGGCGTCACCAACGACATCCTCGACCGCGCGGGCGCGCTGGTCCAGGCGGGCGTCGACGCCCTGGTGCTCGACAGCGCCCACGGCCACTCCGCCAACATCATGCGCTGCGTCGGCCTCGTAAAGAACGCCTTCCCCGAGGTCCAGCTCATCGCGGGCAACGTCGCCACCGCCGAGGCCACCGAGGCCCTCATCAAGGCCGGCGCGGACTGCGTCAAGGTCGGCATAGGCCCCGGCTCCATCTGCACCACCCGCGTGGTGTCCGGCATCGGCGTGCCTCAGATCACCGCCGTGCTCGAGTCGGCCGCCATGGCCGACAAGTACGGCATCCCCGTCATCGCCGACGGCGGCATCAAGTACTCCGGCATGATGGGCTCCATGCTCGCCGGCTGCGAGGAGAGTCCCGGAGAGAGCGAGATCTTCCAGGGCCGCCAGTTCAAGGTCTACCGCGGCATGGGCAGCATAGGCGCCATGCAGAAGGGCTCCGGAGACCGCTACTTCCAGTCCGGCTCCAAGAAGCTCGTCCCCGAGGGCGTCGAGGGCCGCGTGCCTTACAAGGGGGCCGTGTCCGAGACCATCTTCCAGATGATGGGCGGCCTGCGCTCCGGTATGGGCTACTGCGGCTGCCGCACCATCGAGGAGCTGCGCACCAAGACCAAATTTGTCCGCATAACCGGCGCGGGCCTCAAGGAGAGCCACCCGCACGACATATACATCACCAAGGAAGCCCCGAACTACACCATGAACCCGCAGGGCTGAGTCCCCGCGGGCCGCGGAAACGGAGGATGACATGGACGAAAAGATCGAAAAGCTCAAGGACTGGATAGCCGGGAGCGACAACATCGTGTTTTTCGGCGGCGCAGGCGTCTCCACGGAGAGCGGCATCCCCGACTTCCGCAGCGTGGACGGGCTCTACAATCAGAAATGGGCCTACCCGCCCGAGACGATACTGAGCCACAGCTTCTTCGAGCGCGACCCGGAGGAGTATTACCGCTTCCACCACGAGAAACTGGTGGTGGACGGCGCGAAGCCGAACCGGGCGCACCTGCGCCTGGCGGAGCTCGAGCGCGAGGGCAAGCTCAAGGCCGTCATAACGCAGAACATAGACGGCCTGCATCAGGCGGCGGGCAGCAAGAACGTGCTGGAGCTGCACGGCAGCATACTGCGGGCCTATTGCTCGCGCTGCCACAAGCCGTATCCGGCCTACGAGATGAACCACTGCAAGGGCGTGCCGCACTGCACCTGCGGCGGCGTGGTGCGCCCGGACATCGTGCTCTATGAGGAGCCGCTGGACCAGGATATCATGGAGCGCGCCGTGCGCTATATCCGCAATGCCGAGGTGCTCATAATCGGCGGCACGTCGCTCGGCGTGTACCCCGCCGCGGGGCTCATCAACTACTACCGCGGCACAAAGCTGGCGCTCGTGAACCTGTCGGAGACCCCGTACGACAGGTACGCGGACCTGGTGATACATGAGAAGATAGGCGAGGTGTTTTCCGCTGTATGAGCCGTACAGACGTACTTGGCGTGGGCTTTGACAACGTCACGAAGGCCGAAGCCGTCGAGAGGGCGCTCGAGCTCATTGACGCGCGCGAAGGCCGCTATGTGGTCACGCCGAACCCGGAGATTGTCATGCTGGCAAAGGAGAATCCGGCGTTCAAAGAGGCGCTCGCGGGGGCGGACATCGTCCTGCCCGACGGCGCGGGCATAGTCAAGGGCGCGGCCATCCTGGGGCGGCCCATGAAGGAAAAGGTCCCGGGCATCGACTTCGCCTGCGGCGTCATGGCGCGGCTGGCGGAGCGCGGCGGCAGCGTGTACCTCTTCGGCGCAAAGCCGGGCGTGGCCGAGGCCGCGGCGGAGACGCTGAGGACAAAATTCCCCGGACTCGTGATAAGCGGCACGTCGGACGGCTATTTTTCGGACGACGGGCCTATAATAGAAAAGATAAAGGACGCAGCGCCGGATTTCCTGCTCGTCTGCCTCGGCGCGCCGAAGCAGGAGCTGTGGATGGCAAAGATGTCGGGCAAGCTGCCCGTGGGCCTCATGGTCGGCCTCGGCGGCAGCCTCGACGTGTTCGCAGGCACGGTGAAGCGCGCGCCCGAGGCCTGGCAGAAGCTCGACCTCGAGTGGCTCTACCGGCTCTTGAAGGAGCCGAGGCGCATCGGGCGCATGATGAAATTGCCCCTCTTCGTCATAGAAGCGGCGGGGGAGAGGCTGAGAGGTAAATAAAATGGCAGATAAGGGCAAGCTCATAGTGCTCGAGGGCATCGACGGCAGCGGCAAGTCCGCCCAGTACCGCCGGCTCAAGGCCCGGTTCGAGCGCGAGGGCATAGATTGCCGCACGATAGTTTTCCCGAGGTACGACCAGGAGTCCTCGGCGCTTATCAGGATGTACCTGGAGGGGCGCTTCGGCAAGGACCCGGAGGACGTCGGCGCATGTGCGGCGTCGATATTCTACGCGGTGGACCGCTACGCCTCGTACATGACCGACTGGGGCGAGTATTACCGCTCCGGCGGGGTGGTGCTCTCGGACAGATACACCACCTCCAACGCCGTCCACCAGGGCGCAAAGCTCAGCGAGGCAGAGCAGCCGGCGTTTTTCGACTGGCTGTATGACCTCGAATATGTTAAACTCGGCCTGCCCAGGCCCGACCTCGTGATCTACCTCGACGTGGACCTCGAGACCTCGCTGGCCCGGATGCGCCACCGCCAGGAGAAGACCGGCAAGGACGGCGACATCCACGAGAAGGACGCCGCATACCTCGCCAAGATAAACGAGAGAATATCGGCGCTCGACGAGGAATATCTGCGCGAGAGCGACAGAGGCATATTGGAAAACGTCCTGAGCCTGCTGGAGTTTCGCTCGGCGCATACGGTGTTCGCCTACCTCTCCGTGGACAGGGAGTGCGATACAAGACGCATTGTTGACCAGCTTTTGAAAGAGGGCCGGCGCGTCGCCCTGCCCAGGAGCCGGAAGGGCGGGGTCATGGACTTCGCGCTCTATGACGGCACGCTCGCCGAGGGTATGTACGGCATACCCCAGCCGCCTGACGAGGCGGAGACGGTGGAGCCGGGGGAGGGGGACCTCATGCTGGTCCCGGCGCTCTGCTGCGACGTGCGCGGCGTGCGCCTCGGCCACGGGGGCGGCTACTACGACCGCTATCTCGCCGGGCGCCGCGTCCCCGCTGCCTGTCTCTGCCGCGAGCGGCTCCTGCTGGAAAAAGTCCCGCAGGACTGGAACGATTTTGCCGTCGGCTTCGTCATAACTGAGCTCAGAAAAATAAAAACAGGGCTCTGACGAGCCCTGTGCCGTGGTTTGTGCCGCTTCAGCAGCAGCTGCCGCAGTTGTTGCTGCTGTCGCAGCTGGAGCTGCACCCGCAGTTTCCGCCGCAGCAGAAGATGAGCAGGAGTATAATGATGATCCAGAAGCAGCTTCCGTTTCCATTTCCGCAGAACATTTAATCGACCTTTCTCCGCGCTATGTGATTTACCC
>PPYE01644259.1_pt1 | contig 10620 bp, 9 predicted proteins | sample 1559881 | NCBI WGS metagenome assembly PPYE01 (sample SAMN08240022, study PRJNA423297) | Human gut metagenome, whole genome shotgun sequencing project.
GGCCACAGAACACCGCTGACGCGCTAACCTGTACCCCATCCTTACCCCACGGCCTGCTTTATGGTTGGTCCGCACTTCCTTATTCCGTCTTCTCACTCACCTTCTTGGCGTCCCCCAGTGAAACGACCTTGTAGTCGTTGCCGTCCTTGACGATGGTCCCGTTGTAGCGGAAGACCTGGGTCTTGGTGCTGCCGTCTTCAAAGTCGAAGGTATAAGTGACGTCGTAGTTAACGGTGGTTTGGTTATCGCCGGCCGGGGCGACCGAGTTAACCCGGGCCTCGTAATCGTAGCTATCAATCGAATCGTTGCCGCTGTGACCATTGGCCATCTTGATTAACTGCTGGTAGTACTCGTTGCTGGCACCGTCCTTGAAGTAATCGGCCAGGGTACTATCATCGGTGCTGTCACGGACGGTCAGGGCCTCTGAGTAGACGTCCTTCATCAGGGTGTCGGCGTCATCCTTAGAAATCATCCCGGTGAAGGTCGGGGCGATCTGGTTGTCGTAATCGAGGTCCTTGCCAATCGTGGCGTGCTTGGACTCGTAGGTCTTGCCACTGGCGTTGACGGTCAAGTAAACGCTGGTGTTGCCGCTCACTGGGTAGTCTTTGAGTTCCAGGCTACCACTGTCGCCAATCGTGCCGGCCTTATCGCCGCCAACGTAAACCGTCGCCCCGCTCGGTCCGACCACGGTGAAGGTCAAAGTCGACAGCCCGACGTCGACGGTGGTCGTGCTCCCCGGCGTCAGGGTGGCGTTGGCCTTAGCCGTGATCTTGCGACCGTTCACCGTCCCGCTGGCCGTAAAGGAGTAGTCCCCCGGCACGTATGGCCCAACCTTGTGGGTGTAGGCGGTCTGGGCGTCGTTGCTGAAGCTGGAGTAATAAGAACGGCTGGACTGATCGTTGGCGCTAAGCGTGGCAACCTGCTTACCACCCATCTTCACCGTGACTCCCTCGTGGTTAGTCATTAACTCGGCGTAGGCCGGTTCAAAGGAAATTTGGTAGCGCGGGAAGATCAGCCAGTGACTGCCCGAACGCACGTAGCGGTAATTGCCGTAGGTGTCGCTAGTCAAGAAGGTTTGCTTCAGGGAGCTGAGTTCGCTGGCGTGACCGGTAAAGTAGCGTTGCAACGGCTTTGCGTTGTCCTTGGTGACCTTCAGGCTGGTGTTGGCGCTGACCAGGTAGGGTGAGGCGTCCTCTTTGGTTGACGAAAGGGCGCTGATCGCCCGGTTGAGCTGGTTTTGCCGGGAGTAGTAGCTACTCCCGACGGCGTAACCCCCGATCAAGACGACCGCCGCCACCCCAACGCCGATCCACAGCGGCTTGCGGGACTTACCCTGGGGGCGCTGCCGGCGCTGAGCCCGGGCTGGCGTTGGTGCCTCATCCGCTGCTTGCTTAGCCGCCGGGGCGGTTGATTGCGGCGCCGCACTTGGTTGGCTGGACCGCGTGGAAGCTACGGGGTTGGCCGAAGCAACTTCAGTTGGGCGCTGCTCAGGGACCTTAGACTCCGGTGCTTGACTAGCTGAGCCCGGTGCCGGTTCCGTGGCCGTCCGCAGCCGGTAGCCACAGTTCGGACAAAAACGGGCGCCGGGCTTTAATTCGTGCCCACAATTGGGGCAAAAATTTGATGCCATGATCCAACCTCCTAAAATAGACTATCCATAAAGTCGCCGAACGATTTCAAAGCGGAGGCCACCAGTTCTTGCCCCACCAAGAAGGAGAACAGCATGTAAATCAGGCCAATTGCCACCGCTAAAATTAGACCGGCGTACACCGGATCGAGGCTGCCGGCCCCGTGATCGCTACGCAAGACCGCCCGGTACAGCGAGACCGTCAGCAAACTCAGGTCCAAGCTGAACAAGATCACCATGAAGATAACCACCGTGGTGTAGGCAAACAGGAGCGCGATCACTAACAGGGCCAGGTTAAAGAAGGCGATCAGGTTTGTTTCGTGCACCACCTGGTTGGTAAAGACCCAAAAATCGTTTTCCGGCTCCCGTTGGCTGACCCGTTGCAAGAGGTAGGCGCAGGCGATCATCAACAGTGCGGCGACGATCGCAAACAGCCAGCCCCGGAACAAAAGGCCAGTTGCGGACGGCGTGGTCGAGGCTGCTCCAGTGCCCGTGTGCCCGTTGATTATGGCAAGGGTGTCAAACCAGGAACCCCCAAACGCCGAGGTGGCCGCGTGAAGCGCCCGCGTTAGAACGGCGAGGATCGCTAACATTGCCAACAACGTTTCGCCGACAATCGTTAAGACCCCGGTGTACTTAAACTTCGGTTGCACCACCTTGGTTGGCGCCTTCACCGACCCCCACAGCCAGCTCCAGTAGCCCACCGCCCCGGCCTTGAGCCGGTCGGTATCGACATTTTTAACGGCGGTACTAGCGGCGTTCATCGCGCTCGCCGCCACCCCCGGTTCCTTTTTCTCCGCGGTCAGCGGTTGACCACAGTTAGTACAGAACTTGGTCCCCTCCTCGTAGGGCTCGCCACAGATTGGGCAGACGTTCGGCGTCGCTTGTGGCGCCTCTTCTTTCGTCGTTGGGGCGGTTGATTGCGGCGCCGCTGCCGGTTTGGCTTCGGCCACCGCTAGCTGAGCGCCGCAGTTGGTACAGGACTTAGTGTCGGCAGGCATTTGGGCCCCGCAGTTTGGACATGTTTGCATGATCTCTACCCCTTGATTAATCATTCAATGTAACTTTAAACGTTACATTTATTATACGATCAGCCGCGGGGTGGAACAATCATTTCGCTTAAGAAAAATTTATTTTTTTAAAAGGAGTGCGACTAGCCTTCTCGACGAGCCGTATGACTAAGCTAGGGCAAATGGTTGGTGCGCCAGCACCGTTCTTTGCCCGTACTTAGGCACTAGGCTCGTGGCTAGAAGCACGTTATCAGTGCTGCCGTTGCGACCCAGCCATTTGGCAGGCCGTGGGCTAAGCTAGGGAGCGGGTAGGTACGGCAATCAAAAAGCCCCCGCCGCCTAACGTAGGCAACGGGGGCTCAATGGGTTGGTCGCACCCACTAATTAGTCCAACCCTACCCGGTGGAAGATGTCATCGACGTGGCGCAGGTGCCAATGGTAGTCGAAGGCGTCATCGAGGTCTTCTTTGGTCAGTTGCTTAGCCACGATTGGGTCGGCTTCCAAGAGCGGGCGGTACGGAACGTGGTCGGCCCAGCACTTGGCGGTGTACTTTTGGATCAGGTCGTAGGCGTCCTCACGGGTCATCCCGGAGTTAACCAGCTTGAGCAGTACCCGTCCGGAGTAAATCAGGCCCAGGGTTTCGTCCATGTTGTGCTTCATCCGGTCCGGGAAGACGTCCAGGTTCTTGATGATCTTGCCGAAGCGGTGGAGCATGTAGTCCAACAGCGCCGTGGAGTCCGGCAGAATCATCCGTTCGGCACTGGAGTGGGAGATGTCGCGTTCGTGCCAGAGGGTCACGTCTTCGTAGGCGGTCACCACGTTGCCCCGCAGGACCCGGGCACAGCCGCAGATGTTTTCGGAGCCAATTGGGTTCCGCTTGTGCGGCATGGCTGACGAGCCCTTTTGGCCCTTAGCAAAGTGTTCTTCGACTTCGTGGATTTCGGTCCGTTGCAGGGAACGAACTTCGGTGGCCATGTTTTCCAGGGCCGTACCGACTAAGGCGATCGCCGCTACGTATTCGGCGTGCAGGTCGCGGGGCAGGACCTGGGTGGAGATTTCTTGGGGACGCAGGCCGAGCTTTTGGCAAACGTAGGCTTCCACTTGCGGGTCGACTTCGGCAAAGGTCCCAACCGCCCCGGAGATCTTACCGGCTTCGACACCCTTAGCGGCGTGCTCGAAGCGTTCCTGGTTCCGTTTCATTTCCGAGTACCAGCGGGCCAGCTTCAAACCAAAGGTGGTTGGTTCGGCGTGGATCCCGTGGGTGCGGCCCATGCAGACGGTGTACTTAAATTCGCGGGCCCGGTCGGCCAGGATGTCCATGAAGTCCTGGATGTCTTGGCGCAGGATGTCGTTAACCTTCTTTAACTGCAGGCCCTGGGCGGTGTCGACGACGTCCGTGGAGGTCAGCCCGTAGTGGACCCACTTGCGTTCCGGCCCCAAGGACTTGGAAACATCGCGGGTAAAGGCAATCACATCGTGGTGGGTGACGGCTTCAATTTCGTTGATCCCTTCAACGGTGAAGGTGGCGTTTTGGCGAATCTTTTCGACGTCTTCGGCCGGAATGTAGCCCAGCTTGCTCCAGGCTTCGTCGGCGGCAATTTCAACGTCTAACCAGCATTGGTAGCGAGCCTTGTCGCTCCAGATTTCCTTCATTTCCGGGCGGGTGTAACGATCAATCATCAGTTAGTTCCTCTCTTTTTAAGCGTCCCAAACGTGGGTGGCAGCAATTTCTTCTAGGGTGGCGTCTAAGTCGTTGGTTAGGATGGTCACGTGGCCCATCTTACGGTTAACCCGGCTGTCGGCCTTGCCGTAATCGTGGAAGTGCCAGGTGGGCTTGTGGCTGATTAAAGCGGCAACGCCCTTCTGGTGTTGGCCCAAGACGTTCACCATGACGGCGGGCTTTAATAACGTTGGCTGTGGTAGCGGCCAGTTGCAGATCGCCCGGTTGTGGATGGCGAACTGGGAGAAGTCGCAGGCCTCAAGCGAAAAGTGACCCGAATTGTGCGGGCGCGGGGCCAGTTCGTTAATGTAAATGTGGCCGTCGTGGGCGACAAACATCTCCACCCCTAGGATCCCCCTGAGGTCCAGTTGCTCGGCGATTTGCTTAGCCATCTCCCGGGCCCGTTCCTGCAGGGCGGTGCTGATCCGGGCCGGCACGATCGACAGGTGCAGGATCTCGTTTTGGTGGATGTTTTCGCTGACCGGGAAGGTAACGATCTCTTGGTTGGCGTTTCTGGCCACCATCACCGAACACTCGAGGTCAAATTTAACCCAGCCCTCTAAGATGCAGTTACCAGTCGCCAAGACATCCGTGCACTTCGCCAGGTCCGCGACGCTTTTCAGGATGACTTGACCGTGGCCATCGTAGCCCCCTTCGCAGGTCTTCAAGACGCTCGGGTAGCCAATCTTGGTGACGGCCGCCTCTAATTCGGCCTGGTTAGTGACCGCCGCAAAGGGCGCCGTTGAGAGGCCCGCTTCTTGTAAGAAGGTCTTTTCCCGGATCCGGTCCTTGGTGATCCGCAAGAGTTCGGTCCCCTGCGGGATGGCGACTTGGTCGGCGACCGCTTCTAGGGCCGCCAAGTCAACGTTTTCAAACTCGTAAGTCAACACGTCGGCGCGCTTAGCCAGCTCTTCAATCGCTTGTTTGTCCTCGTGGGGCGCCACAATCTGGTCGTCGGCGCACTGGCCGGCCGGGCAGTTGGGCGTCGGGTCCAGGATAATCACCTTCATGCCGGCGTACTTAGCGTCCAATGCCATCATCTGGCCCAGTTGGCCCCCGCCGATGATGCCGATCGTCCCCCCCTGGGGAATGTAGCCCGCCCTAGTCAAGGTCGGCACTGCTTTCCACGGACTGGTCGTGCATTTGCTGACGGTAAGCGACAATCCGTGCTTGGATCGCCGGGTCGGTCGTCCCCAGGATCTCAAGGGCGAGCAGGGCGGCGTTCTTAGCCCCGGCCACCCCGATCGCCGTCGTGGCCACCGGAATTCCGGCCGGCATCTGCACGATCGAAAGCAGGGAGTCCATCCCGCCCAGGGCCTTGGTCTGCCCCGGCACCCCGATCACGGGTAGCGGGGTGTTGGCGGCCACCATCCCCGGCAGGTGGGCGGCCCCCCCGGCGCAGGCGATGATTACCTTGGTCCCCTTGCCGGCGGCTTGCTTGGCAAAGTCGAACATTTCTTGGGGCATCCGGTGGGCGGAAATGACCTGCTTGTCGTAGGCCACCCCGAACTGATCGAGGATGGCGCACCCTTCCTTGACGGTTGGCCAATCGGAGGTGCTCCCCATTACAACGGAAATCTTACTCATGCTTGTTCCCCCTTCTCAAACTGTCTTTAGAATACCAAACCGCCCGGGCGAAAACAAGCAAATTCACGAACCAGATTAGATTAACTTTTTATAATTGTTCGGATTTCAGAGAAGTGCGGACCAACCTCCTCGACAGACCGTGGGCTAAGCTAGGGGGAAGGTTGATGCGGCACGCATCGTTCTTCGCCCGTACTTAGCCACTAGGCCTGTGGTTGGGGAGCACGTTATCTGTGTAACCGGAAACCAAAAAAGGCTGGGGGAACCATTCCCCCAACCCCATTGTTTACTAAAATAACCCCGTTATCTTCCCCTCGGCATCAATCGTCATCTTAACGGCGGCCGGCACCTTTGGCAGCCCCGGCATCGTCAGCATGTTACCAGCTAAAGCGACGATAAAGCCGGCCCCCAACTTCGGTACGAACTCGCGGATGTGGAAGGTAAAGCCCTCCGGTGCCCCCAGTTGGGTTTGGTCGTCGGTAAAGGAGTACTGGGTCTTGGCGATGCAAATCGGTAGGTCGTTCCAGCCCAGCTTTTCAAACTGCTTGAGCTGGTTTAAGGCCTTCTTGGAAAAGGCAACCCGTCCGGCGCCGTAGACCTTGGTGGCGATCGTTTCAACCTTTTCCTTTGGCGTGGCTTGGTAGTCGTACAGCGGGGTGAAGCTGGCTTCTTGCTCGGCCAGGGCCACCACTTCCTTGGCTAAGTCGAGCGTCCCCGCGCCACCCTTGGCCCAGGCGTCGGCGACCACCACGTTGACCCCGCGGGCCTTGCAGTTGTCTTCGATCAGTTTGATCTCGGCCGGCGTATCGGTGGCAAAGTGGTTGATGGCCACGACCAACGGCAGGCCGTAGCGTTGCATGTTGGCGATGTGGCGGTTGAGGTTTTGCAGGCCGTTTTCTAATTCGGTCAGGTTCTCGTCCTTTAATGCTTGAAGGCTGGCGCCCCCATTGTATTCGAGGGCGCGGACGGTCGCTACGATGACCACGGCGTCCGGGGTCTTGCCCAGGACCGGCCGCTTGATGTCCAAGAACTTTTCGGCCCCCAGGTCGGCACCGAAGCCGGCTTCGGTGACCGTGTAGTCGGCTAATTGCAGCGCCGTTTTGGTGGCCAAGACCGAGTTACAACCGTGGGCGATGTTAGCAAACGGCCCCCCGTGAACGATCGCCGGGGTGTGGCCCAGGGTTTGGACCAGGTTGGGCTTGATGGCGTCCTTTAAGAGGATCGTCACCGCCTCTTCAAAGCCGAGTTGGCCCACCGTGACCGGTTCCTTATCGTAGGTGTAGCCGACCACGATCCGGCTAACCCGGGCCTTTAAGTCGCTCAGGTCGGTGGCCAGGCACAAAATCGCCATCAATTCGGAGGCCGGAGTGATGTCAAAGCCGGTTTGGCGCGGCACCCCCTGCATGATCCCGCCCAAGCCGGTCACCACGTCACGCAGGGCGCGGTCGTTAACGTCTTCGACCCGCTTCCAGATCACCCGCCGCGGGTCCAAACCGAGTTCGTTGCCCCGCATCAGGTAGTTGTCGATCAAAGCGGCCAGGGTGTTGTTGGCGCTGGTTAGGGCGTGGAAGTCCCCGGTAAAGTGGAGGTTAATGTCTTCCATTGGCACGACTTGGGAGTAACCGCCCCCGGTGGCGCCCCCCTTCATGCCAAAGACTGGCCCCATCGAAGGTTCGCGCATGGCGATGACGGTTTGGTGGTGCAATAAGGACAGGGCGTCCCCCAAGCCCACCAGGACGGTCGACTTCCCTTCCCCAGCCGGGGTCGGGTTAATTGACGTCACCAAGACCAGCTTGTGCTTCTTTTCCGGCGTCGCTTGCACCGGTAAGTTAATCTTGGCCTTGTACTTGCCGTATTGCTCGATGGCATCTTCATCGAGCCCCAGCTGGGCGGCAATTTCGTTAATCGGGGTGAGTTGGGCTTGATCAGCAATTTCAATATCAGTTAACACGGTGGGTCCTCCCGTTAAATCCGAACATTATATAACAATCTAATTTACAAGATTAACAATAATCGAACTAACTCCCGGTTGCAAGTCTTATTTGTCCCGGGTCGTCGGTAACTTATGGGCCCGAATCTGCTTAACCCCCACGATGTCCAAAAGGAAGGTGAAGATCGGCACCCCGACAATCAACCCCCAGACGCCAAAGAGGTGTTCGGACACCAAGAGGACCACGAAGGTGTAAAAGATCGGCAGCTCGGTCCGGCTGGACATGAACTTGGGGTTTAAAACGTAGGATTCAATCATGTGGATGACCAAGATTACGATGATTAAGTAAACGATGTAACGGATCCCGCCGACCGAATACCCGACCATCGAGAGCGGAACCAAAGAAATGATGACCCCGGCCACCGGCACCAGGGACATGATGAAGACCATGAGGCCGAGGGCAAAGATCTGGGGCATCTTCATGAAGAACAGGGCGATCATGGTCAAAGCGGTGTTGGTTAAGGCGATAAAGAACTGGGCCTCTAAAACGACCCCAAAGGTGTTGACGAACTTCTTACCGAAGAAATCGAGGTCCTTGAAAAACCAGCTCAGGTGTTGGCTGGACAAGAAGGTCTTAGAAAACTCGTTCATCTGGCGAAGCTCAATCGTGTAAAAGAAGCTCAAAATTACCGACATCGCCACCGCTACCAGTAAGGTCCCAAAGTTGGTCAAGGTGGTCACGGCTAGGGTAACCCCGTGGCGGGCTTGGGTGGCCAACGTCGAGCTCGACACAAACTGGTTGAGGTACTTCATCAGCCAGTGCATGTTGGCACTTTGGTAGAAGGTAATCAGCGAATTGGTCATCTTAACCAGCTGGTTGACCAACATCGGCACGTAATCGGTGACCACGTAAAAGAGGCCTAGGATCAAAAGCAAGTAGCTCAACAAGACCACCAGGGTGACTGGCACCCGGGGGATCCAACGTTGGACCAAGCGGACCCAGTGGACGATTAAGTAGGTGAAAATAAAGGTCAACAAGATCGTGTTCATCAGCGAGCGAGCCTCGTATAAGACCAACACGATCACCAAGAGGACCACCAAGCGGCGGAGCTCCTGTTTTTTAGTAAATTTGTTCCAAAAGTCTGTCATGGCAAAGATCCCTTCCCAGTTGATAACCCTATCTTAGCAAAGAACCCGCCATAACGTGAAAGGTCTTTTTATTGATTCGGGCGCGGCGGGCCAGTTCGGCCACCGTGATCTTTTCGTAATCGGTGGTCAAAATCAGCTCCTCAAAGGCCTGATCAATCGCGGTCATCGTTTTTTGGACCCGCAGGTCCTCGGTTCCGTTTGAGTTCATTGTCGACCTCCGTTTGATTGACGGTATGCACCCCGACTGAAACGATTCATGCAAGGGTGAGCACTTTTAATAAAAACTTGACACCCGGGGTGTATAATTAACAAATATAATTGTGAAAGAAGGATGATGGACAGATGTTAGAAAAGACGTTCTATAAAACGTTACTGAGCCGCTCTTTTAAGAACGTCCCGGTGAAAGTGGTTTTTTGGGATCACTCCACGGCAACCTACGGGGATGGGGATCCGGAAATTACAATTACCTTTAACGAGAAGATCCCGGTCGCTGACGTAACGCGCAACGCCTCACTAGCCCTGGGGGAAGCCTTTATGGATAAAAAGATCGAGCTCTCGGGTCCAGCCAACGTGATCGAGATCCTGATCAACGCGGCCTACCAAAGCGCCGAAAGCTTCATGCGCGACTCCAAGCTGCGCCGCTTCATGCCTAAGCAAAACCACAGCAAGAAGAGTTCCATGTCCGACGTGCAAAGCCACTACGACGTCGGCAACGACTTCTACGCCCTGTGGCTAGACAAGACGATGACTTACTCCTGTGCCTACTTTGAAGAGGGTAACCAAGACGACTTGGAACAAGCTCAAATCGCCAAGGTTCACCACATTTTGCAAAAACTGCACCCGCAACCGGGCAAGACCCTCTTGGACATTGGCTGTGGCTGGGGGACCTTGATGCTGACGGCGGCCCGCGAGTACGGTCTCAAGGTCACCGGGGTCACCCTGTCCGAAGAGCAATTTAAGCTGGTGCAAAAGAAGATCGATGACGAGGGCTTAAGCGATGTGGCGGAAGTCCACTTGACCGACTACCGTGAATTAGGCGATCGCCAATGGGATTACATCACCTCGGTGGGGATGTTTGAACACGTCGGTGCCGAAAACCTCGGTCTCTACTTCAAGGACGTGGCCAACTACCTGGTTGACGACGGGGTCGCCCTGATCCATGGGATTACCCGCCAACAAGGGGGCGCCTTTAACGCCTGGGTCAACAAATACATCTTCCCGGGTGGCTACATTCCGGGCTTGACCGAAATCATCGGCCACATCGAAGACGCCGGCTTGCAAATCGCCGACGTGGAAATGATGCGCCGCCACTACCAACGGACCCTGGAACTTTGGGATCAAAACTTCCAGGCCCAAACCGCTAAGGTCACCGAAATGATGGGCGAACGCTTCGTGCGGATGTGGGAACTTTACCTGCAGGCCTGCGCGGCGTCCTTTGAGTCCGGCAACATCGACGTTATCCAGTACCTGATCACCAAGGGAGCGTCGGGTAAGAACTTGCCGATGACACGGGATTACATGAGTCAACCACCACTGACTAAAGTCAGTAGCTTGTGAGCAAGCACCCTTCTGATGAGTGTTTGAATCACAATTTGCATAG
>PPYE01414240.1_pt1 | contig 10619 bp, 10 predicted proteins | sample 1559881 | NCBI WGS metagenome assembly PPYE01 (sample SAMN08240022, study PRJNA423297) | Human gut metagenome, whole genome shotgun sequencing project.
TCCTTCGGGATAAAAAGCATCGCTAAAAGTTTGGCAGAATCAGGAATATTGCTTACTTTTGCGGTCAGAGTTGGAGCAGGCGGAAAAGAACGGCTGCGATGAAGACTCAAATGAATGAGCGTATTGAGCGTTAGTCTTGAAATAGAAATGTGGAAATTTCAAAATTCAACTATGACGAACAGCAATACGGCTCACGCTATGGGATTATTGCATCCTTTTCTCTGTAGGGGGAAGGTGTCGATATACCTTTTGGCGTGGGCTATTGTTAGTTGCTAGTTGAAAGGTCTTTCCACAACCTCTATTTCGGCGACCGAACAATAGTCCCACGCTTTTTTCATTGAAAACTTAATGGCTATAGCTACTTCTGGGAACAAGTCAGCGAAGTAAATGATAAATATGGAAAGTCAATTCATTGTATTCAATACAAAGACGGAACTTTTAAGATTAGATGTTTCCAAAATTGTTTATTTCGAAGGAGATGGCAATTATACACAGATTGTTACTATTAACAAGCTGAAGGCTGTTGTTTGTTTGAATTTGTCTCAAATGGAGAAGTATTTGGCAGAGCATCTTGTAGATTGCAAGAGTATTTTTATGCGGGTGGGTAAACGTTTTATCATCAACACTGGCTACATCTATCAGGTCAATACGCAAAAGCAACAATTGATATTATCCGATTATGAGCATTTTGCTTTTGCTTTAGGAATTTCTAAGGAAGCCTTAAAGCAAATGAAGGATTTACTCATAACTAAAAAATAAACTAACCAAGCAAAAAATTTTATGGAATTAATCATCGGACGTGATGCTAGTACATCTCAGTTGAGAATAACGATGGGACAACAATCCAAGACTTTTGGGGGTGCTGGAAGTGTTCCTATGACTGTGAGCCGTCAACATTGTAGTTTGACCATTAATCCAGATGGTTCTTATAGAATTGCGAATCTAAAACCTCAGAATGTTACTTTTGTCAATGGAGTGGAAATAATGGCAAAGACTATCATGGAAAAGTATAAAATAGAACTTGGTCCAAGTAAGTTTTTAGTTAGTTGGGATTGGATAAAGAGTTTTGTTCCTCAAATGGTAGATTTTCGTCCATTGCAGCGTGTTTGGGAAGAATATGATGAACATAAGCTTGACCAGCAGATAGCTGACCGCAAGTTTAATTCTCTTCGTGGCATCACTGGTTTGATTACCATGGGAGCCATCGCTTTGAGCATCATTTTCCCAGAATTTAGAGAGACTCCTCTTTATATAGGTTTGTATCTCTTAGGTATTTTGATTTCTGTAGGCTTTACTGTAAAAGCATATAAGGATTCTTCTAAGGGACCGTTAAGGCAGAAGCAGTTGACTGAAGAGTTTCAGCAGCATTATGTTTGTCCTCATTGTCATCACTTTCTGGGCTTTCAGTCTTATGAAGTTTTAATGCAGAATGAGGCTTGTCCTTATTGCAAGGCTAAAATTAAAAAGTGATTTTGTACAATAGAAGATAAGTTTTGTGTAATGAGCACAGAATTAACACCTATCTATTTATTATTTCACTATATTTGCATCAGTTATAATTTTAAAAAGTATGATTATGGCACAGAATGAAGAAACATTGTATTTCGATAATACACATCCTGAAGTAAGACAGGAAAGTAAAGATAAAACTCAGAACGCTGCTGATAAAGCAACTTGGAAGAAAGTCGCGGTAGGTGGTGCTGCTGGTATCTTGTTAGGTGCAAGTGCTATGTATGCCACAGATGCCTTTGCAGTAAATACAGAAGAAACTCCCGATACAAAACCGGAAGGGGAGAATCCATCGCAAGATGCTGCTGCAGCTAATGATAATGCCTCTATCAAGGTAGCTGAGAGTCATGATGAGCAGAGCTTTAAGGAGGCATTCGATGCCGCTAGAGCCGAAGTTGGTCCTGGTGGCGCTTTCCATTGGCATGGCAATATCTATAGTACTTATACCGAGGACGAGTGGAACAACATGACAGATACAGAAAAGAACGACTATGCTGAGGCTGTAAAGCCAGAAGTACGTGCTGAAGAAATGAATGCAGCTCCTCATCAAGCGGAAGATGTTGCTTTGGTATCTCATTCTTCTCATGCAGACCAGGATGTATCTGTTGCTCACAATGATGCAAATTTGCATCAGGCAAGTGATGTGCAGGTGGCTGATGACCAAAATGCAGATGTTCATTTGGTTAATGCGGGTGAAGTTCAGCTTGCTGATGGCTCCATGGCTACAGTGGGTGTCTTCGACGTGGATGGTCAGGAAGTGAGTGTGGTAGATTTTGATCAAGATGGAAATCCTGATGTTGCGATTTGTGATGCCAATGGCAATGGAAGTATTGACGTTGGTGAAGCAGTTGATTTGCATACAGGACAAGTAATTACTCCAAGTGGTAGTGATTTCGCTGATGCCGGAGTTGATGATTCTGCTGATCCAAATCTCCAAACTGCATCCTTGGAGAATCCTGATGTTGCTCCTGATATGCCAGACTATATGTCTGATGCTGATATTCAGATGGCATAAACATTGATTAAAATAGATGGTGGCAATGGAAACTAAAAGAATCAAATGTCCGAGTTGCGGTGTATTGCTTGACGTGAGAAATTCTCAAAACGAAGCGGTTAAGGTAATTACTTGTCCTCAATGTAAAACTCAGCTGAGAGTGATGTTCTTACAGCAACATGCTGCAACTCCGCAATCTTTTGGGGAAACAGAATATGTTGGTAACAGCAATGGTGAGACTCAGTATGTGAATCGAGATAATGGAGAAACTCTTTACGTGGGGCATTCCTCTTCTCAATCTGATGAAACAATCCTTGCAGACAAGAATGAAGAGGTTACTCCTGGTTATTTGCTCTATGGTGGTCAGAAATATCCGTTAGGGTTCGGCAATAATGTGATAGGTCGCAAGGCTACTACTTCGCAGGCAACTGTACAGATAGCTACTGATGATAGATATATGAGTCGTCAGCATCTTGCCATCCAGGTATGTAAGGTTTCTACGGACAATGTTAGGGTTGTGGTATCAAACTACCATAATAAAAATGCGAGTTATGTGAATGGACAATTATTGAACGAGGGTGACCAGCTCATATTGTCAGAAGGAAGTATCATCAAGATGGGTAACACAACCGTTGTTTATCATCAAAAATAAAGCTAACAATGAGAATCAAGATATATCAGCCTTTAGCTATCCATGAGTTGGGTAAAAGGGCGAACCAGGAAGATAGCATCTATCCAATAGAGGGCAAAGCAACGGAGAATGACCGTTTGTTTTTGCTCTGTGATGGTATGGGTGGACATGAGCATGGTGAGGTGGCAAGCCAAAGTATTTGCAAAAGTCTTTCTTTGTTTTTGTTGCAGCATGCAGTTGCTTCTGAAGGCTTGGAAGATAAGTTGCTATCTGACGCTTTGGCGTATGCCTACGAAGAACTGGATAAACTGGCTATTGCGGGAGATTCCCGTCAGATGGGAACAACTTTAACTTTGCTGTATTTTCACAGTAATGGATGTACGGCAGCCCACATTGGTGATAGTAGAATATACCATCTCCGTCCATCTTCGCATACCATATTATATAAGAGTCGTGACCATTCCCTGGTGTATGATCTTTATCAGGCTGGTGAGTTGACCTATGAGGAGATGAAGACATTTCCACAGAAAAATGTCATCACCCGTGCGATGATTGCTGGAGATAAAAATCATTCAAAACCTGATGTTATCCATATTTCAGATATTCAGCCAGGTGATTACTTCTATATTTGTTCTGACGGCATGTTGGAACAGATGGAGGATGAGGAACTGTTGGATGTCTTTGCTGCGAATGTTCGTGATGAAGAAAAACGACAGATGCTGATTTCTGAAACCTCAGATAATAAAGATAATCATTCAGCTTATATTGTACATATCAAAGAGGTGAGTCATGACGAGGCTGATGTAAGTCTTGTGAATGAAGAGCCTACGGAGAAATGCAATGCTTTGAATATCAAGCCTGATGTGGAAGAGGTGAGCACTTCTCCTGATGTTGAAATCGTTAAGCCTGCTGGTACACCGCCGCCTGTTCCTGATAGTGTAATCGTTGAGATGGTGAATAGGCAGAAAAGAAAGAAACTCCTGTTTGTTGCTTTCATGGCAATAGTGGTGTTGGCTGTTGTAGGAATGTTTGGATATGGCTACTATAGCAAGCATAAAGCAGAGGCTGCTTTGCTTGATTCTCTTCATGAAGATTCTATGATGACCGTGAAAGAGTTTAATAGCCAGCAAGAGTCAAAGACAGATACAACAAAACCAGATTCAATAAAGTAAGATACAATAAAAAATGGACGAACTAAATAATCAAAATATGCTCCAAGTAGGAACCATCCTACACGGAACTTACAAGATAGAAAGCTACTTATCATCTGGTGGCTTCGGCAATACCTATTTAGCAAAGAACATCGAGTTTGATGAGACTTATGCCATCAAAGAGTTCTTTGTAAAGGGCGTGTGTCAGCGTGATGGTAATAGCACTACTATTAGTGTCAGCAATGCCGAGAATACCAATAGCTTTGAGCAACAGCGAGAGAAGTTCAAGAAAGAAGCTCGCCGTCTCCGTAGTCTCAGTAATCCTCATATTGTAAAGGTTTATGACCTTTTCGAGGAGAATGGTACTGCGTATTATGTGATGGATTATGTGGATGGAGAAAATCTATCTGTACGTTTGAAGCGTACCAATGCACCTTTGGCAGAGTCTGAGGTTCGCAATTACTTGAATCAGATATTGGATGGTCTTGAGGCAATCCATAACGAAGGTATGTTCCATCTTGACATCAAGCCTGCCAATATTATGGTGGATAGCCATTATGTGGTGAAACTTATAGACTTTGGTGCTAGCAAGCAACAAAGCTCGGCTGGTGGTGCAACGATGAGCACAGGCATCAGCTATACCAATGGTTATGCGCCAAGCGAGCAGATGGCGCAGAGTTATGACAAGTTTGGTCCATGGACAGACTTCTATGCCCTTGGTGCCACTTTGTTTAAGTTGCTTACCAATCAAGACCCACCATCAGTTAATGACCTTTCTGAAGACGAGACCGAGGACAAGCACCTTGCCCTCCCAATGCCAGGTGTCTCTGATGAAATGAAGAAGTTGGTGGTTTGGATGATGCAAGTGAATAGATTGAAGAGACCGCAGTGTGTTGGGGATATTCGTAACTTTCAGCAACAGTTTTCTTCTACGGCTTGTAGTAATTCAGAAGATACTGCTTATGCTAATCCTGCTACTGCTGATGAAAAGACTATATTTGTTACTTCAACGGAAAAACTAAAAGATAATAAAAATAAATATTTAGTGCTTAAAATTATAGGGAGTGGACTGATAGTGTTGGTCTTTATCTTTATGATAAGTTTATCTAATGGGCATAATCAACTCACAGGTATTCAAAGTGCAAAATCTACAGATTCTGTAAATTATACAAAAACAATCATTGATAAAATTGTAGCAAACATGGTTTATGTAGAAGGTGGAAGTTTTTGTATGGGAGATACAGATAAGGGTGTTGAAAAATATCTAAATAGTTTACCAGCCCATAGTGTTACTGTCTCTGATTTTTATATTTCAAAGTATGAGGTAACTCAGCGAGAGTGGAAGGCTTTGATGGGGAATAATCCATCAAATCATAAAAACGATGATGCACCTGTTGATTGTGTAAGTTGGTATGATTGTCAAAAATACGTACAGAAATTGTCGGAAGCATCAAATCGGGTGTTTAGATTGCCAACAGAAGCAGAATGGGAATATGCAGCACGTGGTGGTAATAAAAGTGAGGGGTATATATATGCTGGTTCGAATAATATTAATAATGTAGCATGGTATTTTAAAGGAGAATGGGATGATCCTCATCCTGTAGGGAAGTTGTTGCCAAATGAATTAGGCTTGTATGATATGACTGGAAATGTTTGTGAATGGTGTTATGATTGGTATGCTAAATTTTCTGCTGTACCTCAAGTCGATCCAGTCGGTCCTTCAGAGGGTAAAGAAAAAGTAGTACGTAGCAGTGATGTTGGTGTTGGTATTGATTGTTCTCGTATTTCTGGACGTATCAATGACGTTCCTGGAAAAAAGACAATTGGTCTTGGCTTTCGAGTTGTAATGTTAAAATAGAATTTATATGGAAAAAGTTTATCATTATACAAAAATAAAGAATATTGAAGGTATTATAAGAAATGATGCAATTCATTTATATTCTGCATTCTTTCGCAAGTATGCTAAAGAAGATTACTTGTGGATAAAGAATAGTTCGAAGGATGTTGTTAAAGAAATTTGTAAGGAACAGAATTGGCCTTATGATGAAGAGGTGTTAACGTTGAAACCATACTTTATAAGTTTCTGTTTAGACGAAAATAGTTCATACATGTGGCAAAACTATGCAGATGCAGGTAAGGGGATAAAGTTGATTTTTAATAAAGAACTTTTGAAAAAATGCAATCATTTGAATCCTAAAGGAAATGGCGACTATATTCCTGCTATAGAAGCAACTTTGCCATGTATTTATATAGAGAATAAAAGTTTTCTAAAGAAACAATTGATGGACAACATTAATATTGATGATTTGCAGTCTTGGGATTATTTTGACAGATTACGTTTTCTTGTTTCAGCTATTAAGCAAACGAAGCCATATGCAGAGGAGCAAGAATATCGTCATGTGCATCTTGATTTGGTTGAATCTACGGCAACTTATAATAATGGAAATTTCTATTTTCAAAATAATGAAGGACCAATTGAAAAAAAAGATATGGGGATTGAGATACTTTTTCCAAAAGAAATATTGGTAGGTATAGAACTTGGTCCGAATACTGTGCAAGAGGAACTATGTCGTGTGCAGAATTATGTCAAATCAATAGGTTATGATTCTCGTATTGTTACAAGGCGTAAATTGTGAATTTAGAATAATGAATGTTCAGACTTATAAAATTGATATACAATGAATGTTGTAGGTAAAGCAAAAGAAAACGCTGAGGGTAAGGTTACCGAAGCGTTAAACCAAGTTGTAGCAGATGCTTATATGGCAGGTTACAATGCAGGCTATCAAGATGGTGTCGATAAAGTAGCTAAAGAGATCGTATCGGAGGAGACTGAGTTTGTTGACTTAGGACTTCCGAGTGGAACATTATGGGCTTCGGATTATGTAAAAGATGGGGATGAGGTGCTGTTCTTACCATATCCTGAAGCTCTGAAATATGATATTCCGACAAAAGAGCAAGTTGATGAACTTCGAGAGTATTGTGAAATCAGTATAAAATACGATGAAGACGATAATTATCTTCATAAAGTACTTGGTCCTAATGGAAATTCAATTGTATTTAAAGGGCATGGTTATAAAACTTTTGCTGAGTTGAAAGATACTAAGACGGCATATTTTTGGCAAGTATATAATAGCGATACACCAAAAACTGTTTTTGTTCCATACCTAAGTGCTCCTAATATAAATGCGGAGTATTTGTTTCCTGGTTATAAGATACCAATATGGACAGTAAAAAAATAAGGAGTTGTGAAACAACTATGCAATAACGCCATTCTCTGCAATGGCAAATACAAAATTGAGCGAGTGCTTGGTCAAGGTGGTTTCGGAATCACCTATTTGGCTAAGCAGAAGGTTTCTGTAGCAGGTGCTTTGGGTACGATTGATGCAGAAATCGAAGTGACAATCAAGGAATTCTTTATGAAGGAACTCTGTAATCGTGATGAAGCATCATCAATGGTGACGGTTCCTTCTACAGGAAGTGCAGATTTGGTGGAGAAGTTTCGCCAGAAGTTTATCAAGGAAGCGAAGAATATCTCTAAGTTGACTCATCCTCATATTATAAAGGTGTTGGATGTGTTTGAGGAGAATGGTACCGCTTACTATGTCATGGAGTACATCGATGGTGGCTCATTGTCGGATTTGATAGAGAAGAATGGTTCTTTATCGGAAGATGAGACCTTGAAATATACGAGACAGATAGCATCTGCCTTGCAGTATATCCATGCTCATAACATGAATCACTTAGACGTGAAACCTGGTAATGTGTTGTTGCGAAAGAATGGTGATGTGGTCTTGATTGACTTTGGTATGTCTAAGAATTATGATGTTGCGGGTGAACAGACCACGAGTAGTCCTGTTGGAGTGAGCGTAGGCTATGCACCTATTGAACAATCTCGTGTGGGTGGATTGGGAATGTTTTCTCCAGAAACAGACATATATTCTTTGGGAGCTACAATGTTCAAGATGTTGACTGGTCAAACCCCTCCTGAGGCAACTGCTGTTTTTGATGAAGGCTTGCCGGAATTGCCGATGGAAATAAGTGAGCAGACGAAGCGAGTTATTGAAAAGGCAATGCAACCAAGAAGAAAGGAACGATATCATACGATAGTGGATTTCTTGGATGCGCTGGGTACGGAGAATGCTCAGGCAGTTTATGCAAAAAACGAGAAGGTTCAATCTGAGGAGACTCTATATATGTCAACTGCAATTAAAGAAGATTCTGAGCCACAAGAGGTTGAACGTGTGCAAGAAAAGGTGTCATCCCAACCGCTAGATGTTCCAAAACCCAAATTCTTGAAAGAAGAAGATAAAGAGGCTACGATGTATATTACCGATTACATGGTTCAAGAAAGTAATATTGATACTTCTGATGTTGTTGATCTCGGACTTAGTGTAAAATGGTGTGGTTGTAATTTAGGTGCTACGAAGCCAGAGGAATACGGCTCATATTATAGATGGGGTGATGGTATGAATGGATATACTCTTGATGGGGGCTCAAGTATTGTAGAAATATCAGGTACCCAATATGATGCAGCCTATAATCTTTCGGGTGGTAAATTGAGAACACCTACTCGAAAAGAATTTAAAGAGTTGATTGATCGCTGTCGATGGAGTTGGACTACTTATAATGGTGCGACTGGTTGCAAGATTACGGGTCCTTCTGGTAAGAGTATTTTTCTGCCTAGTGCGGGAAGAAAGAGTGACTATGGCATCTATCGAAAAGATACATTTGGATATTATTGGAGTTCTAGCAGAGCTCATCACGTGAATGCCTATTATCTTTATTTTAATGAAGAAGATTCTGATTTAACGTATGAGCCAATTCAGACTCTGCGTTCAATAAGACCTGTTTGTAATTAGCAAGAATAGCGGGCAGGATTGTTATTTTATCATTCTGCTCGCTAATAATAATGAGTTTGTCATGAAACGAATTTTATCCATAATAGCCATGTTTTTGTTTGGCATTTTGTTTTTGCAAGCAAGAACCTATATCGTGTGTGTTGGTATCGCCGATTATCCCGGTCGCCAGAACGACCTTCGGGTAAGTGCGAATGATGCCAAGACCATATCGGGTATCTTTACCAAGAATGGTAATGCTACGGTTGATTGTTTTGTCAATTCAGACGTTACGATCAAAAAGGTATGTACGGCAATGTGTAATACATTTGCCAAGGCTTCGCCATCAGATGCTATTATCCTATACTTTAGTGGTCATGGTGTGCCTGGTGGATTGGTGTGTTACGATGGATTTTTGTATTACTCTTCTGTATTGAGCATTATGAGACAGAGTAAAGCTCAGCAGAAAATGATTTTCGTGGATGCTTGCTTTGCAGGGAAAATGAGATATACGAATAAGAGGAATACTAACTATTCTAAAGAGAATGTGATGTTCTTTCTCTCTTCTCGTTCAACGGAGAAATCCTTAGAAACTCCAAGACAGACAGGTTTCAAGAACAGTCTGTTTACGGTGTTTTTGGAACGTGGCTTGCGAGGTGGTGCTGATACAAACAAGGATAGGGTTATCACGGCTAAGGAAATTTATAACTTCGTACATCAGGGAGTAGTAGAAGCATCTGGGAATCGTCAACATCCCGTAATGTGGGGTAAATTTGATGGGAATATGCCAGTAATAAAATGGTGAATATCCTTTGATTGATTCAAAAAGAAATCCAAGTGGGAATCTTGAAACAATGGTGTTGTCAAGCATCCGTTTTGTCATTTGGTACTTCCAGCTCCCCATTTCATACATTTATCCCCCAACTTTCTATGCTGTTTCGGATAAATTCACTATCTTTGTCTCCCTAAAAACAACTAATAAAATGTAATGAAGAAAGGATTAAAATGTACTTTGATTTTCTTGGGTAGTCTGGTCGTTTTGGCAGGTGTTGTCTTAGGGATTATGTATGTGGTGTCACCATATAAGGTGAAGCGATGGGTAGGCATCGCTTCATCTTATTCTGATGTGTTCGTTGATAGATTGAAAGGGCAACCTTATACGCATGGTGGATATGATGGCATTGATGTGTCGAAACACAATGGAGTTATCAAGTGGAAGGAAATAGCGAAGAATAAGCGAATCAAGTTCGTTTATATCAGAGCTACACATGGTAAGGGATATGTGGATCGACATTATCGTCGAAATATCAGACTGGCTCGTAAATATGGGTTGAAGGTAGGATCTTATCATCTGATGTCTGCCGGCTCTTCAGTAACTGCTCAGTTCCGGGATTTCCAAAAGATGGTGAAGAAGGGCGAGCAGGACTTGATTCCTGTATTGGATGTGGAGGAGAAAGGCATCCAGGGAAGATGGAAGGGACGACAGCTGCAGGATAGCA
>PPYE01627753.1_pt1 | contig 10619 bp, 9 predicted proteins | sample 1559881 | NCBI WGS metagenome assembly PPYE01 (sample SAMN08240022, study PRJNA423297) | Human gut metagenome, whole genome shotgun sequencing project.
ATCCTTTGATACGTCATGGAGCCGTCAGACTTGGGACCCGACGGGTGCTTCCGAGATTTGGTACTATCTCGACTTCTCCGAGGTCAGCGTAACGGGGCTTTCATTCCGCCTTCGTGCAAATGAAAAGTATTTTGCACAGGATTTTGACAACAGCTACAGTGAAAGCAGTAATGCTTTTAACAGATACGGCGATATAATTTACTCAACTGTCGGCACCACAAAAGCAGGCTATATGGGTGAGGCCCCATATTTATTCCTGCAGCAAACGGACGGCAGCTGGAAAAAGGTTATGTTAAACGACGGTACCGTTGACCTTGACCATTTCAAGGGATATGTCCGCATACCGCTTCAGTTTATGTGCTCCGAAACCGACTCCGTTGTCACGGAGTCCAACGAGGATTTCGGTGTAAACAAGCCTATGCCCGATATGTATGTGTGGAACAGCTCGGATAAAACTAAAGCAAATGCCAACAAGTATTATAACGAGAAAATTAAGCTTTCGCAGCCGGTAGTTGTTGACCCTGCCGGTACTTCGATATCCGATGCTCTGCTTATTAGACGCTATTCCTTCAGAATTAACAAGACGGCGACTCTTAGCGGCGAATACTATATCGACGGCGGCACAATGCTCGCTCCGTGCATGGCTACGGAAGACGGTGGCAAGACAACAGCCAATTCGCCCAAAAGAGCATATATCGATAAGACCAAAATCGGTACGGGTGAAGATCCGGTAGTTAATCGCACAAATGCTTTTAAAGCTATCGAGGATATTATGTCCGCAGGCTTTAAGTTCACGGGCTGCTCGTATGACCCGGCTTCTACGAGCCTTGAAACCAACAACGGCAGCGTAGGTAAAAAGATTTTCCTTGATAATGTATTGTTCTACCGTACAGACGGTCAGAAATACAGCGAAAATACCCTTAACGGAGAAACAAACACAGGCACGCCCGTTAAGACATATTATGACCAGGAAACAGAAATTCCGCGCGCTATTTTCAATGCCTGCCAAAAGTACATTGAAGATCCGAACTCCTACGATTACCGCGCCGTTAAGTATATCGAGGACTTGATAGCCGGTTATAAAAAATCAATTGAGGAATATAACAAATCCGAAGAAGCCGGAAAATCCGGTATAATCGATGCATCTTTCCTTGAGGATTCTGCGCTCGATACCAAGGCGGCAGCACTCGGTATGACCGAGGCTTGGGAAAAGTACAAGACCGCCAAGCAGGCTTGTATAGACGGTAAAACCTACGGCTCTGCTAACTCGGGGGCAGAGGATTTCATTCCGATGATTTCAACGAAGCTTGAGCAGCTTCCCGATTTCGACGAAAATACTCTCGCGGTAAGCGATGAGGATAAAGCCGTTGTTAAGAGCCTTTATGAGGTTTATATCCGCCTTAACTTAAGCCAGCTCACTATGCTCGGCAGAGCGGAAGAGGAGAAGCTCTTAAAGTACTTCAGCTTCATAGAAGAAGAGCTTGCCGACAACTCTGTTGTAATAGGTCAGGCGCTTACAAACAACAAGGTTATACCGTTCGGTGACTTCGATTCCTTGGAAAAAGGCACCAGAAGCTGGCAATTTGAAAACTCAAAATATACCGGCCAGGTAGGTAAGGATTACTACTATTCTAAGGGATATTTGACATATCAGGTTCCCTTTGCTTCACTTTCGGCGCACTCTCAGGATACCGCAACGCCTACACTTATACCGACCGGCGCTCTCGGTAGTGACCCGCAGAGAAACGGTATTACAAGCTATCGTCAAAACGGTACTTCGGCAATCATTACATCAAACGGCCTTGAGGGCAAAAACGCCGCAACGGTTACCATAAATAACCAGTATGCCGAAGACAGAAAAGGCTGGTATAACTGCATAAGCATTACAAAGGGACTTGTTGACAAGGAACCGAGCAGCAGCGGCGATTACTCCGCGCTGAGAGCCAACAATATGTCGTCTGAGAGTCTCGGCGATTTTGCTAAGTCGTATACCAAAAATGACATAGGCGAAACCGACCGTCTGGCGCTTGTATTCTACGCCGATTTCTCTCAGCTTGACACATTCTCAATGGCGTTTAATATCAGCTCATACTATGAAGGTGCCGCCGAGGACTACACCCTCGACTTCGGCAGCAACAACGCGGCTTCTTACTTCTATCTCATTAACCCCAAGACGGGTGAATGGGCTAAATGTACTCCCAAGGATGAAAGCAAGAGAAGAATTTACGCTTACACCTCGGAGTACGGCATAGATACGGGAGACGGCGATTACCTGACCCTTTCTCACTACAAGGGCTATGTTATGGTTCCGCTCTTCCAGTTCTCGAGAGGCGTTCAGGGTATTTCGGCAACCTCTAACTATCGTATAGATGAAAAAGCCGAGTCCCTTAACAACATTTTCCGTGTTACCATAGGTATAGCGCCCTTGTCAAATTACGACGATTCGTCCGTAAACGGGAAGAGCGCAACCGCAATGAACGGTAAGAGCTTTACAATAGGCTCTGTCGGCTTTACATACAGACAGGGTACCTCGGCATACGGCGCAGGCGTACAAAACAGAACCGGCGACGTCTCGTTCGACGATTATGCACAGGTTAAGTCTCTTACTTCAATGCAGTTTGAAAACGCGGTAGCGGATGTTGATATTTATAAAGCGAACACTCGTACCGAAAAGATAAACAAGGCACTTGCTCTTTATGCGCAGCTTTCGGATTATCAAAAGACAATACCTTCCGTTGCAAGAGCATACAGCGTGCTTCAAAAGTACAAGAGCATCGACGACGGCATCACTTTGCTCGATCAGCCGCAAATTGCGGTTGCCGATTTGAAACCTTTGATTGAGGCTATGCCGGCTGCAGCAACCGGCGGTTCCGTAACAGGCAGCAACGCCTTACCTTATCCCGGTTTTGTTATCGGCACCGATGAGAGTGGAATAGAGAAGCCGCTTATAAATTACGGCGCATATTCTCTCACCGCGGCTGACGTACAGAACATAATCAATTGGTATGAGCAGTCTTATGAGCGCTATACCGACGAGGCGATTGCGGCGCTCGGTACGGAGAACGTCACAAAAATGGAAAACCTTTATAAGGTTGCAAAACGCTTGAGACTTCTCGAAAATTACCGTGACGGCTACACGAGTGACTCCGGTACCGCTATAACCGGTATTAAAGACCTTAACACTCTTGTTGCTTCAATGTACGGCGAGACCGGTAAAGCGACCGACCTTACGACCGACTGCAGGCTTATGCCTACCGGTCAGACCGCGGCGCTTGAAAACTACCTCGAAAAGTATAACGACCTTGATTATTACGCTAAGTATATCTTAACTGATAAGGCCGACAAATTTGCAAGTGCTCCTCAGTATAAGAATTATGCTAAGGCGGCCGCGGCGGTTAACAAGGTGCTTGCCAACATCAAAACTTACACCGACGACATCACCGGTAAGACGGTTAAGGGCGGCGTTGTTAGACTTGAAGAAAAGTACACGGCTCTTTACAATACCGTTAAGGGTCAAATGGACAATAACGGTATTCAGGACCTCACCGCAATAACGGAAGCGGTTGAAGAGTACAATTCGTTTAAGGGCTATATAAGGCAGGTTCAAGAGGTTAATGACGGTAACACCGTTAATTCCTCGGACGGCGAAGCTCTCCACGGTATTATAGATACCCTCCGTATTTTCCCGAACTTTGCTTCGGCGGTAGACAAAGACAGCGTCGCTCTCAATAAGGATGCAACAACGGGAACCGCAGTCTTTACTCTTTCAAATGCCGTTAACTATCCTGACGGAAGCTACACACTTCGTGTAACCTCTAAAAACGGAGGTCTTAAGGACACTACGGGCACCACCCACGATTACAACGTTGCAATGACGGGTGCGATTGAAAAGACCGTAACGGCAAAAGCTCTTAACACTTCTCCCGAAACCGCGGATGTCGCAAATAACACCGCTTCGGCGGCAGCTCCCAAGGCAATAAACTTTACGTTTACCGTCACGGGCGTTACCGTAACGAGTGAAGATGTTATTACAATAGAGCTTATCGATAATGCTACCGGCGAGGTTGCTGTTGACAAGACAACAAACGAGCCTGTCAGAAAAACAATCAATATTCATTTTGCCGCAGACGACTTCTTTGAGGTTACAATTCCTGCGGAAATAGATGTTCCTTGGGGCGAGACGGAAGCCGTTGATGTTTCCTATAAGGTTACGTCTTCGCTTGATACGGGCAGCAAGATTGGTGTTTCCGTAGCACGCAGCGCTTCTGTCGCAAATGACACTCTTACCAATGCAGCAACATCGACATACGCTCTTCCGTATACTTCACAGAACTTTACTTCCACAGAATTTACAGGTACAAATGAGGGAGCGCTTCCCGCTCAAAAACCGTCATTGACAATTTCCGGTTGGACGGACGCTCCGATAGCCGAGTATTCGACTACTCTTACTTATACCGTAGATTACACTAAAGGTTAATTAACAAATTAAATGCTTTATCAAGACCATAAGGAGGTGGTTCTATGAAGAAAACATTATCAGTTTTGCTCTCAGTGCTTTTATTGTCGCTCGTGACTGTTCCGTCTTTCGCGGCTCCGGCTACGCTGAACAAAGAGAACCCCGTAGGCTCCGTAAAGATTTTTACCGGCGAGGGCAAACAGGATGAGTATGAGCTTACAATTCCTGCCGATACCGAAATACCGTGGGAAGCTACTTCTTACGCAATAGGCAAGGTTACGGCAACTAAAATGTGGCTGTCTCCCGGCAAGACCGTTAAGGTGGCTGTTACGTCGCTCAACGGCTCAAAGCTTGTCAACACTTTGGACAGCTCAAAGACTATCGCCTACACGCTTACAGGCGCAGAGCAAATGGCGTTTTTACCGGGCGATTATATGAAGTCTTATGACCTCTCCGTGAACATCGCAGAGGCTGAATGGCAAAAAGCCGCTTCGGGTGAGCATACAGATGTTCTTACCTTTACGGCAGAATATACTAACGCGTAATAAATATAAGGAGATAAATTATGAAAAAGCTTATTTCTATCGCACTCGCAGCGGCCATGCTCGCAGCTGTTTCGGTTCCCGCTTTTGCAGCTAATCCCATAACCAAGGAAACAGAGCAGACCGGCACAACCATAATTAAGACATCCACAAAAACAGGTCCCGATTCGCCTGAGGATGCTGCTGTCAGATACACCGTTTCTATTCCGGCAGATACAGAAATTTACTGGGGCACCGAGGAGACAGATCTTGTTTACTCTGTTGAGTCTCACCTCAAGAGAGGTCAGGCTCTCAAGGTTACCGTAGCAGGCACAGGCTCTATGAAGACCGATGCCGCAGCAGGCGATGTTTACACTCTTCCCTATACTCTTTCGGGTGACAACGCTTTCACGGCAGACAGCCCCGTAGTTTACGGCAACAAGGAAACTCCGGCCGTTGACAAAAACCTCAAGGTTACAATAAGCAGCGAGGACTGGAACAGAGCTGTTGTTGATGTTTACAACGACACCCTTACCTTTACCGCTGAGGTTTAATTATTGAAAGGAGACTAATATAATGAAAAAGCTTATTTCAATCGCACTTGCAGCGGTTATGCTTGCAGCAGCTTCGGTTCCCGCTTTCGCAGCTAACCCCATAACCAAGGAAACAGCGCAGACCGGTACAGCTATTGTTAAGACCTCCACAAAAACAGGCCCCGATGCTCCCGAAGACGACGCTGTTAAATACACCGTTACAATTCCGGCCGATACCACAATTTACTGGGGCGCAGAGGAAACAGCTCTTGACGGATTTTCTGTTGAGTCTCACCTTAAATACGGCCAGAAGCTTAAAATCGGCGTTGAGGGCTCAAGACTTATGAAGCTTACCGAGGATGCAAACGAGACATTGGCTTACGATTTCTCGGCTGACTCTAACCTCGAATTTATAGCTGACAGCCCTGTTATCAATCCCGCAAAGGCACTTACCCTCAAGGTTAAGGTTGCCGCAGACGATTGGAACAACGCTATTGTCGGCGAGTACAGCGATACTCTTACCTTCACCGTAAGCCTTTGATTTTGAAAGGAGATAACCACAATGAAAAAATTACTTTCAATAGCTCTTGCGGCGGCAATGCTCGCAGCGGTTTCCGTTCCGTCATTTGCAGCTGACAAGACGCTTACAAGCGACCATACCTCCGATACGGCTAAGGTTATTACTTCTACAAAAACCGGTCCCGACGGTCCCGAGGCTACTTCTTACACGGTAACCTTCCCGGCAGAAACCACTATTTACTGGGGCGTAGAAAGCACAGACTTTACATACAACGTAAAGTGCCAGCTCAAATCAAACGACCGTCTTAATGTTACGGTTGCAAAGGAAGACGGTACAACCGACCTCAAGGCTACCGCATCAGGCAATACCGCTACTCTTCCTTTCAGCGTAGCAGGCACCACAGCTTATACTTCAGCCTCTGCAGTTGTTGCAGATGAAGCTGTTAACGCAGCAGTAAACATTGCCTCAGCTGATTGGGCAAAGGTTCCGGTAGATGAGTACGAGGGCAATCTTACACTTACGGTTTCGATAGCTCCCGCTACAATCTAAGAGTCGGAAACCCTTTCAAAATACAAGGAGAACCAATTATGAAAAAAATTCTTTCAATAGTCATTGCGGCTGCGATGCTCTTGGCTATATCGGTTCCCGCTTTTGCTGCAACTGCGACAATAGATCAGTCTACTTCCGGTGGCGTCGGTAACTCCTCGGTAGTTACCGACCGAAGCGGAATAAGCGGTGCCTTTACCGTTTCTTATCCCGCCGAAACCACCATTTATTGGGGCACCGAAAGTACCGAAATCGGTTACACTGTATCGAGTACGCTTGTGAGCGGCAATAACCTCCGTGTTACTGTAGCTCAGGACAACGCAAATCTCCATACAGGCGGCGGCAGACTTCTTCCTTACACTATAGCCGGTGATACCAACATAACAACCGGTCACGAGACAGTTACCAACAGCGCATATTCGGTAAATGTCAATATTACTAAGGAAAACTGGGAATCCGTTTCCATTGATGAGTATGAAGATACTCTTACATTTACAGCTTCTGTTGAAGCGATAGCTTAATTTTTTAATCCGAAAAGGAGTTATATTATGAAAAAGTTACTTTCATTAGTTCTTGCGGCGGCTATGCTTGCGGCAGTTTCAGTTCCGTCCTTTGCAGCTGAAATCAATAAGGATACAGCGGACGGCAAGGGTTCCGCAACCGTTAAGACCGATACAACAAACGTTCCCGCAGACGGTTATTTCACAGTAACATATCCTGCTGAAATGAGCGTTAAATGGGGCGCTGAAACCTCAGCCTTCACCTACAATGTTACGTCAACTCTCAAGACCGGCAAATGTCTTTCCGTTTCGGTTGCTTCTGCCGACGGCAAAATGAAGCCCGCTACCGATAACGGCTATACCATTCCTTACGCCTTCAGCGGCGACACTTCCGTTAAGACTGATGCCGAGGTAGTTAACAATACTTACAACATTAATGTTGACGTTGCAGCAGCAGCTTGGAACGCTACCATCACCGATTACAGCGATGCTACCGTTACCTTCACAGCAGCAGTTGTTGACAAATAATTTATTTAACATTAAACATTAAGTACATCAAGGAGTTATAATTATGAAAAAGATAGTATCAATTCTTCTTGCTGTTATGATGATAGCCGCTATTGCGGTTCCATCATTCGCAGTTGACCCCATAACCATAACCGAGAAATCAGACCCCAAGCACGCCGAGGTTCAGGTTAAGACAATGATAACCGATAAGGACAACAACGATCCCGAAAACTACACCGTTACCATTCCTGCTGAGATCGCAGTTCGTTGGGGCGAGACGGAAGCTAAGGCCGCTCATTACACCGTTAATTCTCAGCTTAAGCTCGGTGCTAAGCTCAAGGTTTCGGCTGCTGCTGAAAATGAAGGAAAAATGACAAACGCTGCTACCGATAAATTCCTCACCTTCACCGTAGCAGGCGGAGATGTTACTGAATATCCCGAGCTTAACAAAAATGTTGAGTCTGCAACAACCGTTACAATCGCTGACTTCAACGCTCCCATAGCTGAGTATGTCGGCCACATGCTTTATACCGTAGAGTACGTTGCTGCATAATTATTGCCAGATTTTGATTTTTAAAATTTTTAAGGAGGTGGTTTCATGAAAAAGGCTTGCAGTGTGCTGTTGTCTGTTTTGCTTATATTCACCATGCAGCTTTGCGTTTTCGCCGAGGCAGGTGAAATCGGTAAAACACAGCTTAAAACTGTAGTCCCGAGTACCCATGAAATTACCGTAACGTATAACGACGGAGGTTATGTCCTTAAAGACGGCAACCTTATTGCAAGCGGTGCTAAGTTCGCCGTTGACCGTTTTGATTCGCTTTCTCTCGGAGCTGTTGCAAAGCTTGACAGCCACCTTGAGCGTGTCACGGTAAACGGTAAAGATTATACCGGTAAATTGCAGTACGGTATGTTGAGATTTGATTCGGTTACCACCGATATGAACATTGTGTTCACATTTAAAAAATGCTTCGGACCCACAGAGCCGACTACAAATCCCACAGAACCTACCGAGCCTACAAGACCCACAGAGCCGACAGCTCCGACAGATCCCTCAGGCACAACAAATCCTTCAGGCACAACTAATCCCTCAGGTACTACCAATCCTTCGGGCACTACAAATCCCTCGGGCACTACAAATCCCGGCGGAGATCACGAAGATCCTTGTGTTCGTATGGGTATGAATGGTAATGTGTATCGCGGTAAAAACCTTTTCCCGGGCGCTAAGCTCGACATTGACCTCGGCGAAATCAAGGCTGAAGCAGGAAAAGACGGTGCATACAGCGTTGACGTTATTAAAGACGGTTTCCATGTTGTAACAATCACCGACGAAAACGGTGAAGTAGCCGGCAAGACTACTTTCTCGGTAAGCGTAAGTGATACTGCAACAGAAACAACCGTTATTAAACTTGATGACGGCTCGCAGATTGCAGTTGTTCCGAAGGGCACCAATACCTTATGGCTCGACTTTGTCGTTAACGACGACGGTACTATTACTATTGTTCCCGGCACACCCGTAGAGGCCTTTGTGGATTGTCACTTATATTCTTCATAATTCTTCGTAAAAAACGTAAGGATGACGAGGAAGAGGAAAACACAAAACCCGTTTGCTGATATAAACGGTAATAAATAAGTTTAAAATACCCCGACTGCGGTCGGGGTATTTTTATGTGTATCGGCATTGCAAACGGTGATGTGTTATGTTATAATACTTTGTCAGAACTTAAACGGGTAAAAGACCGAGGTTCGTCTTCTTGAAAGAGGTGGCTGTATGCCCATAAAAATAGATAATCAGCTTCCGGCGCATCATAGCCTGGAGCTTGAAAATATATTTGTTATGACGGAGGACAGAGCCGTCAAGCAGGACATTCGTCCGCTTAAAATTATAATACTGAATTTAATGCCTACAAAAATCGAGACCGAAACTCAGCTTTTAAGGCTTCTCAGTAATTCTCCGCTTCAGCTTGAAATAGACTTGCTGCAGGTAAAAAGCCATATTTCAAAAAATGTGTCAAGGGAGCATATGCTCAAATTCTACAAAACCTATGACGATGTCAAGGACGAAAAATTCGACGGTATGATAGTTACCGGAGCGCCCGTTGAGATGATGGACTTCGAAGAGGTCGATTATTGGGACGAGCTCTGCAAAATATTTGATTGGGCCAAAACAAATGTGTATTCCACATTTAATATATGCTGGGGAGCGCAGGCTGCGCTTTACTATAATTACGGTATTCCGAAGCATCTGCTTCCCGAGAAGGTTTTCGGCGTATTTCGCCATCAACCGCTTGATTTGTATCATCCGCTTTTGCGCGGATTTTCCGATGTCTTTTATGTTCCGCATTCACGTCACACGGAAAACAGAAAAGAGGATATAATAAGAGTAAAGGATCTTCAGATTTTGTCTTATTCCGAGGAAGCCGGAGTCCATCTCGTGTCGGATATGGCGTGCCGCAATTTTTACTGTTCGGGTCATTGCGAATATGATAGCGACACCTTGGCTCGCGAGTACTTCCGCGATTTAAAAAAGGGTCTTGACATAAAGATGCCGCACAATTACTTCCCCGATAACGACATCAAAAAAACGCCCGTAGACACTTGGCGCGGTGCGGCAAGCCTGCTTTTCCAAAATTGGCTTAACTACTTTGTGTATCAAAAAACGCCTTATGACATAGCCGATATTAAATAGTCGGCGAGGCACTAAGCTTTGTAAATATATAAAAATTATAAGTAAAGGAATTATATTTATGCTTCAATACGAAGAATTGAGACTGCGACTTATAAATCACGAAAAGACTCTTGATGACCTCTCCGAGGCTCTGGGTCTTGATAAGATGAAAGAAGAGATAGCGCAGCTTGAAAAAGAGCAGACTGTTGACGGCTTTTGGGATGATATAGCAAATTCTCAAAAGGTCGTTCAGCGCACAAGCAACCTCAAGAGCAAAGTGGCGGCTTATGAAAAGCTCAGACAGGATTATGACGATGCGCTTGTTATGATTGAACTTTCAAATGAAGAAGAGGACGAGGGTATGCTCGATG
>PPYE01586017.1_pt1 | contig 10617 bp, 14 predicted proteins | sample 1559881 | NCBI WGS metagenome assembly PPYE01 (sample SAMN08240022, study PRJNA423297) | Human gut metagenome, whole genome shotgun sequencing project.
GCATCAAAAAATCCAGTATTTATGCGGTGTTCACTAGCGTCAAAGCTATAGCATGTGTATAATTTTTCGGGAGTTTAGGTAGTATCTAAAAATGTAATCCTACGATTATTTTTACTAATAGCCATATAGGTAAATCCTCCTTTCCTAATTCTGTATGACAAGTTGCGGTTGTTGTATAATTGCTTATACACATAATAATCATTTAGCAGAAAAAAACAACAGTTTTTGAAAAGGGTATAGATTTGAAGGATAACTTACAATCCACCAATTCATTATTCGTAAATAATACATAATAAAAAGTGTAAAAGTTCAAGTCCCAAAAAGGCTCACACAATTACACTTATAAAAATCACATATAGTTTTAATGCATAAAGCTACAATCATCCCCTAGTTACTGCCTTTATGAACCACATATCCTTTGGGAATTTTCCACTATCCCCACTTTTCTGTCTACTATATTGGGCTTCAGCATGATTTCATGCCATAACAGTTTGATATATCCAGGGTCTGCCTTTTACCAAAATAACAATCGCCGTAAATGTCATTACCATTCCACCGACTCTTCCCACCGCAAACCTGCTATTTTATCGTAACTCCTTTACACGAAGAGAAAAAAGGCAACTGTCTCCAGAATGGAAATCAGTTGCCCACTATTTCTCTACTCTACTAAACCCTTATCTGTCCCTATCATCTGCTTTTTTAGCATCCATTATTCCATGTTTTACAGCCAGCCTTATTATGAAATAAAGTACAACTAAAAAAATCAACAAGCCACCCAAACCATTCATTATGTACACGTTCCTTTACAATCATTATTGTCACATATTATTTCAATTGTAAAAATTATACAAGCAGTATGTTAATTCAAGGTCTTCATAAATCCCGACATTAACGCCGCCAACAGAGATGTAATAACCCAGATCTCCTTTAACTACACTATAATAATTATATACGGAACCATTTCCATACTTTTCTAATTCTGCATATGTTGTCTTAAAAGTAGCCAGGCCAAGACCACCTATTTTAGCAGAACCGGTACACTTTGTCACCTTTTTATTACTATTTTTTATTACTATATTCAAAATAATGCGTGGCATCTACCGTCTGTGCTGTCAGTCCCGGTACATCATAACTGTTATATTTTTTTGTGCTACCCGTTCCAGATGGCATCGAACTGTAGCTAACCCAACCAACATCGCCGGTATACTCAAAGCCATCATTCAACTCACCCGCTCCCCTATACATGGAACGCTGCCGGCTCTCAAATTCATTGCCTAATGCATTAACCCAATCAGTTGCTTCCTCCCATGTATTAAAGCTTTTGGGTATTACATTTTCCGGAATTGAATCAACCACTTTGATCTCAAAACCGTCATAGGAAACAGAATCCTCCATTTCATTTACAGCAGCCACGACTTCAGCATCAGTTGTTGCCGCAAATGTTGTTACACCACTTCCAGCAAATAAAGTAGTTACTACTCCCAGCACCAAAAACATTGATAATAATTTTTTCTTCATTAGCAACCTCCTTCGTCAGATTTGGGTCTTTCAAGCATTTTTATATTAACACATAAACACTTTTTAATTTAAACCTTGATGTGAACCAATATTTTTTTGATGTCAACTATGATTACCAAATACCAGAAATATAATTTTAAATATCTTATCTTTTGTTATCTTCTGTGCAATGACGTAATGCAGGTAACGTCATTGCGAAAACCGCTAAGCCTATTGTAGTAAGTCCTGACACTACAAACCAGTTCTCTATTCCAATAATCCCAGCAAACATACCCGATAAAACCAATCCCAATGGCATAGCAATCATGCTAATGCTATTTGATAATGATAATGCTCTCCCCAAATATTTATTGTCTATCTTTATCTGAAATACGGATGTCTGAACCCCAAAATAGAATGGTACTGAAATTCCCATAAAAAAGGATAATACTACAAATACCAGAAAACTTTCAGGAGATAACAGACCCGTTATCATCGTTCCCAAACCATAAAGAGCAATCGCCCCTGTAACAGCTTTCCTCTTATCAATTTTTTCACCGCCTGCCCCTAATAAAAGTGACCCGGTCAGAGTACCTGCAGAAAATATCATTTCAACAATACCTGATTCTCCCACACTACCATTAAAATATGTCATAGTAATTAGTGGATATAATGTACCTATCGGAAAATATATCATTGCATATAGTGCGCCGATAATCAACAACTCCCGCATACCAGGTACTTTTCTAATCGCTTCATACCCCTCTTTTGTCTCCTTGAACACATTGAGTTTTATATCTTTTTCAGGCATAGGCTTTGGTATTTTCACTACTGCTAGGGTTATTGTGGCCAGAACCGCACCAATTATATCTAACATAAGTATTGAACTTAGCGGAAATATAGTATATAAAACCGCTGCAAGAGCTGGGCTGGCAATTGTCGCCGCTGAATTAAATGTCTGTGCATATCCTGCATATTTAGTTAGTTGTCCTTTGGGTACTATTGAGGGTGTAGTTGCCTGGAGAGAAGGCGAATAAAACGCATTTCCAACACTTCTCAGAAATAGGGATATAAAGATTAACCACATTGGTATTCTCCCAGTCATTCCTGATATAACCAATACCACACAAAGCAAGGACATACAAAGATCCGAATATATCATTATCTTTTTTTTGTCGTACCTATCAATGAATACACCTATAAACATTCCCAAAACTGCTTGCGGTAAGAAGCCTAATAATGTTGCAAAAGACAACGCTGCTGCTGAATGAGTTTCATTTGTTATATACCAAATAATTGCCATCTGTACAATTGAACTTGTTAATGAAGATATTCCTTGCCCAGTCCAAATTATAAAAAATTTCTTTTTCCATAGTTTTAGATCATTATTCATTCTACTTTCACTTCCTCTATTTAGCCTTCCCATATAAAGGCGATGATTTCTCAACTACAATCATCATATCACTCTAAATATTTTTCACAAGTACGCAATAAAAAGATATATTATACTATAAAAGATATATAGTTTCAAAAAGATATTATAAAATAATTCCCCAAATAAAAATGCCAATCAATAACAGGTTCTCCCCTTACTGATCGGCATTAATTGGTGCAACAAATATCCTACTCTATTCTTCGTCATCTGGATAGGCAAAGCAGACAAAATGTAGACTCTCTACATGCCATGTCTCTTTTCCTTGCTCTGTAAATACTAAATAAGACTCTTTACTATCTTCGTTTGAATCCACTCTGTTTATCATGCTAGTAAAAGCACTGTTTATTCCGTCCCGTATAAATAACCGGCGCCTTATCGAACCTTGTGGTGTGCTGGATACTAAACAAAAAAATAGAAAGAACATCATACACAACATGGTAATACTAATTCTGTAACACCTACGATATACAAATCTATAGCATTTTTTACATTTCTCATGATATTCATGCTTTAATATTCCCCCACTTTCGATTCTTACACAATATACACCTTTACAGAGTCCACCAATATGATTTGCTTCAATTCCAAAAGTCTTTTCTAATTGACACGAATACTTCTGCATCACTTTCTCCCTCTAATTCTGTTGACAAAACTGCCAAAAGTAATAAGTATTGCTTCACTGAATATTGCTGCTGCTATACCTGAAAATATAACACTTTGTTTGTTGACTACACAAATTAATATGACAATAGACTCAAGGCCAAGTACCACTTTAACTGTACGTTTGTAGAACTTTCTTTCACCATTTGAAAGTGATTTTTTCTCACTTTCAAATGGTGAATTTATAACGATTAAGAATATTGATATGATTACAAATCCCATAAGTTCCACATAATTAAATCGAAAAAAATTAGAAAAAAATATTTCCACTACAATTATTAATAAGGTTGAAAAAATGAAACATACTTGTTCAGTTTTAGCATGATAACCACCTGCATAACTACGCAACGGAACATAAGATAGCAAGAAAATCATTGTTTGAATTAAATTACCGAAAATATATCCTAAAATTAAAGTTATTACAATATTCTCTAATATTGTAATTCCCGCTGATAAGCCGTACAGGTATACAATCTTATCACTATCAGATGTTCCTTGTTGCAGTATGAATTTTTCCAATATATATTTTGCAAATTTGTTTTTCCACATACTTTTCCCATGCTTAAAATATTTTAACATCAGATAAAGTCTATCATCTTATACCCTGACCAGAAAGTTATTGAAGCCAATTATCACTTTTTTGCAGTCAGCTAAATAGCTCCTTCCTTTATCAGATCAAACATTTCTCATAACAATTCGTATACTTACTCTTAGCATATTAAGTTACTTTAAGATATATTATTTACTTTTAAGGTATTATTTTACTTTAAAGTGCGTACTTGTCAATCACGGCACAATTATGTAATAAATAATATGTACCCAAATATAATACATTGTCATATGGAACGAACTATCTACCAATGTGGGTTCTATTATGAACACAGATAACTTTATAACACTGGCACAGATTAAAAATTTTGATAGGGAGACACTTAATGACCAGAGCTAAGTTTTTCATTACACAGCCCGGTGAAACTTTATATAATCAGCTTGATAAAGTACAGGGTTGGTCAGATACGCCTTTATCATCTAAAGGAACCGAAGATGCAATCACCCTCGGCCACTACCTAAGTCATATTAATTTCACCAAAATTTATTGCAGTGATAGTAGACGTGCTATTGACACGGCACACCTTATAAAAAAGAGCGCGCCCTCTAATGCCCCTGTTATCCCTGATTCTCGGCTCCGCGAATGGTGCTACGGCAGCTTAGAGGGAGACCCATATAAAAAAGTAAATCGCATAATAAATAGAGATTTATCTATAAGCGATATGTCTTCCCTAAATTTACATCTTCCTCAAATATGCCAAGTTTTTAAAAATGCAGATACCTCCGGTTGGGCCGAAGATTTTTCTGCCATAGAAAAACGACTGAAATCTTTTTTAAGTGGAACAATCCGGAATTCATCAGATAAATATTGCAATATCCTGGTTGTCAGTCATTCTTATACAATAAAGACACTATTATATCTATATGGTAAAGACTTTTTAGGTTCTATTAATCAAATAGATAATTTATCTATCTCTACCTTAATTTATGATAATGGCACTTTTCATTTTGAAGAGGTCAACACTACATACATATAACAGGGAGAGGATACCTGAATGGATTTCTTCTGTTCAGGTATCTTCTCCCCATTCGTTCGCTATTAACCACTGTTGTCTCTAGCGCTTTTTCAAATTATGTAGTTCCTTTGGCAATTCCGGCTGATACATGACATACATGCAACAACTATTAACATTTGCAGTGGCAACTCGCATTGATAAATTTGCCAAAATTTTTCCAATCTTGTTTTTCACAAAATTCACCTCCTCACATGACCATACATTTAAGGTCATTTACGGATTCTAGCATATCAAAAATATGATATATATAGATTGAGGTAAATTACTAATTTTTTGAAGTATACTAATACTTTACGTGTAAAACATGACGCATATTTTAAACCAATCATCGTCAAAGTTTATATCTACAGTACCATTATATTTTTCAGCAACAAGACCTACATTTTGCAAACCTATACCATGATTGAGCCAATTCTCCTTGTTCGTTCGTAATGCCCCCTGCTCCATATTAATACATCCCGAATAAGTATTATCCACTTCAAAAACTATACGTCTACGATCATATATTAATAATACATTTAATTTCCTTTCATGCTCTGCTTTACTCGCTGCTTCAATAGCATTATCCAAAATATTACCTATAATAACAGTTGCATCAAAAGAATCCATCTCCAACGCTTCAGGTATTTTGATTTTTGCTGTGACATCAATTTTCTTATCAATGGCCTCCTGCAGCTTAAAGTTAATTATACTATCAATTACCTTATTACCGGTTTTAGCCAATTCTGTTTGACCAGTTGTATTAAATTCTAACATTCTTTCGATATATGCCAAAGCTTCTTCTATTTCTCCTTCTTTTAAACACGACTTCAATGCTATCAGATGACTTTTTAAATCATGCAGAAGTGAATGGTTTGCTTTTATAGAAGTCTGCATTATTTCCAGTTGTTGTTCATAATATTTTATTTGCTGTATAGATAATATATTCCTAGTAGAATTCACCATATTTGCAACGACACGATCATACAAAATAACCACTGAAAAATTGATTAACAAAATAAAGCTTGAACATAGAACCACATGTATCTTACTCAGATTCCCCATGTGAAAAATCATCACTAAAAAATAAAGAGAAAATGCAGGCATGATAATCATACACAACCAATATATCCATGGCAAAGAAACCAAATCATTTTTCCTTTTAAGACAGCTAAGCAAACAAACTATGGTCAAACCAACAAGTTGATTTGCAATCTGTCCGAAAATAGACGAATACATACTGGCTGTTCCTAGCGGAAAATGGATATATCCTGTCAAAGCCGCTACTAACATTTCCACACAAAATAATATACTGTAAATATAAACTACTGTAAATATACGTTGTTTTAAATCTGCCTTGTAGTTCAATGTTAATACAAAGAAATACAGCAAATTAAATACAAGCATTACAATAGGCATACCTAACAAATAATAACATAGTAATGATAGTATAAAATAAGATGTAAAAGATATTACCTCAATTCTTCTGTTTTTCAGTCTTCCCCCCAAAATCATTCTCATCAGTTTGTAGACAACAACTGTTGCAATACCACTACATAAAAAATGTATTATATAATATCCCGTCATCTGCATTGTATATCCCCCAACAAAAATTCTTTATGAATTTCTCTAACTTTTTTTCGTCTTGGCTGGGCTATTTTAATCACATCATCGTTAGTCATTATTAATTCCTCATAAAAGAATTCTTTAACATGAGCATAATTAATCAGATATGACTTATGAGCATAAAAGAAATTATATGTTTTTAACTGCTCATATATCTTTTCCAATGAACCATAAAATATGATGTTGTCATTGACTGTAACCGCCTCTACTTCCCTGTCGATACTCCTAAAATATATAATATTCTTGATATAAATTTTATTCCAATCACGCCCTTGTTTATATTGAAATGTAATCTCATTTTTCTGTGCTAATCGAATACCCGTGTCAAGGGTTTCATATATTCTTTCCTTTGATATCGGCTTAACCAAAAAGTCCAGAGGACGAATTTTGAAAAGTTCCAGAGCGTAACTCTCAAAAGATGATATGTATATAATTTGCATTGCCTCATTCTTCAAGGTATTACGCACACAAAGACCAATATCAATCCCATTAAGGGCCGATCCTAATTCAATGTCAATAAACAACATGTCATATATTATTCCGTCTCGCAAATCCTGGCAAAGCTTCTGCTCACCATAATAAGGTTCCACGGACAATAGCTTGTGGTTGTATCTGGCATACTCTAATATAGATTTTTCAAGTTCAGTACATATTCTAATATCATCATCACATATGGCTATTTTATATAGTTCTTTTTCCATTCTGCTACCTTTTTCCAATAAGTAAGATCCATCCATACCTATACTTTCACAAAAATTTGTTTATTATGAGGATACCATAGATTACATATGATAGCCAGAAAATTTTACTACAAACGGGATATTCAACACAGAATTTCCAGGAAAGGTTAGCCAAACATCAGATTAAATTCGCAAAATGATTCTGCCTCAGAAGCAGTTCTATTTTCTCCTTAAAATCGTCCAACATAATTGGTCTCTCAATATAATCATTCGCCTTCATTTTTAGAATATGTAACCGGTCACGTATATTGCTGTTTTCTAGGATAACCAAAATGGGCGTATCTGTTTTACAACGAATATCAAATAATAATTTAAAATCTCCACTTCTCACCTGCTCACTCTTAAAATCAATCAGCACAAGAGCATACGCTTTATCTTTTAACTTATCAATATCTGCACACGCACATTTTACCACTCGGTGCTTATTATAAAACGCTTCCTGAAAATACAAATCTATGTCGTCATTTTCTGTAAAGGCTAGTATTTCCATGTTACCTCCTATGAATATAACAAAACTGTTATCTTAAATATTTTATTGTCAATAGAAATATCAACTAGACCATTGTACTTTGAGGCTGCCTTTTCAATGGAACTTAAACCAAATCCATGGCAATTAGGATTTTCTTTCGTTGTTATTAGCTTACCATGATAATTCTTAATAAAATACCCATTAAATGAATTTTCTATGGAAATGACCAAATTTCCTTTATTATAATTTATGCTAACTTTTATAAATCTGTCTGTTGAACACTTTTCTGCCGCCTCAATCGCATTATCTAAAGCATTACCCAGAATAATACAAATATCCCCATCAGAAAAACCAAATTTGTAAGGAACGGTAACATCATGCCTGCAGCTTATATCTTTATGCTGTGCCAATGTATATTTACAATTGATAATAGAGTCAATTAGTATATTGCCAGAATCTATAATTTTGTTTGTTTTGAATACTTCATCAGCCATCATACTATCAAAAAATTCATTCAAACGAAGATAATCTTTTTTATTAACTAATTCCCGAACATATATTATATGGTTCTTCATATCATGTTTCTTTTTCTGCATTTCAAGAAGGGCAACTTCTCTTTCTTCCATCTGGCTTTCATAGAGTGCAACCTGCTGTTCATAAAGAGTTGCTTCTCTTTGAATATCCATCTTTCTTGATAATTCCCCATACGCATAATATATTAGTAAATTCAATAGTAAAATAAGTACAGAAGAGAAAGCCGAATGTAATACCACATCATCACGCGCACTTTCAACTACCTGTAAAAACCACGTATATATCATAATGCAGCTAAAAAGTGATACTACTGTAGGGACAAACCAGAAACCAGTAAATATGTTTCCCTTACACTTTTTATCAATAAATATAGAAAAAAGCCGTATATTTGCCATCATCACAATTTTAGAAAGAACAAGGCATAACATTTCGTAATCATCATAATTTGCTGATCCTATAGTTACCATAATAATATATCCTAGCAACAATTCTACAACGATCCACACAAAATGGTAGAATACAACCGCTACAATTTTCTTTTGAAAACTTCCCTCAAACAAAATTATACTTACAAATAGAACACTCACACAACCGATGCCCAAATTTGTCAGTGTAATATTGTTATTCCTTTCAAAGAAAATATTAATCACAAAATATACCCCCCATACCCCCAGTGAATATATTTTCCTTTTAGACGCAAATATAATATGCAAATAATCTCGGATTATATATGTACTCATTAAAGAAGTGAATATCTGAACCATAAACGACATCTGCTATTCCTCCAATAGTTATATTAACGTAGTATTATAATATAACTTTAAAATATAATTGTCATCGTGTAAAAAAAAGTGGATATCTCGTAACACCTACAAATATGAATGGGCCTTATATTCTTGACTTTTCCAATATTTCCATATACCGTTTTCTGATACCGGCCTGACGCTCATCACTTATTTTCAACTCAGCTCCACAATATAGTATGACTTTGGAATAGGTAATTTTATCTACATGATTAAAGTTGACGTAAAAGGATTTATGAATTCTTAGAAATGGTATTTTATGATTCTTCAGCCTCTTTTCAACCTCATCCAACTTCCCATAATATTTGAAAACTTCTCTATCTGTTACTATATTAATCACTCTGCCTATACTTTCAAAGTAAACAATATCCCTAACCAGCACTTTTCCATATTCTTTATTGTACATATATTCAAAATAGGCATCTTCTTCAATAACTCTCTCATAGGCCATCTGTGTGATTATATCAAATTTTTCTAGGTTAATTGGTTTCTTAATGAAACGAAACGGCTCCACCTCAAAAAGTTCAAGAAAATAAGTATCATAATTAGATACATAAATGATCACAACATTTCTGTCTATATTTCTGATTAGTTTGGCTGCCTCTATACCATTCATTTTATCCATTTCAATATCCAGATAAATAATATCAAATCTGTTTGACTTCCTGTACTCCTCTTCCAACGTAGAGCCGTCATAAAATACCTCTACATCGCATTTTATCAGTCTCCTACCGAAATATTCCATAATAAGTCTTTCTAAATTTCCTGCAAACAGCTTATCATCATCGCATACGGCTACTCGTATCATATATCTGCTCCTTTCATCTAAGATTGTGTTTCCATCAACCTTCTAATAAGGATTCTTGCCGTCTCTTTGTTACAATCGTTTAATTGTTCATACTCCAAGAAAAAATCATAAAAATTCTCAATCGTCTTATCAATTTCTATTTGATGCTCAATTCTATATTTCTTATCTGATTTTCCAAACAGATAATCCATTGAAACATTAAAATATTCGGAAAGAGCATATGCCAGGTCAACCCGTGGTAATGTTTTTCCTTGTTCAATCTTACTTATCGTCTGCTGCGTAACACACATCTTCACAGATAGGTTTAACTGTGTAATCTTTTTTGCTTCCCGCAATTCTTTCAATCTACAATTCATAATCAAATTCCTCCCTATACATTTGTGGTTATAATCATTTTATCTAATTATCAACCTTTTCTTACGCATATAAGAGTATTTGAAT
>PPYE01344478.1_pt1 | contig 10610 bp, 8 predicted proteins | sample 1559881 | NCBI WGS metagenome assembly PPYE01 (sample SAMN08240022, study PRJNA423297) | Human gut metagenome, whole genome shotgun sequencing project.
CCCTGCGACCTACCGTGGGATCATCACTCCGTCGCAGATGGAGTATATGATGGAGTGGATGTACGGGGCGGAGGTGCTTGCGCGCGAGATGTGCGGGGAGTTCGCCTGGTTCATCGCCTCGGCCGACGGCGAACCGTGCGGTTACCTTTCGGTGCAGCACGAGGCCGAAGACCTTTTCCATTTGCAGAAAATCTATGTCCTTCCCCGCTTCCAGGGAATCGGCGCCGGGGAATTCCTGTTCCGCCATGCCGTGGAATATATCCGTTCGGTGCATCCTGCGCCTTGCCGCATGGAGCTGAACGTCAACCGCAACAACCGGGCGCTGCACTTTTACGAGCGGATGGGGATGCGCAAACTGCGCGAAGGCGATTTCCCGATCGGTGACGGATATTATATGAACGACTATATCATGGGGTTGGATATAAAGTAGGGCCGGCGCGTCGCTGCTGCGGTTCGCAAGATAAAAACGGATGCCTTTGTGGGTGTCCGTTTTTTCGCTTGGAGGCCGGTCGCAGGTGATTTGGCGCGGCTCTTGGCCCCTCCCGGGCTGCCGGAGTCTTCGGTGGCGGGGCTGTTGCCCGATGCCGGCATCCGGCTCCCCTGATGCCGGGGCGCGCTATCTGGCTGCGTTGCCTCCGGAACGGCCTATTTCGCCGTGTCGGTCTTGAACAGGTCGATTTCTCCGCGTTCGACTTTGCCGTACATGTCTGCCAGGTTGGCGATGACGGGCGAGATGTATTCGAGCGTGTCGGTGACGGCCTGCTTGTCACCCTCGCCCTTGATGCGGTAAAGCATCGCCGCGTAGAGTGCCCGGAAACAGAGTTCCGTGTCGTTCATGCCGGGATTGCCCACGACGGCGCGCAGACGAGGCAACTCGGGCTCCAGTTTCGCGTAGGTCTGGCGGTAATGTTCGCCGACGGACAGCTTCATCAATTGCAGGTGCAGGTCGTGCAGGTCGCCGATCAGGTGGAGCGTATGCTCCAGGTGCCCTTTCTCGTCCTTGCCTTCCTGGTGCAGGAGGTTGGCGATGTCCATGTACCACAGCAGGTAGACGTGCTTCTGCTCCTCGGCGATGTCCTTGCGGGGGGCGATCAGTGTCGAGAAGATCGCCTCGGGACTGAATTGCAGCGCCCGCAGCAGGTCTTCCAACTGCCAGAGGTAAAGAATGTATTCGGCGATGTTCTCCCGCCGCTTGGCCTGTGCTATATCCATGTCGTATGCGTTTTTTTGTGTAACCTGTCGTGTGCTTTCGTGCAGGATGCGCTTATGTGTTTTCTCTGCAAAAAAGCAATCTCGAGTACCTTTGGGTGACAAAAGGTAGCTAAAACCATCTGCAAGCTGTTTTGGGGGGAGCGTTCGCGGTTTTTCCCGAACGGCTGCGCTTTCCGCCCGCCTGCTCCGGGCGCCCGTTGCCGCGTCTGCTTTTATCCCGCTGCAAACGGAATGCAGGGATTTATACGTAGTCGTTATTTAATCCACTTCTGCGGCCCCGTGCGGTGCTTGAGAAAGTATTGCTGTGATTTGAGCAGGTTGCGCGATTGCAGCACCATGTTCTTGGTTTCGGTGAGGATCGTCAGGTACAACATGCTGGCCTTGGTATTCGAGCGGGCTTCGTTGATGCGCGAGAGCTCCGATTTAATGGCTTCGGCGATCGACTCGAACAACTGGTCGCGCAGCGTGAGCACCATCTCGATTTCGGAGAAATCGCCGTCGCGCAGCATCTGGTTGATATGGCGGTAGATCGACTCCACGTCGTCGTTGATCGACATGAGGTCTTTGGCCTGCTCCTTCGAAAGCCCTTCGTGGTTGTTGTCGATGTGCTCGAACGCCGGACGCGTGATGTGCATCAGCGCCTTGGTCATTTCGTTGAGGTAGTCGACCACCTGTACGTAGTAGTGGGCCGTGTTGACATCGCTGCTCTGGAGTTTCTTGAGGGTGGGGAGCAGCGTGTATTTGCGCTCGCGCGACTGGTAGAAGAGGTCGTTCGACTCTTTGACCATGTCGCGCAGCACCTTGCGGTTCTCCTTGAATACGGCGATCAGCGTACGGTCATAGATCTTTGTCGCCGACTCCATCGTACGGCATACTTCGTCGCGCAGGTTGATGATGATGTCTTCCGTGCTCTGGGATTTCACCCCGGCTGCGGCTGGGGCGGCGGATGTCTTGCCTTTCTTGAGGAAATTGCTGTGGATGAGCATGTAGCCGCAGAGTACCGTGACGATAACGAAGGCCATCGTGCCGCCATAGATCAGGGTAAGTCCGACGACGAAGGCGATCAGGAATCCGCCCAGCGCCGTGATGAACCACCCGGCGATGACGGTCATGACGCCAGAGATGCGGTACACGGCGCTTTCGCGGCCCCATGCGCGGTCTGCGAGCGACGAACCCATGGCTACCATGAAGCAGACATAGGTGGTCGAAAGGGGGAGTTTGAGCGAGGTGGCTATGGCGATCAGCATGGCCGAGGTCGTGAGGTTGACCGTAGCGCGTATCATGTCGTAGGGGGCGCCGCTATGTTCGATGTCCTCGTATTCGAAACGGTGTGAGACGGCTGCCCGTACGCGTGCGGGGATGATCCGTTCGATGCCGGCGTTGATATTGAGCGCTGCGCGGACAATCGTACGGGACATGACCGACGAGCCGTACTGTTCGGGGCCTTCGTCTTCCTGCGCTGCGGAGAGCGACAACTCGGTTTCGGAGACGTGCATGGCCTTTTTCGAAGTCCAGAGCGTGAGGATCATCATCGCCCCTGCGGCAAGCAGAATCAGGAAATTGGCCGGGACGTTTTCCGAGAGTGCCCCCATCATCATCTGCGGGTCACCCGAATGCTTGGCGATCGAGAAGGCGTCGAATCCGGCGACGGGTACGCCGATGAAATTCACCAGGTCGTTGCCCGCGAAAGCCAGTGCCAGGGCGAACGTACCCGACAGGATCGTGATGCGCAGGATGTTGATCTTGAACCGTTGGATGAAGAACAGCAGCACGGAGCATGCCACCCAGCAGATGAAGAGCGACAGCAGCAGGTGCCGGTCGACCATTCCGACGAAGGCATTGTCCGCAAGCAGCGATTTGAGTCCTTTGAAGACTGCGAAATAGATGATCGCCGTAAGCGATGCGCCGCACCACAACGACCCGAAGCGGCGAAAGATCACCGTATAGCGAAACGAGAAGATTGTACGCGAAATATACATGACGATCGTACCGCAGGTGAAGGCGATGACTACCGACAGCAGAATCGCCGAGACGATACCCATGGCGCGCGAGGTGTTGATGAAATGCCCGAGCGAACCGACGCCCAGCGCGGGGTCGTTCGAGATCTTGTAGATCGACACGGCGATGGCCGAGCCCAGCAGGCAGAAGATCAGCGAGACGGTGGTCGAGGTGGGCAGTCCCCACGAGTTGTAGAGATCCAGCAGGATAATGTTGGCGAACATCACGCCCAGGTATAACATCATGACCTCGTGGAATGTGAACAGTCCGGGATTGAACATGCCGCTTCGGGCCACTTCCATCATGCCGCTCGAGGTGACTACGCCGACGATAATGCCGACAGAGGCGACGGTGAGGATGACCCGCATCGAAGCGGCCTTGGAGCCGATGGCAGAGTTGAGGAAATTGACTGCGTCGTTCGTGACGCCGACGAAAAGACCTGAAATGGCGAGGATTCCCAGAATAACTACGATTACGGTGTAGATTTCGCTCATGTTAGGGTTTAGTGCAAATTGTGAACAAATTTACGCCATTTTTTCCGATGAAACGGTTTTGGCACCGATTGTTAACATTAACTTAACATGAGGCGGCTCTGTTCGTTGCGGCCGCGCTGGATATGCCGGGATGCCGGGCGGATTGGGGCATACGCCATACCGCAGGGCGTGCGGAGCGCCGGTGGGCGGAGGCGGGGACTGCCGGTTCCCGGACGGCGAAAAAGGGCGGGCAATCGTGCCCGCCCCTGTCCGGAAGGGGGATTGCCCGCCCGCTGTATTTCTCCGCTGCCGGGGATTATTCGTCGTCGGTATCGGTGTAAGCCTTCAGCAGCTTGTCCTGCACGTCGGCCGGCACCTGCTCGTAGGACGAGAATTTCATGGTATAGGTGGCCGAGCCCGACGTCAGCGACGAGAGTGTCGTCGAGTAGCGGTATAGTTCAGCCAGCGGAACCATGGCGTTCAGACGGTCGAAGCCCTTGTCGGACTCCATTCCGGCGATCATCGCACGGCGGTTCTGCAAGTCGGACATCACGGCGCCCATGTAGTCGCTCGGGACGAGTATCTCGACATTGTAGATCGGCTCCATGATCTTGGGCCCCGCGTTGCGGAAAGCCTCCTTGAAGGCGTTGCGCGCCGCCAGTTTGAAGGAGATTTCGTTCGAATCCACCGGGTGCATCTTTCCGTCGTATACCACCACGCGGATGTCGCGGGCGTAGGAACCCGTCAGCGGGCCTTCGTCCATCTTCTCCATGATACCCTTCAGGATGGCGGGCATGAAGCGTGCGTCGATAGCGCCGCCCACGATCGCCGAGTAGAATTGCAATTTGCCGCCCCATGCCAGGTCGTATTCTTCCTTGGTCTTGGGGTTCACGATCATGTCGCCCTTGCCGGGAACCTTGTAGTTCTTGGGCTCGGGCATGCCGTCGTAGTAGGGTTCGATGATCATATGCACCTCGCCGAACTGCCCGGCACCGCCCGATTGTTTCTTGTGGCGGTAATCAGCCTGCGCAACCTTGGTGATGGTCTCGCGGTAGGGGATTTTCGGTGCGATATAGTCGTAGGAGAGCTTGTTCTCCTTCTCGATGCGTGTGCGCAGAATATTCAGGTGGTGTTCTCCCTGACCCTGGATGATGGTCTGTTTCAGTTCTTTGGAGTATTCGACCAGAATCGTCGGGTCTTCGAACTTGGCGTCGTTCAAGACTTTGCCCAGTTTCTCTTCGTCGCTCTGCTCCTTGGCCTTCACGGCGGCGCGGTAGCGCGGTTCGGGGAAGACGATGGGTTCGATGCTGACCGGTGCCGAAGGAGCCGAGAGCGTGTCGTTGGTGCGGGTGCCCTTGAGCTTCACCGTGCAGCCGATATCGCCGGCCGACAGCTCCGTGACCTTGATGCGGTTCTTGCCCGCCACGGCGAACAACTGCGAAATCTTCTCCTTGTTGCCCGTGCGGGTATTTACCAGCTCGGTGCCCTCGGCGATCCTGCCGCGAATGACGCGGAAATAGGTGATCTCGCCGATATGCTGTTCGACCTGGCTCTTGAATACGAACGCCACGGCGGGTGCCGTCTCGTCGGCGGCGATCTCCTCGCCCTTGGTCGAGAGGAACCACGGAGCCTTCAGCGGGCCGGGTGCCACGTTGATGATGAATTCCATCAGGCGCTTGGTGCCGATGTCGCGCTTGCCGCTGGTGCAGAAGATCGGCATCACCTCGCGTTTCGAAACGCCGATTTTCAGACCCGCACGAATGTCGTCCTGCGTGAGTGTACCTTTGTCGAAGTAGAGCTCCATGAGCGCCTCGTCGTGTTCGGCGGCCATTTCGACCAGCTCCTTGTTCAGTTCCTGCGCCTTGTCCATCTCGTCGGCGGGAATCTCCAGCTCCTCGCGGTGGCCGTCGTTGTCCTTGAAACGGTACATCTTCATCAGCAGTACGTCGATGAAGGCGTTGAACTCAGGCCCCTGGTTGACGGGGTACTGTACGATGACGGGCTTCACGCGCGATGCGGCCCTGATCGACTCGATCGTGGCTTCGAAATTGGCTTTCTCGGCATCGAGCTGGTTCACCACGCCGATGACGGGCTTTTTCAGCAGGCGTGCATAGCGGGCCTGGATCTCGCTGCCGACTTCCCAGCCGTTCTGTGCGTTGAACAGGAATACGCCCACGTCGCCTACCTTGAATGCCGAGAAGAGGCTTCCGCAGAAGTCGTCCGAGCCCGGGCAGTCGATGATGTTCAGCTTGCGATCCATGAATTCGGTGAAGAGGATCGTGGAATAGATCGAGCGTTTGTATTCGTGCTCGATATCCGTATTGTCCGAGAGCGTGTTGTTCGCCTCGATACTACCCCTGCGGTCGATGACCTTACCCTCAAAGGCCATCGCTTCGGCAAGGGTAGTTTTTCCCGTGCCGGGCGCGCCGATGAGTACGATGTTTTTAATTTCTTTTGCTGAATAGTTTTTCATATTCCCGTATGGTTTTAAGGTTTTGCGGTGGTGCGGGGCATCGTCGGGAGTACTTCGCGGAGCCGGGTTCCCGGAACGGAAAGTCGTGCTGCGGAGCATTTTCCGATTAGCCGACTATAAATATACAAAAAAATCGGGATAACCAAACGGCGACACGAAAAAATCGCCCTCAGGAGGCGATTTTACGGTCGAAAAGCGGGAGGTCGATCCATGTGAGCTTTTTCCACACCCATTCGACGGGGCCGTGCGTATGGCGCCGTAGCCAGAGGCGGCAGAAGAGATACTGTACCAGGATGATCCCCACGCCCGCCAGCGTGCCGTAGATCACGTCCACGTGGCGGTAAAGCCCCAGCCCCCAGTTGTAGAAGAGCGCCGTGCCGAGCAGCGATTGCAGCAGGTAGTTGGTCAGGCTCATGCGCCCGAAGAAGGTCATGCCGTGCAGCGCCCGGCGGAACCCCGGCCAGCCGTACCACAGCAGGACGACCGTCGAAACGATCGCCGTGGCCGTCATCAGGTTGCGCATCGCCTCGAACGGTACGAGCCACGTGCCCGCGATGCCCACGGCCAGCAGCCCGCCCCAGATGCGTCTGTGCTGCCCTTCGTCGTAGAAGAGCCGGTAGCGGCCGGCCAGCATGCCCAATACGAACATCAGCAGCGTCTGCGTGCCGCGTCCGTGTTCCAGTCCCCAGCCGAACGAACTGAGCGGGCCGTAGAGCAGGCTCACGCGGGCGCTCTCGGCGAAGGTGCCCGTGGCGAGGGTGGGATAGAGGGTCTCCATGCCTTCGATGCCGCGGATCGAGAGCGTATGTCCGCTGAAATACTGCCAGAGTTCGAGCGGCTGGATGAAAAGCAGGGCCGCGATGACCCACACCCATCGGTTGGGGAGCTTGCCGATGGGAATCATCAGCAGCCCGAAAAGGGCGTAGTAGGTCAGTACGTCGCCGTTGTAGATCGCCGCGTTGACCAGCCCGATGCCGAACAGCAGCACCATGCGCCATGCGAAGCGCAGCGAAAAGTCGTTGCCCCGCTGTGCCTGGTTGTCGCTCTGGATGAAGAAGCTCAGCCCGAACAGCAATGCGAAGATGGCGTACATCTTGCCCGAAAGCAGGAATCCCAGCATATCGGCTACGGGCTGTTCCCAGCTGCCGAATCCGGCGCGGGGCAGGTCGAGGGCGCTCCAGTAGAGGTTGAAATGCTCGCGGGCGTGAAACAGGATGATCCCTGCCACGGCGATGCCGCGCAGTGCGTCGGCCACTTCGATACGGGTGTTGGGTCGGTTTGTCGTGCGGTACATGGGATATTGCGGGGTTTGGGGTTGCTTCGTAATAGTTCGTTGTCGCCGTAGGCTGTATGTTCCGGGTTGCCGGGGCGTTTCCTAATATATGTCGTTGCCGGGTATTTCCATTCAGGTCAGCCGGAAGAGCGGCAGGCACAATTCCCGGATACCGCATCCGCGCCATCGGTCGATGACGAGATATTGTCCGTTCGGATTTACTCCCGGGATCCATTGCGAGCCGTCGAAACCCATCAGGCCTTTGTCTGTCGTATCCATCTGCCTGCAGCCGGCCTTTTGCAACCGGGCCATGTACTCCAGCCATGCCTGCCTGCCGAGGGCTTTGCTCTCGTCCGCCGCGATTTTCCCGGGCTCGTAACCGCCCGCCCCGCCGGCTGTTTTCCTGCGGAGGGTGGTTTTGTTGCCGTTCTTTTCCATCCCTACGACGACGGGATTGTCGAATGTCCGCAGCCCGAGGAAGCGTACCCGACTCCCGTTGGCGGCCTGCCACAGGGGCGCCTCGCCCGTTGCACGAATTGCGGCGATCAGGAGCGGAAACAATAATAAAACGGACTTCATGACGGAACGTGTTGGAGGTGGCCGGCGGTTGCTCAGGGGATCACCCCCGTCAGTGCCTCGATGGCACGGCGGCCTTCGTCGCCCAGCGAGAGCGAATATCCGTTCACGAAGAGCGCGATATGTGCGTCGATCACCTTGTCATCCAGCTCCTGTGCGTGCTGTTTTATATAGGTGCGCGAAGCTTCGGGATGTGTGAAGGCGTATTCGATGCTTGTGCGCAGCAGGCGTTCGGCCTCGTGCCGCACCTCGTCCGGCAGGCTGCGCCGGGCTGCGATCCCGCCCAGCGGCAGCGGCAGCGCCGTCCGGTGTTCCCACAACTGCCCTAGGTCGGCGACCAGTTCCAGTTCCCGTTCACGGTAGACGAAGCGGCCCTCATGGATAAGTACTCCGGCGTCGAAATCGCCCCGCTCGACGGCAGCCGCGATTCGGGAGAAGAGCAGCGGTGTACGCTCTTCGATTTCGGGGAAGAGTTTGCCCATCAGGGCATTGGCCGTAGTGTGCAGCCCCGGGACGGCCACGCGGCGTATCGGCCGCGTATCGCCTGCGCGGCGTACCAGCAACGGCCCGTTGCCGCGTCCGAGTGCCGCACCGCTGTCGAGCAGCGCGTAATGTTCCGCGATGGCGGGCAGCACGGCGCAACTTATCTTGCTGATGTCGGCACGTCCCAGCCCGGCACCGCGGTTCAGCTCCTCGATGTCGTGGTATTCGACCTCGAAGCGCAGGCTGCCCGTGTCGATGCGGCCGTTAACGAGCGCGTCGAACATGAAAGTGTCGTTCGGGCACGGCGAGATATGCAGCTTCAGCCTCACCGTTTCTGCGCCTCGGTGATGTTGCGGGCGTTTTTCTCGTTGTCGCTGCGGTTGCGTTTACCCCCGAAACGGCCCAGCAGCCATCCGGCGGCAAAAGTCAGCACGAGGACGATGATGTCGATAAATACGTTGGCCAGCCACCGCTGGATGGCGGGGGCGAATTGCCAGACCAGGATGAAGACGACCAGTATCAGGATCAGTCCCGCCCAGAGCATCCAATTTTTATTCATTGCTTTCGAATATTTGGTTTAACTTTTCCGTCAGGTTCCCGACGGCCTCCTCCACGGCCCACTGGCCGAAGGGTTCGCCGACGTAGTTCGACACGGCACGTATCTGGCAGCACGCGACGCCCAGCGCGTCGCATACGGCGAAAAAGGCTGCGCCTTCCATGTTCTCCACTTCCGGCAGGTACCCGCCCGGTGTGTCCTCCGGGTTTCCTTCCGGCGTCTGGTGATGGGTGCCTTCCGCCGCGCTTTTCGGCCCGTCCTTTGCCGCGGCTCCGTCGCCCGAACGGCTGACAGTGACCCCGGCTGCAAGGGGCAGCCCCAGGTCGGGGCCCGAGGTCTCGTATTCGCGGGCGTAACGCTCGGGGATGCCCGCTATGCGTTCGGTGACCACTTCGACCACCTCGCCGCGCCGCAATGTCCGGTCACAGGCACCGGTAATGCCGGCCAGCACCACCAACTGCGGCTTTTTGGCTTTCACGGCGCGCAGCGTCGCCGCCGCGATTTCGGCCATGCCCACCCCGCCGACGAATACCGGGTCGCGAGGCTCGGTGAGGATGAACGCCTTGGCCTCCTCGATGGTCGGGAAAATGAAAATCCGTTTCACCTTACCGGCCTACGACTGCTTCGAGCTCCTCGACCGTGACGGGTATCTTCTTGTCGCCCAGCATACGGCTCCCGCTTTCCGTCACAAGGATGTCGTCCTCGATGCGGATGCCGCCGAAGTCGCGGTAGCCCTCCAGGGCGTCGTAATCGACGATCCCCTTGTAAAGGCCCTCGGCCCGGCATTTGTCGATCAGCGCCGGGATGAAGTAGAGCCCCGGTTCGTCGGTCATCACCGTCCCCGGTTCGAGGCGCCACGCCGCACGGTAAATGCAAGTCGCGGACTTGGCGGCGCGTTGGGCGATCGAGGAGAAGTCGAAGCTCCGCTCGCCCATCGCCTCGCAGTCGTGCACGTCCATGCCCAGCCCGTGCCCCAGCCCGTGGGGCATGAACATCGTCATGGCACCCGCGGCCACGGCGTCGGCTGCCGATCCCTTGATCAGCCCTATTCCGGCAAGCCCTTCGGCCAGCGTCGTGTAGGCGGCGTTGTGTATCTCGGAGTACATCATGTGCGGTTTGACGATGTCGGCCACATGGTCGTGTGCCGCCAGCACGATGTTGTAGACATCCTTCTGTTTCTGCGTGAATTTCCCGCTTACGGGGTAGGTGCGGGTGTGGTCGGAGCAGTAGTTGTCGACCGTTTCGCCGCCCGCGTCGCACAGCAGCAGACGCCCTTCCTCCAATACGCCGTCGGCGTTGAGGTTATGCAGCGTTTCGCCGTGTTGCGAGACGATCGACGGGAACGACACGCCCGAACCGTAGGATTTGGCGACGCCTTCGATGGCACCTGCGATTTCGCGCTCGACGACGCCCGGGCGGCACATCTTCATGGCCAGCGTGTGCATCTTGTAGCCGATTTGGAATGCGCGCTCCATCTCCTCGACCTCCTCGGCGCTCTTTTTCTCGCGCATTTCGGCCACGGCGAACATCAGGTCTACCGACTTGTAGTCGTGCAGCAGTGTGGGT
>PPYE01540483.1_pt1 | contig 10609 bp, 20 predicted proteins | sample 1559881 | NCBI WGS metagenome assembly PPYE01 (sample SAMN08240022, study PRJNA423297) | Human gut metagenome, whole genome shotgun sequencing project.
GCGTCAGTCGGCTCGTCCGTGTCCTCGTCGTAATCACAGAGGGCAAGGCTTTCGATGCCGGCGGCCTGCGCAATCTCTCGCATCACGTCTCCATAGCAGGAGCCGTTGCGTTCAAAGCCGCGCATCCGCTCTTTGATGCTCTGCTCAATGTCATTGGCCCGTTCCTGCGGAACGATCATAACGCTGTCCATCCAGCGGTTCGTTTCGGATTTGCACCGAATGGCTACCATGTTTTCACTCATATCGTCTGTCCTTTCCTGCGCATCCACATTGACGCGGACGCAATTTCAAATTAGCCACGTGGAAACCGATGCCCGTAGAAGCCCCTGAGAGGCTCTGTATGGCACGTTTCCGTGCGGTGGTGAAAGTGTATGCTTTCTGCCGTACAGCACGTTCTCGGTCTTGTGCGGCGGTTTTGGCCGGGGTTACGCCTTGCTGTTATGGTCGCTCAGTAACTCCAACTCTCTCTCGATGGTTTCGTCCAGCCTGTGCGAGAGGTTCTGAGTGAGCCACAAATCGGTCGGCGTGTACTCCGTGATGTCTTCCCCCGTCTGCCGGTAGAAGCCGTCCATTGCCGCCTGACCCATGCCGTACTCAGCCCTGCTCTCTCGCCAAGCATCAGTCAGCTTGACCCGATGCTTCTGAAGCTGTTCGAGCGTCATCCGCCCGATGTCCTCGGTGAGCAGCTTCCTCGCCTGCGCTATCTTCATCTGTGCTTCCTCCTACCAGATGCCGAGCTGCCGGTTGCGGTTATGCACGTCAACACCGATTTCACCGATAGCGGCAAGCAGATCACGTTTCTCGTCGGTGTCGTTGGATTTCTCCCAGCGGTCGATGGCCTCCTTCAAGGCGTCGATGTAGCTGGCGTTCGTGCGGAGTAGCTCCACCGCCGTCTTATTCATTCCGACGCCTCCATTTCATCGACCAGCTCCCACCGGGTCTTGTACTGCTTCTGGATTTTCCAGTCAACGATGCGCATATCGTTGGCGGTGTCCTCGTCGATCACAATGTCGATGCCGAAGCCGCCACACATCTGCGTCTGGGTGTGGGCGCCTTTGCTGCGTTCGCGGATCAGCGCGTTCAGGGCATTGACTGCGGCCCGCTCGCTCTTGAACGTATGGCGGCTGACCCAGCCCATTTCCTTCCATCCCTCTGCCATGTTCTCCAAAATCCAGAACCCGCGGCCGCTGCGCTTCATCCACGCATCCTGATAGAGAACGCGCCATACCGGAATCAGCTCCATGCCGTCAGCAACGATCTTCTTGTCTTCCATGTTTACGCTTCCTTTCTGGAGCAAAGCTCCGGTTGATACTGCAGAACCTCTTCGATGATGTGCTTGGCCTTGACGATGCCGAACTCCTGAAGAAGCTGCTGCGGCGTGTAGATGTCCGTCATCCTGACCGACTGGCGGCCAATCGTGTGCGCCTTTTTGAGTGCCGTCTTACTGGTGTACTCGGCGCTGAACGACCAGTGCGCATATTCGGAGCCGCGCTGGTCACGGTTGCCGCTCCGCTTGATGAAGTAATACGCCTTGCCCATCTCTGATCTCCTTATCCGTAAATCTGAGTGACGATTTCAACGCCGGCGCTGATGGCTGCCGGGATGTCCGTCCCGAGCTGCCGGTAAAAGTCAGGATGAACAATGCACTCATAGGCTCTGCACATCGTATCTCTCTGCTCCGCTGTGATGTTGATGCGGAAGCCCTTTGCAATCCGCAGGGCCTCTTTGAAGTTGCCCGCAGCCACAGCCTCGCGCACGATGTCAGATTTGCGTTTCATGTTCTCCGTTCCTTTCTGATTAGCCGGTTGGTTAATTTGTAACTTTATTATACTGCGTTACCTACCTATGTCAATATGTTTTCGTTAATTTTCAAAATTATTTTTCCGTATCATATTCACATACGTTTATATCCAGCAGGCAAAAAAGACGGCCCCAGCACGAGGCTGAGGCCGCTCATTTACGCTTCTGCGGTTACTATGTACTTTTTGAGCTCAAGCAGCTCTAACAAAATCGCGTCGATCCGCCGGTTGATGGCATCGCTTCCAGCTTTAGGGGCAGGCGTCGGCTTCTCGGGAACGGCCGCCGCAGGTGTAGGAACAGGCGGTGTCGGCTGTTCGTCAGGCTTGCCCAGCTTGCAGGCGAATACCTTGCCCTCGATCCACGCTCTCGTTTCTTTGCTGCACCCGAAGATGTCCAAGATCATTCGCCCGCAGCGTTCGGTCACGAAGTACATCGGCACCGACCGGCGAGATGCGCCGCCCGTCTTGCCATTGACCGGAAACGGCAGCTTCACCAACTCCACATCGCTGTCACTCTTCACTTCGCGCTGGCACCACTTGGTTGGGTAGGCACAGCCGCAGGCTGCCAGCAGATCCCGTGCCGCGTACATCGTCTCTCCTTCGTTCAGGAGAACGCGGACTGTGTTGCCCTCCTGCTCCACCACCGCTACTCTGCCAATGAAGCTCTTGACGGTCTCGCTCATACTGCACCGCCTTTCGCCGCTTCGCGGTTTGCAAAGTTCACTGCGAAGATGGCGTTGCAGACCTCCATGTGGCCGGCGAACTCTTCCATCTCACCCATCAGCGCGTGAACCCTGTCCTTGATCTCGTAGAAGGCCAAGGCGCCTCTGTCCCTCTTCTCTGCCTCTCCCTCGGCCGCGTCGAGGAAGTAGAAGTAGGTGGACTCGAACATCTCCAGAAATACATCCAGCTTTGCCGCGTCCGCTCTCAATTTGTCGGGGGTAGTCATCATAAGTGTATTGCTCCTTTCGTCGTTCTTGACAGCGGCCGGCAGCCATGTTACACTTACCTTGCTTGGAGGTGTGTAACGCAGTCACAGGAGGCTGCCGAACCACCGGAACCCTTGGTGTTGCAACCACCGAGGGTTCTTTTTTGTTCCCTGTGATTTGATTATAACATTTTACCTACCTAAAGCAAGATAGGTGCGCGGTAATAACATTTAACCGCTCGGATAACAGCAAAAACGTGAAAAAGCCCTGCGTCAGACGACGCGGGGCTATACTCGTTTTTACGCTCATATACTTTGCCTATCTCTCTTTCAGAATGACCCCAGCCATCTCCGCAAGCATCTCAATCTGGGACGGCGTCGGATCGGACTCAGAAAAAATTTTTTGAATTTTTTCGGCCTCCGTGCCTTCCACGAGGTCTGGCAGGATATAATTCGGTGAAACTCGCAATTCGCGGCATAAAGTAGCGAATACCGGCAGGCTCGGCAGCTTCTTACCGCCCTCGATCTGGCGCAGATACGTCGAATTGATGTTGCAAGCCTCTGCCAGCTTCTCAGCCGTCAGGCCGCGGTCTTTTCGGGCTTTGTTGATTCTCGTTCCAAATAGCTTCTTGTCCACTTTTTGCTCCTCCAATGATGTATGCCGTCGGTTCATACCACCTCTTCTCATAGCTTACAGCCCCGTTGACGCTCACGAAATCCACTGTTAGAATATAGGCCATGAGCCAGTAGACTATACCACATGAACGGAGGATATTTTCATGGGTCTTTCAGGGTCTAACCTCTACCGCCTTTCTGGCGGCACTGTCATCCCGGCCAGCGAGGCTCTTTATCCCGCAGAGGCCGACCTGCAACAGCTTATTGCAGAAAACCCGCAACTGCTGCTCGGCTCCCCCGGCGACGGGCAGCGTCTCTATCTGTTGCGGCGTGAACAGCCCGTGCGCGACACGCCAGACGGGCCAGCTCTTTTCTCCATTGACCATCTATTCATTGACCAAGACGGACTTCCCGTTCTCGTCGAGGTGAAGCGGAGCACCGACACCAGAATCCGCCGCGAGGTCGTAGGTCAGATGCTCGACTACGCCTCCCGTATGCGGGCGTGGAGTGCCAACGAACTTCGGGCATCCGCCTCCCTGCTGGACGTGCCAGACGATTTGTGGGCCGCCCTCGACAGCAACCTGAAAGCTGAACGGATGCGGCTGATTTTCGCAGCCGACTCCATCCCTGACTCTCTGGCTTCCATGATAGACTTCCTCGACCGCAGCATGGACAGTATTGAAGTCTGCGGCGTCGAGATCAAGCGGTACGTTTCCGAGGACGGTGCCGAGCTGATCTCCTCCACGATTGTCGGCGGCGGCAATTCGCCCGTCAAGCAGGCGGCGCGATACTCTACCATTTGGGACGCCGACAGCATGGCCGAGCAACTCAGTCAGCGTGGGAGCGCAGCTATCGTTCCGGTTGTCACCGCTCTCGCATCGTTCGCCTCCAGTGCCGGACTGCAGATCAGTTATGGTCGCGGTACGAAGTTTGGCGTGTGCAGGGCGCTTCGGAACGGTCGCAAGGTATTTAGTGTGACCTCATGGGAAAAGGGCCATACGGGTCTCAGGACGGCCGTTGAGGTATCTTTACCGTCGTTGGTAGACCAGACCTGCGGCACATTCGAGGAAGATGCGCTACGTTCCATGCTCCTGACGTTCCCCGACGCTTCCCCAGCCGACTCCGAGCAATTCATCTTCGGCTCCAGCCAGTTCCAGTATATCGACCTGCGGTTACTTGCAGAGCCATCAAATCTCTCACACTTCCAGAGCGCCATCACTCAAATTGTTCAGGCCATCCCCGCAGAATAAGAAAAGCGGCTACGCCCCGAAATAGAGCGTAGCCGCTATTTTACTGCCCTCTGGAGCCGCTGGAGCGTCGCAGAATGATGGATTGTATGCCGGCGGCAACGTAAATCGACCTACGCCGGTCATTACCGATGCCACAATTCCTTGGAAACCTCGGCCAACTCTTCTTTGAGTGCAGAGAGTCGTTCCTCGAACTCGTACTCCGTGATTTCGCCCGTCTTCCGCAGGCCGCGGAGTATCGAGATCTCCTGCGGGATCTCCGCATAGCGTTTCCGCAGGTAGTCGATACGCGAGTCCTGCTTCGCAATCTCCTGCCGCCAGCCCTCCCAGAGCGGCGTCGTGAACTCCTTCCATTCCAGCTCTGGTAAGGTCACGCTCAGGTCATCCCGCGCTTTATCGTCCACGTTCAGCGGTGGATGAAGCCGCAGGATGTAGTAGATCTCGTACAGGTTCATATCTGCTTCGCTTCCCAGTTCCGCATACTCGATTTTCGTCACCTGCTCTATGTTGACGGTACGGTGCATCGGCTTGCTGAACAGGTGGCCGCGTATTCTGCTCTGCAACGGCTGCTTGGTGCGGCCAACGTACACGAGGCAGTTTCCGTACCAGATCCGATAAATCAAGAACCCTTGTACTCTCATTTGACGCACCTGAAACCGGCGAACTGCGCCAGACCTGCGCTCCCGTCTGGGCATTTGCAGGGAATGTGCATCGGCACGTTATTCCGCGTGAACGGGTTCGCTGCGAGCTGCTGATGCTGGATCACCTTGCCGAGCAGGGCCGGGAGCATTTCCGTCGGCACCTCCTGAGGCTGCGATCTGGACAACAGCCGACCACACAACGGGCATTTGTAAACCGGTTGATACTTCATTCCGCATACCCCTCCGGTCGCATCTCCCAGTACGCAGAACGCTGGGCAATCGCCATGTCGATCAGCCAGAACTTTTCGCGTTCGTCCATCAGAACATCAACCGACCATTGCCCCGTCAGTCCTTGCACATTCTGCATTGCATCAGCGACCTTGTCCTGAACGGCATCCTTGAAGTGCGCATACACGCCTTCCAATCTTTCTCGCTCATGCTCGAAAATAATCTTGTCGGTGGCGTGGTACAGGTGTGGGTAAACATAGTCATAGTCCCAATAATTCGCGGTGAAGATCGGTTTTCTGGCGTCGAAGTCGTAGAAGACTCGGAACTCTGGCCGCAGAGGCAGACCGTTGTAGATGCAAGGCGTCATCCCCGAGGAGCTTTCGATGAACTTTCGCACCACGATTTCGTCCGCGCCTTCTGCTCCGCAGCATATCGCCTCGTAGTTGATTAGGATAATCGCCCGGTACAGCTCATGCAGGCCGTACAGATTGCACGTCCCATTCGCATTGAACTTGTTGCTGAAGCGGCCATTCTTGACGAACACATGGCCGGTCAGCCCCATCTCTTTCAGCTTCGGGATGACGCGCTCCTCCAGATACGCCTTGACAACCTCTTCGTCCTCCTTCGGGTGCTCCATGTAGAACGCCTCATAGAGCCGTTTCGCGTATTCCGGTTCCTTCTCCGCACTCGGCAGCTTCGTATAGAACGTCAGCGGCGTCGGGATGCCGCAGTCCTTGATTTTCGGATACCAGAAGCTAAAGTCGTTCTCGTGTTCCCTCATGTAGTCAAACATCTTTTGTCTCCTCCTCTTCGTAGTTGGCGAACTCCTCTGCCGTGTCGAGGAATTGTACTCTCTGGGCCTCTACCAGCCCAACCGTGCCATCCCGACGTTCCAGTACGGCATAGGCACCAGCAACGACACCGCCGCCATGCCCGCCACGCATGAGCGACGGCGGCACAATCTGCGAGATTTGCGTGAACCCGTGGAACAGATAGAGCTCTTCACCCACTTTGCACGGGCGCAACTTGTTTTCGTGCACTCTTTTTGCCTCCTCAGTAATTCAGTTGCACACCGTCAGGTAACGGTGGCATTTCTCGCCAGAACCGCGGCACCCACACAAACGGAACGAACGTCGGGCGTTCAGAGCCGCAGAGTCTTTTCCATACGCAGCTAAAGATGTGACCGTAGGAGTCCTTCGTCAAGACCTCTTGCCCCTCCCGTGGTTTTTGCTCTTTGAGCGTGTGCCATCCATTCTCCAGCATTGGCATCCACCATTTCACATGAACGTCCGGTTCCAAGCCGTCCGGGCGAAAGAGCGGCGCCTCCTTCGGGTCGTATGCTACGAGGGAGCCATCGCTCACATGGCCCCATTTGCTGATAATCAAAACTTTCTCGCCAGCAGGCGGTAGCGCCTCTTTCGTGGCCGTCCATCCGTGCGCCATCATCTACCTCCATCACCGAGCATAAGCTGGCCGGTCTGAAACACCTCGTAGAGTGTCTTCTCATTCCGGTCCACCAGCTTTGGGAAGAACAGTTCGTCCATCGTGGCCTGCTCGGTTTCCACGAGCGCGACCTGCGCCGCGATCCAGTCTTTCAGGTTCCGCCACGCAATGCGTTCGGCCTGTTCATCGTCGCACTTGGTACGCTCCTTCGCCATCACTGCCTTGACGCCATCCGGTCGTGCTTCCAGCCGAAAGCCGTGCAGGGAGCCGCAGCAGTCCAGCGCAAATGTGACCGCCGTGACCCTGCCATTCTCGGCGTAGTCCATCATGACCTTTCGCGCTCCATGCGCAGCGAGGATGCCTTGGATCTCGCCTACGGTCTGAACCGCCGGCACCTTGGTCGTGTAGTTCTTAATCGGCATCTGCAGTCCTCCTCTCAGTCGATGAACCGGATATTCTCCGCCGCGGTGTTCCACACCTTACCGTGCTCGTCCTCGACAATGCCTGTCGTGACAGGGACGGCTCCATTATCGAACTCCTCGAACGTGCTTCCCCATGTGTGGAACCATGCGGCAAATTCATCCTCGCGCCAACCGTCGTTCGTGCGCTCATACACATGGGCGATACACTTGCGGCAGTTCGGCGCAGGCGGCTTCCCACGCAGAGGCCCTCCCTCTTGCCACGGGCGGAACTGCTGGATCTTCTCCAGCAGGCCCTTCGGATTGCCGTCGAAGAGCAAGGCTCGGTCATCGACATAGACTTTTGCGGGTGGCTTTTCCGCCGCCACATCATCGACCTCAATGCCGTTCTCCCGAAGGTAGCGCCGCACCGCTCCCATGCCCTCAGGCGTGGCGCATCTGGTGGACACGACCACCACTCTGTACCCCGCGGCTCTGATCCGCTTGATTTCTTCGTCAATGAGCGGCACGGGCGGGTCGGGTACAACGTCTACGCCCTGCCAGCCGCTCACATAGGAATGGATGACGCCGTCAAAATCCAGCACCACATTCGGCTGATACTTCATCTCCCAAGCCATTACTGCGCCCCCTTGCCAGTTCCAGTGCTGCCCCAGCCGCCGCGGTTCGGATTGCCGAGATTCTCAACCTGCTCGAACTCAACAGGCTCGTCCTGCTTCACGAGGCGGAACTGGCAGATGCGCGTCCCCTTCGGGATCTCCGTATGACGGATGGCAACCGCCGGGAAGCCCCAGATGTCATCGTTACCGCAGTAGCTATGCTCGATGATGCCCACGCTGTTCGCCATGATGACGCCGAAGTTCTTGCAGGTCGAGCTTCTGGGAACGACCTGCGCATAGTAGCCGGCAGGAAGTTCCATCGCAATGCCGAGCGAAATAATTTTGAAGTCCAACGGCTCCAGAACGATGTCCTCGGCGGTGTAAAGGTCAACCCACTCGCCATGTGACTCGGGCAGCGGGTTCCCGTGCGTGTTGATTTTGACTTTCATGTTAAGCCCTCCTTGATGTTTCGTATCTGTAATCGTAGCCATCGAGCCTGTACGGGTCTTTTACTTTACCCGCGCATCTGGCCCAGATGGCGTTTTGACTGATGTAGTTCTTCTTGGCCGCCTCTCGTCCCGACGAGTAAATGGCAACCACTTGACCGGCCTGATCGACCTTCATCACAGCCTTGCGCCGGTTTGCGCTGGAGATTTTACCGCTGACCTGCTTGCTGGCAAACGACAGGTTCACCAGCTCGCAATCCATCTTGGCGCCGTTTCGATGGATGATGTTGTACCCCGGTCGGCGGCCTCCCATGAAGGCGTCGGCCATGAGCCATACGACGGGCACATCCACCTTGCGGTTATCTGCCGTCCGCATCTTCACGCAGGCACGGGTTCGGCCGCTGATGTACGGTTTCAGGACGTACCACTCACCGCTTTCCAGTTCCTTTCGGACGACAGCTTCGCGGTTGATTTGGTATCGGAAGCGGTAGCCGGGGATTTCCACCCATTCCGCGCTGTCAGGCGTTTGGCTTTTACACCGCTTCGCGCTCATGTCTTTTCTCCCGTCTCGTCCAGATAGGTCGCCTGCAGATCGGCGATGTGCAACAGGACAGCCAGCGGGAACTTCTCGAAGGCATTGCCGACGCTGTACCCACCGCCCTTGAAGTCGTTGTCGGAGAAGCCCATGTGCCAACGGATCGCCATAGCCTCCTCACGGCTCAGGCGCATGAACCCAGAAACGATGTAGACGCTCTTCTCGCCATGCCCGTAGGGTAGCTTGTCATCGACCACATAGAACGGGTACTGCTCCCACCTGCCCTGGTCGTTCTTGCGGTTGCGCATCTCGACCGCGTAGAAGTTCGCCTTGCAGATGTCGTGAAGCAGGCCGCAAACCGCAATCGTCTCCATCGACGGCTCGTTGAAGCCCGGAGTGATGGTCGCCTCGTTGGCGCAAATCGCCTTCATTCGCTCAAACACATGGAGGCTGTGCTCCAGTAGCCCGCCGGGGCTGGACAGGTGGAAGCGGGTGCTGGCCGGCGCCGTGAAGAAGTCCGAGGACTCGATCCACGCCAGCAGCTTGTCAGCGCCCGGTCGCGTGATATTCTCTGTGTACGCTTTGATGAACTTGTCTTTCATGCTCATATCCTCCTCAAAAATACATCATGCTCAGCGCCCATGCCGCCAGATGCAGAACGCCCGCAGCCGTGAACAGCGCGATATAGACGTGCTTGCCTCGGCCGCTCTCGCCGATGACGCCGACGGTTGCCAGCACCATCACGATCATCGTAAACACCTGAAAGAACTTCACTTCACATACGCCCCCTTCCATGCCTCGATTGCTTCGTCGCAGAACTTCCCATCGCACTGGCCGACGACGCCCTTCCTGCCTTCGCAGTATTCACACAGATCCGTTTCGAGCATATCGACGATCTGGTCATCGGTCATGTCCCCGTAATACTCGCCGTTGGTGAGCTTCACGGCAATGAAGACGCGCCCGCCGTCAACGAACTGCTGACAGAGCTTCAGCTTCCACTCACCCAGCACAGCCTTGTGCATCGTCTTCGTTGTGCGAGGGCCAAAACGGACGATGAACCAGTCGTGCTCCAGCAGCTCGGCCACGCTGTCAACGCGGTCTCCCTGTTTGTACTTTCTCTTCACTTTCATGTTACCTCCTAAAATCCGTTCCATATTTGCTTGCCGTGATACTCGAAGCATTCGGCATCGCAGCAGTCTTCGGGAGTCAGATCCGCAAGCCGCTTTCGGCTGCGGGAGATGAACAGGTCGGAGTCCATAGGCGGCTTCGGGTTCTTATCCCTCAGCAGCTCGTCTACCTCCAGCAGCTTCGCGTAGGTCTGCGGCTGGTGTTCCTTGAGGTTCTCGAAGAAATAGTTTCGGTGGAACGGGCAAAAGCAGCAGGCGGACGCCTTGGTGTCCAGCCCCCAAACGTCCAGTATGTAGGCGTAGTTGTCAGCCCTCGTCAGTTCCATATCCACCAGTGGGAAACGGTTCACAAACATCGGGTTTGGGCTATCCTTGCACCGCTGTTTTTCCTCGAAGCTGAACCCCATGTGCATCTCGTGAGCCTTCTTGTCTTCGTCGCGGAGTCGCTGGCCTTTCTTGTAGCCGAGCACTTCCCAGCGGACGAACTTTGAGATGCGCTCCACCTTGTAGTCGAGGGTGCAGTTTCGCGGCATCCTTGACTTGCCGTTCGCGTCCAGCGTTGCGAGCCCACTCGGCGTACCGACC
>PPYE01540484.1_pt1 | contig 10606 bp, 9 predicted proteins | sample 1559881 | NCBI WGS metagenome assembly PPYE01 (sample SAMN08240022, study PRJNA423297) | Human gut metagenome, whole genome shotgun sequencing project.
CAATAGTATCAGTTGGAAACAATTCTGATTTTAACACCACCGGCGTGCTTGACAATTCTATCAGCGGAAAGACCAATAAGGTTGCTGTTAAAGTAAATCTTGACGCTAAACAGAGCACCGTAATCAGATTTGTTCTCGCATGGTATGACGATTCAGAACCTGACTGGCATTATTATCTAAATCTTTACAATAATCCGGGAGATATAGCAGCAAGAGGTTTAGAGAAGTTTGACACTTTAAAAAACAATGCTGAAATTCTTATTACCAAAATGAGAGACTCCAATCTACCTGATTGGTTTAGAAATCAAATTCAAAACACTCTTGTAAACATATCAAACAACTCGATGTATAAAAAAGATGGCAGAGTTGCATATTCCGAAGGACAATGGACCTGTTTCGGAACAATGGATCAAATGTGGCAGGCAAGGCAGGTTATTGCTCAGTTTATACCATTCTTTGCATGGCGTGAACTGGAATATTGGGCAAGAACTCAAAGAAACGACGGACAGATTCATCATGATTTCAACACAGCGGTAGAAAACAAAGCTGACCGCGCCGAGCTTGTTGACTGGGATTATACTGAGCATCCTGACTATAGAAACGTTGATAAATGGGTAGACCTTAACTGCGGTCTTATTATTTCAGTTTATGAAACAATGCAGGTTGCAGGCAATCCATCAACAGACGGCATAATCTTAGGAAAAGACCCAATTCCGGAAGGAACCACTATGCTGGATTACTTCTGGCCTTATCTAAAAAAAGCCGGAGACAGAATTTTAAAACAGGTTGAACTCTACGGAAATAAAACATATCCGTATACATTTGACAGTTCTGAAAACTCGTATGACGCAGGCGGAAATCCAAACCCGTATAATGCAAGTGTTTCAGCGGTGGCTTATAAAATAATGGCACGTTTGGCTGATGAGATGGGTGAAACTGAAGAAGCTGCGAAATATACTACAGCATATAATACCGTTACTGATTCTTTTGCAAAACGTTATCTTTCAAACAACTTCCCGGAAGACAAACGTGTCAGCGAATCATTCTTAACAGGACAATGGCTCTCACTTCACCTAAAATTAGGTCAAATCTGGACAGATGAACAAACAGACTATGCACTTTCAGAACTCGACAGTTTCTATCATCCATACTATTGGGGTATGGGAACTTTAAAAGGTACCTACAACGAATGGACGCCGTACACTCTTATGCACTATGGCGGACTGCTTCTGCAAACAAGAAGAGAAAACATTTTTGAAGCAATGCAGCGTGATTCATACAACAGACAGTATACAGACAGAAACAAGGTATTCAATCATCCGCTTGATATTCTGCCGGCAGTAAACACACCGAACTATGCTGCAACAACTATATCCGGCGATAAACAATATATCAGCATGCCGGGACTATGGAGAAATTATAATGACGTAGTCGGATATTACAGAGACCAGCGCACAAAGGATATTTGGGTTCAGCCCAGACTTCTTCCGGAAATGAACAACGTAATGACAGACGGAATGTTTGTAATGCCTGAAGGATACGGAACAGTCAGCTGTGTTGAAAGCGGCGAAGCAAATCAAAATCAGAATATGACTGTGAAATCGGATAATCCAATTGCTGTCAAAAACATTCACCTTTCTGACAACTTCGGCGAAACCAATCCAGTCGTTCAGATAAACGGTCAGCCTGTTAACTTCACCAGAACCGGAACCGGATATGATAAGGAACTTGTCGTTGAATGGAACGGAACTCTCGACAGCACAGGCATTACTATCGAGACAAGCGGCGAAGCAGGATATACTGTTCCGGCACTTCCCGAAAAACCTGACCATGGTCCGGATGACAAACCATCGGGCGAAGTAAAAAATCCATATGAATCTATTTCAGCTACCAGTGCTGAAGGAAAAGTTAAGGTTGATGTGGAAACCCCAATGGGACAGGATTGGTTTGTTAGAAATCAATTCAACTATGACTCACATATAATTTTTGAAAATGTTGATTTCGGAGATGTGGGTTCAAATATGATTTCAGCAAGAGTTGCAAGCGTCGATTCAGGATTTACTCTACAGGTTAAACTGGACGCGGTCAGCAACGACATAATAGGAACAATAGAGGTACCTAACACAGGTGACGAACAGACCTGGAAAGAAGCCTCATGTACATTGAATGAAACAGTTAAAGGAAAACATGATGTTATTATAGTTTTTGACGCTGCCGGAGCAAGCGGCGAGGACGCAAAGTTTGTAAACCTTAACAGTATAAAATTCCTGCAAGCGGACGGCAGACTTGACAGAAGTGCATGGAAAGGCTCGGCTTCAAACAATTCTTCCAGCACATATGCAGCATGGGACGGAGACTTAGAAACAAAATGGCACTGCAGCTGGCAGGAAGTCGGCAAATACATGACTATTAATTTTGGTAAAACTGAAAAGTTTAACAAGATAGTTATTGACAATAACACCAAGACTACTGACCATCCTAAAGGATACGCACTATATGTATCAAATGACGGCAAAAACTTTGGAGACCCTATTGTTACCGGAAATCCGGAACAGGACACAAAACTCGTAATCGAGTTCCCCGAACAGCAGGCTCAGTATATTAAGATAGTAATAACTGAAGCTAACTCTTCAAAATATTGGGCTGTAAACGAGCTTAATGTGTTTATGGAAAAAGAGCCTGAACCGGAAGAGACAGACCCGGCACAAGTAGGAGTATTTTCAGGAACCTCCTCTAACCACCCAACCGGAACAAAATATTTCAATATAACAAAAAATGATTTAGGTTCAAAGCCTGCAAGAGTTAATTCTAACACTGAAAGAGCAAAATTTGTTGACGGAATCGACGCTAAAGTAAAAGCAATATTTGCAGATAAAACTGATGAAACGTTGCTGAGAGAAAAATTTACTCAAACTTTCGTCAATTATATTGGGAAAAGCGGAGATTATGATGTCAAACCAACTATTGCAGACATTTCACTCCCGGCCGGCAAGTATTCAATCTATTACTTCGGAGGTGAAGATTTGCCTGTAATCGTTGACCTGCCTGACGCGGCACCGGGTATGGTTACAGTTGACGCCTCAAAGCCTTCATACGCTTTTGCAACTATTGGAACCAAGACCCATAACATGAAAGAAATTTCTCTTACAGTCAGTCAGGACTACACCGGAGATATTACATTCTATAACGAGAATGGATGGCTCCCGGACCTTTATTCTTTGGTGATTATGAATGACAACGCTCCTCAGCCTCAGCTTGTAACAGAAATAACAGGATATTCAAAAGATACCGGAGTTGTTTCTATCAGCAGAGGAGAAGATTTCCCGGAGAATGCTGTCGTAGTTGCAGCGGGATATACAGATGATGTATTAACTGATGTGAAATACGCAGCTGTAGAATCAAGCAACGAAATTGAAGTTGGAACAGTTGCCGGAGACACAGTTAAAGTTTATCTTTGGGATTCTCTTGAAAATATGAATCCGCTTTGTGAAGCATATTAAAAACAAATTTATGGAGCAGCAAAAATGCTGCTCCATAATTATTATATAAACTAAAATAAAAATAATATTTTATAATTACAAACCCATTTTCTTAAATACCTTCCGCTATTACAGCGCGGCTGTCCACATTATTTTTGCGTTTGGATACTATCATATTATACTCATCGGAAGCAAAACAAGCTTCCAAATTACTCTTATCTTCAAAACGCACTACTATAATGCGCTGTGGATTTCTCTCACCGGAAAGAGTTTGAAGATTTTCAGTCCGAACTAAATATTTTCCGCCATAGCTTTCAACAATCGGTTTTACAGCATTAATATATTCATCATACTCCCCGCGTCCTTTTTCTTCGTTAATATATGTATCTACAATAAAATACCATGCCATAACATAACCTCCAAATAATAATTTTTGTTAGAACAGCAATAAGTCTGTGAATTTCAATTCGTCTATAAATATCAGACACGGGTTTAACCTAAAATAAATACTAAATTTTAACTCGAATTACTTTCTGCATAAATCAAAAACTTTTTTCTTTCACTTATAATTATCATTCCCCTAAAAAACGGAAAGATTATACCCAAACTAAAAAGTGTAAGTCAAGACCACCAGTAAACTGGTGGCTTGCACAGCCCCTATAAGGGGCTAATACAGGCTTAACCCCTGTAAGGGGCACAGAAGTTTGACACCGCATTACTATCACAGGCAGCCGCTCACGTGCGGCTGTCTTTTTTGCCTACTTATTCTTGCTACCCGTAAACGGGTTTAAATACTCTTTCATGCTTATTTGATCCGATGCATAATCCTCCTCAAGTTGATTCCTGATATATTCGGATATTATTTTTTTATTTCTCCACACTGTATCAACATAATATCCTCTACACCAAAAATTTCTTGAACCATACTTATATTTCAAATTGGCGTGTCTATCGAATATCATTAATGAACTTTTCTCCTTGAGATATCCCATAAACTGTGCTATACTTATATATGGTGGGATACTAACAAGCATATGTATATGGTCTAGGCAGGCTTCTGCTTCCATTATTTCTACTCCTTTTTGTTTACAAAGCTTTCGGAGTATTTCTCCTATATCTCTTTTCAACTGACCATATATTTCTTTTCTCCGATATTTCGGTGCAAATACTATGTGATATTGACACCTGTATTTTGAGTGTGCTGTGCTCTTTATTTCATTTGTGCTCTTCTTTAACATTATTAAAATCCTCCATGATATATTTTTTGTAATGCGGTCGCCAAACCATTTACTATTATATCATGGAGATTTTTCTCTTGCTAAAGCTTTTTATCTTCCTCCGGTAGAACCGGATGTTTTTTTCCACGTCTAAAGACACCAATAAAACAAGCATACCAAAATTGGTATGCTTTTAAATCTATTTCATATGCTGTCTTGAAACCTTTAACCTTGACAATGCGCGGTTAAGCGCCGCCTGAGTTTGATAATATTCCCGAATACTCTGTTTCTGTCTCATTCTCTCTTCAGCGCGTTCTTTTGCTTCCTTGGCACGTTTTATGTCAATTTCTTCGGGTCTTTCTACGGTATCCGCGAGCAAGGTTACATACGTCGGCATGATTTCAACTATCCCTTTGCTTACAGCGGCATAATACCACTTTCCGTCAACCTTATATTTAAGCTCGCCTTCGCTGGTGCAGGTTACGGTTGCCTCATGATGTGGCAGAACTCCTTGGAGGCCGTCAAGAGCAGGAAATATCAGCATCTCGCATGGACCGCTGTAAAACGAACGGTCGCTGGCAAGAATATCAAGTTTAAAAGTTTTTTCATCAGACATGTGAATCCTCCTCACAAGTTAAAAAGAGTTATAATCTTAATTAACCTTTAAAATTCTTTACATCATCAATTGTCCCTGCCATCATAAAGGCGTTTTCAGGATAGTCGTCCATCTCGCCGTTTATAATCGCCTTAAAACCCTTGATTGTCTCGCTCAAAGGCACATATTTGCCTTTAAATCCTGAGAACACTTCCGCTACCGAAAACGGCTGTGACAAGAACTTTTGTATCTTCCTTGCCCTAAATACCGTGACTTTATCATTTTCATCCAGTTCTTCCATACCCAGTATAGCTATAATATCCTGAAGTTCTTTATATTTTTGAAGAATCTCCTGGGTTTTTCTCGCAACCATATAATGCTCTTCGCCAACTATAGAAGGTTCCAAAATTCTGGATGTGGACTCAAGAGGGTCGACAGCCGGATAAATACCCTGCTCAACAATTTTTCTTGAAAGCACTGTTGTTGCGTCCAAATGCGCAAATGTATTAGCCGGAGCCGGATCTGTCAAGTCATCGGCAGGAACATAAACAGCCTGGACTGAAGTTATTGAACCGTCCTTTGTAGATGTTATCCTTTCCTGAAGTTCGCCCAGTTCATTGGCAAGCGTAGGCTGATAACCAACGGCGCTCGGCATACGTCCCAGCAATGCTGAAACCTCCGAACCTGCCTGAACAAATCTGAAAATATTATCAATAAACAACAAAACATTCTGCTTTTTAACATCCCTGAAATATTCGGCTATAGTAAGACCGGTTTGGGCAACTCTCATACGCGAACCGGGCGGTTCGTTCATCTGTCCGAACACCAAAGCGGTTTTATCAATTACCCCTGATTCCTTCATCTCATGCCATAGGTCGTTTCCTTCGCGGGAACGCTCTCCAACCCCGGTAAATATTGAGTATCCGCCCTGCTCTGTCGCTATATTATGTATCAATTCCTGAATAAGAACTGTTTTTCCAACTCCTGCTCCTCCGAACAGTCCAATCTTTCCGCCTTTTGCATATGGAGCAAGCAAGTCAATAACTTTAATTCCGGTCTCCAATATCTCAACAACCGGGCTTTGGTTTTCAAAACTCGGAGCCGCGCGGTGAATACTCCACTGCTCTTCCCCCTGAACCGGCTCTCCGCCGTCTATGGTCTCACCTAAAACGTTAAACATACGTCCCAGCGTCTGTTCTCCAACAGGAACTGTAATAGGTTTGCCCTCAGACACAACCTCCATACCTTTTTTAAGGCCTTCACTGGCGGCAAGCATAATGCATCTAACCACATTATTGCCCCTGTCCTGAGCCACTTCCATAACACAGGTTTTATCATTATTTTGGACTGTCAGTGCGTCCCTGATATTGGGAAGCTGATCGGTGCTCTCAAAAGCCACGTCAACTACCGGTCCGGCTACCGAAACAATTTTTCCTATATTCATAACTGCTCTTACCTCCTATTTCCCATCTCATACTGTCATAGAGTTATACCGCGCTCATTTTTTATGCTGGCTTTTCGCGCCGCTGACAATCTCTGTTATTTCCTGAGTTATTGCGGCCTGTCTTGCCCTGTTATACGCAAGGTTAAGTTCCTGAATCATATCCTTAGCGCTCTTTGTCGCGGAATCCATTGCCATCATTCTGGCATGCTGCTCGCTCGCAAACGCTTCCACCATTGTTCCATATATTAATCCCTTGGCATAATTCGGGACAAGGTTTTCCATAACTATTTCAGGAGACGGGTCAAATGTGGCAGTATGGTGAATCTCACGATGTTTGCCGCTGTGCAGATTTTCAAATCTCTCACGCCTGAACGGCAGTATTTGAAGCAGTTTTGCTTCCTCTTTCATAGACGATATCATATCTGTATACACTACATAAACATCGTCCAGCTCCTCTGACAGAAACTTACTCAGTATCAACTCAGAAATTTCTCTCGCCCTGTACATACTGGGATTCTGAGCAGTGTATTGAAAATACGCTTCATACAGTATGCCCTTTCTGGCAAAATACATTCTGCCGACCTGACCAATTATAAAGAGCTTAATTTCTCCGCCCTTAACAATCTCCTGCTCGGTCAGTTTAAGCACGTTATGATTATAGGCTCCTGCCAACCCCTTATCTCCTGTTATCACGATATAACCTTTTTTACGTTTTTCATTTGGTATCTCATCGCGGCGGTGAAAATATAAATTGCTTGTATGCGGGGTATGCTTCAAAATATGAGCAATAGTATTCTGCAAAGTATAAAAATATGGTTCGGTATCGTCAAGTCTTTGCTTAGCGTGCTTCATCTTTGATGAAGATATAAGATACATTGCGTTGGTTATCTTCATTATATCATTAACGCTTTTTATTCTCGAACGTATTTCACGCATATTAGCCATTATCTCACCCGCTCTCAGTCTTCCTTACTATTGTTTTCGTTTAACACAACTTCCGCTTCTTCTCCCGGGTCATCAGCCAATGCTGATACATATCTTCCGGTCTTGAATTCCTTGCACAGCTCTATGATTTTTTCTTCGTCTTCATCACTCAGCGCCTTAGTTTCGCTTATTGTTTTTATTATTCCAGGAGCTTTCCGCTCAACAAAATCTATAAAGTCTGACTTAAAGTTTACTATTTCATTTATCGGTATATCAAGCAGCATTCTATTTTTGCTCACAGTGAGCAAAAGCACCTGTGCATAAAGCGGCAAAGGATTCAGCAAAGGCTGTTTTAAAAGTTCCATTATTCTGTCTCCGGTGTCAAGCAGCTCTTTGGTCGCCGGATCCAAATCCGAACTAAACTGACTGAACACTTCCATTTCACGATACTGCGCCAAATCTATACGCAGATTTCCGGCAACTTTTTTCATTGCTTTGGTTTGCGCCGCTCCGCCTACACGTGACACTGAAAGCCCCACGTTTACAGCCGGTCTTATACCTGCAAAAAACAGCTCGTTTTCCAGAAAAATCTGACCGTCTGTTATAGAAATAACATTCGTAGGTATATACGCCGAAACATCTCCTGCCTGGGTTTCTATAATAGGCAATGCAGTGATAGAACCGCCGCCGTGAGCCTCGTCAAGACGGCTGGAACGCTCAAGCAGACGAGAATGCAGATAGAACACATCGCCCGGATACGCTTCTCTGCCCGGCGGTCTCTCCAGCAGCAAAGACATCGCCCTGTATGCAACCGCATGCTTAGACAAATCATCATATACAATCAATACGTCTTTTCCGTTGTGCATAAAATATTCGGCCATAGCGGTTCCCGAATACGGGGCTATATATTGAAGCGGCGCCATATCGCTGGCGGACGCTGAAACAACTATAGTATAATCCATTGCTCCCATATTCTTGAAGTCGCTGACAAGTTTTGCAACCGTAGAAGCTTTCTGTCCAACAGCCACATAGATACATATAACGTCTTTGCCTTTTTGATTAATTATTGTATCAGTCGCTATTGAGGTTTTTCCAGTCTGTCTGTCCCCGATTATAAGCTCACGCTGTCCCCTGCCGATAGGAAACATGCTGTCTATCGCAAGTATTCCGGTTTCCAGCGGAACCGTTACAGGCTGTCTTTCAATAACTCCAGGCGCCGGGCTTTCAATTGGATAGAAATCGTCTTGCTTTATCTCACCCTGTCCGTCTATCGGGTTTCCTATAGCGTCAACAACCCTGCCGATCAAATTATTTCCTACAGGCACTCCGGCGCGTCTTCCTGAACATCTGACCTTTGAGCCCTCATGAAGTCCATGGTCGCTTCCCAAAAGCACACAGCTGACCGTCTGTTCTTCCAGCCCCTGAACCATGCCTTTTACTCCGGTCTCAAATATAACCAGCTCGCCGTACATAGCGTTGCTTAAGCCATACACTGTCACAATGCCGTCGCCCATGCTAATAATACTGCCCTCATCAACAGCCGTCATTTTTACATCAAAATCAGATATTTCTTCTTTCAGCACTGAAATAACATCACTTGTGTTAATACTGCTCAAATCTATCACCTCCGCAAAAGTGTTCTGCGCATTCTGTCTAAAGCTCCCAAAACACTTTTATCATATACCTTATCGTTTACATAAAGTCTGAAACCGCCTATTAAATCTCTATTTTCAACCAAGCTTAACTCAACAGACTTTACGCCATATTTTTTAACAAGCATTGCCTTAATACTGGATACCGATTTTTCACTAACCGGCTCTGCATATTCAAGAGAAGCTTCAAGCACTGAATTGTGCCTGTTCCAAACCTGCTTATAACTCTCCTCTATCAAAGATAAAACGCTGTAATCACCGTTTTTACATACTGTCTTCATAAACTTTCCAAAGCCGCCGTCAAAAATTCTGTCTATAACCGCATATTTCTCTTTTAAGCTTATTGTTGGATTAGCCAATGCTTGTCTGAGCTCATCCATAGCAAGCAGTGCGGTGAACTCCATGACATTTTTTATGTCACTGCTGATTTGATATAGTGCCTCGGCATAATTTAAAGCTTCTTTGGTTATTATCTTTGCTCTGCTCATTTTGCTTCACCTACCTCAAGGATAAAGCTGTCAACAGCGCTCTCAGAAACATCACCGTTCTTCGCTGCCTTCAGCGCCGCGTCCATAACGAGCGAGGCTATCTCAGACTTAGCTTCAGATATTGAGCGTTCTTTTTCCAGCTCAATCTGTTTGTTAGCGTTTAAAACAATATTTCCGGCGTCTTCCTTGGCTTTGCTTATTATCTCATCACGTTTTGCTTTGGCTTCCTCTTTGGCGGACTTTATTATATCTCCGGCAGCCGCCTCAGCAGTTTTAAGCTTATCGGTGTAAGCCGCTTTTAAAGCGGCGGCTTCCTGTTTCGCCGCAGAAGCGTTGTCTAGAGACGATTTTATCTCGCCCTCGCGCTTCTCCATCATTGCAGTTATCGGACCAAAAAGAAACTTTCTAAGTAAAATATACAATATGATAAGATTTACAAAGGTCCAGATTATATTCCAATTTAAGTTAAGCATTCAAACCGACCTCCGTCATCCAAATAATAAAAATACCTCTCCTATTTCAAGAACAGGATTATCATGATTGCGATAACGAATCCATAAATAGCGGTTGCTTCCGCAAGAGCACATCCCAAAAGCAGAGCCTTATTGATGTCGCCTTTGGCTTCAGGCTGTCTTGCAATAGCTTCTGTCGCCTTTGAAGTTGCTATTCCTATACCAATACCTGCTCCTATACCTGTGAGTGCCGCTATACCTGCACCGATTGCTATTAATGCTCCCATAAATATACATCTCCTTTAAAATTTCTGATAAATTTATATGTAGTTTAATCAATTTTCTAATTTAAGAC
>PPYE01048100.1_pt1 | contig 10605 bp, 8 predicted proteins | sample 1559881 | NCBI WGS metagenome assembly PPYE01 (sample SAMN08240022, study PRJNA423297) | Human gut metagenome, whole genome shotgun sequencing project.
TTGTAGAGCCGTATACGAGATCCGTACGTACGGTTCAATGGGAGGGGCGAGATAATTATTCTCCCTCTACCCTATTATCAAATCACAGAGCAATACTGCATTTGAGAGTGTTATTATGTTGTGTGGGGAGCCACTTTTTGTGGTTGTTACTTTTTTGGATAAACAATTTTAAATGCTTTTGGGGATATTGTTCTTATTGATATCCGTGTCGGATGAAATCTCAGATGTAAAATAAAAATTGAATGATTGTGTGAGATAAAGGATGATAGGGTGAGTTTTTGGTGCCCAAGAAATAGAAATATTTGAAGAGGGAGCAAAAGAATTGTTGTGTGTGGGGAACAGCTTTTTGAAAAGCTTTCAGAAAGGGGTGGCATGGAAGAAATGGTACTAAAAGCGCATAAAGCGATTGCAAAGTACTACTTTAAGCAAGAATTTTAGATGATGTAAAGGCAAAGTAGTACTATAAGCAAGAATGAAGCAATTAAGTACTACTTTTTATATAAAATCATGATGGGAAAAAGAAAAAAGTAGTATGAATCAATGACAGAAGACAGGCAGTCGTTGATTATACCATTGGAAGAGAATTGTACACATCGGATTCGGGCATGGGAACAGGAAACATATGAACCATGCAATAAATACCCGGAGACATTGAGGTATGAGACAAACGCAGGTGAATTTGTGCGTTCTAAGTCAGAGGTGATTATAGCAAATCTATTACATATGAAAGCAGATCAGCTTTTATACAAATATGAGCGGCCGCTAAAATTAAGATATCAAGGGCGTAAAATCATAGTTTATCCGGATTTTACAATTTTAAATACACAGACAGGAAAGTTTACCTATTGGGAGCATGCGGGACTGATGAGCAAACCAGAGTATGTTTCTGATTTTGTTTGGAAGAACAGTTTGTATTATGAGAACCATTTATTGCCGGGGACAGATGTTTTATTCACTTTTGAAACGGAAGATCATCCGTTGGAAATCCGCACGCTTAAGCATATGATTTCGGATTTGATGACGTAAAAGAGTAGATACAGGCATCTATAAAACAGATGCATTTGTAGAGCAACTTTTTATAAGTGATTGAGATAACAGAAAAACAACGGATAATAAGAAAAGATGGATGTTTGTGATTCCTTATCTTGTCCAAATTCAGCTCTCATTGAGAGTGTAATATAAAGTGTGTAAGTTACCGGTAACAAAAACTTACCGGCTCCTTTTAAGTTGGAAAAAGAGCAGGAAAAACTGGATGAGGCCGGCAAAGTCATTCTTGATAAAGATCCGGTGTTTCAGTAACCTCAAAACGCTTTAAAACAAAGCAAAAGGCAGAGGAACTTGCCAAGAAAGTTAATGCAGCTGATAAAGCGAAAATCTCTAAAATGGAGACTGCCACCAGGCAGGAAAAACCACCACTTCTTTATGATTTCACAAGTTTTCAGAGAGATGCCAATAAATATTATGGCTTTACCGCTCAGCAGATCCTCGACTATACCCAGAGTCTATATGAGAACAAGCTTGTTACTTATCCAAGAACAGACAGCAGATATCTGACAGATGATATGGATGACAGTACAGCGCATCTTTGTTGCCTGATGAAAGATAAATACGGTTATACGAAGATGGTTCCTGTTTCTACAAAGCAGGTTCTAAACAGCAGCAAAGTTTCAGATCACCACGCGATTATTCCTACAGAAAATGTTTCGGATGCTGATTACTCAGAAATCCCATCCGGTGAACAAAAGATTCTTGGCCTTGTAACAGCAAGGCTTCTTTCTTCTGTTGGAGAACCGGCTGAGATTACAGAGTATACCTTGGAAGTGGAATGTGCCGGTGAAGTATTTAAGGCTAAGAGTAAGTGCATCACAAGTCCTGGATGGCATTTATTGGAAGACTGGATTCTTTGGAAAAAGCAGAATGATGAAGAAGACTCCGGTAAAAAAGATGATGGTGGTTCACATGGCATTCTGGAAATTCTGGAAGCGGATGCTTCCCTTTTATCTGAAGGGCGTGAGCTTCCGGCCAGAAATCCTAAGGTAAAGGAAGGAAAGACAACTCCTAAGAAAAGATTTACCGAAGACTCGCTACTTTCTGCTATGGAATCAGCTGGGGCTAGGGATATGCCGGATGAGGTAGAACGTAAAGGACTTGGTACTCCTGCAACAAGAGCCGGTGTTATTGAGAAGCTGGTTCGTATCGGTTTTGTAGAAAGACAGGGCAATAAGAAAACAAAGTATCTGGTTCCAACAGAAAAGGGAACTTCTCTTATTACTGTCATGCCGGAACAGATTCAGTCGGCATCTATGACAGCTGAGTGGGAGCAGAAACTTCTTGAAGTGGAAAAACAGGATATTGCATCGGAGAACTTTATGGCAGAAATCAAGGATATGATTGTGGATCTAATTGAGACCTATGAGCCTGTAAAGGGTGCAGATAAACTCTTTCCAACTCGTTAGATAAAGCCGTATAAAAAGTATCCGAAGAAAGGAGCGTCCAGATGGCAAAGATGAAAAAAATCAGAAAATGGGATGAAGTCACAGGAAATGTAGTAGAGGAACAGATTCCTGAGTCCATTGATTCGATAGAGGATGTTGGGGCAGGTCCATCCATCAGCAGAAATCATATGCGCGGTATCGAGGATATGGTTGAACAGAATGATAATTCATTTGACGGAATCATCAATAATGTGCCTGCAGCTCCTGTGCCGGATTTTGCAGAAATCAATGAGAAGGCAGACCAGGAAGATATCATTGCTGATACCAAGGCTTCTGTGATGGAGAAGATAAAAGAGCAGCAGGAAAAAGTGAAGCTGGCTCCAATACCGGAACCTGAGAAGAAGACTCCTGTGATTTGTCCCTGCAGGGAGATGTAATCATGAATAACAGAACGGAGCAGTTTCATTTCTTTGCAACTCCTGAGGAAGCTAAACTGATTCGTGACAGGGAGAAAGAAATCGGTATTTTAAATGAGAGTGCTTATCTTCGTAAAATGGCGATTGATGGTTATCTCATCCAGATGGATTTAAGTGATGTCAAAGAGGCCGTAAGGCTTCTTGGCATCACATCTTCTGACGTGAATCAGTATGCAAAGAAAGCAAATGAAACCGGCAGTATCTACAAAGAAGATATTGATGATATCAGACTTCATCAGGAAGAACTTTGGAAAGTGATGAAGGAAATACTAAAGCGCTTGTCTACGATTTAGGAAAGGAGGTGAATGCGCATGGCGGCTACAAGACTTATCACGATGCATCAGAATAAAGGTAAAAGCGTAGCGAAGTCTCTTAGTGACAGAACGGATTATGCCAAGAATGGTGAAAAGACCGAGCATGTTCAATATATCAGTTCCTACGCTTGCCAGGTTGAGAGTGTTGATGAAGAATTCATGCTCTCAAAAAGAGATATGAGCGCCTGACGGGAAGAAACCCAAAAGGCAATATCATCGCTTATCAGATCAGACAATCCTTTAAACCGGGAGAAATCACACCGGAGGAAGCGAATCAGGTGGGCTATGAAACCGCCATGCGATTTACCAAAGGCAATCACGCTTTTATCGTAGCGACTCATACGGATAAGGCGCATATTCATAATCACATCATCTTTAATTCTACGAGTCTTGACTGTACCCATAAGTTCAGGGATTTCTTTTTTGTTGGATTGGCTTTGCAGAGATTATCAGATATCATCTGCCTGGAGCATGGCTTATCTGTAATAGAAAAGAAGAAGCCAAGTGAGCGTGTTAAGCGAACTACTTATCCCGAGAAGAAATCCTTCCGCGATGATATCAAAGATGCGATTGATCGGATTCTTAAGGAAGGCAGCGCAAAAGAATTTGATGAGCTGCTTTATAAACTGGAAGATTCCGGATACGAGATTAAGCGTGGAAAGCATATTTCTCTAAAGGGAAAAGATCAGAAAAGGTTCATTCGATTACGTTCCCTGGGTGATGGTTATACAGAAGATGACCTTAAGAAGATTCTTGCCGGTGAGATGGAGCATGCTTTCTACGATAATGAAAAAGCCGAAAAGCAGCCAAAGACTTACCAGCGAAAAAAGGAAGATCATGAGTTTGACCTTCTTATTGATATTCAAAAGAAGCTGGCTCAGGGCAAAGGAAAATATTATGTTCGCTTTGCCAAGAACTTTAATACCAAGCAGGTGGCCAAGGCAGTTTTATATCTGAAGCAGCATGACATTCGAAGCTATGATGACCTAGAGAAAAATGTGAAAACAGCAACAGTCCGCTTTACAGAATTATCAGCTTCCATCGAAGCAAATGAGAAGCGACTTGCTGAGATTCAGGTCTTGAAGAAACATATCTTTGATTACTTTAAGACCAAAGACGTATATGCGGATTATCGTAAATGCGGATACGGCAAGAAGTTCCTGGAAGAGCATAGACAGGAAATCCTGCTTCATAAGGCTGCAAAGAATGCTTTTGATGAGTTTCATCTGAAGAAGCTACCTAAGGTAAAAGATTTAAATGCGGAGTATGCTGAGATCCTTGCAGAAAAGAAAAAGCTGTACGGTGAATATCGTCAGGTTAAGAAAGATATGCAGGAGAATCAAAGAGCAAAATACGATATCGACTAGTTCCTTAAAAGCGATGAAGAGCAGAAGAAGGAACGTGTCAGAAAATACAATATCACTCGATAATTCTTTTTGGGGAATCTGTAGGTTTAAGACTTATGGGTTCCCCTCTTTTTTCATTTCTGAAGAAAATTCCAACGGAAGAAAATAGCGATTCGTAAGAATTGCGTAGCCAAGCGATTAGCTGGTTCAAGGGGATTGGGGATGTGCCTCCAACGAGCGAAAAGTAGCTTTTTGTACAAAAAAGCACTGCTCGCCACTTTGCGAAGACGCGCCCTAACACCATCGAAGATGGTGTCGCGCGAAGCGGGAAAATAGATTAGAAAAGCATGAAAAAAGGTCTGGGAGTCCAGATAATGGGACAGTATTTTTGATAATTTAGACATATAACAAGCCTAAAATGAAAAATTAAACCTGTACTTTGACAACTGAAAATGGCTATAAAAGGTCTAGTTTACTTTTTCTACAGCCCTTTCCAAGGCATGATATATTGGTTATATCGATTACTATCTGCTGGGAAAGGAGCAGATATGAATTATTACAATGCTAGCGGACAAATGGACCTGTCAGATCGAATAGCAATAGAAACTGGGATATGCATCGGGGAGTCATTCAAAAAAATAGCAAAAAGACTTCGCAGACATCCATCTACTATTGCACATGAAGTTAAAGAAAACAGAACCTTCATTAAAGGTAATTACCCGAATGGAAAAGATTGCCGCATGGCAAGACAATGCACAGTAAGGAATTTGTGCGGCTGTGATGAAGAAGCCTGTAATACAAAGTGTAGACTTTGCAGAGAAGTGGATTGTACCAAGGTATGCGATAGATATGTATCAGTTGCTTGCCATAAGTTTGATTCGCCTCCGTATGTTTGTAATAACTGTAAGGATAAAAAGCTTTGCAACAAAGATAAGTATATTTACAGTGCGAAATTCGCTGATGCAGCTGTAACTCGTCGTAGATCGGAGAGTCGACAAGGAGTTAGACTTTCTGATGAAAAGAAGGTAGAATTGGATGAACTTGTGACTCGACTTGTTAAGAAAGGCCAGCCTTTAACACACATATATGCAGAACATGAAAATGAAATGCCAGTGTGTTTGAGAACACTTTATAACTATATCGATGAAGGTGCCTTATCTATTAAAAACATAGATTTAAGAAGAAAGACAGGCTACAAACCACGGAAGAAAAAGTACAACGATATCAATGGATTTCACTCAATGGAGTATAGACAGTGTAGGACATATGAGGATTTTGAGTATGCGATGAAATTCAAATATTCAGAAGATGAAGTAACAGAAATGGATACTGTAAAAGGCGTTAGAGAATCTGGAAAGCGTTTGCTTACAATGATCTTTAGAAAGAACAACGTAATGCTACTATTCCTGATGCCAGATGGAAAAGCAGAATCCGTAAAAAGGGTTCTGGACTATCTCGAGACAGGATTGGGAATAGATGTTTTTAGACGGTTGTTTCCGGTTATATTAACTGACAACGGCAGCGAATTCAAGAAGGTAGATGAGTTAGAACTTACGCTGGATGAGGATGGCTTCCTAGTTTATAGAACAAGCCTTTATTACTGTGATCCAATGGCTTCATGGCAAAAAGGGTGTATTGAGAAGAATCATGAATTTATTCGTTATGCCGTGCCAAAAGGAAAAAGCTTAAACCCATACACGCAAGAAGATATGACTTTATTAATGAATCATATCAATAGTGTAAAACGTCCTGGACTTGGAAATAAAAGTCCATACGAGCTCGTAGAAGAGGATGATGAAGATTTCAAAGCATTAATGTCATTATTAAAAATGCACCTCATCCCGCCAGATGAAGTGCATTTAATGCCAGATTTATTCGTTAAAAAGTAATTAGACCGAAGCTGCAGATAGTAATCGATTTGTCAATAGGTATTAAATAGACGGGTCGCATTTACTTTTGCATAACAAGTAGCCAGCCGTCTGTTAATCATGCAAACAAATATATACCTGCTATCTGGAATGCCTTAATTATAGCATGATATTTGAATTTGAACATCCATTATTAGGGCTTTATTTGACCTCAGAACAGAATTTTGACTATTAGACGTATTTTCAGTTGGGTTTTAGTTTTTCATTCAAGGTTCGGGAGTTGCGTTTAGAACTAATGATAAGATAATCGTCTTAACTGCGTATCATATTATCAATGAGGAGTCTTTTTCAAGCGAAGATTTATTTATAAATATAATTGACAAAGGACAAGAGAAGAAAATTGATTTTAAAGTAATAAAAAGCTCATTTGATATAGAGAATGATTTGGCAGCGTTTATAATAGATTCTCAATTTATATTTTCGGAATTGAGATTGGTTTATCCGTTTATAGGACAAAGGGTTAAGATGTACGGATTCCCTCATGTTCTGCAAGATTCCAAGGATATTCATTCATATATGCTAGAAGGGAAAGTTAATGATATTCTTCCAGGCAAACTGTTTGTGACTCTTAATGAGAAGCTCGGCTCAATTGATACCGACGAAAAAGAAACAGTGGATGGCTACTCTGGTAGTGGTGTTTATCAGATAAATGGAAAAAATGTAAAATTATGCGGTATTGAAACAAATGTTTTGAATAAGAGTGTATCTTATAATGCTGTGTGTGGTGCATCGGTTGATGTCATTTTTTCACTTTTAGTTAAACTTGGCGTAGATGAAGATGTATTAGTACAGAATGATGTTATATCAGATGTTGTTAAAAACTCTGATTTGTACATGAGCCATTTAGTAACAATAGATGTTTTGGGATCCAAGAAGGTTTCGCTAGAAAAACTTCAAAATGAATATCGAGAAGGAATTAGTGCTAGACCTGAGCATATTAGAAAAAGACTAGATGTAATAAGGAATAAGTGGATAGAACAAGTTGAAATTAACTTTGAAAAATCGAATATCGTCTTAATAAGAGGTGCTTCAGGTCAAGGAAAAACTAGTTTAGCATATCGATACTTGCTAGAACGGTATGCTGAGGAGCAGATTATATGTATTCAGAAGCTGACTAATGAAAATTCGATATGGGCAATACTTAATTTCCTCAAAAGAGAATTAGAAGATAGAGAATATGTACTGTATTATGATGTTCAGCCTGGTGATACATTTTGGGGAATAATCTTAAATGCTATTTCCATGCATCTCCCGGATGCTCGTTTATTAGTTACTGTACGTGAGGATGATTATAATTCTAGTAATATTAGTCGTGGAAGTGTCAGCTATGAAGAAATATCGCTGGAACTATATGAAGACGAGGCAAGAGAAATCTATTCTCAATACGAACAGAATACTTTTATTTCGTTTGATGATCTTTGGAAAACATTTGGTAATGGAGGACCATTGCTAGAGTTTATTTATTTGATTAATCATTCAATGACATTAGAAGCGAAAATAAATAATCAAATAACACGGATTGACAGTGAAATTGATGAAAGAGAGTGGTTTAATGTATTAGCGGTTATCGCAATTGCTGGTCAGTATGACTTATCTATAAAACTAGATGTGCTGTTTGAAAAAATTAAGTTAAAAAATGCTAGCAAGTTACTTCAGCAATTTGAAAAAGAGTTTTTTGTAAAAATCTCAGACAATGGAGAAAGAATAAAGTGTCTTCACTCTGTTAGGGCTCATTTGATAATAAAGTGCTTAGAGGGAAAATTTGGTTTTAATTATTTGCAAGCATTGCTTTTGACTTTGTCTGTTATCGATAATAGTACAATGTATTTGTTATTGGAATACTTCAGTAAAAATAAAGTAAGTGAAGAGGTTGTTGACGAGTTTTCTAATATATCATTTGAGGACTTATCTGTTGTTGAAGATATTCTTAGAGGTCTGCTGTGGCTTTCTATAACAGATTACTTGTCGGTAAATAAAAAGGTAATTGAAGAAGGAAATCGTATTTTTACAAATAATTATGTGATGATTGCCTTATGTGATATTACTGGATTTATCGATACTCAGCAAACAACGAGTGACTTACTTAAAATTTATGATAAAAAAAGACCTGGGATAATTGATGAAGTTAACTCATTGATTAATAGGCAAACAACGAGATTCCTAGAGTATGAATATCCAAAAAGATTTTTAGAAAATATCGCAAATTCTATCATTGAATTTGTAGAAAAGAAGACCGTGAATACTCGTAGCTTAGGTTACATTTTATTTTGGGCAAATAAACTAGGTGTATCAATTAGTATCAGTTCGGAAATTGATGTCAAGGAACCAAAGGATTATATGGGATTATTAGGACTTGTAAAAGGACTTATATCTCAAGGATTATACTCAAAGGCCGACGAAATAAAGAATAAATATGAAAAGACATTATTAAGTGATGCTAATATTGTTTCTCTATATATAAAAGATAATGAAATCTTTGCAGAGGTAGTTCCAAATTATTATCCTGAATCTAAAGCAAATAGAGCTATAAAGGATTTTGGATACAATGAAAAATGTATGTATGCAATTAATATGCTTTCATGTTTGTATCCTCAATTGGAAAGGTATAATGTAACTCTTTTAGGGACTAAAATTTTAGATATTAATATTCCAGACACTGAAAAACACATCCCTAAAGAAAATTTGCCTGATAAGTGGATTACAGAATTGAATGGTATATGCCATAGAATGCTGGAGTATGAGAATTCTCTCGATGATTGGAAAGATGTTTTTGATAATATCAATTTCTATCGAAATAAGATTATAGATTTGTTTGAAGAATTGTTACGTCAATTGGGAAAATTCTACCGAAAAGGAACCTTTGATCCAAAGCAAATCAACCAAATACAAGTGGAGCTAAATAAAGGTAGAGATTTTAGTATTCCTAAGTGTGCTAGAGATAAATTTGGAATTAGTAATGATGCAGATAATCTGAAAGTCAGTAACCTGAAAGAGAGTGCAGTTGAAAATGAACAACACGAAACACTAGGAAAAGCCGATAGACTGTGGATTGGAGATGCTTGTAATAAGTTTTTCAGTGGTGTTAATAATTATATAAATGGGTTATACAGTATGATGGAGGGGCTTGCAAATAATAAGGATCCTAAAGAGTATTGTAGACTTCAATTTTTTAATATAGTTTCGTCGTACGAATTGTACTATCAGTTTTTGGAGGCAAATAAAAGCTTTTTTGCTGCTTATGATTGTGCGGTTAATGAGGAAAAAGAACTAATTCTCCTCGAAAAAATTGTTGCTCTGACAAAGTGGATTTATTTGAATGGTTATCGTCATGAAAATAATATTGTATATGACGCATACGAATCTTTTAAGAAGAATAAGCGATCCATTGATGATTATTTGAAGAAAGAGATAGGTGATTATACAGAAGTCCAAGAAATAGAGTTTATAGAAGAAACTATTGTTCTTCATGTTAATATGAGTGAGAGCGATACATTAATAGAAAAAATATACTATGAAGTGCAAAAATTAGTAGGCAATTGTGGTACTATTTCTGCAGAAAGAGGATATTTATTCAATAGAATTAGAAAAATATGTTTTGCTATTTCTGATGATAAATACAAAGATTTTCTATTTATTAATATTCCAATTAATAGTTTTACGTTGGCAAAAGATGTTGAACAGTTACATAAATATGTAATCGGCGCAGATAGGCAAAACACTATTGTGCCACCTGCATATATGGGAAATGGAGCCATAGCAAGTGTTATCTATATAGCTAGTCAATTGGTTCAGATAAATGAGGCATTATTTGTTACCTCAAAGTATTCCATACCGGAAACTATTGATTCGATAAACAAAATGCTCAAACTAGAATTAGAGGAGATTGGAAAGACGATAAAAGAATTCCCTGATTATGCCGAATTGTATCAAGATATTATGATGATACGTTCTCTAAACCTAATTACGATAGATAACAATGAATACAAAAGTAATATTGATTTGTTGGAAAAGTTTATTTCAAAATATGGTGCAAATTCCGCTTCATCGGATCACCGATTCCGCTAGCAACGGATCAGTGTTTCCGGTCGTAACGGAACACTTTTCCG
>PPYE01001195.1_pt1 | contig 10604 bp, 6 predicted proteins | sample 1559881 | NCBI WGS metagenome assembly PPYE01 (sample SAMN08240022, study PRJNA423297) | Human gut metagenome, whole genome shotgun sequencing project.
CTTTAGTATATTTGTACTCACAACTGTATTACTACAAAGGTATTATAGTTTTTTTGTAAAAAGATAAAAGAGCATGGATGAAACTATCTTGGTGAATTACCTGCAAGGCGAATGTAATGATGAAGAAGCTGCCCGGGTGGAAGCTTGGTGCGAGGAAGGACCGGAAAACCGGAAAGCTTTGGAGCAACTTTATTACACTCTTTTTGTAGGTGAGCGTATAGCGGTGATGAATACTGTAGATACAGAGGCGTCATTGGAGCAATTTAAATCAGCTATCAGAGAAAAGGAGAAAAAGGCTAAGCGGAAAAGTATCTCGATCCGTTGGGGACGTTATGCTACTGTGGCGGCTGCTTTTCTTACCGGACTCGTTTTTGCCGGTGGAATTGCCTGGGGATTACTTTCTAATAAACTTTCGGATTATGAGGTGATAACTGCTGCCGGACAGAGAGCGCAGACTGTGTTGCCGGATGGTAGTAAGGTATGGCTGAATGCATCTTCAAAAATCGTTTATCATAATTCTTTCTGGAGTTCGGATCGTCAAATTGATTTGTCGGGTGAAGCCTATTTTGAAGTGTCTCATGATAAACATGCTCCATTTATAGTAAATAGTAAGCAAATCAAGACTTGTGTGCTTGGTACGAAATTTAATGTGCGTGCACGCCAAGATGAGAATAGGGTAGTGACTACCTTGCTTCAAGGACTGGTACGGGTAGATTCTCCACGAACGGAAGAGAATGGTTATTTGTTGAAACCGGGACAGACATTGAATGTAAATACGGATACTTATCAAGCAGAGTTAATTGAATATAACCAGCCTACAGATGTGCTTCTCTGGATTAATGGCAAGTTGGAATTTAAGCAACAATCTTTATTGGAAATAACCAATATTATGGAGAAGTTGTACGACATCAAATTTATCTATAAGGATGAAACATTGAAATCAGAACGGTTTACCGGTGAATTCTCTACTGATAGCACTGCTGATGAAATACTGAATGTTTTAATGCATACTAATCATTTCTCTTACAAGAAAGACGGACGGATTGTCCGGATGATGAAGAAATAAGATAATAAAGTTTTTTTGTCGCTGAATACATATCACAATTATGCTCAAAACCGTACCGTTTTGAATTAAACAGATCATAAATTTAGGCACGGATTACGCGGATTACACGGTAGCTTTGCGCACTCACTACGCTAAAACCGTGAAATCCGTGTAATCCGTGCCTAATTCCTTATTTATAATTTCACTCATAACGGTACGGAAATGAATGAAACAGTGCGAAAATGAGTGAAACTGTACGGATTCGGTCATACATAGTGGAAAAATATCTATCATACTTTTATCAGCAAAAAGGGACATCTATCATTCCTGTACTGTATCTGTTTTAGTGTAGCATTAGGTGAGATAATCCATTTAAAGACATACGAATGCACACTTTATAGGATGATAACCAGTATTTGACAGCTTAATTATCTATGGGGAGCGGCAGTATTTCTATAGTTCACAAGTGTGTGCCGTACAGCCCACGCATGTAAACCATACAGTCTACATATGCAGGCTATACAGCCCACACTTGTGGGCTATAAACTTATCGCCGTTTAAGTGGGATTTTTGAGCTGCGATATTCGGATTTATATAGTTTCATTGTGACAAAAACAAGCCGTCTTATGCTTATTATAGAATATTTATACGGCTATTTTGTAGATGATAGATAACCCGTTTTTACTGGTAAAAGTATGATAGATACATTTTTTTAGAGTTATCTATCATACTTATTCTTTTGATAATTAGAATATTACTAAAATAAATGATAGCATGATAGGTAGTTTTTTTATTATGTAATGTTTAGTTTAAACTCCTACACAATGAATTAGTTCAAATCGGTACGGGTTTGAACTAAAGCGTGGTTTTCGGACTGACCTGTATGTTTGTGAGGTATGTTTCTAAGAAAAAGGGTAATCCAATGGGTTACCCTTTATTCTATCATTTCTATGTTATCTATTCATTATGTTTATTCACTTTTGGGTTCGTAAACATTAAATTCTGTAACATCCGTACGACCGTTTGTAGAGATAGTGATAATCTGATATTTCAGATACCGCGTAGTAATAGGAGAGATGAACGTAATATTTTGTGTACTATTACTGGGTATTGTTAATGAACTCAATGATTTCCATGTCGTACCATTTTCAGACTGTAATATTTCCACTTCTCTAGGAGCAAATGCATATCCCCAATGATTCGTTTTGATACCTGTTAAAAGCTTAGTTTCTCCTAAATCAACGGTAAACCAGAATCCTTTATTATTTAGAGCAACGTCAGTTCCAGTCTTGCTATCGATTAAATTATTGGGTGCGCCTTCTACTCCTTCTTCTACATTAATAATCCAACCTGCACGATTATTGATAAGTTGGCTATTGTCAGGAGTACCACTTTTTAGATTGCAGTAGGCAGCTTTATTAATAATGGCAGGTAATGTACTTAAGCTACTGCTAATAACAGTGTTCTTATCATTGGTCGTTACATTACTGATTGAGACACTGAAAGAGAAACTTGTTTTTTCCATGATACTGGCAAATATTGTCGGATCAACCGTCGCTGTGATTTCTTCAGAAGTCATCTGTCCTTCTTTGAGAGTAACCTGTGAGGAACTTAAAACGATCTGGCTTACATCAAGCCCTTCTGTTTCACTTTTTGCACTTAATGTGATAACGATATCTGTAGAGACTGCTTTCTGTGTTTTTACAGTAAAAGCCATCTTAATTTCATCTCCTCCGATTCCATTCGCATCATGAGTCAGATTGAACTTTTTTACATTCCCCGATAAGTAGTCATTTCTCTGTAGAGACACATACGTAGCATTCCACTCGTTAAAAACTTCTTCATCATCACTACAGGACGAAATGAACGGTACAAACAAGCCGAGTAGAGTTGCTATTGATAGTGATTGAAATATATTTTTCATATGTACATACGATTAAATTATTACTATTTCCATTCGGTAGATTTATCTGTAGATAAAATACCGTCAATCCAGGTAGGAGTAACAGAAGTAGTCAAAGTATGACCTTTGCCGGTTGCATCTTCGAATACATTGCCTTGTCCTTCATTGAATCGCCAATAAGCTTCCAGACCCACAGATTTTGGGCTAACTTGAGTCATGTTATTCTGAATTTGAGAAGCGGAACGAACTACAGACCAGATACGTGCTTCGCTCATCAAGATCTTACAGTTCCCCCATCTGCTATAAGGATCATCACCTAAGCAGAACCAATTTACATCGGAGAAAGTTGTTGCTCCTGTTGGAATGCTCAACACACCCGAATCAACTCCGTTTATGTAAAGCCGATAGTTGGAACCATCACAAACCAATGCTAAATGTTGCCATTCGTTCGGCTTGAAAGAATTACTTGGATTTAAATAAAGTCGGTTACGTCCTACAATCTGCACCAATGAATGTGCCTTATAATTTTCATTATCACTTTGAGGATCTTCAAAACGTAAAAGGATGAAGTTTGTATCATCTCCTCCGTTTTTAAATACTGCACGGTCACGGTCGGCTGTGTTGGCTACCTGGAAACGAACCTCTATCGTATATTGTGAATACGTTTCGGGAGATTCTGTGAATTTATTAGCTTTTAAACTAGGGGCACCAATGAACATCGGAGCTGAAAATTCGATAATACTTTCTGCCAAAATAACAAAGGTTCCGGTATTCTCCATCGGTGAAATACTTCCATCCTGCAATACCAGTTTAACAGGCAGCGCATATGATTCTCCTGATTTCATCATGTCCTGACTGAAAGCTTTCAAAGCAATAGAGAGGGCATCAGCGGCATATTGTCCTGCTTTTACAGTAATCGTTTCCGGCAATGTATAATAATCTTCGGGCAACATTATATATCCGGTTCCATTAATATGGTTATAAGTGTCCAGCACTGATTGATCTGTAACTAGTTTATAATGATTATCTGTGGAAGAAAGATTACTAAGATGCACATTAAGGGTAGTAAAACTTTCTCCGGTAGCCTGTACAGTCACTTTTTGACTTGTACTTGAAAGAGCTTCTTCAATATAAGCATGGGTATCTAAAGTATCGTATTTTGCATCCCCACAACTTACCATACTTCCTAAACCTGCTATGACTGCGGAGAAGCATAAACTTTTTATATAATTCATACGTTTCATAGGTTACATTAATTTTTAAGTAATGAATGTGATGATGGATTCATGATTTGAATAGCACGGCGTATATTTTTATATTCTGGTGAAGTTCCATACTCTGCTTCCATGTGATAGGTTCCTGTGCCACCTTTACGGAAACCATTACTTGGTTGCCAGCGCGCCATACCTTCGAGAGATTTCATTTTGTTACCATAACGATCGGTGTAATCATATCCACCCTCCATAGCAGCATCGGTAGCCTCGAAATTCTCGGTCATGATGGTCATCTTTGTAATTTGTTCTTCGGACATGACATTTCCATAAGTCTGAACAAGCCCTGCGCCTGCCACACCGCCTGTAATAAGGCGTTTGTCAAGTTTGGAATCACTGCCAGGGCTGCTATTGTTGTAAGCCTGAATGATAAAATAATCGAAATATAGTCCTACTTCAGGTCTACCCGTTATGCTCTGTGGTTCACCGTCAATAACTAATAATTTGCCTGTTCCTGATTTCGGACCGAAATATTTGCCCAGTTCATCAACGAATGCAAACATTCTATCATCTTCGTTTACAATATTACCGGGATTACCGAAATTAGGTTCATAGTCGATATCAAATCCGTCGTAACCATATTTGTTGACTGTATCGGCAATGGCACTAGCATATTTGCGAATAGATGCTTCTATTGCTTCCTTATTCGATTCGTCGGAAGGCCATCCCCAGAAATCATTCACAGCTTCCTTTTCGGATGAGAACCCCATTTCTTCCCAATTCTCACGAATGTTCTGTGGGGTTATCTGATCGCCTACGCTTCTGATAATGAAACACATCGTGAATCGAGTCCCCTTCTTTTGTTGACAAAATTGGAGATCTTTTTTTTGAGCTTCTGTAATGTTCGACCAATTTCCCCAAATAGAAACAATATCTACACTATCAGGAATACCGGCTAATGAGCTTTTCATATAGGCACCTTCACCGCTCCAGCCACCAAACCAGCCAAAGGCAACTTGGTGATCTGTTTGCTTATAGGCACGCAAGGCCGCATAATATTCATCCGATACGATCGATTCGGGAAAAGTTTTTGCTTCCGACTCCGTCCAGTCATTGCAACCGATCAATGAGGTCGTTGCCAGTGATATGAGTACAATGTATAATAAATAAATTTTCTTCATAAAAGTCCTTTTTATGCATTATATAAATTAGTTCTTCTTAGCCCACTTCAAGTCAGTAGCTTCATTATCAGCACCGTCAAGTTCTGCTACTCCCTGATCATAATTGGCTTTATTGTTTTGTGCCTCTGTATAAGGGAAGCTTAGACGACGCATACCGCGTTGGCTGCTCACACCACAATCAGATAGATTGTCAATGCAAGGATAAAGTTCCGGATAACCTGTACGGCGATATTCAGCCCATGCTTCCAATCCTAATGGATAATTGGCGATCCATTTTTGAGTAATGACACGTTGGAAATTCTTTCCATTTACGTTATCAGCCTCGTTGTCATCCCACATCACACTCACTGTATTGGTAATTGTAGCAGTAGCATTTTGCACAGCATCACTTTCATGTGATACGACAGGAGCCTCGTCAATCTTCAAGTATTCAGTGGCTGAAACCTGATACTGTTCCATTGACAAATTAATGCCATCTTCATAATAGGCTTTTGCTGTTTTAGAACCGACATTCCAACCACGCAATTTTCCTTCTGCACGTAAAAAAGCCGTTTCTGCAGCACAGAAAACCATTAATTTAGAAGTTGCCGTATATGCAGGAATAGAGAATCCCGCTGCGTCTGCCTTTTTAAAATCAGCATCTCCAGTACGCATACCTACATATTCATCTGTTTTTCCGGTAAGGGTAGACTTATTAAAGAACTTCGGCATACGTGGATCGTCATATGCATTCATATAGTCTACAATATTTGCATTCACACGCAGATCACCCCAACTTACAGCTGCCAGTTGATATGGATTACTTTGTGTGCCACAAGAAAGCATAGCATTATCCGAGTTACTTTCAATCAATCCTGCCTTATGTGTTACTGCTGCTTCAGCTGCCTCTTGAGCAATGCTTGGCCATGTTCCGCTGATTCGCATTGCAACACGTAAACGCATTGAATTGGCTAGCTTAGCCCAGCCTGAATAATTTCCATCGAAAACCGGATCATTGGCTCCCAATGGGGCATTACCATTTGTTTCTACATAATAGTTGTACAAAACATCAGCTGCATTGGCTAAATCACTTAATATATTAGTATAGACCTGTTCCTGGGTATCATAAGATACATAGAAATTCCCCTTCTTTACTTGGCTGTAAGGCATCGGTCCATAACAATCTGCAACGCGAAGCATCGTTATGGCACGTATCATGCAGGCGAAAGCATAATAATGTCCGGTAGAATTAGTTGCTTCCTGTATCTGGAAAAAGTTTCCGTATATTTTTTCAAACGGAGTGTTCCAAGGGGTGGCATTCCAGGCGTCGCTCTGATTGAATGTACTGAAGTTTGTACCACTCCATGTGTTAGAACAGCATAAATAGCCACCTAACTGTCCCACCATCTGATCCTGCATTTGAGAGTCATTCTGCTGAATATTCACAATTGTTTCAATCATAGACTTCATCAAAGTAGCAGGGTCTGCATCATGAATTTGATATTGATTCGTATTATACTCCTCAAATTTATCGGTACAGCTTCCTGCCAGTAACAATAGAGCGGCACCGACTGTGATATTTCTTAAATATTTTCTCATAACATTAGCTTTTTCTTTTAGAATTGAACTTTCACATTAAAACCGAAGTTACGCAAGCTGGGTTGCATAAAGTAGTCTACATTCATATAATAGTTACTGGAGGTAGAGGCAGACAATTCCGGGTCGAATGGAGCTTTACAGTAGATCATCCATAAATTACGTCCTACAACACCTAAAGTAATATTCGCCACATTTTTAAACCATCTTTTAGGAAGTGTATAATTTAAGCTCAATTCCTGCAAACGTACATTGGTTGCACTATATAGATAATAACGGCCATAGCCACCTTCACCCGTACCGATAGCTTGGTAATACTTTTGGGCATCAACTTTACCGTTATTAATAGGAATACCACCATTATCACGAGCTGTTGCAGATGATTCCGACACTCCATAATAATCTAAAATACCTTGAGTAGCCGAATAAGCTAATCCGCCTACACGGGCTGATAATACAATTCCCAAGTCGATTCCTTTGTAATTGAAATGATTGGTCCATCCGAGGTTGAAATCAGCATCCAGATTACCGACTTTTACCGGAGTGTTTGATGAAGTGATACCCAGATTACCATTCTGATCGACTTTTATATTACCGTTATTGTCTTTTGTCAGTTGGTTGTATACATAGATATCGGTCATGGAACCTCCTTCTGTCAGGATGACGCGGGGAGCTACATTCTCTTTACCTAACCAACCCACATTCATTTCATCCATTTGGATAGCTTCTCCTGTCACAGGATTCACGCTGCCGCTTGCCAGTCGTTTCACCTTGTTACGGTTTAAAGTGAAGGTAGCATTAGAAGACCATCCGAATCCTGCCCATTTATCACTGAATCCTAAAGCTAATTCAATACCCTGATTTTGCACGTTACCGGCCTGTACAATCGCTTGTTTATATCCGGAAGAAGAGGGGATATCCACCTTAAATGTTTGGTTTAATGTGTTAGAACGATAGTAAGTAGCGTCTAAATTAAACCGATTTCCCCAGAATTTCAAGTTCAAGCCGATTTCCCAGGATTTAGTCTTTTCAGGTTTCATATTGTCCATCGGATATACGGTCGGATTCGCCCAGTTATGTGTCTGGCTGTTGTATTCGTAACCCGGATTAGTAAGGAAACGATCAAAGGAAGAGGCTACCACTGTATACGAACCGCGTATTTTAGCATAAGAAATCACCTCTGGTAGTTTAACCATTTCTGATAATAAAGCCGATAAACCGACTGACGGATAAAAGAAAGATTTCTGTTTGGAGAATGCGAGTTTTGAATCCCAGTCATTACGTCCGGTTACAGTTAAATACAGTTGATTTTTCCAACTTAATTCAGCACTGGCAAAAATACTTTGAATTTCATCTTCATATCCGGTAGGGTCCGGTTTATAGTTGGCGGAGAAATTAATATTGTTGATCTGGAAGAAGTTGGGAATAACCAGGTCGCCTGCAATATATAACTGATCCATTGAAGTATGATATATGGAAGCACCAACATTGGCTGTCAAATGAAAATCACCAAATGTTTTATCTATATTAGCCAGGAAATCGGCATATAAAGAACGTTCCTGACGCATGGCATCTTCAAAACCACCGCTTACACCACAGAATGTCGTTAATGTAGAAGCAGATTTTTCGTTTTTATTCCGGTAGTCAGAGTTGTCCAGATTGACACGACCGACAACATTGAGCCAATCTGTAGCCTGCCATTTCAAAGAAGCGTTCATCATATAACGTTTCTTGTTGGAAGTACGGTTGATGCGATTTTGTATCCAATATGGATTTTGTAATGACAAACTTGCATCACCATAAGGCCAATATTGTTCCATATAGCCGTAGTTAGTATTATAACGTTCATACAAACGAATTTCGTCAAAGTTGTCTCCACGAGGGAATAGATACAGTGATGGGAGAGGGTTATAATACTGTCCTTGAGAAACCATGTTTTTGTTGTTCTGAACGATATATTGTGCACCGATATCCAGAGTAAGTTTATCATTCAGGAAATGGGTGGTATTACGTGCCGTAAAATTATAACGGTTATAAGAGTTATTCGGAAGAATTCCACCGGAGTTAGTTGTAGAAGCTGAAAGATAGGTCTGGTTTTTGGTATTTCCTGTAGATAATGCTACCGAATTGATAACATTGGATCCTGTTTCAAAGAAGTCAGATGGGTTATATCGACGGTTTGTCAATTCTCCCCAGCTGAATAATCCGGAACTTGTACCATAACGGTTCTGCATATCCGGCATAATATATGCTTTAGAGAAAGTAGTACTGTTGGATACTGTTATGGTAGTTTTCTCTGTTTGGCCTTTTTTAGTCGTTATTAAAACAACACCGTTTGCCGCAGCGGAACCATATAATGCTGCCGCAGAAGGACCGGTCATCATACTAATACTAGCAATATCATCCGGATTTAAGTCAGCAACGGCATCTGATCCTCCCATGTCTCCAAATAATCCTTCACCACCGCTTTTTCCTGTATTAAAAATAGGTACACCGTCAATTACATACAATGCATTGTTATCTTTAGTCAGAGATTTCATACCACGCATAACAACACGAGTGGCACCACCAGCACCGGTTGCACCACTATTAATCTGAACACCGGCAACCTTTCCTGATAGTGAATTCATAAAATTGGCGTCCTTTACAGCTGTCAATTCGTCACCTTTTACCTCTTGTACATTATAACTTAATGCCTTAGTTGCACGCTTGATACCCAATGCAGTAACAACAACTTCATCCAATACTTGCGTATCTTCTCCTAAGGTGACTTTAAGGGGTTGAGCATTGGCAAGCGTGATTGCTTGGGAGGCATAACCGATATAGGATACTTCAAGCACATCACCTTTGGCAGCCTGTATTTTGAAATTTCCATCCATATCAGTGATAGTACCATTTGAAGTTCCTTTTACCAGAATACTAACTCCGATCAATGGTTCTCCTTTTGAATCGGTAACAGTACCACTCGCCATAATTGGAGTTTTTTTCTGCTGATCTTCTTTATTACTCTTTGCAGAAAGTACAATATGATTATCTACTATTGAAAAACTGACATTAACTCCTCTGAACAACTGATTCATTACATTATTCAGAGATTCTTTTGTTACCTTGATGGATACGATGCGATTTATATCGACATCATTTGTGTTATAGACTACTGACATTGAAGTTTGTTTCTCAATTTCTTTCAAAGCAGTGTTTAAGGGTACTTTCGATAGATTAAGAGTGATCGTTCGTTCTTGCCCATAAGCTGAAGCAAAACACGAAACCAACAAAAGGAAGAATAACAAGTATGAGAACTTGTGTTTTATAATTTCTTTCATCTTATTCTTTTTAATTAGAAATAGTTTTAGAGAGTTTAATTAGAAACGATAACTAAAATTACCGTTTTCACACAAAGGTTTCATGTATCTCCGTTTCTCATAATTAATAAATTTAAAGGTTACACTTAAAATAAATTCCATAAGCGCTTATTCAATAGTAATACATTCTATGTTGTAACCTTACTAAACGAAGATAAGATTTTTTTTGAAAAAAAATAATAGGAGCAAATTCCTAATTGAAAAATAAATACTCAAATATTTGATAAATAGAATCTTATACACTTATTGAAATCAGGCTGATTTATTATATTTGCATACATTTTGCATACAAATCATGTATATTTCAGTTAATGTATAGATATAAAC
>PPYE01598093.1_pt1 | contig 10603 bp, 12 predicted proteins | sample 1559881 | NCBI WGS metagenome assembly PPYE01 (sample SAMN08240022, study PRJNA423297) | Human gut metagenome, whole genome shotgun sequencing project.
CAAATGATGTTCTTTATGATCTGATTGATAATGAGCATGAAACAGCTGTGGCGGCAGAAGAAGCAGCAAAAGCACAGAAAAAGGCAGCGGACAGTGTTGACGAAGCAGAACAGACATGGACTGATTACAACACAACAATCAAAAATTATGAGGGATTGTCCGAGGCGATTATTTCAGGTGATAATGAAAAAATTGAGCAGTCAATGGAAAAACTTACCACATCATTCATTACCGCAGAAAATGGAAACCGTGAGAGCCTTGAACGGCAGGTGACAAATTATCAGGCACAGGCAGATCAGTTAAAAACTGCAATTGAAAATAAAACACCAGGTGTTACGCAGGAAATGTTAGATCAGGCGAACAGCATGGTAGAAGCTGCTAAGGCTGAATTGGCAAAACTGCCACCAGAGGCACAGGCTCTTGGAATGCAGTCAGGGGCTTCGGCAGCGACAGGTGTTGCAAGCCAGAAAGGTGAGATGGAGACAGCTGCGCGTGGAGTAAAAGCGGCAGAAATTCTTGGACTGAGCAGTGAAGACACTACCACAGTCGGAGAGACAGATGGATTGAACTATGTTGGTGGACTGAGAAGTGTAGATACATGGACTCCTGCGAAACAGAAAGCAGATGATGCAAAAGCAGGATTAAACAGTGGAGAGACTACTTCAGCAGGAAAGAAAGACGGAACAAATTATGCCAGCGGATTGAGGGGAGTTGACACAAGGAGCGCAGGAGCAAAAAAAGCGAACGATGCAAAATCGGGGTTGAACAGTGGAAATACGGCACCGGTTGGACGAAAAGACACATTAAACTATATAGTCGGATTAGCCAGCGTTAATACACAGACACCTGCTTCCAAAAAAGCGAGTGAAGCAAAAAAAGGACTTGCCTCACAAAGCACAATTGACACAGGTTATAATTTTGCAGCCGGTTTTGCAAACGGAATTGACAGCTATCCAATCACAACCAAGATAAAGGGGTTTGCACTTGGTGCACTGGCTACATTGAAGAGAAACCTTGGAATTAATTCACCATCAAAAGAAACCTACAAATTCGGAGAGTTTTTCAATCAGGGATTTGCAAATGCAGTGAATGATACGATTCCAGAGACACAGGAAGTATGTAAAATAGCAGCACAGAGCTATCTGGAACCATTCAAAGAAATTTCTGGAACCGATTTCTCTATGGGAATGTCAGATCACCTGAATCGACAGTTAGAAATCAGTGCAAACAGCAGAATAAGCCAGGACTTCTCAAGCGCGCTTGAGGGTAGATGATGAAACTATATTACAAAAATTCAAGAGGTGCCATCATTAATCTTATGAAATTCCCGGTCATGGCGCAGAATCCGGAAGTATTGGCAGAACGTTCTTGGGGATATGAAACAGAGACAAAACAGGACGGAACCAAAAACATAAAACAGTTCTATAAGGACGTGGAAACAAAAAAACTACAACTTTCCATCATGGCAGACAGCAAAGAAGAATATAACGATCTAATGAATGACATGAGTGAGATTTTCGATTATGATGTCCGCAATCGTCAGCCGGGTAAAATCTGGTGGAACGATCGTTACAAAGAGGTATACGTGACAGCTACAGATTTTTCCGAATATGAGGAAGACTTCGAAGCCATTGAAAACGAGATTACAATCTCATGCACACAGCCATGGTGGATAAAAGAGAATCAGGTGGAAGGTTATCCTAACAAACAGGAATCCCATGGCAAAAATTTAGACTACCCTCATGACTATCCTTATGATTACTACAATGGAGCAGAAAACATCCGTATTCGGAATGACAGCATCGCAGACTGTCATTTTCAACTGACAATATACGGACCGTGTAGAAATCCACGTCTGACGATTGGGACACATGTATACGGTCTTACTTGCGTGTTAGAAGCTGGCGAATACGTGCGGATCAGATCACGGGAAAAGAAAGTTTACAAGGTCAAAAACAGCGGTGAACGGGAATCAATGTATCAGTTTCAGGACGGCGAATTTTATCTTTTCGAAAAACTGCATCCGGGAAATTATCGGATTGCCTGGGATGGTTTGTTCGGCTTCGAGATGATTGCATATGAGGAGAGGAGCGAACCGCGGTGGATTTAATTTATACAGACAAGAATGGCATTGATAAAGATATCATGCCAACGTATGAGCTGGACGTGGCTTTTGGCAGGGATGAAAATGACTTCCTCTGCACAATAGCAATCGAAGATCATTGCTGTGTTCCACAGGATCGGATCTACATGAAAGATTCGGTTGACGGGAAAAACAAATGGACGGATATCGGCGGCATCATTGATCAGATAAAACTGAACACGGAATCCGGGGACGTGATGTATTCTGGCCGGACATGGCATGGAATACTGGAAGGAAAAGTGTTATGTCCGGATACCGGTCAGGATTATCTGGTGCTGTCAGGAGAAGCAAATACGGTTCTAAAAGGACTCATCACAAGGATGGGACTGGAAGAACTGTTTGAAGCAGATAGTACGGATTCGCAGATCACTATAAAATCTTACCAGATGGATAGGTATATTGGTGGATATACGGGCATCAGAAAGATGCTGAAAGCAGCAAAAGCAAAGTTGAAAATGATATATAAATTAGGAAAGGTACAGATCTCAGCAGTACCGTTAGTGGATTACAGTCAGGATGAAGAATGGGATTCCACACAGATCAGTGCACAGATCAGTAAAAACGATTTTCCGACCAATCATGTGATCTGCCTGGGAAAAGGCGATCTAAGAGACAGAAAGGTGATACATCTGTATCAGGATGCGAAGGGGAATGTGTCAAAAACACAGTCTTATGTTGGCATTCAGGAAGTAACAGAGATTTATGACAATGCCAATACAGAATCGGAGGATGAACTGGAACAGAAAGGGCGGGAAATGCTGGAGGATGCTTATGCAGCAGCGAATGCCATGGATGTGAAGTTTAAAAACAATGAGGATTATGATATTGGCGATTACGTTGGAACCAGAGAATACTATACTGGTATTCAGATCAGGGAAGAAATTACAAAGAAAATTGTAAAAGCAAATAGCAACGGCATTAGTATAGAATGTCAGATAGGAGAATAGAACATGGCAGCTTATATCGTTACAGGATTACAAGGACGGGAACATGTTACATCGGAAGATGAAGGAGCATTTAACGCTGGAATTGTCGGAACGGGCAGATACGTTATGAAGACAGCAGAAAAATTTGCTGCGGAAATTGTGTCGAATAACATTGTGAGAATCAAATCGGGTGATTTGGTTAATCAGGGGCGCCACATTCGAACAGAAGTGAATGATTATGATGACATGACAATCGAAAACGGTACACAGTCGTTAAAAAGAAATGATCTGATTGTTATGCGATATAAAAAAGATACAAGCACGAACATTGAACTGGAATCGGCAGAACTTGTTGTGATCAAAGGAACCGCCGGGGCAACTGCAACAGATCCGACTTATACATCCGGAGACATTCTGGCCGGAGCAACACAGGATGATTTTCCACTGTATCGTGTATCTCTGAATGGTCTGAACATCGAAAAAGTTACTCCATTATTCAGTACGGTACCGAACTTAAATGAATTAAACACGAAGATTAGTGATTATAAGGTTATTAATGTCAAAGCAGTAGCTCCCTTTCAAATCGAAGGAAATGTTGTTCAGATTGGAAAAATTGTTATTGTGAACCTTACGGTCGCACATAGCCAATCCAACGCAAAGTATATCCCGAAACAAGATGATTTATTTGTGACAGGGTTGCCCGTTCCTGCGGAATGGACGAAGGTAATGGGGGTGCATTTCTATACGATATCTGAGCCAAAATGTACACAGGTTGTTTCCTGTATCATAAGAACGGTAGATGGTGTAGGCGCGCTATCTTCATGGTATCCAAACACTGAGTATATCAATAAGTCATCCGGAGTATCATTTAATTTTTCGTATATAGCGAAAGATTAATATAGTATAAAAAATGGATAATTACCGCTTATTTTGTATTAACTGCTATGCAAAATAGGATCTCACAAGTTCACAATTGGCACTCATCATTTCAACCATTGCATATGCTTCCACATTCGTAACGATCAGAATGTACTGATCTGCGACAGCAGCATCTTTCTGAATTACCTGACCATTAAAACCGGCACCTGATGCATACTGCTTAATGGTTGATCCATTGATTCTACCAGCATCTATTTCACTTTTGAATGGCAGATAGTTTTTGATTGTTCCGTTTCCAGTGTTACGTCCAAACAGTAGCATAAGAATAGAACCTTTATCACCACTTCGAAACTTGAAATGCAGATAAAAATTTTTGGTGGAAGCTGAATAGTTATACCCATAAGCCCAATGATGAGACATCCCATCAAAATTGTTTTGCCAATTTTTATTAGAGTCAGCAATCTTCGTGTTTAACACACCTCTGGCATGATACACTCAAGCTGGAGGTGAAATACATGGATATCAGATTGGAAATTATACAGAATGTAACGGAACAGTTACAAGACCGTGTGGATAAGGACGTATTGGAAGTGATTCAGGATGTGTTAGTGGTACAATTGCAGAAGTATGAAATGCAGGAACGGTGTACGGAGCTATCCGTGGTTGATACTTCTGCAGAAGGACTGTTGAAAAAATTCATAGCAACCAAGCGAATAGAGGGAATCGCGGAGAGCACGTTGAAAAGATATGTTGATCAGAATCTAAAAATGCTTAGATTCTTGAAAAAGCCAATCTATAAAATTACAACGTATGATTTGCGATTCTATCTTTCTTTCTGCCGGCAGCAGGGAAAGGTTACGAATAGAACGCTTAATGGAATGCGGCGGTGTTATTCGTCATTTTTCTCATGGCTGTCGGCAGAGGGATTGGTCGGGAAGAATCCGTGCGCTGGATTGGCACAGATAAAATTCCGAAAACAGGTGAAAAAACCGTATTCAGCGGTGGAGTTGGAACGGATTCGGAGTGCATGCAGTAATGTTCGGGATCTTGCACTGGTAGATTTTTTATATTCTACCGGATGCAGGGTGTCGGAAGTGTCACATTTGGATATAAGTGATATTGATTTTGACAGTTTGGAATGTACAGTTGTCGGAAAAGGAAATAAAGAGCGTATTGTGTATCTGTCTGATGTGGCTGCCATGCATCTACAAGAATATCTGCAAGGAAGGAAAGACGCATCAGAAGCATTATTTCCTGGAAAAGGCAGTGATCGGCTATCAAAGAATGGAATAGAAGCAGCGTTGAAACGCATTGGAAAGAAAGCTAAGGTTGAAAATGTTCATCCGCACAGATTCAGGCGAACATTGGCAACAAATCTGTTGGACCGTGGCATGAATATACAGGATGTGGCTAAAATTCTAGGACATGCAGACCTAAAAACTACTCAGATCTATTGTTTTATCAGTCAGAAGAATGTAAAAGTGGCTTATCAGAGATATGCTGCATAGATAAATAAATTGATTTATTTACTCCGGGATAGCGACCGGAGTTATTTTGATGCAAAAAAATATTTTTCTGGTGGTGTGCGGAGAATGTTTCTGGAAATGAACTATACACGAAGATAGCCAAAATGGATGACGGTAATTATCGGCACATCAAGGTTGTAACCGTAACCGTTTCCAATCCATTGACCGATCTTGGAGCTGCGTATGCGCCGTTACGCTATTACAAAATGTTTGAGGTTGACTGGGATAGCTTCCTTCCTACTGGCAAAAAAGCGAAAGAAGTGATTTTTTCACACGTCACAATCAGCGGTTACAACGGGGAATACGCTACTTGCACCCCTTACCTTAAGAATGGAGAAACCGCAGCTCAGCAGCAGTTGCCAACACAATGGGCACTGTGGTGTTCGAAGAATGCATATTGTTATCCGACGTTTTTTATTCTGTATTAGTTTTCAGCAATTACCAATTTGCATACTTTTCATTTACGTACATAACAATCACTTGCATCCACAATTTGATATCACGCGAAGTGTTTTCATTTTTCCCATAGATGGTGATGCTTTTGTCGTCTGGTGTTTTGTAAGTTATATACTTGAAATAAGTTACTCCATACCCGTTAGACGATGCATTTTCCACCTTTATATCCATCACAACCCGCGAATATCCATCTTTTTTGGGAAAGTTAAAATAAAAATAGTCTTCGCTGCCTTTTGTCATGGTAAGATTATCCCTTGTCATTTTTACAACATGAAACATTTCACCCATATTCGTGTTTAATTAATGTTTTCCAGAACCAGATCCGGATCTGATTTTGAAAAATGTCAATTAGACATTCGGGCAAATCTATGAGTGAATGAGCTGCTTGCGGGAGGTGAGCAGCAGTAGCTCTGTCCGGTAACTTAGAGTCGGCACTTTTACGTCGGCTCTTTTCATGTGCAATTTTTTTGAAAGGAAGTGATCCAGCAACGTGAACAGCGTATTGCTACAGTCATATCTTATAGCATTACCGATTGTATTAACGGCACTTATGGGATATGTAGTGTGGCTTCTGCAGGAGCAGAGAAAACAGAAAAAGACGGATGGCATTGAAAGAGATGCACGCATTGAGCAGGAACGGAAGCAGCGTGAAGCTAATAGCCATGGAACGATGCTGCTCCTACGTGTGCAATTGATTGAATATCATGACAAATACATGCGTCTTGGAGAAATCCCGTCTTATGCCTATGAGAATTTTAATGAGATGTATGATGCCTACCATAAATTAGGTGGAAATGGCATGGTAACAAAAATGAAACAGGAAATTGAAGAATTGCATCTTAAAAAGAAAGGACAAAGCAATTATGAGTAAAAAATGGTTAAAATGTGCGGGAATCCGTGCAGTAAAAACAGCAGCACAGACCGCGGTAGCAATGCTTCCAGTTGCAGCAGCTATTAATCAGGTAGACTGGAAAATGGTGATCGGGACAGCAGCATTAGCATTTGTAGCTTCCATGCTGACCTCTCTGGCAGGTATTCCGGAAGCGAAAGATTGTGAGGAGGATGAGGAGTAATGGCATATACAGTGAAAGAAATGTGGGCTTCCAGCACCAATTATGGAAAACAGAGGCCAACAGGTGATATTAAGTACATTGTGATTCATTATACCAGTAATGACGGTGATACCGCTGTAAATAACGGTAAATACTTCCAAGGAGCTAATCGAAAAGCGTCTGCTCATTATTTCGTGGATGACAGCACGGTAGTTCATTCCGTTCCGGATAACAGAATTGCATGGTCCGTTGGCGGCAACAAATACAATAACAATGGTGGACGTTTGTATGGAGTGGCTAAAAATGCCAATACATTAAACATTGAAATGTGTGATGATTATAAAAATGGCACTGTAAAAGCAACGGATGCCACAATCAATAACACATTGATTCTTACAAGGGAATTAATGAAAAAATACAATGTGCCTGTAAGTAACGTGATTAGGCACTATGATGTTAATGGTAAAAGCTGCCCTGCTTATTGGGTGAATGATTCGTTATGGAAAAACGAGTTCCATGACAGGATCACGCAGGCAGCTCAATCGGATGGATTGTCTGATACAAAAGCTGCAGATGGCAACTGGTATTACTACAAGAACGGTAAAATTGCTACAGACGTAACCACTGTTGCTGAAAATGTAAACGGTTGGTGGTATGTAAAGAATGGCAAGGTTGACTTCTCTGCAAACACTGTAGCAAAGAATAACAATGGATGGTGGCATATCGTAAACGGCAAAGTTGACTTCAATTCAAACACGATCGCAAAAAACGAAAACGGCTGGTGGAAGATTACAAACGGAAAAGTTGACTTCAACTATAACGGTCTGGCAAAGAACCAGAATGGCTGGTGGTATTTAGTAGGCGGTAAAGTTGATTTTGACTATACTGGTCTGGCGAAAAACGATCAGGGTATCTGGTATGTGAAGGATGGAAAGGTAGACTTCGATTATTCCGGAAACGCAAGCTGTAAGATTTCCAAAGGAAAGTTGGTAATCTGATCGGTCAATAATAATCATTGAAAAAAATCTGTATATCGGCTATAATGTAGAATCGAACACATGGACGAAAGGAAGTAGGAATGGATAAAAATATTGATTTTTCAAATCAGATGGAATTAGAGCACATTTTAGGCGATATAGATTTAAATGAAGATGCACCGGTGGAAGAACCGGCAAGACAGTATTATTTTATTGCAAAGGCACGGAAATATATCACGGAAATTTCCGCGAAGTTAGGCAGACCACTTTTCTCTCATGTCGAAACCTTTGGTTGTCAGATGAATGCCCGAGATTCCGAAAAATTATGTGGTATCTTAAATGCCATCGGCTATCAGGAGTCCGAGTCCGAGGATGCAGATTTTGTTATTTACAATACATGTACCGTCCGTGAAAATGCAAACAATAAAGTATACGGACGTCTTGGCTACCTGCACGGATATAAGAAGAAAAATCCACATATGATGATCGCACTCTGCGGCTGTATGATGCAGGAAGAAAAAGTAGTAGAAAAGATCAAACAGAGCTACCGTTTTGTAGACCTGATTTTTGGCACACATAATATTTTCAAATTTGCGGAACTTCTGGTGCATTCCATCGAGAATAAAAAGATGGTGGTGGATGTATGGGAAAATACAGACCAGATCGTAGAGCAGCTTCCAAACGAACGTAAATTCCGTTTCAAGAGCGGTGTCAATATCATGTTTGGCTGCAACAATTTCTGTAGTTATTGTATCGTTCCATATGTAAGAGGACGGGAGCGAAGCAGAGAGCCGCGGGAGATCATCCGTGAGATTGAGAACTTTGTGGCAGATGGTGTTGTGGAAGTTATGCTTCTGGGACAGAACGTGAATTCCTATGGAAAGAACCTAGATCAGCCGATCACTTTTGCACAGCTTTTGGAGCAAATCGAGCAGATCGAAGGACTGGAGCGTATCCGTTTCATGACTTCTCATCCGAAGGATCTTTCCGATGAACTGATCGAAGTAATGGCAAAATCAAAGAAAATCTGCAGACATCTGCATTTACCATTGCAGTCCGGCAGCAGTCGTCTGTTAAAAATTATGAACCGTCATTATGACAAGGAGCAGTATCTGACGCTGGTGGATAAAATACGTGCAGCAATTCCGGATATTGCACTGACCACAGATATCATTGTCGGATTCCCGGGTGAGACCGAGGAAGATTTTGAGGAGACTATGGATGTAGTGCGCAAAGTGCGTTACGACAGCGCATTTACGTTCATTTATTCCAAACGTACCGGTACACCGGCAGCAAAAATGGAAGATCAGGTGCCGGAAGACGTGGTAAAAGCACGTTTTGACCGTCTGTTAAAAGAAGTACAGGAGATTGCAGCAGAAAAATCTGCACGCCTGACCGGTCAGGTGCAGGATGTACTGGTAGAGAGTGTCAACCATCAGGATGACAGTCTGCTCACTGGACGACTTGGCAACAACAGTGTGGTACATTTCCCTGGAGGAAAGGAACTGATCGGACAGATCATTCCGGTGCGTCTGGATGAATGTAAAGGTTTCTATTATATTGGAAGCAGGGCATAAGCATGGACAAAAAAGTCGGTAAAAAAGAGATTTTATTACTGGTCATTATCTTTGTGGCAGCGGTGATCGGGTATTTTGTGTTTCAGAAAATGCAAAGTACACCCGGCGGACAGGTCAAAGTAACGGTAGACGGAAGCGTGTACGGCACTTATGACCTGCATACGACACCATCGTGTGCCTGCCAAATAAAGTCGTGGTGGAAGTGGAAGACGGGGAAGAAGCCCAGTTTGATACCCAGACAAAATAGTAGAACAAGAGAACGAAGAAAAAAGAAGCATTTCAGAAAATAGATTCATTATGAGAAGTACGGAATAAAGAAGCGTGCTGGAAAATGATTCGAAAATGAAATGTTTCTAAAATGGAGTTTTTAATGTATTCATATATAAAAGGAACGTTAGAGGAAGTCAGTGAAGATTTGATCGTTGTGGAAAATAACGGCATTGGCTACAATATCCGTATTTCTGCCCGCATGCTGGATGCACTTCCGGCACGGGGAGAACAGGTCAAGATTTATACCTATCTGTATGTAAAAGAAGATGCCTTTTCCTTGTTTGGCTTTCCAAGCAGAGATGAGCTGGAAATGTTTAAATTACTGATCAATGTCAGCGGGATCGGACCAAAAGGCGGACTGGCAGTCTTATCTGTATTGTCTGCCAATGATCTGCGTTTTGCCATTGTGGCAGAAGACGCCAAGACTATTTCTAAGGCACCGGGCATCGGAAGCAAGACAGCAAAGCGTCTGATCATTGAACTGAAGGATAAAATTGATCTGGAAGCTGTCATCGAGACCGGATTTGAGGAAATGGAGACACCGGCAGCAGGTGGAAACAGTAACAACCGCATCCGTAAGGAGGCATCGGAAGCACTTGTGGCACTGGGATACAGCGCAACAGAGGCATCCAAGGTGCTTTCCGGTATCGAGATTACAGAGGTTGATGATGTGGAACGTGTACTGAAGGCAGCTTTAAAAAATATGGCGCTGTTTTAATCGGTTCTGTTTAATCTGAACGAAATTGTATATCAGATGGTAGATGACTCCCACCTCTATAGGTGGTGAGAAACAAGCT
>PPYE01385778.1_pt1 | contig 10602 bp, 14 predicted proteins | sample 1559881 | NCBI WGS metagenome assembly PPYE01 (sample SAMN08240022, study PRJNA423297) | Human gut metagenome, whole genome shotgun sequencing project.
ACCAACAACCTCGTTCACGCCGCCGCCAACGGGATAGACAGACAGCTCACCGTCAAAGGCGAACTTGCCGTTGGAGCCATCGGGAGTGACCGTGCCGCTGCTCTCGGTGCCGCCAAACCACACAGCGTAGCTTTCCTTCTTGCCCTCCAAGGCTTTCAGCTTCTGGTACTCGGTCATGTCGTAGTTTGCGGAGAAAGACAGGCCGTCCATAGACTGAATACCGGCAATATAGGTCTGCATATTGTCGCTCAGAGTGGTCGTTTCCAGCATTTCAGGTTCGCCGCCGAGGTCAGGGAATTCCTTAATGTCGATCAGCTTCGTGTAGGTTCCCTCAGAACTGGCCTTGTGCATGAGGAAAACCTTGTAGGTGGAAATAGCCATTTCATTTACCTCCTGTATAGTGTAGTGCCGTCCGTTTCAGCTCTGTATCGAGCCACCAGACGGTAAATCGTTGCGTTCTCCAAATTGGGAACAGGGGAAAGGGAAATGCGCCTGAAATTTCGCTGATACATCATGTCATCAACGAATTTCATAATGCTCCGACACTGAGACTTCTTTCCGGTAGCCTTGTCGGAGTAGACATTTACCTCATACATCAGCGTTGCGAATTGCTCCGTTTCGCTGGTGGTCATGTGTTCCACTGTCGGGTAGTTGTCCTGCTCGACAATGCTCACAAAGGGAAAGCCGGAAGGAGCTTTGACATACTCGCCGCTCACCTTGATACCCGGAAACTGGACTCTGAGGGCTTCCGCAATCGGTGTGTAAATTTGATTTTCTACATCAATCATACGAATACCTCCTTGACCAGAACCGGTAAAAATCCTCTTAGATATTTGACGGTTTCATACATCGGCATATTCGCCGGGTTGCCGTGAGTGATGACCACGGTGCTTCCGTCCTTCTTCATCTTGACCACGCCGTTTGTTCCGGGTTCGCCGTAGTAACCCCAAGAGGATTGCTTACCATGCCCTTGACCGTACTCGCCACGCTTCATGCCAAGCTCTGCGGCTTGCGGGTAATTGTCCGGGTAAGTAACGCCGGTGCCGAACTCGATGAACAGCACAGACGCACCGACCGCAACAATCGCTCTTATACCACTACCTCTGTACTCTATGGAAACCGAAGTATCATTCGTTCCGTCATAGGCGGCTTTGGTAAACCGTGCAGAAGCAACTTCAAAGCCGTGAAATGCCAATCTTTCAAGTAAGACTTCTGAACGATTTTTCAGCCATACCGTGTAGCTTTCGATCTCTCGAAGCAGCGTGTCGATACCACGCTGAGAAAGAGGAACCTTGACAGTCTTCACGACACGCTCACCTTGCTTACGGCGTAGGAGATGGAATTCAAGCTCTTGGCAACTCTCTTTACGATGTAGTCATAAAGAGGTGTGCCGTCTTTCGCATATTCCGGCTCTTTGTCGATGAACAACACGGAATTCTCGTCAATCGGGCAAGACAGGTCATCGGTAACGATCACTTTGTCATACCCGGCGAAATTTCCGAATTGCTCCACCTGAGCCGAGCCGGTGGCGGCAGAGACATTGGCTTCCATCTTAACTGCGGGTTTGTAAATGATAGCGGACTCTCCGCTTTCATTGCCATACTCGTCCTTCAAGTCCTCCTTCCGGTCATACAGCAGATACCAGAAAGGGACTTGATTTCGCTTCATGGTCTTCATGCTTCGCCCCCGATCAGGGACGCACACGGAACAATCTCTCTCAGCAGAGAGGGCGGCACATCTCCATCTTCATAAGACCGGGAAATGCCGTTCTCGCTGTGAGCTGTCTGACCCTCAGCCCCACGCTTGTTCAGAAGATAGGCCGCAATTTCCACCTGATTGTAGGCGTACTGGTCAGGCACCTTGGTCACGGTGGTATCAAAGGGATAAGCCCGTTTCAGGACTTTGTTGCCAGCGATAGAAAGGTAGGTGGAAAGCACATCCTCGTCCTTCTCGCCGGTCATGGTTTTCAACATGGACAGCTTCTCAGCATCGGTCATGGCTTTTCACCTACCTTTCATCAAATTAGCCAGCCCCGACCGCCTTGGTGTTCACGGGATTGCTGGTATCGTTGGCAATGAACACGCTCCGGCTGTACTTGGGAGCGGTGAAGCTCTGAGCAATGCCGGTGAACTTGCCGTGGTACCACTCGGGGCCGTGGTCAAGGCCGATCTGGCCGAAGAGCTGATACTTCTCACCGGCACCGGTCTTTGCCAGAGGCTCCAGGAAGAAGTTGCCCTTGCCGGGAACAGGCTGGTACACGGGAGCGATCACATTCAGGTTCAGCAGCAGAGCGGTGCCAGCGGGAAGACACTCGCCCAGGTACAGGTAGACCACGCCAATAGGAGTGACCACACTGGACAGGGCAATGCCGTTGATCTCCCGGGCAGCGGGAACCACGGTCAGGCCGTTCTGAACAGCGTCAGCGTTGACCTGGAACAGCGTGGTAGCGTCACACCACAGGCACAGGCCATCGGTGGGGGCGTTGGCCCCGTAAATCTTCTTCACCATGTCAGCAATGTCCCACAGGCCGAGGGGCTTGCTGCTCATGGCCTTGGTGTTGGTGGTGACCGCCTCCACCAGTCCCCGGGTCTTGTTTACCTCACCGTCATTGGTGGCCTTGTTGTAGGCACCCTGAATGAAGGTGAACTCAATGTCCCGGTTGACTTTCTGCATCTTCGCCGCCACCTGGAAGTCCAGCTCATTGATGGGGTTGGCCTGCTGGTTGGCGACATTCAGGCCGGACAGGGTTCCCATGTTGGACTGCTTGGCATAGGAGATGCCGACAGCCTCCATGAAAATCTGCGTCACATTGGTCTTCTGGGTGCGGGTGATGACGCTGGCCTCGGGAGCGGTCAGGGAGGCGGTTTCGCTGATAGAGGGCTGTGCGCCGCCGCCAGTGGTGTACTCCTGGCCGGTCACGAACTCAACATGGTTGGTGGTCTTGGCTCTGCCGCCGATGATGGAGGACAGGGGGCAGCGGGTATTGCCCTTGTTGAAGAGCATACCGGAGTAGTTCAGTACCCCGAAACTGGTAGCCAGAGTATCGGGCATAAATCAATCTCTCCTTTACTGGTTATTCGCCTGAGCCTCGGCCTCAGCCTGAGCTTTCAGGCGGGTGTAGTAGGCCACGGCGGTGAAATCACCGTTCTTCTGGGCCTCTTCGATCTTCTTGCCGTAATCCACGGCACCCTCAGTGCCAGAGCCAGAACCGGCCCCGGGCTTGGGGGTCTTCTTGATTGCGTCAGCTTTGACCTTCTTCGCATACTCTTCGAGGAATTTGCTCTGGTTGGCAAAGACCTTGGCACTGTCGCCGTCAGCGAGAGCCTTGGCGGTGTCCTCGGCCAGAGCCTCTTCATAGCCCTGGGACACGAACTTGGCCTTGTAGTCAGCAACGGTCTTGCCCTTGCGGAGATCGGCAAGCTCCTGTTCCATCTGGGCCAGCTTGTCAGCGTCCTCCTGCTTCTTCTTTTCCTCTTCGGAAAGAAGAGCGTTGTGCTTGCGCTTCCACTCGGCGGCCTCGGAGTTGGCCTTGGAAAGAGCGTTCTTCTGCTTTTCCAGCTCGGCGGAATTGTCCTCATACTCGAACCCTTCCAGAGCGGCCAACTTCTGCTCAGGGGTCATCTCGGCGTACCCCTCGATCTTGCTGGTGTCAATCTTTGCCATAACAAATACCTCCTGCGTTTAACAAGGCTGTTCACTCAGCACTGATTTCTGTTTTTGGTGGGGTTTTCTCCCCTTGCGATTAAGGTCTTCCCTGACCATTCAAAGCCTCACGGCCTTAAAACCAAAAGAAAAAGAGGCCGGGAGTGCTATTCGCACTCACGACCCCTTGGCCCTTCACCAATCCCTACGACTGGTGGTTTATATTCTCTTTTTGCGGTGGATTTCAATGATAACCACCGAACCGTCCTCGATCTTGACCTCAGCGTGGTTCCGGCGTTTCAGAATATCTTCAATCGCCTTTACCGCTTCCGGGCTGAGAGCCAGATTTTTCTTTTCCGGGTTCATTTCCCTCGTCACCCTCCTTGGTCTGTTGCTGTGCGGCCAGCTTCTCGGCCTTGGCCTCCTGCTCGGCCACATACTCCATGCTCATTTTGTAAGCCACCTGGGGGTCAGAGAACATCCCGCAATGGATAAAGGCCAGCACCGGTGCAATCTTCGGGTTATTCAGCATCGTGGTCAGAACATTGGCCTTTTCCGAGATGTTCTCATAATTGCGGCGGGTGAAGCGAATGTCAATGGCAGACAGCTTCAAGTCCAGATCGCCCAAATCCCGGCAGATACGAAGCAGGAGCTTCAAAAACCGCTTCTCGGACTTCCTGAACATCCGCTCCGAGTCCTTTGCTCTTGCCTCGGCAGCAGACCAGCCATCACGCATGATGACGGCGGTGCCGGTGTCGCTGGTAGAAGAGCCGCCGTTACGGTTCGGCATACCGCAGATGGTCAGGACGATGTTATACATACTGTCCACAAGGGTCTGAGTCTGGGTTTGGTTCAGCTCTGCGGTCAGATACTCAATTTCCGCCTTAAACTGCGGGTCAATGTCCTTGAACTTGATTGCGCCCTCGTCCCGCAGCTCCCGGTAGTCTTCGGAAGAAATATCGACATTGTGGAAGAGCATGAGGGACTGAATGAACTGCTCCACGCCGTCAATGCGGTTAGACTCCGTGGTATTGATTGCGTCCAGCAGAGGAAGGACGATCTCAAAGGCACCCAGCCGGGACTTGTTGGCCGGGTACTCAATGATGGGGATGCCTAAATACTGCTCTTCGCTTCGTCTGATTGCCCAGGTATTTTCCACCTCATAGAAATGGTCATCCGTATAGCAGCTAAAGACCAGAACCCCATCGTCTTTGAGGACATACTTCACGCCCATAATGGGAGGGTTGCCGAGGGCCGTGGAGTAGACCACAAAAGCAAAGCGAGGGTCAAGAGTGTAAATCTCAAAGGGGGCCTCGTCCTCTTCCAGATCAGCTTCGCCGTCCGGCAGCACCATTCTGTACGATGTGCCGCAGATATGCCACCACTCGGCCAGTTCAGCGTCCTCAGAGGGCTTATCTTCGGACAAAGTGTAGTCATTCAGCCGGGTCACCGCCTCAGCGATACCCTTGTCATCTTTCCGGCTGACATACTGAACAGGCTCCCCCATCAGGTAGCCAACCTTGAAGGACACGATCTCATTGGCCCGGTTCTCAACGACTTTGTTGTTGATTTCAGGCCGAACATCCTTCTTCCGGTAAAGAATGGGCTGATCGCCCTTGTAATACCGGTAGAGGTAGTTAATATCCGCCTGGTTCATGAGGTGAGTGAACAGAGCCTTTTGGAGAACATCAATGATGTTGTTGTCGTTGATCTCGGTCACATCGGCATAGATTACCCTACGACCAAACAATGTCCTGGCTCCCATTCAATCACCTCCCCGCAAAATGCCTTTCTATCACCTCACATCATAGCATAATCTCTAATGCTTGTCAATGGCCTAACTCTTCATAATACCATTGGAGAGCTAAAAGCGCAAGGTATCAGCAAGGCCGTTTGAAGATTTCGATTTTCCCGCCACTCAGCATACGGATTTCATTTTCCAGCAGAGCCAGGGAGTCAGGTGCGTCATCGTGCGGCACCTTACCGCTCCGGGTGTAGGTGGTCAACTCCTTCATGAAGTTCCAATACTGACTGCCCCGCTTGTAGGTGGTGGGGTGCTTGAAGTAGAAGTTCTTCTTGATATTGTCGGAGGCAAACTCAATCCGGGTCTGCTTGTTGGAAATGGTACGCTTTGTCCGAATACCGATGGAGTAGCCACGCTCCCGCACAATCCGGTCAACATCTCTGGCATAATACTGACCGGCGTTGTTGCTCTCAAATACGGCAGCGGCAACCTTGTTCTCAATCAGGCACTTGGCACACTCAGGCTTCGTCACCTCTGCGGGAGCGTCATCGAAGACCACATCGACAATATACACATCGGTTCCGTAAATCTTCGCAACCGGCATGGAGGTGGAGTCAGAGCCGCTTTCGGCGGTATCTCCAACGGCAATGGTCGTATCAGGTTCACGGTCAGCGGGAAGCTCGAAGAAGTAATTCAGCTCGTCCTTGTTGAACAGAAGACCCTTAGCTTCAAACGGCTGTTGCTGAAACTCAGACTCAAACTGCTCTGCTGACAAAAGCTCTCTTTGCTCCCGGAAGTAGGCCGTGGTAAAGACCTTCTTCCCGTCACGCTCATACTCATAATTGCTCTCGTCTGTCACCAGATCGAGGGCGGGGATTTCGATAGCTCTCCAAGACCACCCCTCTTTCTTGGCGTGTTCCTGAATACGACCAATCGGGTCATACAGGGAATACCGGGTGCCTGTGAAGACCATAGGCGTACCCTCAATGGCACGACCCATAATATCGCCAGAGATCACTTCCCACTTGTCATCAAGCCGCTGCCGGTTCTTGGCTTCCTCACGACCTTCCACACAGTCATCGAGGTATAGAACATTGGTAGCTTCGGACAAACCTACCTGACGAGCGTCAATGGAACGACACATGATGGTGGGGAAACGGGACTTGGATTTCAGATTGATGGTCTTGTTATCGGCGTTAGTCTGTACCAGCCGAGCTTCCGGGAACACATCGTAGTACAGGTATTCATTCGGCGTGTTTAGATATTCCAAACAGCCATTGTAGAAGCTTTTTACAAGGTCATCACCTGTTCCTTCCATGAGGGTAGCGTTGTCGGGGTATTTCCCGGAGATCATGTTGACAAAATTGATACCGGTCTGACTCTTACCAGCTCGTTTCGGCATGGAAATAGTCAAAAGACGCAGCTTTCCGTCAAGCACATCTTGGAAACCTTGCGCCATAGGCTTCAAATAGTGCCGCCGGGGAGCGTAAAACCGCTTTTCGGGCTTTCTATCAAGCTCGATGTAGGTCATGAAAGCGTCAAAATTGTGAGGTGCTTCAAACAGAAGACCTTTTCTCCAAATCTCATAGAAATGAGCTGCTTCCTTACCGCCATTCCTGATTTGAACGGCGCACATACCGATCAGCTCTTTATTCAGAGCGTGAGCCGCCGCAAAATCCTCAGCTTCCCACCCCCGGCAAAGGGAAAACAGGTCATCGTATGCGCCTTTATCAGCCGGTCTACGGTCAATAGCGGCCTTGATGGACAGGGCAATCTTATCGTAATTCACCCAACACACCCCAATTCCTGATAAACTTTGAAGATTTTCGGTGCCTGAATTGCAATCCAGTCCACCATTTCTTCGTTTTTCGCCCACGCATTTTCGGGAGCAAAGCTGTTCCATTGTAGGCCAGACTCGTTCAGAAAAGCGTGTATCACCTCATGACGCAGAGTACAGGCTTCCATACTCTTTCTGACTTCCTCCGTCTCACCGCCCCATTCCTCAGTCGTAGAGAGATCGAGAATGTAAATCCTGTGGTCAATCGTGGTGCAAAGACCGCCATAGTGAAGTTTCTCCATGTACTCATTCTCCCCGGAAGCCACCCGATAGACCGAGTATCTTGTTCCGAGAATGTCCACTTTCCGAAATAGCTTCATAAACTTACCTCCAAACTACGCAAAACTAAAAGGGACTACCGGTTTCCCGATAGCCCCTTGGCTGTTACCCTCGCCCTTGCGAGAGCCTTATAGAATTTTCGGAATAATGTAGGCCAGAGCCAATAGTCCAACGATCATCCAGAACATGACTCCGACACACCAGAGAAAAAATTTCATTCCGCAATCAGCTCACATTCTGTCCAGTTTCCAGCGTCAAGGCACTTACCCTCGAAAGTGATGGTGTCTCCGACCTTGACGGATTTCAGATTTTCTTCCTGCTCCTTTTCAAATTCAGCATAGAAGAAGACGATAGTGTTGTCAACCTTCGTTTCCAGAGTAAGCATTGCGCCGCCGGTCATGTTGAACAGTCCGTCATTGGTCATGCCGTTGATCTTTGCCGTTACCCGGTATCGATTGTACTGGTACAAATCATCTGCTACCAGCTCATTTTCTTTGTAGGCGTAGTAGATTTCATCGAAGGTGGCAGTACCAACTTCCGAGCTTTCCTCGGCAGTCTGCGTTTCAGACTCAGCGGAAGATGAATTCATCAGAGATGACACCAAAATGACAGCGCAGAAGAAAACGGTTATGACAATGATGATACCGCACAGGAGATAAACGACTCTCTTTTTCTGAGGACTAACTTCCTTCTTCATGCTCAACCCGCCTTTCTTATCCTATCATACCATGTAGAACGGCTGATACCAAGCTCTCGGCAACAATCGTCCACAGTCATTTCGCCGTCTTTTTGTTTTTGAGAAAATTTTTCAAACGCCACGGGGTCGATTTCCTTACTCTTGCGACCCTCTTTCCAATCGGGGTCATGCTCACGCTTATGTGCCTTACCCATTGAAGTGCGCTCCACGATCATGTCCCGCTCATATTCGGCAAAGGCCAGCATGACCGTCACCATGACCTTACCCATCGGTGTGTTGTCGGCAACACCCATGTTCAGGATATTGACCTTCACACCACGCTCCACCAGATCACGAACCACCATGGCTCCTTCGGGAGCGGTACGGGCAAATCTGTCGAGCTTACAAACCACCAGCTCGTCACCGGATTTCAGCATGGACAGGATTTCATTGAACATCGGTCTGTCCATCTTCGTGCCGGTGCAAGTGTCCAGTTTGATATTTTCCTCGGCAATGCCCTGAGCTTTAAGCTGTTCCATCTGGTCTTCAAGGGACATACCGTAGAGCCTTTGACCTTTGGAGCTGACTCGACCATATCCGTATCTCATTCGATCTCAAACCCACCTTCCGGCACTCGGCTGTCACGGGGAACGACCACGATTTTGTAGTCCATCAGACGGAGCATTTCGTTCAGCTTGGTAACGCTGACATTCTTCTGCTTGAACCGCTCACTCAGGACATTGGACTTGATACCAAGCCGATCACAGAGAACAGCAGGACGGATTTCACGGATTTTCATAACCTCTTTCAGAGCTTCCATAGCGATCATGTTCATTCCTCCTTGTTGATATGAGTATAGCAAGAAATATCTGAGTTGTCAAGATATATCTGAGTTAAAATGGCTTTTTATTTTTTGCGGTATTTTCGGCACTCACCCGGCCCTCGCTGCCGGTGCCATATCCCCCGCCACCCCGACCACAGAAAACCGCCAGATCAGGCCAAAAACCGACCCGAAGAAGGGCGAAAAAGAACCGCCCCGGCAGAACCGGGACGGCTTCAAAAGCTCGCTTCACTTGTTTTTCTTCACGCACTCCGACAGAACCATGAACGGCAGCAGGAGGAAGAACAGAACCACATACACCGGCTTCACCTCCTTACCAATATTTGCCGGGGTTCTCCCAGTAAGGGGAGAAGCAAAACGGGAGATCATACCAAGCTACCCCGTCAGGATCACGGAACACAGAAAGCAAGGCCGTGTTGTCAAGCCGTTCCACCAGAGCAACGGCGGCTGGGGTACGCTTCAAATATAGGTCGCTGGCGTGGTGATCAATGTCACAGGCAGGCAGAGCCGCCAAAGCTGCGGCGTAAATTGTGCCGGGGGTTAAAATAATGGAGCGATACAGGCGGGAAACACGGTTACAGGCTTGGTAAAGTGCCCTTGCTTGGGTGTCGAGCCATTCTTCCCGGCTGTTGGGTCTACGCTCCCCGTTGCGGGTCTTCTTCAATTCGGACGGGGTGCAAAGCCTTTCGGCAATGTCGCTATCATAAATGAGGGAAGAACCGCCCCATGAGTATTGCGCCCAATCCTGCGCCCCGTTTAACATCCATTCCCGACACTCTGCGCCCGGTTCAGGGTTGCGCCCCTCATAGGTTGCCCGCTCTTTGAGTTCTTCCACCAATTCCAAGGCGTAGGCATTAACGCCCCTTCCCCATGCGCTGCGGTCTTTCCGTGCTTCCAGTTCAGCGGCTACCCTGTCGAGGGTGTTTTCCCGCTGTTCTTCCTCTGTGGCTTCCTCTGCGGGGATTTCCTCGGCGGGGGTATATTCCCGCATGGCTTCCCCGATCTGATTGATATGAGCGGGGTGAATGTCTCCCGGCTGGTAAATGTCGTGGCTTCTCAGCTCGTCATGGGTGGCGGCGGTTTCCACACTCTGCGCCCATTCCCGGACATACTCATAAATGCGACCGTCCCACTCTCCCACGGTGTTCACCAGCTCCGCAACGGCTTCCCGTGCGGTTTCATAGCCGAGCCGGTTCACCAGCTCCGCAACGGTGGCGGCGGGGGTTTCTTCTCTGGTGGCCTTGAAGACCTCGACCACGATTTCAAGGTGGGCTTTCGTTGCCTTGATCTGCTCCCGGCGTTCGGTTCTCTCGATAGCGTTCATTTTCATGTTAATGTTCCTTTCCGGCCTGTGGCCTGTCGATGTTCAGTTATTTCTGAGCTTGGCTTAAATATATCAGATATTTCTGAGCTTGTCAACGGGTTTTCCGTGAAAATTTCAGATTTTTCTGAGCTATTTCAATATGTGCTTTTTCTCTTGAATTTCCGCACACTCTCGGCAGCGGGAAGCAATCGAACCAGCCGCCGCCAAATCAACCAGCCCCGGCAGCGACTACCACCGACACCCGCCAGCCGGTCAGCAG
>PPYE01433705.1_pt1 | contig 10602 bp, 9 predicted proteins | sample 1559881 | NCBI WGS metagenome assembly PPYE01 (sample SAMN08240022, study PRJNA423297) | Human gut metagenome, whole genome shotgun sequencing project.
AACAGTCCGCAGGACTGTTGGAACCGGCCGGGACGCTGACCGGCCGGACGTGCTGTTCTCATCCCCGATGGCGCACCGGATGCAGCTTTCCCGAAGACTGGACAAAAGAAAAACGCCCTGCTTTCCAGCAAGGCGTCTGCGTGGTGCGGCTGACAGGATTCGAACCTGCGGCCTTTCGGGTCGGAGAGCTGTGACAGATAGGTAAATACAATGATACAGCGCCAGAAATTGTGTAGCGTGCACAACTTCCGGCGCTGTTTGTGGTGGTTATAAAAGGATGTTGGAGCGTGAAAAACGATACACGGAACCGGCTGGGAAGAAGAAGTGGTCAGATGGTGGTCAGAAAAAGCTGGTGAGTTCGTCCGATAAACCCGATAAAATTATTTTGCCCATGGACAAGCATCTGTCCATGGGCAATTGCTATGATGAACACACAAAAATAAACACAGTTCTGAAGGGAGCAAACAAGATGAACATCACAAATCAGGTATACGACCATATGGTTGGGGCAGGTCGGAAGATCCTGGAAACGGATTTCAGCAATGGACCGATGCTGCTGGGCCCCTTGTGGCTGCTGTGGCACGGGGAGTGGCGCCTGGCGCTTCGGAGCTACCTGCCCTTGACCGCCCTGTATGTGGCAATCCACGGGTTGGTCAGTTATAGTGCAGCAGGGAACAACGCGCTTCTGTTCCGGATGGGAACCGTGGGGATTGGACTTTGCATTCTGGCGGCGGCAATCCTGAATTTTCGGTGGTGCCTGCGCTGGCCCAAAATTCGGCACGGCAAGGGCGGTCACTGGGGCCTGCCTCTGCTTTGGCTTGGGGGCCTGTATCTGGCCGTGGATTGGGTGATGCGCCTGGGAATGGTTCTGTAAAAGAAAAGCCCTGCGCCTTTCCACAAAGACGCAGGACTTGTTTTTTCTTATTGCTTACTGACCGAAACTGGCCAGCTCCTCCACAATGCGGGCCACCCGTTCCACATCCCGCTGGGGCAGCTGCCGCAGCACCGTTTCAATGCGTTGGATGGATTCCTCGGTGGCAGTGTCGGTGCGGCCCTCGTACAAAAACAGGGTGGCCAGGGTGATGCCCAGCCCGTCGCAGATTCTTTGCAGGGTGTAGATGGTGGGATTCTTCTGGCCGCGCTCGATCATGCCGATGGTATTGACGTTCAGGTCACAATCCAGCGCCAGCTGCTCCTGGCTGATGCCTTTCAGAAGGCGGAAATGCCGCAGTTTTGCCCCGGTTTTCTGTACCACAGTGCCTTCGTTGTCCAAAGCTCCCACCTCCTGCAGTAATGACTTTCTATTATTGTAGTGGGTTTTCTGCAAAAGGACCAATGACTGTATTGATTCAAAAAAACTATTATGATAGTTCTTTACCCCTTTTTGACAGTTTTGCACAGAATGCACAAATACAGAAATGTTTTTTGTAAACTATTATGAACATTCCTTCTCAACAAATATGCTATACTGAAAGAGAGTCTTATTATGTCGGAACTTCGCTGCCGGACTTTCCGCTTTCCCGCGCCGCCTGATCTTGCCAGCCTGTATGGTGCCATCTGCGCCACCGTTCCACCTTGTTACGTGTGCGGGCAGGGGTTTTCCAATGATTGCCTGCGGTTTGGGCTGGAGAACGGCGCAAAGGCGGAACTGCGGTTCCACGATGAAACCTGTGATATCTGGCTGCTGGATTGCCCGCCTGAAAAGACAGCGGAAGCGGCTACGGTGTATGGGCGGCTGTTTGAGGAACTGGTACGGCGTCTGTCGGTTAAGAGGAAGGAGTGCCTGCATGGCCGAGGATAAAATCTATCGCCTGCTTACCTTGCAGCAACAGCTGCTGAGCGGCAACGCCATTGACAAAAAGGCCATGGCGAACCGGTTTGAGGTGAGCGAAAAAAGCCTTCAGCGGGATCTGGAAACTTTGCGGGCTTACTATGCCGGACAGGGCAATGACCTGCAATATGACCGGGAATCCGACCGGTACCGGCTGGAACAGCCCGCTGCAGCACGGCTGACCAAAAGCGAGGTACTGGCAGTCTGCAAAATCCTGCTGGAAAGCCGCGCTTTTACGGAGGCGGAGTTGGACCCCATCCTGAACAAGCTGGTGTCCTGCTGTACGCCGGTGCAGAACTTGCAGGCGGTGCAGGAACTTATCGGCAACGAGCGATTCCACTATGTGCCGCCCCACCACGGAAAGAAGTTCGTGGACAAGCTCTGGAAACTGGGGGAGGCTATCCGTGACCACAAGGTGCTGGAGATGGACTATGTGGGCACCCATAACGGTACGCACAAGCATCGCCGGATACAGCCGGTGGGGATCCTGTTCAGTGAGTATTATTTCTATCTGGCTGCCTTCATTGAGGGCATTGACAAGAAGGATCACTTTGCCAACCCGGAGGACCGCTCACCAACCATCTACCGGGTGGACCGCATTGCGGACTTTACCGTGACCAACGATCGGTTCGACATCCCCTACAAAGACCGCTTCCGGGAAGGGGAGATGCGCAAGCGCATCCAGTTCATGTACGGCGGCAAGCTGCGGCACATCAGGTTCAAGTATACCGGCCCCAACATCGAGGCTGTGCTGGACCGTTTGCCCACCGCCCGGGTGGTGGAAAAGCTGCCCGAGGGCGGACAGATCGTGGATGCGGAAGTCTTTGACGGCAACGGCCTGGATATGTGGCTGCGAAGCCAGGGGGAGTGGGTGGAAATGGTCAAGGAATGCCTTTGATTTGTGAAAATGTATACCACCGCGATAGAAACTGATAAAGGAGAACATAGGAAACAATGACAAGCATAGATATCTCATACAATCCATACAGACTGGTCACCAAACTGTCGATCGACGGAATGGACATTTTTGACATGGGCGAGGAAAGTTATCCGGATATACGACAATTTATCACACAAAAGATTCCGTTGCAGACGTGGATCGATCCCATCCCCTACCAGAATTGGGGTGGCTTGTTAAATGCCATTGCAGACCCGGAGCGGAATGGTTCCATCAAGATTTGTTTTTCGGGACGGAAAATTGATTTTGAAGACCTGAAACGAGCATTGGAGCATCAGAACGGACAGCGCAAAAGCGATTTGCAGCTGCAGCTGAATTTCCAGCATAATAAAAAAGTTTTGGATGATCACGTTCTGGCGGCCAACATCGATGAAATTGTAAAGAACCTGGAATCACCCAGGTTCAAAAAACTTATCGATCAGCGTACCTCAAAAGAGCTTCAGGAGAATTATGAAGCTCTTGATAAGAATTACAAACTTGCGCTTGACTCGGAGTTCCCGATCGTCATTGCAGGTCCGTACAGTTCGGGTAAATCAACCCTATTAAACGTTTTGATGCGGCATGAGATCCTGCCCACGAGCGATCTGACCTGTACAGCCAGAAATTGTCGGATCCGGCACGATAAAACATTGTCCCCAAATCAAATATTACTGGCCGTCTATAACAAAGATGGAGCCTGTGTGGAAAAGCAGCTTTTTGAAGATGACCGTTCCTGCGCTGACACTTTCCGTAAAATACAACCTGATGCCTCCAATAAAAAATCTTCGGATTCAGATCAGGTGAAAAATGATGTCGCTATAGAGTTGAGGGTAAATCTTTCTCATCTATACCCCGACAAAAAAACGGAACAGCGGTTTACGATTGTTTTGATTGATACTCCGGGCATGACAAGTTCAGTGTCTTTCAAAAATGGTAAGAACTTACATTCAGAAGTTGCCATGAATGCCATCAACGCAAGCAATAAGCCAATGGTTGTTTTTTGCCTGGAAGCAAAAAGGTACCAGGATCAGAACATCGGAGAATTGATGTCTGCCATCATAAACGCTTCTGCGGCCGAATCAGGAGCATTCAATGACCGCTTCCTGTTTTTGATGAATATGAGTGATGATATCACCTATGATTCTGATGAGAATGCGGAGCTTAATACTGCAGACGCCGTGAAAAACAATTTTGCTGAGTATTTATGCACACCAGAGCAGTGGGGTTCCAAATACAAAAATGACGAGGAACTTATCAACTCTTCCCGTTGTTTCACTCCGAGAGTTTTTATGACCTCTGCGCTGGCGGCGGAGGCCTTCCTAGAAAAGTTGTATGACATTGACGAGGACGAAGATTTAAGTGACAAGCAGCAACGCATGTATGACACTCTTAAAAATTTTCGTAAGCGGTTGTTGAGTAGTAAGCGCTCGGCGCAAGAGCGGGCGAACTATCAGCTTTCCATGCATTGCGATATTCCTGAGTATCGGCGTCTTGAAATTCAGAAAAAATTTGAATCCGCGCTTATAAGCTCAGATAAAAATAAGGCAGCCTGGTATCAGACAGGAATCATCAGCGTGGAGTCTGCCATACAGGATTATGTTGCCCGGTATGCTTACCCCATCAAGGTGCGTAGCCTTTTGGAAACTTTTGATGATATGCTGGAAGATGTGAAGGCCTTCTCTGACAGCACGTTGGCTGAGCTGGAAATCCGGAAGAACGAACTGGGGGAAAAGAAGGAGGAACGAAAGGGGGTAAACGCAAGAAAAAAGCTCGCCGAAGAAAAGCAAAACGCCCTCAAAAACGCAAAAAATCAGTGCGCAGGACAGCTGCAAAAAATTCAGGATTTGCACTTTGATTCCGATGAACTTCGAAAAGCTGCTACTTCTTTCCGCGCCAAAATTAATAGTGATCCTGATGTCAAGGAAATCCAGGACAGCATCCGGTATAATAACGGGAAAATTAGTACTGGACAAAAAAGCGAAGCCGAGGTTTCCAAGATTCTGGACGAAAAAAATCAACGAATCAAGAAAACATTTACTAGTGCTCTGGAGAATATCAACCAAAAGATTTCCGCTCTTAATGGAAGATATGAACAGAATCTGTGTGAAATCATCGGGGTGGTGCAACAGGTTGTTTCTGATTTGCAGGGCTCCGGAGTTCTTCAATACGGTACATACAATTTCCGTAAAAACATGGTATGGAAAAAGGTGTCCCAATTGGACTATAATCTGCTCCAATCCGAGATGAAAAAAGAGGTCACCGCGAAAAGCATAAAGAGTAAGAAAAGAGAAAATAGAAAAAAGAAAGAGTATCAGAACTCTTTGAATCCGTTCAAGTGGATTGCCGCCTTTTTTATGGATGATTATACTTATGACCCAGTTCCTGTGGCTGGATACTATGATGTGCAAGGCGTTTACCGTTTGATTACAGAGTGGCAAGACCAGATTGTTAAAGAAAGCAAGGCAATGGAACAAACCGCTATGCAGAATTTAGAAACGGTAAAGGCCTATGTTAATGATCTGATTACTTCGTTGATGTCCGAGCTGGATGCTTATCAGGCTGACATTCAAACGACACAGCAGCAGTTGGATTCCATCGGAGACGACATCAATTGCCTGAATCAAACCGTTGAAGAGTACCAGAATACCTGCAACTGGCTCAAAGATTTAAGTTCCAAAATGGAGGGAGAATAAGCCATGTTTGTCGCATTTACCGAGCAGGATCTGAAACAGGCTATTGTGGACAAAGATTACCAACGGCTGAAGGTATTCCTCAGCAGTACGCTTGCCATAGATCCCTTATTCAAAACCAATCAAGTTGAGAGCTTATTGAAAATTCTGCACGCAAATATTCCTGAAATTTTTGACTCCGCTGAAACTACACTCGGGTATGAGTACCGTTTGCCAAAAGACCAGTGGGACGAAGAATATTATCATAAACTGACCTATTGGATGGAAGATAATTTTGTGGAAAGCCGTTTGAAACATATCCGGGAAGTCGGTAAATATGTGTATGGCCAAAAGGATTCCCAACATCAGGAACATACAGATCACCGGAAGGAGGAATATCGCAGCCCGCAAAACGATTCTTCGGCCCGCCCTACCCAGGCACCAGAACGGAAAAAAATATACACCCTTGTCGCTCTTGGAATTCTTGTTATCGGGATCGTTCTGGTGCTGGCCGCAATTGTTCTCTGCAAAAGGACGATACAGCAATAAAAAGGTTTGGAGAATATGCGCGAACCAGGGCGACTGCTTTGAATCTTCAGCGCACTTCATGCGTTAATCCGCATAACCCAGAGCAAAAGAAAAGGAAATAGACCTATGACGGACGAAAAAAGTATTTCTCTGCCCCTGGAAATGCAAAGATTGTATCAGGCATTTGATGTGGCAGATAGTGTTGTATTGCGTAAATATGTTACCACACTGGAAAAGGCTCCTTGCATCAAAATGGACGCCAACTTTAAGAGTCTTCCTGTGGGGGATAACACGGCGCTGTATCGCATTGCTCAGATTGTCTATGATAAGAATGAAAATATCCAGGAAAAGCTGACTACCGTGTATTCCACCATTCTGCCTATGGTAAACAGCGGTCTTGCCGTACTCCTTTGCGGCCATCCGGATCATGTGGACCTTTTCTTTGGTGTGGTTGCAAGAAATTACCAGAAAAAGTCAGACGGAACTTTATTTATTGACAGCAAGAAAGTCGCCGGTCAAAGCGCTGCCATACGCGATGCGTTCCTTGGAAACTTTCCAGGCAGTGTGGTAAAGACTGTCAAGAACGAAACAAGCAAGGAAAATATATACCCATTAATCGATAAAAAAAGCAAAGCCGACATTATTCAGGACGCGTTTAAAAAGACATCGTTCATAGCGGCTGTCAGCAGCGTTCCCGCTGTTCGGGGCAACCACACAGATGACCGGAATGTTGCCTTTGTGCAGGGTCTGGAAAAGTTCATCGATACCATGCACGGAAAGGAATATACGGTACTGCTCCTGGCCGATGCAGTCAGTAATGAGGAAATTGAATCCCTTTGTTCCAATTATGAGGACTTATACTCTCAGTTGGTGCCTTTCCGCTCTTCTGTTTATACCTTCAACAACCAGAATTCTGTGACGGATACGGAAAGCTTTGTACGGGGAACGGTAGAAACAACCAATCGTTCCATTGCCCGGGCTATGACGCACGGGACCTCGTTCTCAAAAGGGTATACCGATACTGTGGGCGGTTATGCATATGGAGGAGTAAATGCCGGTGTCCAAGCCGGTGGCGGGGTTACTTACAATCATGGATATACAAGAACCCGGACAACCAGTGAAGCGCAGACCAAAACCGAAGCGCAGGGAACCGCACATTCTAGAAGTGAGCAAAATTCCGTCGCAAAAGCATTGTCCACCAGCCAGGGGGAATCTGTTCAGCTGAACTATGAAAACCGTGCGGTGCAAACTTTGCTGGACCGTCTGGATGAACAGATCAAACGGATGAGAAGCTGTGAAGACTTCGGATTGTTCAATACCTGTGCATATTTTGCAGCCAGCACTTACGATGTTGCCGTTTCTGCAGCGAGTGTATTTCGCTCCATTACACGGGGGGATAATTCCTCTGTGGAAGCGTCTGCAATCAATGTGTGGAAGAATCGGGAAGATATCCGACATATTGAGGATTATCTCCAACGCTTTACCCATCCGGAATTTATGCTCTGCTTGGACAAGGAGCACAGTTACCCAACGACGGCAGCTATGCTGGTCAGTGGAAAAGAAATGGCCTACCAGATGCCGCTTCCTAAAAAGTCGGTTCCGGGGATATCTGTCATTTCCTGCGCGGAGTTCGGCCGGAATGTGGTTTCCTATGATCTCTCAGTTCCTCGTGGGCAATCCATCGAATTGGGAAATATTTTTCACATGAATCGTGTGGAGGATGCCAATGTTTTCCTTTCCACTCAATCGATTACCTCGCATATCTTCATTACAGGAAGCACTGGTACTGGTAAAAGCAATACTGTTTATCAGATTCTGCAGAATGCGTTGAGTCGGGACATCCCCTTCCTAGTCGTTGAGCCGGCCAAAGGTGAGTACAAACATGTTTTTGGCTCTCAGAAAAATGTATATGTTTACGGTACAAACCCGCAGATGATGCCGCTGCTGCAAATCAATCCGTTCCGCTTCCCGAAAGAAATCCATGTGCTGGAACATCTGGACCGTCTGGTTGAATTGTTCAATGTATGCTGGCCCATGTATGCGGCAATGCCTGCTGTGCTGAAAAGTGCGGTGGAACGCGCTTATGAAGATTGCGGCTGGGATCTGATCTCCTCGTCCAACCCATATAGTGAAGAAATCTACCCTTCGTTTTCTGATGTTGCCAGAAATATTCGGACAATCATTGACGAAAGTGAATATGATACTGAAAATAAAGGCGCCTATAAAGGCTCTCTTCTGACCAGATTGGAGTCCTTGACAACCGGGCTCAATGGTATGATTTTCTCCTGTGACGATTGTGCGGATAAAGACCTGTTCGAAAGGAATGTGATCGTGGATCTGAGCAGAGTCGGTTCCTCCGAAACCAAATCCCTCATTATGGGAATGCTGGTTCTAAAACTGCAGGAACACAGAATGACAACCTGCACGTCTATTAACGCAGAATTGAAGCACATCACAGTTCTGGAGGAAGCCCACAATCTGCTGAAACGAACCTCAACCGAGTATTCTTCCGAAACAGCCAATCTGACCGGGAAAAGCGTAGAGATGCTGACCAATGCGATTGCAGAAATGCGTACTTATGGGGAAGGCTTCATCATCGCTGATCAGGCTCCGGGCCTTCTGGATCCGGCGGTGATCCGGAACACGAACACCAAAATTATTCTGCGCCTTCCGGATTATGCAGATCGTGAACTGGTTGGCCGTGCAGCCAATCTCAATGAGGATCAGATTGCGGAACTTGCAAAGCTGCCGCGTGGTGTGGCGGCGGTATATCAAAATGAATGGATCCAGCCGGTTCTTTGCCAGGTTAAATATTTCCAGGTTTCATCCGGATTATATACTTTCTTGCCACCCGACAAGAAAGTTAAGAATAACAGAGCAGTGGAGCAAGTTTTACTTCACAGTATCATGAACAAAGCAATTTTTTTGAAAGAGGACAAAACCGAACTTCGCAATTTGAAAACGGATATTTTACGTTCCAATCTGGATGGTATAGTCAAGCGGGACTTTATGGAATATATTTCCTCCACAGGGGAAAAAGAGGAGCGTGCGGTGGAACGTCTGGTTTATGATTTCCTGGGAGCAAAACAGGCAATTCAATCCGCTGCTGTATGTGGTGAAATCAAGGAATGGGGTTATTCGGTTGTGCAGCACCTGAGACCGTCCATTGAGTCCTATTCTAAAAAACAGATTGACCTTGCTCTGAATTGGATCATTTGCGAACAAGTGAGGAGAGATCCGGCGTATAACAATATTGCCCGCTGTGCAGAAGAAAGTTATAAAACGAGAGGCGGTGTACTCTGATGATAGGCGGTTTAAGGTATACGGAGTCTGAAAAAATGGGCTCTCCTAATATCGAAAATTTCAGAAATATAAAGCCCCAAAAGGAGATTTCTCCAACCGAGGCGTTGGCAAAGATGGAAACTTCGATTAAAGAAATTGTTGAGCAAGAGAAAAAATACTATACTGATTACACGGATCGTTTGAATCTGACACCGTCCGAGCAGACAACGGAAGGAAAATGGGAAGGGGAGCGTGGGGAATCAAAATTTATTCCATCCGGTGAAACGGACAGGAGCATTGCCGCAAAAGAAGCCCTGGCCGAAAAAGGGATGGATGGCATTGAGTATCGCCAGGCTGAGCCGGATTTTTCCAAATGTGCAGAAGCTACGGTCCAGATTGAGAATATGACACCTTATCGGCCTGATAATTTTGCTCAAGCTGATGAGAAATGCGCAGAGCAATGGAATAAAATCAAAAAAGATAACCGGGATGACTGGACTGCCGATGATGTAAAGCGCTGGCGATTGGAAAATAGCTACACATGGCATGAATGCTGCGACACCCGAACAATGCTTCTTGTTTCCCGTGATATCCATAGCTTCTTTCGTCATTCCGGCGGTGTAGCAGAATGCAAGGCAATGTTAGAGAGCAACGCAGGAGGAATTTTTGATGAATAAAGCAAGTATTTGTATCTGGGGCCGAGAGTTCACTCTGGATTTGTATTACGAAGGATCCCGGAAAGCAGAACCTTCCCAGAATCAGAAAAAAGCCTTCTCCGCATTTCAAAGTGCGACCATGGAAATTGAGAAATCCTGCCAGGATATAAAGGAATATGTGCTGCATGATTCTCCTCAACAATTTGAAGAAAAAACAATTGAAAACATTTTCCGCTATGTAATGCCAGCGTATATCTATATTCCGCAATCTCGTGATGATGAACATGAAACCGCTATCATCATGTGTGATTACAAATTCGATCCAGAACATGGACTTGCTGTTGTATTTGAAAACGGAAGATTCGTGCAGGTATGCCCCCAGGATGATGTGCTGTGAAAGTAGTGAGCACCTTATTAGGATAACTATTTGGGACTTGTGATCAACATATGGCTGGGCTCGGTCCTTTAATACCGCTCCATATCAGTATCAAATAAAACCGGCTGGCGGGTGCGCCTCTGAACACCTGGCCAGCCGGTTTTATTTGCCTAAGTTAGATTATGATTGCCAGTTCATACTGATTGGATCATTTCCCCTATATTTTGCCGTGCAGATTTTAAGTTATTCGGGTCGGGAGAAACTAACCTTCAAGTGTCGGGCGTTCGAGACCAAATTTAGTCGGAAAAGATAAAGCCACTACC
>PPYE01627760.1_pt1 | contig 10602 bp, 7 predicted proteins | sample 1559881 | NCBI WGS metagenome assembly PPYE01 (sample SAMN08240022, study PRJNA423297) | Human gut metagenome, whole genome shotgun sequencing project.
CCTGCTGTGATAGCTACAAGTCCTGCAAGTGAAGCATTCAGACACATTGACACATCAGGCTTGCCATATTTGAGCCATGTGAAAATCATACATACTACTGTTGCAAGTGCAGGTGCGATTGTTGTTGTTACAAAGATAGAACCAAGCTGCTCTACTGATTTTGCTGCTGCACCGTTGAATCCATACCAGCCAAGCCAGAGAATGAATACACCGAGTGCACCGATTGTGATGTTATGACCCGGAATAGCGTTTACTTTTGTAATCTTTCCGTTTTTATCCTTTGTAAACTTTCCGATACGAGGTCCAAGGATTGCAGCTCCTACAAGAGCACTGATACCACCAACCATGTGGATGGCACATGAACCTGCGAAATCATGGAAGCCAATCTGTGAAAGCCAGCCACCGCCCCAGATCCAGTGAGCCTCGATTGGATAAATAAGTGCTGAAATAACTCCTGAATAAACACAGTAGGAAATAAATTTTGTTCTCTCAGCCATAGCTCCTGATACGATAGTTGCTGTTGTCGCACAGAAAACCAGGTTGAATACAAAGTTTGACCAGTCAAAATCTTTGTAAGATGTAAAGATGTCAAATCCCGGTTTACCGATGAAACCAAGAACATCTTCACCTAATAAAAGTGAAAAACCAATCAGTATGAATACAACTGTACCAATACAGAAATCCATGAGGTTTTTCATAAGGATGTTACCGGTATTCTTTGCTCTGGTAAAACCTGCTTCTACCATAGCAAAACCTGCCTGCATCCAGAATACCAATGCTGCTCCAATAAGGAACCAGACTCCGAAAATTACTCCACTAATCTCTTCTGTCATAGTAATGTCCTCTCTTTCCTGTTTCTTCTTTAATTTTTTCATTTTATCGAAAATAAAATTTATAAAAAAATAGAGACACTTCACCAATTTCCACAGCTTCGTGGTTCAGCAAAATGTCTCCATTTTATTATTATGTTAAATTAAATCATATATGCCGCTCTAAACAGCTTTCCGTAAGCTTTTGGCCTTAAACTACAAGGATTAAACCTCGAAGATTAAATCGCCATATGATGGCATTGGCCACATCTCTTTGTCGACAATCATCTCAAGCTCATCAACCGGAGTACGAAGAGCATCCATAGCAGTCTTTACAACATCTCTGTAGTAAACAGCCTGCTCTCTGCCCTCTTCCATAGCGCCGGCCTTTGCTGTCTCATCCTTAAGCTTTGCAAGTGCAACCTGTGCATCTGAGAGAAGAGCTGAGCTCTCTGTAAGAAGCTCTGACTGAACAGATACATCTGCATCAGCAACTGCACTCTTAACTGAGTTAACTGACTGTGCAAGTGATGTAACATACTTGATAACTGCAGGAATAATCTGCTTTCCGGCAATATCAATCATAGCCTTTGCTTCTATATTAATAGTCTTTGCATATGTCTCATACTCGATCTCGGCACGGCTCTCAAGCTCTGTCTTTGTAAATACACCGAACTTCTCGAATGCTGCAACTGACTCAGGAGCAACGTATGCAGGAATTGCATCTACCATAGACTTGATGTTTGGAAGTCCACGTCTCTCTGCCTCAGCTACCCACTCATCTGAGTATCCGTTTCCGTTGAATACGATTCTCTGGTGCTCTACTGCGTAATCCTTGATGAGATCATGTACAGCGAGGTCAAAGTTGTCTGCCTTCTCAAGTATATCACAAGCGTCTGAGAATGCCTCAGCTGACCAGTTGTCATGCTTTCCTGAACCGTTAACTCCTGCGAATGGCTTCTCATGAAGTAAGCACTGGAGTCCGTGACGGCCTGCCACCTTCTTGAGTGTCTCCATGATAAGCTGGTTGTGGTCAACAGCTACGTTGCACTCAGCATAGATAGGTGCAAGCTCGTGCTGTGCAGGCGCTACCTCGTTGTGCTGTGTCTTAGCTGAAACACCAAGCTTCCAGAGCTCCTTGTTTACATCTCTCATGTAAGCTGCGATTCTCTCACGGATAGCTCCGAAATAATGATCATCCATCTCCTGTCCCTTTGGAGGCATAGCTCCGAAAAGTGTACGTCCTGTGAAGATGAGATCCTTTCTCTGTAAATACTTCTCACGGTCTACGATGAAGTACTCCTGCTCAGGTCCGACAGAAGGTGTAACCTTCTTTGATGTTGTATTTCCGAATAATCTAAGAAGTCTCAGTGCCTGATCGTTGATTGCTTCCATTGATCTAAGAAGAGGTGTCTTCTGATCAAGAGCCTCGCCTGTGTATGAACAGAAGGCTGTTGGAATGCAAAGTGTTGCGCCTGCTGCATCCTGTCTTACAAATGCAGGTGATGTACAATCCCAGGCTGTATATCCTCTTGCCTCAAATGTAGCACGAAGACCACCTGATGGGAAAGATGAAGCATCCGGCTCACCCTTTATTAACTCTTTTCCTGAAAAGCTCATAAGTACTTTTCCGTTTGGCATTGGAGAAGTGATAAATGAATCATGCTTCTCAGCAGTAACGCCTGTAAGTGGCTGGAACCAATGTGTATAGTGTGTTGCACCCTTCTCAATGGCCCATTCCTTCATCTCGTGTGCGATAACATCAGCAGTCTCGAGATCAAGCTCCTTTCCTTCGTCCATAACCTCATGGAGCTTCTTGTAAACCTTCTTTGGAAGACGCTCCTGCATAACTGCATCGTTAAATACGTTCTCTCCAAAGATGTCTGCTACGTTGAAATATTCCTGTTCGCTCATATCTTACATCCTTTCTGTTCATCAATCCCCTTGAGTGAATTGTTATTTTCAAATAATGTTTAAACAGCTGCACAACATATAAACTCGAATATTCTTGTTTTATGCCGGACTTCTTAGTTTATTAAAAAAGAGGGCACTCCATCTATGGTGGAACGCCCTCGTTCATTTCGCTTAACATTATTTCTGAAATTAAGATACTCCTTTGAGTATCAAAAATCAAGTGTTTGCATTAAAAAAATTAAGTTTTATAAAATTTTACTACAAGATATAAATATTTTGTAAAGTAGTATGTGCAAAAATACCAAACATTATAGAAAGGGAACACCACATGACAGCAAAAGAACAACTCATAATAACCGATAACAGTCTGAACGAATACCGCAAAATACTGCAAAATGAGGAAAAGAAGGCATCAACAATAGAAAAATATATACGCGATGTAAAAAAGCTGCGCGACTTTGCAAAAGGACAGCCTATCACACAGGAGCTTCTGATAAACTACAAGCAGCATCTGCAGTCCTCAAACCTATATACCACATCAAGCATCAACTCATACATAGCCGCCGCCAACAATTTCTGCAGGACGATGGACGCACACCTGCTGCATATAAAAATGCTCCGCACCCAGCACTGCGCCTTCACATCAATACAAAATGAGCTGAGCATGCAGGACTACACCACCCTGATAAAAACAGCCATCACGCAGAACTGTACCCAGCTTGCCATGATAATAGAAACACTCGGAAGCACAGGCATCCGAATAAGCGAGCTCAAATATGTGACAGTCGAATCACTGCACACCGGAATGGCCTCCATATCCAATAAGGGAAAAATACGTCAGATACTATATCCACAAAAGCTGATATATGCACTGCTAAGTTACTGTAAAAGTAAGGGCATTCTCTCCGGCTGTGTATTCAAAACAGCAGGCGGAAAGCCACTCGACCGCAGCAACATATGGCACTCCATGAAAAAGCTCTGCAATTCTGCCGGAATAGATTCCGCAAAGGTTTATCCTCATAATATACGTCATCTGTTTGCCCGCTGCTTCTATGAGCAGACCAATGATATAGCCAAGCTTGCAGATGTGCTGGGGCACAGCAATATAGAGACCACACGAATTTATATCAAGACCTCCGGCAATGAGCACCGAAGGCTGCTGGACGGAATGGGGATGGTGGTGTAGTGGAGATGAGCTTACAGCTTCTCTCCCACCACCCTGCACCGCTTCCTGCAAAAAGCAATGCCGTAGGCTAAAATATCACATCTGTCCTCATCTCGCAGAGCCTCATCATAGCGCTTATCCTTAATCTGTGCCATGGCAGCATCACACGCTGCGTCAAGCCCCTTAATCTCCTTCGCATACTTCACCTCGATGATGATGCCTGCATCAGGATCCTCCGGCTTGATTAAAATATCACTGAAGCCATCACCCGACTCACGATTGGACTTGATAAGCCAGTCCGGATTGCTGCCTCGCAACAGCCCCAAAAGCAGCCCATGATAAAAATTCTCCTTCATATCATCAGGTGCCTTGGTGTCCAGTATGCTAATCATACGTCCCATCACGATATTTAGCTGCCTTTCAATCTGCTGCTCATCCTTATCCAGGATAGCTCTTGATAAAAGCTTCATCGTGTCATTTTCATTAGCTACAACAGCCTTGAACCACTCCTGAATCTGGAGGACAAAGACCTCGCGTACCTCCTTATTGGGAATGACAAGCTTATACGCATAGCTTTCACTGTCAGGCAACTTCACCTCACCGATTTTTGTGAGGTAGCCTGTTGTAAAAAGTACACTCCAAATATTGTCAACACTGTTCTCAATCTCATCATATGTCAGGTCCAATCGGATGACTTTCTCAACTGCCTCACCGGCAATCAGGCGCTCAATCTCGTCCTTTGTAGACGAATCGGCTCTGTTAATAAGGCGTCTCACCAGATTGTTTCCGCTGCTATTAATCCAATATGTCTGTGGCTTTGCATCGCTGTCATCACGCAGATGGTCGACATGATTTATTACATCCCACGGACAGTAAACATCAGCCCTGCCGAAATGATATCCGTCATACCACTCCTTTATCTCATCAAAATGCGAATCCATCCCATAGTCAGACAGCAGCTTTCTCACCTCTTTATCAGTAAAACCAAACTGCTCATCAAATCTTGAATCAGTAATTGACATGACCTTGAAATTATTAAGCCCTGTAAATATACTCTCCTTGGAAATTCGAAGACAGCCTGTGAGTACGGCAAACTGTAAAAATTCATTGGTCTTAAGCGCCTGGCCGAAAAGACCTCTGATGAGAGAAACCATCTCCTTGTAATACCCATTCTGGAAGGCCTTGTCTAATGGAACATCGTACTCATCTATGAGGATAACTGCCTTCTGTCCAAAATGCTTAAACAACAGCTTTGAAAGCATACGTATACTGTCCTCAATATTTTCATCAGTTTCCTGAAGCATCTTGCCGAACTGTGTCCTATCCTCATCAGTCAATGCATCACTGGTCTTCAAATAATAATGTCTGTCAAGCTCATTTTTTAAAATAGCACACAGCATACGTCTTGCAGTAGTAAAATCTAAACCATCCACACCCTTGAGCGACAGAAAAATGACAGGGTACTTCCCCATATACTCAGCACAAAGCTCTTTGTTGCCTGAAATATATAAACCATCAAACAAAGTCTTATCCGCGCCTATCTCAAAGAAGCTTTTTAGCATGCTCATATTAAGAGTCTTTCCGAATCGGCGTGGACGCGTAAAAAGAGTCACCTTTCCCCAACCCTGTAAGAGCTGCTCAATAAGCCTAGTCTTGTCAATATAATAGAAACCCAGTTGTCGGATTTCCTCAAAATTCTCAATTCCAACCGGTAAATTCAAAGTATTCGCCATAAAAGCCTCCAAAAAATAATCCGCTATACCATATGAATAGTATAGCGGATTTACCACCAAAATACAATTTAATTTATTCAGCCCTACTTCAGCTTCTGCACCACCATATCCACATACTTCCTGCAGATATCCTCACTCTCAGCCTCAACCATCACGCGAATAACAGGCTCTGTACCGGACTCACGCACCAGAATACGACCGGTGTCACCAAGCTATAATCTTAAATTCCATAAAATTTTACCAAAATATAATCAGTAAACATAAAATCAAATAGCCTTCTTTTGGATGCTAACTGTATATCCATCACCTGCTAATGACCATTCTGGTAAGCTTATATTACATTCTCCTAAATTTTTGACTTCATTTGCTTCAAAAGAATCTGCATGATTCTTGCTAAACGCAGAATGAGTTGATGCAATAATATCATATTCTTCTTCCAAATTATTCATCAAAACAATATCAACCATAAATGACTTACATGGAAACGGAAGACCATAAGATTGAAAGAAATCCTCCGGTGGACATTCATAACTACTCCAATTATAAACACTGATAGGATATTTTTCTTCAACCTCTATTGAATGCTCACTTTGAACATAATAACTCATTTTTCCTCTATTTAGATTAGCAAATCTCTTAAATTTAAAATCAGATGTATAGTCCTTATTATTTATTAAAAGTTTATGTAATGTATATGTCTCTGCTTGATATTTAGTTGCTTGGAATTTTTTACCTATTCCTCTATGTTCATGACTCAAATATCGATACTCCATCTGATCTATAACATCAACTTTAAGATTCCCATTATCAGCTTTATATATCTTTGTTATTCTATGAAATGAATTTAAAATCCCATCAGCCATCGGAATCGATATAAACTTTGAACTTATTGTATCTGAAAAATCAGTCATATTTATATCGTTATAGCATCTTGAAATAAACGACTCAAAAATACTTCTAAATGTATTTTTCAATCTAATATCCGATAATTCATTCCAATCTGTAACTAATGAATCTCCCCTTACCCATCCAACAAGATTATAATTATCATCATTAAGTACCTTTGTTATATCAGATTGTACTACCCCTGATATTTCTGATATATTAGAAATAAATTTACATAATCCATTAAAAAGAACAAATCTTTTAAATGCCTCATATTTTTCTTTATTCTCTTCTTCAAATATCATGGTTCCTCTACCACATTTGGCAGCTTTTGAATGCAACATGGATTCATCTAATATAATTGCACAGACTGGCTTATTGATTGAGCATGCATACCGGTATTCCCATTCTGTAAAACTAATTTTTTCACTGTTTTCTTCATAAATTGAGCCATACATTCCTCCTAGTAAAAGGAAATAAATATCTGACTCATCAATCCATCTCTTAATTGCACCAATAACAGTTCCAGCACCACCAAAAATCTCCATGCCGGCCGGGATATGTCCGGCATCAAGAATTGCTTCAACCATTTTTTGGCGTTCATCTTTCAAATCTTCATAGGTTGATGAAACAAATATTTGCATTTTCTTCATAAGCACACCTCACAAAATCAATAAATTTGTCCAAAATTATTAACAGTTATCGCTTTTATCAAATGCTTTTTTTACTGAATTATAATCCCAATGCAACACTCCATCATCTCCACGGTAACACATCGGTGCATGAACTCCAATATTTTTTACGGCTTCAGGACACTTTGACTTGTTTACGCATGCAGCTTTATATAACACAATAATCTTAATCCCTGCTTCAACAGCTTTATCGCATTCGTATTTAATAAAACCTCTATAATCAACAGAATGTCCTCTTGCACAAGAATATGTATGACTATTGTAGCTTTCACAATATGTACAACTTCCAGCCGTAACTGTATTTGTACTATTGCCTACGATTAATACAAATCGTTTTGATGCATCCAGTCTTGTTTTTAGAGATGATTTAATACTGCAGTTCAAGCTTGAATCATTAGCCTGTGTTAAATCATGAGCATCTGTAAATGAAAGACTCCAATAATTGCTACCATTCCATTGATACAATTTATCTACGGCATCCTTATCATGATCCCAGTCACCTGCTATGTATGTTTTTGTCCTATATGTTGCCATAATATCATCCTCCTCACCATATTCTAAAGTTCTGTAATAGGTATTGTTTCTTTGCCACTATTTCTTACGACAATGTATATATCTGAAACAATCAAATCCTTGTTCAACTTTAATGATTTTACTAAATATTCCAAGATAGCTCTTTCACCATACTTAGTTTTAGACAACCCCGCTCCTATCAATGGAATAATGACTGCATCCCCTTGTGATCTGGCATAACAATATTCAATCATCTTTTGCATAGCTAAAACATAATCATCTTTAGACGTATGGGCTGTTAAATCGCGATCAAAATAACTTAGCCCTAGGCAAAAAAATTTACAAACATCAGATTTCTTTATTTCAGCCACTGTGCCAACATCATATCTTTTTAAATTTCCTCTTCGTTTTTCTTCTCTTTGTAAATCTTTAGGTTTCAACTGCTGACGTTCAATCAAATCTTTCTGAATACAATCATTTAATGTATCCGAATCATAGAGTCGCGACTCATACAGTTTATTAAAAGCGATTCCATGTATAGATTTATTGCTTACCAAATCATTGTCAACCATCGTATCAAAACACCGATTCACTGCAATTACAATATTTCTTTTCTCACTGGTATCTTCAAGAATATTGTCATCTAATATATCACCATATTCCACATAGACATGATGCCCATTGTTTGCTTCAAAAACTGATATACGATTTTTACAGCTAAACACCAAAGCACAACACAGAAATGAAATAATCCAAATTCCACAAAATATAGCAAAACTAAACAACAATTTAAACCACACATTCCATTTTGCAGGTACTAAATCAGCTAATGAAACAAATGTACCTATAAATCCTAGAAATGAAAATGCAATTGCTGTCAATCTAAAAGATAATTTACATATATACTTTTTATTGAGAATAACCTTCTTTAAATTCATTATTATCCTTTCTGCAATAGAAGCACATAAAAAGTAAGTGCTCAATATTCCAACGTTAGATTTTAATTAACTCTTGCATCATCTTTACTAGATGCACGAGTTTTACTACATTTTAGTTTTTGCAAACAGTTTAAATTTCTCCACTCCACTGGGTTAAAGCCTCAAGCTGTTCATCAGACATATCACACTTGGACAATGGTCCAGAAGATATGTCAGATATGTCATCAACATGTCTTTCTGAATTTTAGTATACTTCACTGCTGTCTCGAAACAGCTTTCTTTACGTGGCTTCTGCTCGTCAAGCTGGCCCATAACGCATCGAGTATAGATTTTTCTTTTTCAAGACGGTATGGGCTTTCTCTGCTCAAAAGTGTGATTTTTGTTATGAAATCTACGCTCATACTCAAAACACTTTAAACAGAACTGTACTGCCGGATTGCTGTAATTGTACTGCATTCCTTTCTTAACCGCATCGATGAAATATCTTCTTGTATGCGCCCAGCAAGAGCAGAGCCTGATGCCAAGTAGGTTATTATATCCCTGATAGACATCCGTTTCCAGATTTCTCTCAGGTTAGTTCAAAACCTATATGCTTGTCTCATCGACCATAAGATATTTTCGTTGAAGGATCTGCCTGTGAAAGTTGTATGATAATCAACCTGTGAAGAAAAATTCTGTATCTGCTCACGTTAAGCTTAATGATCCTTTTTAATTACCGGATCAGTTCCGTCTGGACTGCAATATTTGTATTAAGTTGACTGATAATACCCTTATTCTCAAGAAGTTTTGCGTCTTTTGCACTTACTTCCATGTGATTACCTGCTCCTTTTTCGATTCTCTTATTATATCACAAAGTGCATTAAAAAAGGAAGCAGAAACGCTAGTATTTTCAACGCCTAAAAATGTAAAAATTGCCAAAACAAATATTTATGTTTAAAATGAGCAGGAGATTTTCTCCTGCTCATTCATTGTCAAGCTCTCACACATACCATAACTATCTACTTCAGCTTCTGCACCACCATATCCACATCCTTCCTACAGATATCCTCGCTCTCAGCCTCAACCATCACTCGGATAACAGGCTCTGTACCTGACTCACGCACCAGAATACGGCCGGTATCACCAAGCTCTGCTGTCACCTGCTCAATTGCTGCCTGCACATCAGGATTTGCAAGAGCCACTGCCTTGTCGGCTACTCGCACGTTCTCAAGCATCTGTGGATAGATTGTGAGTCCATCACCGAGCTCACTCAGCTTCTGCTTTCTGGCAAGCATAACCTCCATCATCTTAAGACTGGTAAGAATACCATCACCTGTAGATGCATACTTTGAAAAAATGATGTGTCCGGACTGCTCACCACCGATACGACAGCCGTTCTGCTGCATATATTCGTAAACATACTTGTCTCCAACAGCAGTCTTGGCATAGCCTATTCCAAGCTCATCCACACAAAGACAGCGATCCGCATCACCATCATAGGCAAAGCCAACATCAAGACCATTATCTACCACAAACTTCTGCAATCCCTCAATATGAGTAGAACCGGCATCATTATTGATATTGAAACCATTTGGCTGAGCATTGATCACATAGCACTTGGCACCGAGCGCCTCAAAAATGGACTTGGCCATATTCCAGGAGCTTCCGTTGGCACAATCGAGACCGACCTTCATCCCCTTGAAGGAATACACTCCGAGCGAAATGAGGTAACCCATATAGCGGTTGCGCCCCGCCACATAATCAACAGTGCAGCCGATGGCATCCTTGTGAGCAAAAGGAATATCCTCCCACTCCTGTCCGAAAAGACGAAGCTTTCCATCCAGATAATCCTCAACAAGGAGAATAGTCTCCTCGTCCATCTTCTCACCATTACAGTTGATGAGCTTGATGCCGTTGTCATAATACGGATTGTGGCTTGCAGAAATCATGATACCGCAGTCAAAATCATCTGTT
>PPYE01092864.1_pt1 | contig 10600 bp, 7 predicted proteins | sample 1559881 | NCBI WGS metagenome assembly PPYE01 (sample SAMN08240022, study PRJNA423297) | Human gut metagenome, whole genome shotgun sequencing project.
GGTGAGGAAACTCCCCACCCCAATGATTCTCTCTATTCGTATGTAGGGAAATCCCTATTCTGTTTAGGAATCCGCCAAAGCAATGCCATCCTCATGCAAGGTAATCAGACGTTTCTTATACAAGTCGCCCACTCCTTTCTTAAAGGTTTTCTTGCTAACACCAAACGTGTCATAAATATCTTCCGCAGGACTTTTATCATTCAAGTAGATTCGTCCTCCATGCGCTTTGATATAGTCGAGCAACGTTTTCGAAAAATCGTCAATCTTTTCAAAACCGGGTTTCTGAAGAATCAGGTCTACCTTACCATCTTCACGCACCTGTTTCACAAAAGCTTTCATCTCCATTCCTGTTTCCAACGGACAGAATATTTCATTTTCATACAGCAAACCGCTATACTTATTATCTATAATCGCTTTAAAGCCCAAATCCGTCTTCTGCCAGATAAGGATATTCACTTCTGCTTCCGGAGTATATTCCGGCTTTTCTTTCGACAGATAACGTTCCACCTTTGCTGAAGCCACAATACGATAACTCTCTTCATCCAAATGCGCATGGACCACATATTTCCGCCCAACCTGCATTTTCATCTTCTGCTCACTGAACGGAACGAACAGGTCTTTCATCAATCCCCAGTTCAGGAAAGCTCCGTATTGATTCACCCAGGAGACTTCCAGACAGGCGAACTGACCTACCTGCACCAACGGAGTCAGCGTCGTAGCAATCAGTCTTTCATCCATATCCAGATAAAGAAACACGTTCAAAAAATCTCCTATCTTACAGTCTTCGGGCACATAGCGGGTAGGCAACAAAATCTCACCTTCTTCCCCACCATCGAGATATACGCCGAAATCTACTTCTTTCACGACTTCAAGCTGATTGAACTTTCCTAATTCGATGCTCATATTCTTATCTATTTATTGTAATAAGACACAAAGATAATCTATTTTGAATAGATCTCTCAAACAGTCAGCCATAACTTTTCGTTATCGGGCAAAACTATTTGCAATGAACAATCTGCTTTCTAATATGTTAACTTTGTAGCGACAAAAAGAAAAAGTAAATTATTCACCTTTAAACATATAAACTTATGGAATTTCTAACCAACGAGAAACTTACGATTGTAGGAGCTGCCGGAATGATCGGCTCCAATATGGCACAAACAGCCATGATGATGAGACTCACTCCGAATATTTGCCTGTATGATCCATTTGCCCCGGCTCTGGAAGGAGTAGCTGCAGAATTGTATCACTGCGGTTTTGAAGGTGTCAACCTTACATTTACTTCCGATATCAAAGAAGCGCTGACAGGAGCTTCTTACATTGTCTCTTCCGGTGGAGCTGCCCGTAAAGCAGGTATGACCCGCGAAGATTTGCTGAAGGGAAATGCAGAAATTGCCGCTCAATTCGGTAAAGATGTTCATCAATATTGCCCGAACGTAAAACATATCGTTGTGATCTTTAATCCTGCAGACATCACCGGATTGATTACTTTGTTGTATTCAGGTTTGAAACCCTCTCAAGTTTCTACACTGGCTGCCTTGGACAGCACCCGTCTGCAAAACGAACTGGTGAAATTCTTCCATATCCCGGCTTCCGACATTCAGAATTGCCGTACGTATGGTGGTCATGGCGAACAAATGGCTGTATTCGCATCTACAACCAAAATAAAAGGAGAGCCTTTGACCGATTTCATCGGCACTACCCGTCTTCCATTGGCAGATTGGGAAGCACTGAAAGTACGTGTCATCCAGGGTGGTAAGCATATTATCGACCTGCGCGGTCGTTCTTCTTTCCAAAGCCCGGCTTATCTTTCTATCGAAATGATTGCCGCTGCTATGGGTGGACAACCTTTCCGCTGGCCTGCCGGAACGTATGTTTCTAACAGTAAGTTCGACCATATCATGATGGCGATGGAAACTTCAATAACTAAAGACGGCGTCACTTATAAAGAAGTAGCCGGAACTCCTGCCGAACAGGAAGAATTGGAAAAAAGCTACGAGCATTTATGCAAACTTCGTGATGAAGTGATTGAAATGGGGATCATCCCAGCTATTAAAGACTGGCACGCATTGAATCCCAATATTGACTAATCAAACAATATTAGCAAAAAGCCGAAAAAGAGAAAATACATCTCTTTTTCGGCTTTTATTCCAATTACTTACATATCACATATACCCCCCACTTAGTCTATAAATCTTTCAAGACTCCAATTCAAATGACTATGCAAAGTTGGGGATAATTCGTCAATTAAAAAAATAGACAAAATGGGGAAAGTACCTAAACTAAAGTTATAGGTACTCAAAGTACGAAATATCGTGATTATCCTATCGAAATTAATGAATGAAATAGAACCGCATATCGGAGTCTATAGAATTTCCGTCATCTTTGAGAAATACACTCGGAACAAATCCCTTTAAGGACATAATTAATGCTATGCAAAGTAAATCCTTTAGGTAAATCAATCACCGGGATATGTGTGCCTTCCAAGCAAAAGGTGCGATGACATTTCTCACAATAAAAATGCGAATGTAAATCCTGCACCACACAATTGCAGGAGTCGTCGCAAACAGCATACTTCAAAGAGCCGCTTCCATCGTCTATACTATGTATAAGTTGATGAGACAGGAAAAGAGCGATTGTTCGGGAGATAGTCGATTTATCCACTGTATCGAGCAGCGTTTCCAAATCGAGCAATGACACCGCACGTTCTGCCTGCACCATCGCTTTTATCACCAGAAGCCTTATTGCAGTTGGCTTGATACCTCTTCTATCCAACTTATCCAAATAAATATCTTCTTCCATCTTTCTCCTATTTTATCATTTTCTGTATTCTGACAGCATTCATAATGGCAAGCAACGCAACACCCACATCTGCGAAGACAGCTTCCCAAAGAGTGGCAATTCCACCGGCTCCCAAAATCAATACAAGTAATTTCACTCCAAATGCCAATGATATATTCTGCCAGATGATTCTCCGTGTCAGTTTTCCTACCTTTATAGCTTCAGCTACCTTTGACGGTTGGTCTGTCTGTATCACGACATCGGCTGTTTCAATAGCCGCATCACTGCCCAGTCCTCCCATAGCAATGCCAACATGACTTAGAGCAAGCACCGGCGCATCATTCATTCCATCACCGACAAATGCGATCCGGTTTGCCTCATCCTGCCGCAACTCTTCCAGATGATTCACTTTTCCTTCCGGCAACAGGTCACCATAAGCTTTCGATATGCCGAGCTTTTCCGCAAAGTTAGTAACAATACTCTGTTTATCACCGGATAGTATCTGGATGTTTTCAATATTTAAAGCTTTTAAATTATTAATAGCCACCTTTGCGTCCTCTTTCAGGGCATCAGCCAACAGCAGATAACCTGCATAACGCTTTCCAACAGCACAGACTACGATGGTATCCGTTATTTCCAGCAGTTCTTCCGGATAGGATATACCAAACTTAGACAGTAACCGGCAATTACCGACCAGAATCGTAGTCCCGTCTATCGTTGCTTCCAAACCATAGCCGGCAAATTCTTTTGTACCGGTAACAGCTACACGTTCAATGTTTTGTTCTTTCGCATAATTCACAACAGCCTTGGCAATCGGATGAGTACTATCACTTTCTACCGAAGCAACCAGTTTCACTAATTCTTCTTCCGAAACCTCACCTACACTTTTACAGACCTGTACTTCAAAGGTTCCTTTTGTCAAGGTTCCTGTTTTATCGAATACCACCGTATTGATCTTAGTGATAGCATCCAGATAATTACCACCCTTGAATAAAATTCCCAACCGGGATGCCGCTCCAATCCCCCCAAAGTAGCCTAATGGAATACTAACCACCAACGCACAGGGACACGAAATCACCAGAAAGACCAAAGCCCTGTATAGCCAATCATTAAATGCAAATACAAATGGAGGATTAATAAGTGAATAGACAAACGGACACAAAACAATTAACACTGCAAGCGTTATAACAATAGGTGTGTAAACGCGTGCAAACTTACGAATAAACAATTCAGCCGGAGCCTTACGTTCGGAAGCATTCTGAACAAGTTCCAATATTCGGGCAAGTGCACTCTTATCAAAAGGCCTCGTTACCTCAATCCGGATAACCTTGTCGGTTACAATCATTCCGGCAAGTACTTCTTCACCTTTTCGGATATTACGAGGAACGCTTTCACCCGTTAATGCGGCTGTATTAAAGGCGGCCACTTCATTCTGCATGGTTCCATCCAATGGCACCCGCTCGCCTGCCTTTATTTCTATGACTTCACCAACTTTTATCTTTTTAGGGCTTTCAATAACAAGATTGCCTTCCCGGAGCACTAATGCTTTCTCGGGTCTTATATCCAATAAGGCTCCGATATTACGCTTGGCTTTATCTACCGCTTTACCCTGAAACAGTTCTCCTACTGTATAGAATAACATCACAGCTACTCCTTCCGGATACTCACCAATATAGAAGGCTCCCAAAGTAGCTATAATCATTAGAGTGAACTCACTGAAATAGTCTTTCTCCCTGATACTTTCCCAGGCTTCTTTCATCACTGGAATTCCTACCGGAAGATAGGCCACGATGTACCATATCAAGGCAACAGATCCTTCACGGAAGAATGCTAAATCGAGAGCATTCATAATTATTCCACCTGCCAGAAGCAGGAGAGAGAATATCACTTTCCCATATTCATGGAATACCGAAACCTTTGCATCAACCTTTTTTTCTGCCGCGCATGAATGAGCGCCACAACTACAATGTCCCATAACATTCATCATTTAGTTGATGCAAAGGTAGCAAATGATTTATGTTCGCCTGCTCCTCAAAATATATCGGTCTTTCAACCAGCTGAATCTTACTAATTTCTTGCTGACGCTCGGCTATAATTGCCTTTATTATTCGTTTTTCCATAAAATATGCTCTTTATATTGCAAAAATATAGCAAAAACATGCTTAATATAGTAAGCAAGGTTTCCTTTTCTTTCCAACCGGAGCTCATATTTTCTATGTAACCCATACCCATGCGAACTACAAAAAAAGGTGTGCCGCATTGACACACCCCTTTCTCATTAATTAGTTATAAACTTCTACTTATCCTTCACAGGACGAACTTTAAATCCAAAGCAACGATCATAGCCATTCAATTGAGCGTAGTCGAAGCCCATTGTAGCTAGACTTTCGTCACACCATCCGAGCTTCTCGCCGGCACCAAAGAGAAAACCTCCGTAACGTTTGTCCTTATTACTAGAAGAATTTTGAATTTGCGCAGACAAATCACTTGTCCAATAATATAATCCCGAATAAGGCCACCAATTTTTATCAAAATCTTTTAAAGTGGTACTTCCATCCGAATCAGTTTTTTCATTGCTACCATAATATCCGGTTTTAGGAAGTATAATAGTATTATTGGTGATTGTTGAAGTTACCATCCACGCATCCACATTCTCTTCATAATAAGATTCACCTGTTTCATGATTATACCGGCGAACTTTAGTTTTACCCTGTACACACATTGTATTCGGACCATTAAACAGGTCATCCATTTCGGCACTGGTCGGCATACGCCATCCATTTCCCCAGCGCATTACAGCTACGTCATCCGTAGGATCAAGACGCGTCTTTCCATCCTGCGACACTTTGCCTTCCGTCCACTGGTATTTAGTCAATTTCAACGTACCGTCAAAATAGCGGTAATCATTATAGTTATAGTAGTTCTTGCAAGATTTGTCAGCGTATGGATAATAAGAAGCATCGTTCTTATAAGTCACGCTATTATGCGTAAATGAAGTATTCTCATCATCTCCCGGGTGGTCTACGGTTTTTCCTGTAAAAATCTCACCCCAAGCATAGTAACCATCGATGTTCTCATCAGCCCAAATAATATCACCCATATCTTTGCCTGGATGAGGATCCTCAGGAGTACTGGGTTTCACACACATCAACGGGTCGTGGCTGTCAGCCAAAGCTTTAAGCTCTACTTCGGTCCATGTATGCCCTTCAGTGTTCTGCGGCCAAATCCATACTTCGAAAGTATTAATCACAGGTTCTTCGTTACCACCCTGCTTATCACCTCCATAAAGGTTGTCAAGACCACCGATAATGATATCGAGATCACCGGAAACCGACAAGTTGCCGTATTTATATTCGTTGATTTTATTGCCTTCACCATCAACACCAAAGCAACCGTCAAGAAAAGTTCCATCTGTGGAACGGATGGCAAAGTCATCGGTTTTGCACACTAGGTCTTCTACTCCCTTGAATGTCAGACGTAGTTTTTCACACTCACTGGCACACTCTTCATAAACGTGTACCGATACTTTAACGTAGGGTACCGTGCCATTCGATTGGAATCCGGCTGCCACATCATATTTGGCACAAAGAGTTTCCTCTTCGCCCACAGTCAAAGTACCTCCACCACGTGTACTACTTTGATTGTTACCAACACTCATATTGGTACCATTACTGAAAACTGATGTGATTTTCGATACGGTAGGAAGTTCTTCTCCATTGCCGGATGGTTGCTCACTCATAGAATCATTGGAACAGCTACTTATTACTAAGGCTCCCAAAATAAAGGAATAAAAACTGATTTTCTTCATCGCTATCTTATTATTATAGATTGTTTGTTTGCAGACTATATACGTTTATTTTTCGACTCGTATATAATTTTTGTAAAAATACACACTTTATACAACTTTAGAACTATCCACATCAACTTTTAACGCCAATTTTAACACTAATTATCCGTAGAAGATACTTACCCCGAGCTAATTCCTCAATTATCACTCCTTAAATCTTTTTATTCTTCTCATGCCATTTATAAATTGAACTTAGGAAGACCACATACGCTTTATAAAATGAGTATATCTCCGGTAAATGAATGTTATATAGCCGGCATCTCTCACCTAGCAAGCAGGTATTGTTCCATTAGAGTGCTGATATTACTAACTCCCCACGGCCGTGGCGAGATCTTCCCACAGTCGTGGTAGGAATTCGTCATGGCCGTGGAAAGAAGTTACCACAGCTGTGACGAAGTAAAGATACCGGTGCTTTAGTAGAACAATACTGACACTCTAGGGGAACTATACAGGCACGTTAATGGAACTATATAGGTATATTAATGAAAGGATATCACTTTAGAAAGCTGTTACAAAAATACGGTATTAGTTCGAAAGATGCCCATAAAGCTATTGTTTATCAAGTTATTAAGGTATCATAAGAGATAAAAATAAGGCTGACAGTAAAAGTAGATATATTTTATTGTCAGCCTATTATCAACATCTATTGTCAGGTGATATAATACTGATATTCATATACTTGAGTATCATCCTGACAGTTTGACAATAAAACAAGTACAAATCAATGGAAATAATCATAAAGTTTTTAATAGGGAAGGGCAAAGAATTTATAAAAAGAAAGAAAAGGTTTGCCGTTCTCTTAAGAATAAATATCTTTGTAACCGTGGTTACAGTAACCACGGTTACAAATACAATTCACAGACTATGAGGTTTTATAATAGAGAAGAAGAACTAAAAGAGCTAAAACGAATTCAGCAATTGGCATTTGAGGAAAGTTCATTGTGCGAAGAATTCATCCCACTTATCGCACAAGCCCTGCAAATCTTTGTTCCGACAGAAATCAGAAGTTTCCGAAACTTATTCCAATACCTAATGCAGCTTTCGACTCAACGGACTTTCAATCTGGTTATTGATGAATTTCAGGAATTCTATACTATTAATGAATCCATATTCAGCGATATGCAAAATATTTGGGACCAATATCGGAAGTCCTCACACATGAATTTGATCGTCAGTGGTTCCATCTATTCTCTGATGCAGAGAATTTTCCAAGACAACAAAGAGCCGCTCTTCGGAAGAGCTGATAACATAATCAAGCTGTCAGCATTCAGTCTCTCTGTTCTGAAAGAAATCATGTGTGAATATGCCCCGACACATTCGAATGATGATCTTTTAGCACTTTATACTTTTACGGGCGGAGTGCCTAAATACGTGGAACTTTTTTGTGACAACCATACGCTCCACGTGGAAAGCATGATCCATTTTATGGCTCGCGACAATTCTCCCTTTACCGAAGAAGGAAAAAATCTGTTGATAGAAGAATTTGGGAAAAATTACGGGACCTACTTTTCTATTTTAAGTGCAATTGCCGGAGGTAGAAATACACAAGCAGAAATTGAGGCAACACTAGGAGAAAAAAGCGTAGGAGGCTATCTGAAACGCTTGATAGACGATTATAATATTATCATACGCCAACGTCCCATTTTAGCTAAAGAAAGCTCAACAACTGTCCGATATGAAATATGCGATAATTTTATTAGGTTTTGGTTCAATTACTTCGACCGTAACCGTTCATTGATAGAAATTAAAAACTTTGTAGGGCTACGTAATATCATAGAAGCTGATTATCCAACCTACAGCGGAAAGATATTAGAACTTTACTTCAAACAGAAATTCGCTGAAAGTTATCAATTCCGTGCTATCGGGTCATGGTGGGAAGCCAAAGGGAATCAAAACGAGATAGACATTGTTGCACTCTGTCTTGAAAAAAACAAAGCAGTAGTTGCTGAAGTAAAACGCCAACGTAAAAATTTTAAGCCGGAGTTGCTGGAACAGAAAGTTGAACATTTGAAGAAAAAGCTACTGCCTCGTTATACCATTGAAACAATGTGTTTGTCGTTGGAAGATATGTAGTACTTAGTCAGGCACGGATTACAGGTTTTCTATGAGATCAGTACCTCATCACCTGCATTCCGTGCCCAATATAATATCATTGTTGGTTTTCTTCCCGATCTGTCCGGATAAACTCCAGAAGTCGTTCCACCGCCTCTTCTTCAGGAATATTTTTCTCTACGCACACCTTACCTTTATAGAGACTGATTTTCCCCTGTCCTGCTCCTACATAGCCGTAGTCTGCATCTGCCATCTCACCGGGACCATTCACGATGCATCCCATGATACCGATCTTCAGCCCTTTCAAATGTGAAGTGGCTGCCTTGATACGGGCAATAGTCTTTTCCAAGTCGTAAAGTGTACGGCCGCAACCGGGACAAGATATATATTCTGTTTTGGAGGTGCGGGTACGTCCGGCCTGCAAGATTCCGAAAGCAGTGGCATCGACCACGGCATGGCTCAAGTTGCCCTGATTGAACAGGAAGATGCCATCACAAAGACCGTCAAAAATCAAGGCTCCCATATCGGCTGCGGACTTTATCTGCAAATTCTCCGCATCATCTTCCGAATAATGCTGGAAGAAGGCAACCGGATTTTGCAACCCTTCCGTCATTAGTTGATGAACCAGTGCACGGTGCTCACCCAAACGGTTCGGATGATTGCTTTGGGAAACCACCGCCACTTCCGGATGATGTTTCAGGCAGGCTATCACTTCGTCCGTTTGTGCCATGTAGGGCATAAACAGGAATTTAAGCTCTGCATTGCATTCTCCCATTAACGGCAACTGTGCATGATTGAATGCAGGCCAAGTTCCGTCTTCTCCCTGCCATACATCCGCATCAAGAATATATTCCACTCCGTCTTCCCGTTGATCGGGCAAAGCTCTTCCGGCATAAATATAGTCCGGTGTGAATTGCGGGTTTACCTCTGTCTTCCCGTCCATGCGGTCGGCAATAACCACAGGCACATGTTCACCTCCGATATTACGGACAGCTTTTGTCTTGCGGCGTTCGGGAGACAAATAATTGAATTCCGGCGCTTCCAATCCCGGGATATAAGGATGGTCCTGCCTCAACAGAACATAATCCACCAATTTGCGGGCTACCGGGATTTCAGCTTCAGGAGCTTCACTCAAAGATACCCGAATGGTATCTCCCAATCCGTCACTCAACAATGCACCGATGCCAAGGGCGGACTTGATACGCCCATCCTCTCCGTCTCCGGCTTCTGTCACTCCGAGGTGTAACGGGAAAGCCATCCCTTCTTTCTCCATGACGTCTACCAACAGGCGGACGGTTTTTACCATGACCACCGTATTGGAGGCCTTGATGGAAATCACCACATCTGTGAAGTTTTCCTCTACACAGATACGGAGAAACTCCATGCAGGACTCCACCATTCCTGCGGGGGTATCGCCATAACGGGACATGATACGGTCGGACAGAGAGCCATGATTTACTCCGATCCGGATAGCCGTGTGATTCTCTTTACAGATATTCAGGAACGGGACAAACCGGTTATGGATTTTCTGTATTTCCTGCGCATACTCCTCGTCTGTATATTCCAGTTTCTTAAAAGTACGCGCAGCATCTACATAATTTCCCGGATTGATTCGCACCTTTTCCGCATATTGAGCAGCCACGTCCGCCACTTTCGGATTGAAATGCACATCGGCAACCAACGGAACCATATATCCCTGGCTACGCAGTCCGATATTAATGTTCATCAGGTTCTCGGCTTCTTTGATGCCCTGGGTTGTGAGGCGGACATACTCTCCACCTGCATCAACAATACGTTTCGCCTGTTCCACACAAGCCTGTGTATCCTGCGTAGACGTGTTTGTCATCGACTGGACACGAATAGAATTGGGGCCGCCCAACGGCACAGCCCCAATATTTACTTCTGTGGTTTCTCTTCGAA
>PPYE01483792.1_pt1 | contig 10599 bp, 8 predicted proteins | sample 1559881 | NCBI WGS metagenome assembly PPYE01 (sample SAMN08240022, study PRJNA423297) | Human gut metagenome, whole genome shotgun sequencing project.
CTGCGCTTTTGGCTTAGCATCTGCCGCACCTCGCTCGCCGTATCGGCACTTAGAATTATGCGGTATTGCCTTATATTTTGTGTGGATTATGCGGGAACAAAAAATAGATTTTCAGGATTCTGTCTCTTTTTCTCTTTTGTTTACCTCTCTCTCGCTGGCTTCCACCATCGAGATAACGTTCAGCAGCACCAGCCGCACCACAGCGGGGTGCAGGCAGCTGTTGTTGATGGCGTTGATGACGGACTTTTGGAGTTCTTCAATTTTTGCGGTTGTGGTCATTTCATCACCTTTCTGCCATCGGGGAGCCGGAATATTCCGGGCGCGGATAGCTTGTATCTTCGGTTCGCGTGCCGCCGCAGGCTGCCAGCGTAAGCGGGATGACCAATGCAAGCACCAACAGCAAAGCCAACGTGGCCAAAATCTGCATGAATTTCTGCATTAAATCTCCCTCCCGTTCACGCTCAAAGAACCGCATTCAATTCTGCCGGGGATTTCAAACTTGCTGGCATTGCAGTGGATGACCTTATCTACCTGGTCAATGGCAATGCCCACAAACTCGTTGGTGGCCCCGCCGGTGGAATAATCAAAGCTGGGGTCGCCGGTGGAGAACCAGCCTAAAAACGTGTAGCGGGAGTTATCGCCAATATAAGATTTGCCGTACCGGCTGCTTAACACACCGGTCAGGTTGTTTTCCCAGTACCAGCGGATGCGCCCCGTGTCAATGTCCACACGAGTGCCAGCATCTTTGCCCATACGAATCCAGGCATTGTCCAGGTCATAAGTGGTTGTGCGCGCCTTATTGTGAATCTGCCCGGTCGTAATGTTGCCACCGTTGATAATGGTCTTATCCTGGTTCCAGGTGCTCAAATCCGAAAAAGTCACCACGCCGGATAGGTTGATCTGTGCGCTGGTGATCTCTGTTCCGCCTGCCGTCAGCTTGATGGTGCTGCTGGTTCCGCTTGTGCTGGCCGTCAGCTTAATTTCGTTCACCGTCTGCTTGATCTCGGTTTTGGTTTCGGTGGTAGTCAGGTAATCGCCGGTGCTGGCCGTCCAGGCAGTGGGGGCGTTGCCCATCTGCACCATGGGGTGCATGATGGTCAGATCGTTGGTAACGGTGGCAAAGTCATTGGCAGTGCTCACAAACAGACCGTCTGCATAGCCGTCCGCGGTCGCCGTGAACGCCGCCCAACGCAGCTTCCAGCCGTTGTCCAGCTCAATGTCCTGCTTCGCATTTTTGAATGCTTTGTCGTAGTAAGTTTTTGTTCCGCTGGTGGATTTGGTTTCAAACTGCAAAAACAGGCTGTCCGTGCCGGAATTAAGTTTGTACAGCACCGATGCGCAGTAGGTCATGCCCTTGGCAATCACCAGCGTTTTGTCCGCACCAAAGTGGAAGCGGGTGTTCTGCGCCTTATTTGTCACATGGACGGATTCGCCGCTGATCGTGTATGTTCCTTTTTTGCTCAGGTCATTGCCGCCTGCATCCAGGGTTGCATTGTTCCAGCTATCCGTGCCGGTAATAATGTTGTTGCCGCCGGTGATCCGCTGCGTTACCGTCTGAGTAATGCTGTCAGCTTTCTGGTCAATCGCGGATACTGATTCTTTAACGGTTTTGAATTCCCGCTTTGTGCTGTCCAAATCGTTGGAAATGGTCGTGGTGGTTTCTTCCAGGCTGCTGACTTTGGTGTTGATGCTATCCGCCTTTTGGCTGATGCTGGAAACATCCGCTTTCAGGCTGTTCACCGTTGCGGTAGTGGCGTAATCCTGCAATTTGCTGTCAACGGCATCGTTGGCGGCGCTGGTGGCGGTATCCTTTACCGTCTCTGTTACAGATTCCGTCACCGACTTTGTGACCTCGGTCTTGATCTCATCCGCCGATTGGGAGATGAGGCTTTTAGCGCTTTTCTCTGTTATGTAGTCCCCGCTGCTAGCTGTCCACGCGGTCGGCGCATTGCCGTATTGCAGCATGGGGTGCAATGCCATGTACTTGTTTGTAACCGAACCCGACTGCAGACCAAATCTAACGCCGGTCAAAATATAGTTGTCCTTCGGTGTCCATGTGCCATACCGTAACACCCAACCGTCCGATTGCTCAATTTTGATTTGGTCAGCAGGCTTTATGCTGGTGTAATATCTGCTGCCGTTAGCGTGCGAATAATGGATGTCCAGATAAAAAGCGTCCTTGCCCGAAACTTGCTTGTACATAACGGATATGCACAGCGTTACACCCTTGACAATGCGCGTGCTAGTAGTGTTAAAATCAAATATTTTAAGGCTATTGGAATTTGTTACCGTTGCACTGCCATCATCATTGTATTCAACAGTGCCACCGCCTTGGAGAGCAGCATTCTTGAAGCTCTCACTGCCCAGGATCAGGTTGCCGCCGCCGGTGATTTTGGTGTCTTTTTTCACCTCAGAGGAAAGCCCGTCCACCGTTGCTTTCAGGTCGGTATACTTTCCGGTCAGGTCGCTGGCCTTTACTTCCAGGCCGTCCACGCTGGTCTTGATCTCCAGCATTTTGCCGGTCAGGTTCTTGTAGCTCTGGCTGTTCACGGCGCTGGAGCTTTCCCGGCTGGCGCTGCCCACGCTCTCAAAGCTTGCCTTGCCGGAGGAGATTGTGGCGCTCATCAGGTAGGTGTCGAACTCCCGCCCGCGTGCGTCCTTAACGTGCACGATCTGCCCGCAGGCAAGGCCGGAACTGCTGGGCACCGATACTTTGCAGGGGGTGTAAGTCACGTTTTTCAGCACGTTGTACAGGTTTTGGACAACGCTTTTCAGGTTGGCTTCGGTGCCGGTTGTCAGCAGCAGATTGCCCTGCACTGCATAGGTGTTGGTGACAGTGGTGCTGTCGGGGTAGATGACCCCCACGTCACTGTCCGACTGCCGGATCTGGACTTTCTCAATGGCCTTGACTGTGTAGTCCTCGTAGCTCAGGCTGTCAGCATAATAGGCGGTGCTGTTGCTGGCACCGTCCGGGGTGATTTTAACTGTGCTGCGCTTGTCTGTGTAGGTCAAGAATTGCAGCTTGCCGTCTGCATTCATGTGGGCGTAGCAGCCTGCTGCTTCCGCCGCCCAGGAGATGATCTGGCGGCAGGTCAGGTCGTCCGCGTAGAACGCCTGCACGCTGTAGCTGCCATTGATGGGCAGGCTGCTGCTGGCAAGCGTGACCCCTGCCCGCTGGCAGGCCAGCTGTACCAGCTGCCAGATGGTTTTGGGGAACTGTGCCTGATTGGCGTGCAGCCAGCCGGAGAAGTCCGCATCCAGCTTGGACATGGTGTCGTAGGCCGTGACCTTGTAGCTGTTGCGCTTGGTGCGGGTGGGCTTTTCAGCATAGAAAACGCCCACCTTGGTGCGGTTCCCGGCATCGTCCTGCCGGTAATAGGTCAGGGCGTCCCCGGCAGTAATTTGCAGGCTGCCGCCCGGGTCTGCCCAGATTTCGGCTTCGATGTAGTCCGAAAACGCAGAGCCGATGGTGAACTCCTGCCCGGCGTTCACCGCAGTGTGCAGCGTCAGGCTTTTGACCGCGCTGCCGGGGGAGCCGCCCTTTAACTCGGTGCCGCTGGAGAGAGTGAGGATTGGTTGATACAAATACACACCTCCTTTGGTTTTAGTTAGGAGGTAGGAGTGAGGAGTTAGGAGTTATTGGAGTGCGCGTGCGCGCACGGGTTGAAAATTGGGCCGCAATCCCGTAGGAACGCACAGTGTGCGCCCGTCGCCTTGTGGCAAATCCTGTTGTGGCATATACGGCGGGGTTTTCGGAACGGTCAAGACCGTTCCCTACAGAGCCGGACCTTAGGCCCGTTTTAACTCCTAACTCCTACTTCCTACCTCCTAACTCTCAATCAGCATTCAATAATGTTAAACTTCAAATTCTTCCACTGTTTCGTCTTGGCGTTGTGCCAGGCGATGCCGTATTTGCTGCAGTAGCAGGTGGTGGTTTCGGTCTCGGTGGAAGAGCCGGCCTTGGGATGGGTGAACTGAAACGTTGCCTTGCCTGCAAACAGCCCGATGGTGTACTTGTACTCGTCATCCGTCAGGCAGCTGTAGGCAATGGGCCAGGTGGCAACCTTTTCCCGCACCACTTCGCGGTGCATGTACCCGGCTTCATCGCGCCCGGAATCGCTGGAATCCAGGTCGGAATAGCTCGGTTCAATGTCGCAGTCCGGTGCGTACAGGGATTTGCCATCGATCTGGAACAGATTGGTCAGGGTCACGTTACACACCTCCTGTGGCAATGGCCTGCTTGCGCTGCCAGCGCTGCACGGCGCGGCCTACGTCCTCGTCGGTCAGCTCAATGCCGTACACGGCGGAGAGAATCTCCCGCAGCACGGAAACCACGGCTTCAAAGCCCGCCATCTGGCCCGCCTGCAAATCTTCCATGACTTCGGCCACAGCCTGCTTGATGGTGTCCAGCGGAGCTTCCACGTTGGTGCCGTGGCTCTGGTCGCCCAGCACGGCGAGGAACTCCCGGTTGGCCGGGATGACCGCGCCTTGTGCCAGGTAGGGAATTTGCGGGGCAGTCAGGGTGCTGATATTAAACCCGACATGCCCGCCGCCGAATATGTCCGGCAGGTCGAACGACAACCCGTTCAGCGCGTTGATGACCGCATTGATGCCGGTCACAACGGCGGAGATCATCCGATTGATGAAGCCGATGATGCCATTGACGGCGGTCTTGATGGCGTTCGTCATCTTGTCCCAGACGGTGCTGACCGTGTTGCCGATGGCCTGCCAGGCAGCATCCCAGTTGCCGCGGAACACGGCGCTTAAAAAGTCCGCCAGCCCACGCAGCACAACAATGGCCAGATCGATGGCATCCGCAATAGCCCCAACGGCCACGCCAACAACGTCCGCAATGGCGTTGAATACCTCAGCAAACGCGGGGCCGAATGTGGCGATAATCCACTTGGCCACCGGGGCCAGCAGGTTGTTCCACAGGTCCAGCAGGCAGTTGGCAACGCTTGCCACCAGCAAAAGAATGTCGTCCCACAGGGGCTTGAGATGAGAGGACCAGAGGGTAGATAAAATCTGCATCAGGTTAGTAAGGATCGGCTGCAAAACGTTCTGCCACAGGGTGGTAAAAATGCCTTGCAGGTTTTCCAGCGCCAGGGCGGCACTCTGGGCAATGGGCTGGCCGTACTCGGCCCAGGTCAGCTGAACGCCGCCCAAAAGATCCTGCCAAACGGTCAGGGCAGCGGTTTTCATCTGCTGCCAGGCTGCATCCCACAGCGCGGCGGCGGGGGCAAGCACAGCCTGTAATGTAGCCCAGAAATTTTGCAGCTGCTGGTTTAATAGAGCCGGCGGACTTAACTGTGGCGGTTCGGCATCTGCGGCTTTGATTGTTGCAGCGCTGCTGCTTTTGCGGGTGGTGGAAGTCGCCGCAGCTCCGGCACTTTCGGCAAGAGAAGCCTGCAGCCGGTCCAGCTCATCAAATTCCGCAACGCTGCGTTTGGCGGCCTTGGCTGCTTTGGTGGTGCCACTGGCAAGTTTGGCCTGGGCTTTGGCGGCTTTGTTGGCGCTGACTGCTGCTGCGGCGGTCTGCTGCTCAAACTTTGCCACCGGCACGGCGGAGAACGCAGCGTTTACACTGCGGCTTATTTTTTTCAGGGCAGTGCGCAGGCCGTTCAGCGGCTGCTGCGCGGTGTGGGTAGTTGTTTGTGTAGACAGGGCAACCTGAAGGCTGCCTGCATAGGATTTTGGCAAAAGCATCTACCTCCTTATGAGGACTTAATTGGCCAACAGGCGCTGCAGCCGCTGGCGTTCCGCTATCTCTGCCGGATTCAGGCGGGGGCGCAGGTCAACCATGGCTTTGTTTTTGCGGTAGTAGTCCTGTTCCCACGGCTGCAATTTTTGGCCGTGGCGCAGCTTGCTGCGCACCCGCAGCATGGTAGCCAGCTGGCCGTCCCCAATGCTGTTGAACCAGGCCATAAAGGTCCACCAGTGCAGATAAGGCAGGGCGCGCACTTCGCACCCGGCGGCTTTGTTGATGTCGGCGGCAATCAGCGGGGCGTCCTGTTCCCAGTCCAACAGCGGCGGGGCAGGGGAGCGGGGCAGCGTTTGCCCGCAGTTCAAAAAATCTGCCAGCTTCTGCATGGCCTCCGAATAGTCGCTGCGCGGCAGATCGCCCTCATAAAATAGGGCCAGGGCCACCCGCCAGCGGATGAATTCCGGCTCGCTGGTATCGTTCAACCGATGCAGAATATCCAGAATATCGCGGTAATCCGAATGAATCGGATATGCTTTTCCGCCAACCTCCAGCCGGGTGGGCAGCCGCCAGCTGCTCATACCTGCACCCCGCGCGCGGCGCGCGCTGCCTGGGCCTGCTGCACGGCCAGCGTGGCTTTGGCATCCGCGCACTGGCGGGCACCGGCTTCCAGAATGGGCTGCAATGCCGCAAACAGATTGGTGATGACCCGCTCGCCGTTGCCGGCAACCGCCAGCAGATTGGTGCCGCCCAGCATGGCGTCAAAATCATTGCCGGGGCCAAATACTTCCGCCAGCAGCCCCTTGGCGCGCTGATCCGCCTGGGCCAGCAGCTGTATGGCATCGGTCCCAGTGGGGCTTTGCGCCTGCACCTGCTGTTCCAGCTCTTGCAGCTGATTTTGCAGGGTGCAAAAACGGCTGTAAACATTGGGGTCGCTGGGGTTAAAGCGCAGCACTCCGCCGCCGTGCTCCGGCCCGCCATTGACCGCGTATTCGCGCAGGCCGGTATCAATCGTAAGTTGTTCCATAAAGCCTCCTTTGATGCAACAGAAATCTGTAATAACAATAGCTAAAAAATGGTGAAGCGCTGCTGCACACTTCACGAAGAAAAAAGGTGAACAAGAGAATTTTGGTGTACCCTCTGCCAAGGGAACGCCAAACAAAACTTACAGCGGAAATACCGGAATCCTAGGGTGTATCTGAAAAGTCAAAAATTTAGTCTATCTTTTTCTTGTTTTCAAATACACTTTAAGGCAGGTGAACGATATTGGGAAAAGAAATTCTAAACGTAAAACGCAGCCCGGCAGCCGCCGATTTGGGCATTATACAGAACAATAAAAAGATAGCGAAAAACCTATCATTCCAGTATTCTGTAAAATTCTGGACCTTGTGGCTATCATAACGCAATATTACAGAAATGTCAACAATAAAATTCAGAAAACCGAAATTGCGATGGAATACCGGTACCGCAATACTCCACAAAAGCCCGCAAACATAAAAACTCTCCGCCGCACAGTGCAATGTTATGGGCGGAGGGAGAGCCGTGTTTAGAGTGATTTGCTGCGTTAGAGCGCGGCAGCAAAACAAAAATGATGCAGACAAAAGTAAACGAGAGGAGATAAGCAGACCGGAAACATCCGGCACAACACAACAAAAAAGCTCCAGCGCCTTCTACCCTTATGGCGCTGGAGCGAACTTACTTGATTGGAGTCATAGCCTCATACCCGATTGTATTATTTTTCGGACCGTTTGCACATTTTCATGGCAACCTCATCCTTTAACTTTGATCGAATGTTTTTAAACCTGGTTTTCTTTGTTTTGCAAATCGGAAACGGGTTTCATTCGCTGTTGTTCGATGATTTTGCGTTTGCTTGAAATTTCTGATTCCCTTTGGTTCGTTATTTGCTGCCTGGAAACATTTTGCAAGGAAAACGATTCTTGGTGCATCTGTGGAACGGGGAAGTGAACTTCAATAATTTTGTGCAGGGTACCTGAATTTGATGCCAGAGGTTGATTCCTCTTTGCTCTAGTACATCGGAGTTTCTCCTTTTGGGGGGCGGTGCGATTGCACCAGCCAGATCAGGTGAAGCATTATTTGTTCGGCGGAGTTAGATCTTTCATAACAATCACTGGTGATTCTGGGTTTCTATTTACGCTTTTGCGTACCAGGTTTTGAACCTGTAATTTTCTATTTAGAATCCTGTCGTCAGTTCTTCATCTAATCTATGTAAACGCGGGGAACTTTTTCTGACGGGATTTCCTGAGCACTGCATTTTAAGCAAGCTACGAACCTTGCATCTTAACTTTTATATCTTTTACAGGTAATGACCTGCGGCTGTTAATGAGGTTCGTTTGCTTTCAGCAGGCCCAGGCCCGCCGGTGATGAATGGGATCTTTGAAATTAGCCATTGGACTTGAGCCTCCTTCCTTACGAATCCTGCCGGCTTTGCCATCTTACTTTCAAGTCCTTCGGTAGCCTCCCGGTCCCTGCTTTCCCGGAGTTCTTCAAGTGTTCCCATTTAGACCTCTTACCGGAAGCCTTTGCGAAATCTGCTTGAAGCTGTCGGGAAAACCGCCGTGCCTTGTTCCGATGCTATTGAAAGTGGCTTTTGCTTGGAGCTTTTAGCTCCTTATCTCCGGCTGTTTTCTTTCTGTGACTATACTATACAATACCCTAAGGAATTTGTCTATTCGCAGATATCCCAAACAAAATATGAATTATTCGTGCATGTTATGGATAGATATTGCCTTGACGAATGTGGTATAATAAATATGTTGGGTGTGCAAAAGCGTGGGCCTGTCGGTTGGCAGGCCCACGCTTTTTAGTTTGTATTAGAGAAAAGAAGCTAAAAGAAGTCAGCCCCAGAAATCATCACAATAAGCATTTAGTAATCAGGCAGCCCCAATTCCTAATTGCTAATTTCTAATTCAACTCCTAACTTCTCCCTCCTAACTAATTCACATGCTCTCCGGCACCGTAACCTTGAACATGGTCAGCACGTTGCGGATCACGCTGCGCACGGCCAGGCACAGGGCCATGCGGCACTGGCGAACGGCAGGGTCAGCTTCCAGAATGCGGCAGGCATTGTAGAAGCGGTGGAACGCCGTGGCAATGTCGATAACATAACGGGTAATGCGGGCCGGGTCATACTTTTCTGCTGCGGCAGCAATCTCAGCCGGGAAAGCGGAAAGCAGACGCAGCAGAGCCTGCTCGCTGGGGTCAGTCAGCAGGCTGGCATCCAGGGCATCGGCACCCTCAAAGGTCACACCGGCGGCTTCCAGCTTTTTCAGCACGGAGCAGATGCGGGCGTGGGCGTACTGGACATAGTAGACCGGGTTTTCGCTGTCGTTGCGCACAGCCAGGTCAAGGTCGAAATCCAGAGTGGAGGAGCTTTCGCGCTGGTTGAAGAAGAAACGTGCGGAATCAATGGGCACTTCGTCCAGCAGGTCGGTCAGGGTGATGGCCTTGCCGGTACGCTTGCTCATACGCACCGGTTTGCCGTCGCGCATCAGGTTGACCATCTGCATCAGCACAACATCCAACTTGGTGCCGTCCAGGCCAACGGCGTCCATGGCACCCTTCATGCGGGCTACATGGCCGTGATGGTCGGCACCCCAAATGTCGATGGCACGGTCAAAACCGCGCACGGCCAGCTTGTTGTAATGGTAGGCGATGTCGGCGGCAAAATAGGTGGGAATGCCGTTGGCGCGTACCAGAACTTCGTCTTTGGCTTCCTCTTCGCCGTCGGCGTTTTCGTCCTTCTTGCGGTTTACAACGCCGTACTTGGAAGCATACTGGGCGCTGCGGTACATGATGGCACCGTCCTCGGCCTTGTAGCAGGCACCCTTGTCCATCAAGATTTTGATGACATCATCCACAGCGCCGCTCTTGTGCAGGTCGCTTTCGTGGAACCAGACATCATAGGTGATGCGGTACTTGCCCAGGTCGCGCTGCAGCCCGGCAATGTTCTTGGGCAGGGCATCGGCAATCAGGGCATCTTTCAGCTCTTCAAAGTCCTTATCGACATAGGAATCGCCGTGAATTTCGGCAAACTCTTTGGCGCGAGCAATAATGTCAGCGCCCTGGTAGCATTCTTCCGGCAGGGGAACGGCTTCTTCGCCTTTGTACAGCTGCAGGTAGCGGATGGCCAGGCTCTTGCCGAACTTCTGGATCTGGTTGCCTGCATCGTTGATGTAGAACTCGCGGGTCACATCATAACCGGCCCAGTCCAGGCAGGCAGCCAGGCAGTCGCCCAGAGCACCGCCGCGGGCGTTGCCCATGTGCATGGGGCCGGTGGGGTTGGCGGAAACAAATTCAACGTTGTAGCGCTTGCCTGCACCGCCGTCCGTGCGGCCGTATTCCGGCTCAGTGGCAGCAGCCTGCAGCACGCTGGTAAACCAGTGGGCACCCAGGAACAGGTTGATGAAGCCGGGGCCTGCGATCTCTACACGGTCGAACAGGCTGCCCTCCAGGTTCAGGTGGTCCACAATGGCCTGTGCAATCTGGCGCGGAGCCTTGTGGAACGCACGGGCACCGGCCATGGCGGCGTTGGATGCAATATCGCCGTTTTTGACATCGGCGGGAATCTCAACAATAAATTCCGGCAGCGGGGCTTCCGGAAGGGAACCGTCCGCCACAGCAGCATTCAGCGCGCCGGTCAGCAGCTCACGCGCCGTATCCAGCGCAGCCTTGCGGGGGTTATAGTATTTGTAATTCACGTTGTACCTCCAGTTTGGAAGTTAGGAGGGAGGAGTTAGGAGTTAGGAGTTTAAGGTGTGGCCTGCGCCGCAATTTTGAAAAACAGCCGCACAGCTGATCGTTAAGGCAATACCGCATAATTCTAAGTGCCGATACGGCGAGCGAGGTACGGCAGATGCTAAGCCAAAAGCGCAGATAAT